>Ga0066676_10000411_pt1 | contig 15158 bp, 9 predicted proteins | sample GraSoiAngelo_125_FD_62293 | JGI IMG/M metagenome (GOLD analysis project Ga0066676, IMG submission 62293) | Grasslands soil microbial communities from the Angelo Coastal Reserve, California, USA - 14_0927_05_40cm | ecosystem: Environmental > Terrestrial > Soil > Grasslands | place: USA...
AAACAAGCCTCCGGGTCGGCGTGGGTCCGGTATGGAGAGACGGTGGTTCTTGTCGCCGCGGTCGCATCCAAGTACCCGATCGACAAGGACTTCTTTCCCCTCAGTGTGGAGTACCGGGAGAAAACCTACGCGGCCGGGAAGATCCCCGGTGGCTTTTTCAAGCGCGAGGGGCGGCCCACCGAAAAGGAAATCCTGAGCAGCCGATTGATCGACCGTCCGCTCCGCCCGTTATTCCCGGACGGTTTCCGAAATGAGATCCAGATCTCCGCCACGGTTCTATCTTCAGATCAGGCGAATGACTCGGACATCCTCGGAATCACCGGCGCCTCAGCCGCCCTCATGGTCTCGGATATTCCGTTTCCCGAGCCGGTCTCCGGGGTCAGGGTCGGACAGATCGAAGGCAAGCTTGTCTTGAACCCTACGTTCCAGGAACTGGAGCAATCCGCGTTGGACATGGTCGTGGCGGGGACCGACTCCTCGATCGTGATGGTCGAGGGAGGGGCCCGTGAAGTGTCCGAAGCGGTCGTGGTGGATGCCCTCCGCTTCGCGCATCAGCACATTATCGAGCTGAACAAGCTTCAGATCGAGCTTCGGCGGCGCGTTGGAAAGCCGAAGCGCGAGTTCGTCGTTCCACAGAAGGACGCGAGTCTCGAGGCGGCCGTGGAGCGGGAGTTCGGCGGCCGCATCCGCAAAGCAAACGAGATTCAGACCAAGGAGGAGCGCCAGGGGGAGCTCGACCGCATCAAGGAAGAGGCGCTCGCCAAGTTTGAGGAATCGCACCCGGAAATGGGGAAGCAGATCGCCTCTATTCTGGAGCACATCGAGAGCCAGGATTTGCGCCGCCGGATCTTGAAGGATGGCAAGCGCGCCGATGGAAGGGCCCCGGACGACATCAGGGAGATCACCTGCGAGATCGGCGTCCTCCCGCGCACGCATGGATCCGCGCTTTTCACCCGCGGTCAAACCCAGAGCTTGGTCGCGACGACGCTCGGAACGAAAGTGGACGAGCAGCGTGTCGAGGAGCTGGAAGGGCAGTCCTGGAAGAGTTACATGCTTCACTATAACTTTCCGCCATTCAGCGTCGGCGAGGTGAGGCCGATGCGCGGGCCCGGCCGCCGCGAAATCGGCCATGGCGCGCTCGCCGAGCGGGCGATCGAGCCCCTGATTCCTTCCGACATCGACTTCCCCTACACCATTCGTATCGTCTCGGACATTCTCGAGTCAAACGGCAGCTCGTCGATGGCGACGGTGTGCGGGGGCAGCCTTTCCCTGATGGACGCGGGCGTTCCGATCAAGAGCCACGTCGCGGGAATCGCGATGGGCCTGATCCAAGAGGGAAAAGACGTCGCCATCCTGACCGACATCCTGGGCGTCGAGGACCACCTGGGCGACATGGACTTCAAGGTGACCGGCACGCGCCAGGGCATTACCGCCTTCCAGATGGACATCAAGATCGAGGGCCTCTCGATGGACATCATGTCGCGGGCGCTCGAGAAGGCACGCGCCGCGCGCATGCATGTCCTGGGCAAGATGGAAGCGGCGATCGCGGCGCCTCGTGCCGAGCTTTCGCCGTACGCGCCGCGGATCTACATCATGATGATCGATCCGGACAAGATCCGGGAGGTCATCGGACCGGGCGGCAAGATGATCAAGAAGATCAGCGCCGAAACCGGGACCCAGATCGACATCGAGGACTCCGGTGAAGTCCGCATCGCCGCGTTCAGCGGGGCGGACGGTGATCGCGCTCGAGAGATCATCCGGTCGATTACAGAGGATCCCGAGATCGGGCGCATCTACTCGGGAACCGTGCGGCGGGTCGTTCCGTTCGGCGCCTTCGTCGAGATCTCACCGGGCAAGGATGGCTTGGTCCACATTTCGGAGCTCGAGCCGCACCGCGTGGAGCGGGTCGAGGACGTGATCAATGAGGGGGACACGGTCCTGGTCAAGGTGATCGGGATCGACCGCGAGGGAAAGATCAAGCTGAGCCGCAAGCAAGCGCTCCCCGGCTACGTGGATACCGGCGAGCCGGCAGCAGCGGGCGGCGGCAGCCGCGGCGGCGGTGGAGGCGGCGATCGGCCTCGGCGCAGGCCGGAGCATTCGCGCCGCTAGCGAGAAGTCGAGGAGCGGGTCGAGCACGTCTCAGCGGAGGCCACGGCCTCCGTTGGCGTTTGAGGAGGGTTCGTTGGACGAAGACGACCGGTTTCGCCGGGTCGTGCTGCCGTCCGGCCTGACCGTGATCGGCGAGCACGTCGCCTCCGTGCGTTCGGTGTCGATCGGCGTCTGGGTCAAGGTGGGGGCGCGGTTCGAGTCGACGGCCGAATCGGGGATGTCGCATTTCCTCGAGCATATGGTGTTCAAGGGGACGCTCACCCGGGATGCCTACCAGCTGGCGCTGAGCTTGGAATCTGTCGGCGGCCACCTGGATGCGTTCACCGGGCGTGAGGTGACCTGCTTCGACGCGCGCGCGTTGGACGAGCATTTGGACCTCGCGGTGGAGGTCCTCGCGGATCTCGTGCTGAATCCCAGACTCGATCCGGACGACGTGGAGAAGGAAAAGAAGGTCATTCTGGACGAAATCCACACCTACGAGGACACACCGGACGAAAGGATCCACGACCTCTTCGCCGACGTCGTCTGGTCCGGCCACCCCTTGGGCAATCGCATTCTCGGCACCCGGGAATCGGTCCAGGCGTTCACTCGCGAGGACGTCGCGCACTACCACGCGCGCCGATATTGCGCTTCCAACCTGCTCATCGCGATCGCCGGTAGCTTCGACTGGGATCGGCTCTTGGGCCAGGTTTCCTCCCGGTTCGGCAGCGCTCCCGCGGGCCTCCCGCCTGACCCCAAAAGCGTGCAACCGAACGGCCGCGACGTGGTTCATCATGTAAAGGATCTGGCGCAGCAGTACCTTTGTATCGGCGCCCGCGGTCTCCCGTCGCAACATCCCGACCGCCATGCCCTTATCGTCCTCTCGACCCTGTTGGGCGGAGGCATGAGCTCGCGTCTGTTCCAGCGGGTACGAGAGCAGGAGGGATTGGCCTATTCGGTCTATACCTATGCCGATTTCTACCGCGACGCCGGGATCTTCTGCGCCGGGATGAACGTACAGCCGCAGCACGGCCGGAGGGCCCTCGCGCTCACGTTGGAGGAGTTCGAGCGCGTCATCCGGGAGGGGGTTCCCGAAAACGAGCTCCGCTCCACCAAGGCGCAGCTCAAGGGGAATCTGCTCCTGGGACTGGAGAGCACCTCGAACCGGATGAATCGGATCGCGCGGAACGAGCTTTACGAGGGGCGGTTTGTTCCGGTCGACGAGCTGGTGCGCCGGGTGGACTCGGTCCGCTCCGAGGACGTCAGGCGAATCGCGTCGGAGCTGATTTCGCGCGATCGACTTTCGCTCGTCGCGCTCGGGCCCAGCGCCGGCTCCGCGTTCGAATCGGGGGACCTCATGGTCGGGACCGCCGCGTGAGCGATCGCCCGGATCTCGAGGTGAGTGTCGAGGCGGATTTGGTTTCGGTGCGCGTCTCCTTGGAGTCGCACGCCTTCGCCGCACCCGCGTACCAAAGCGAGCATGCCGCCGGGCTGGACGTCTTCGCGGCCGTGTCGGAGCCGCTCACGATCGGACCGGGGCAGGTGGCAGCCGTGCCGACCGGGGTTCGTCTGGAGATACCGCGCGGCTTCGAGGCCCAGGTGCGGCCGCGCAGCGGGCTCGCGCTCAAGCACCGGATCGGTATCCCGAATGCGCCCGGAACGATCGACGCCGATTACCGAGGAGAAGTGAGGATCTTGCTCATCAATTTTGGAGAAGAGCCGTACGTGGTTCATCGCGGGGACCGCGTCGCCCAGCTCGTCTTCGCGAGAGTGGCCAGAGTCTCGCTCACGGTCGCGGCCGCGCTCAACGAGACCCTGCGCGGCGACGGCGGATTCGGACACAGCGGACGATGACGCGCCATCCGGCGCGCGGCCGCATGCGCCATCGGCTGCTTCGGGCCGGCGCGCTTCTCACCCTCCTTCTCTCCTCGGTGCCGATGCTTCCCCCCCGCCGTGACCGGGCCGAGGCGCTCGAGCAGGCGCCGGCAGCGGATCGCGATACGGTCGACCTCACGCCCTATCTCGCCTCGCGGGAGGCGAGGCGCGCCAAGGTGCCGTGGAAAATCGGCGAGTACTTTCAGTTCTCGATCGATTGGAGCGGCCTGAATGGGGGGAACGCGCTCATGCAGGTCCAGAACATCCAAACCGTGGACGGCCACCGCACGTGGCGCATCATCACGAAGGCGGAGTCGAACTCGTTCGTATCGAAATTCTACAAGGTGCGGGACAGGGCGGAATCCTTCGTCGACGCTGAATCCCTCTACACACGCCGTTTCGAGAAACACCTCCGGGAGGGGTCCTACAAAAAGGACCTCAACGTTCGGTTCGATCAGGCCCACGGGAAGGCGATCTACCAGGATGGGAAGACCTACGACGTGCCGTTCCAAGTGCACGACGTCCTCTCCGCCTTCTATTATGTGAGGACGCGTCCCCTCCCGGACGGCGCCGAGATCGTCATCCCGACCCATGATAACGAGAAGAGCTACGACATGGTCGTCAACGTGCTCCGGAGGGAACGGGTCGAGGTCCCGGCCGGCAAATTCGATTGCGTCCTGGTGGAACCGGTGCTCAAGTCCGAGGGAATCTTCAAGGCCAAGGGGCAGATGTATGTCTGGCTCTCGGACGACGAACGGAGGATCCCGGTGCAGGTCAAGAGCAAGGTTCCGATCGGATCGATTTCCGTGAGCTTGACCGAGATGAGGCTCGCATTCGTGGGAAAGCATTGAGCCCGCGCGAGGAAATTGATCTGTCGGACGTACGCACCATTCCCGTCGCGGAGCGTCCTACCAAGGTGCGGGTCGAGCAGTTCGCTCCGGCGCCCGATCCCTTAGCACCCCAGGGGTCCTTCGACCGCTTCCTACCGGACCTCCTCACGGGTTCTTCCCTTCGGGCTCTGATCGCCGCCTGGGCCGAGGCAAAGAAACACGAACGCCCCGTCATCGCGATGCTCGGCGGGCACGTGATCAAGACAGGGGTGCAACGTCCGCTTCTCTCCCTGGTAGACGAAGGGGGGTTCACGGCGGTTGCCATGAACGGCGCTGCCGCGATCCACGATTTCGAAATCGCGATGTGGGGGAATACCTCCGAGCCCGTTGAAGAGACGCTCGGCTCGGGACGCTTCGGTATGGTCGAGGAGACGCCGGTCCTCATGAACCGGGCCGTACGAGAGGGCCTGGACCTTGGCTTCGGCATGGGAGAAGCCCTTGGTCGCTTTCTGCTGGATTCGCGCGCGAAGAACGCCGAGCTGAGCCTCCTCGCGCGCGCCGCGCAGCGGTCCCTCCCGCTTACCGTGCACGTGGCGATCGGAACGGACACCCTTCACCAGCATCCGTCCTTCGACGGTGCCACGACCGGTCTCGCGACGCACCGCGACTTCAAGATCCTCGCGGCCGCGATGCGCCGGCTTTCCGGCGGCGTCGTCCTGAACTTTGGCTCGGCGGTGATTCTGCCGGAGGTCTTCTTGAAGGCGCTCTCGCTTGTGCGCAACCTCGGACACGACGCCGGCGCGTTTACCGCGGCGAACTTCGACCAGATCCGCCACTACCGGCCCGAAAAGAACATCCTCGAGCGGCCGCTTCAGGGGGGTGGACAGGGTTTCTCCTTCGTGGGACCCCACGAGATCTGGATCCCGCTCCTGGCCACGCTCTATCTGGCCAGGACGAGGCGGACCTCCCCGTGAAGGGCCGATCCTTCGGCCCATTCGGCCGGCGTTGAGCAGAGCCCTCCGGATCCGAACCGACCCGTGAGGCGAGGTCGCTTCGCCCTCGGTGTGCTCGGCGTCGCGCTGAGCGCGGCTGCGGTCTTCGTTCTCCTCCGCCAAGTCAGCCCGAAAGAGCTCGTCCACAATATCCGTGGGGCGGATCCGGCTTGGTTTCTTGCCGCCTGTGGCCTCACGGTCTTCGGCTATTGGCTCCGCGCGCTACGGTGGGGGAAGATTCTCTCCCCCGAGGCGCACGTCGCGCAGGGGAGGCTCTTTGCCGCGACGATGGTAGGGTTTCTCGCGATCAACACCCTTCCGGCGCGGCTCGGGGAGCTTGTGCGCGCATACGCGCTGGCACGAACCGAGCGGATCAAGACGGGCACCGTTCTTGGCTCAGTCGTCATCGAACGGATATTCGACATGTCGGCGCTCGGAGGATTCTGGGCGTTATCGCTTCTCTTTGCGCCCTATCCGGATTGGTTTCGGTGGAGCGGATACCTGACGATGGGCTTGAGCGTCGTCATCACCCTTGGCCTTTGGCTTCTCCACGCGGGACACGACGCCACGAGCCCGGTAGGATCGCGGCTCCGGACGCTCATTCCGATCAAGGCCTTCGCACGGCTGGAGCGCCCCATCGCTTCGTTCACCGCGGGCCTGCGAGTAATGGGAAGACCCTCGACCATGGCGGCCTCCGGGGTCATTACGGGCGTATTGTGGATCGTAAACGCCGCGGTTTTCCTGTTGGTCGGTAGGAGCATGGGCCTCGCCCTCCCGATCTGGAGCCCGTTTCTCCTCGCATTTGTCGTGTGTGTCGCGATTATGGTGCCCTCATCCCCTGGTTTCATCGGGGTTTTGGAGGGCTCTTGCGTCGTAGGACTATCGCTTCTGGGGGTCGATGCCCCGCGGGGCCTGGCGTATGGGATTCTCTATCATCTGCCGCAAATTCTGCCGCTTGTGGTTCTTGGGGGGGCTTACGCAATCCGGGGCCGGGCCGGAATGGGCCTGGTTCGGGCAGTCAGCGGGGTCTCCGACGGGGGGCAAAAGCGAAAAAACTGACGACAGTGACAGGCTAAAATATGGCAGGCCAAAGGGTGTAAAGCTTTTTTAGTTGACTCCGACGACCCCCGCTGCTATACTCTTTCGTGCAATAAATCCGCGCTCAGAGCACACTTAGCGCTGGCGAGTCCGAGAGTGGAGGGGCGATGCAAACTTCCGACCGAGGGCTGATTTCGCCGTTCGGAAGTTCACGTTCCAGCCTTATAGCGTTAACTACACTGATCGCGGCGATTGGTTTCACGCCCTGGGGCACCGGGGCTCCGTGGGCACAGTTTGCATTTCGCACTCTCGGTCTCACGGCGCTTTTTGCCATCTCATTTGGGCACACGAAGAGCTCGTTCGCACGCCGCGTGTGGGAGGCCCGGGTCACGCGAGCTATGCTCGTTTTCGTGCTCATCTCGGCGGTTTCGGCAGCGTTCTCGATCCACAGGGGCAAGAGTCTCGAAGCCATGCTCAACTTGCTTGCCATCACAGGGCTCTTCCTGACCGCCGCCTCCCTTGTTCGGGGAACCGGCCTCTTGCGAGGCGTCGCGCTCTTGGAAGTGCTCGCCGCCCTTCCGGTCGCCGCCCTTGGGCTCATGCAGCATTTCCGCCCCGAACTCCTTCCAGCCGGGAACTCATATCCCGGACGTGCGCTCGGGCCCTTCGGGCAGCCGAATCGAATGGGCGGGTACCTCATCGCCGCGATTCCGGTTGCTCTAGCCCTCGCGATCGTCGCGCAGGACCGGGCGCTCAAGGTGGGAATTCTGGTTGCGACCTTCGGATTGATGTTTTGCGTGGTGGCCACCTACTCGCGCGGAGCCTGGCTCGGCCTCGCGGCCGGTCTCCTGGTGCTTGCGGTTGCGTTCGTGCGATGGCCGGATCTCCTGCCGCGGCCCGCGTTCCTTGCCGTGTCGGTAGCGTGCGTATCGCTCCCGATCCTTTTCCTCCTTCCTTCGGTTGTTTCCCGCCTGGAAGCCAGGCGTTCGGCTACCCCTGCCTGGAATCTCCCGTTCGATCCGGAGCGCGAGGGGAGTGGCGCGATGCGTCGCGCCATCTGGTCCGGGGCGCTGCGAGCGACAGCCCAGCGGCCGGTGCTCGGATCGGGGATCGGTGCCTTTCGCGAGGCGTTCGACCGCTCCAAGGGGACCACGATGAAGCGGCTCGAAGCGGTCGGGGGGCGCACCGCCGATCAAGCTCACAACCACTACCTTGGACTTCTGGCTGAGCGTGGCGTTCTGGGTCTCGCCGCGTTCGCCCTCCTGACCGCGCTCTCGCTTGGCGCGGCGGCCGCGGCCCTGGCTTCCGGAACGCCGACGATGGGACGCGTTCTGGTCGCCGGCCTGGCCGGTTCGGTTGTGGCGCTCTTGGCGCATGGGTTCGTGGATGACAACCTGTCGCTGATACCGCACGGCAACATCTTGTTCGCGAATCTCGGCCTGCTTGCTGCGGCTCCGGCCCTGAGCAAGACGCGAACGCGAGGATCCGCCTGGTTCGGGCGGGCGGGAATGCTCACGGCCCTTCTCGCGATGTCCGTTTCGCTGGCGAGCTTCGCCGCCTCGAGGCAGGCTTACGCCGGCGCCGCGAGCGCGCGAGCCGGTCACGTGGAGCAGGCCACGGCGGAATTTCGTGCGGCATCCGACCTGGCCCCATGGCGTGACGACTTCGCGATTGGTCACGGGGAGCAAGCAGAAGCCTGGGCACGTAAAGGGGCCGGCACCCCTGCCTTGAAGGAAGCTGAGGCGGCGTACCGGAGCGCCATCGCCGTGAATGGCTCCGATCCGGTGACCCGGCAGGAGCTTGGGCGCCTGTACTTGTCGTTTCCCGACGTATGGGGGGACGGGGTGAATCGCGCACTCGTGGAGCTTCGCGCGGCAGTGGCGCAAAACCCCTACTACCCCGAGATCCAGAATGATCTCGGCGTTGCGCTCCTGCGCGCGGGGGACCGGAGCGCGGCACGCGAAGCTTTCGGGCGCGCGGCCGGCGGTGCGCGCGAGTTTGTGGATCCGCTCCTCAACCTGGCCGCCCTGGCCATCCAGTCGGGCGACTTGGTCGAGGCGCGGGTGTGGGTCATGCGTGCGCTCGAGCGCAACCCGCGCTCAGATCGCGCGCGATCCCTCCTGGCTGAGCTGGGCAAATAGCCAACCAAACTCAGGAAAATATGAGGATAAGCAAAATTGCAGAACACCATACCAAGCATCGCGATCGAGAGGAGGTGAGCACCCGGTCGTCAGTGTGTTTCTTCATGGGTTGAAGCTCGAATCAAGTGGGTCCACTTCTCCGTTTTGAGTTTCGTTTGAGGGAGGACAAGCAATGCGCAACCGAGCTTTTCTAAAAGTCGTTCTCCTCGGGCTTTTGACCTTCGCACTGGCGCCCGGCCTCGCCGGCGCCGCGAGCCAGGGCCAGGACCTGACGGGGATGCTCGCCTCGAGTGCCGCGGAACGTGCTACGGCGGCGAGCGGTCCGGTCATAAGCATTACTCCAGCATCGCGTGATTTCGGGCGTGTGAACGTAGGCGTGACCGGCAATTTCAACTTCTCGGTCAAGAATACGGGCGACGCAACGCTCACAATCACGGCCGTGAACCACAGCAACCCGGGTGTCGGATTCGCGGCATCCCTCGGTTCGCTGCCGGTATCGCTTGCCCCGAACGGCACGGCCACGCTCATGACGTCCTACACGGCGAGCGGCAGCGGCCCCCACTCGGACAACGTCACGCTCGTGAGCAACGCAAACAGCGGTAGCCCCACGATCCTGCTTCTTGGCACCGCGAACAATGCTCCGGTGTTCAGTCCACCCCTCGCCGCCAACTATTCGGCGGCCGCGTTCTCCGCGTTCTCTTTGACGGCCAGCGCGACCGACGCCGAGGGCGATTTGCTCAGCTGGACCATCGGTAGTGTCCCGGCGTTGCCGGTCGGCGCGACGTTCGACGGCGGGACGGGTACATTGGATTGGACGCCGAATGCATCCGACGCGGGGGACTACGCGGTGACGATCACCGTCTCCGACGGTGCTGCAAGCACGCCCGGCTCGTTCGGGCTGCATGTCACGGCGGACAACCTTAAGCCGACGTCGAACCCCGGCGGACCGTATTTCGGCCTCACCGGGATCCCGCTCTCCATGGACGGTAGCGGCTCGTCCGATCCGGACGGCGCGATTGTTAGCTACGAGTGGAACTTTGGCGACAACACCACAGGCACCGGGGCCAAGCCAAGCCACACGTATGCCGCTGCGGGGAATTACATCGTGAGCCTCAAGGTCACGGACGATGGTGCGACGGCGCTGAGCGACACGAAGCTCACGTCGGCCTCGATCTCAAACTTCATCGCCGCGAACATCGTTCGGAATACCACCAATCCCGTCAAGACGACCGGCAACCGCCAGGAGCTTTTCGGCATCGAAACGCCGAGCCGGCAGTTGACCGACATCAATACGGCCACGATCAGGATGAGCACGACGTATCCCAACGCGGGTAACGTGTCCGAGATCCAGAACACGGATTCGAAGGACCTGAAGATCGGGGACATCGACGCCAACGGTTTCTTCGACCTGGATGTCCACTTCAGCCGCTCCGCGCTCAAGAACCTGCTCCTACATGTCCCGAACGGCACCACCATCCAGCTTGTGATCACGGCTCGGACGTCCGGCGACAACGTCCCGGTTCGCGGAACGATCAACGTGGTCAAGTCGGGTGCGAGCCAGGTCAGTTCGGCCGCGGCCCCGAATCCGTTCAGGCAGGACGGGACGGCCATTTCCTACAGGGTTGGAGACAGGGGCCCGGTTTCCGTCCGCATCTACTCAGTGAACGGCCAGCTCGTGCGGTCGCTCCGGCAGGAAGACGCGACGCCAGGGGACTACGAGGTCCGTTGGAATGGCAGGGATGACGGCGGCCGCCTCATGCCGTCCGGCATCTACTTCGTGAGCGTCAAGCAAGGCTTGGAGGCGTCGACGACTCGGGTGGTGCTCGCCCGGTAGCGCGTCTTTAAGAGTCGGCAAGACCGAAATGGAGCGGGGGTTTCATACCCCCGCTCCATCCTCGTTTTCCAAATAATCATGGGACGCCCGGGGAGAAATGCCCCGAAGTCCTTGCATGGAATGATGATTCGGTGTATACTATAGTTTCGGATCGGGATTGGATTCCGGTCCACGGATGGATATTCCAGGTCCTCTCCGACACGTCACCCGTGGTTTTGCACCGAGGGCGTTTGAACCAAGGCAGGGATTTGCTCCTCGCTCCAAATCGCCCCGCGTCAGCCCGGGAAGAAATCCCCTATTCGAACCAGATGAGATCCCCCCGGAGGATTTCCATGAGTCCCAGCCGGCGATTCTTGCGTTCCCTTTTGTCGGTCGCCGCGGCGACGTTCCTCGCCGCGGGCGTCGCATCTGCCGCCCCATCTTGGTCCAACGATCAGGACATCTCCGACGGGGACGTGAACGATACGTTCATGTCGAACAACGGCCAGCGCTTCATGGCCGTCGACGACAGCAATAACCTCTACGTGGCCTTCTACGACAACCGATTCAAGGTGCAGAACGGCGACAACAATTTCGAGATCTTTTTCCGCCGCTTCATCTACAACTTTGGCTCGCCCTACATCACGCGCGTCACGAACGCCGGGAACATGTCCAAGTATCCCGCGATCGCGATCAGGAACTGGGGGGACGGGGATTTGGCCACGCGACAGGACAGTGGACGCGTGTACATCGTGTGGCAGGACGCCCGACTTTTCCCCCTCCCCACATCTGGCGATCCCAGGTCGTATACGATCTTCATGAGAACCTTCCGGTCGATGGGAGGCACCGCCTTCGGTCCCGAGCTCCAGGTCTCCCCCTACGACACACTCAACGCCGCTACGTTGCCCGTCGTCGCGGTGGGCGATTCCAACCGGGTTTGGATCGTGTGGCAGAAACCGAATGACACGGGGACCTCCACGCTTTATTCGAGCTTGTACCACTCGAATACCGGCGTGCTCGATCCGGTCGTACAGCTCACGCCGGGCGTTTCTTTCGCGGGCAGTGCCTCGATCGCCGCGACGCGAGACGGCGTGGTCCACCTCGTCTGGACCGACACTCGGACCGGATTTCAGGAAATCTGGACCAAGCGCTTCGTGCCCGGCACCGGTTGGACCCCGGACGAGGAGGTCGTCTTCAGTCCGACCTCAGCTTCGGCGCCCTCCATCACGACCGACTGGCACGGTCACGCGCATTTGGTCTGGGTTGACCGGCGCGACTCGAATCAAACCGAGATCTACTATAAGGAGTACGTCCCCGGGGTCGGCTGGGACGCACTCGACACGCGCGTCACCGCGAACAGCTTCTCCCAGATCCAACCCTATGTGGACGCGGACGCCATGGGGAACGTGTACACGGTTTGGACGGATGCCAGAAACGGCTCTACCGACTTCGACATCTACTACGACACCCGTAAGGGGGGCGTGTGGGCGGGGAACACTCCGCTGGTTTCCGCCGGGTCCGATACGTCCCATTCCATGCAGCAGCTCCCGGCCATCACTCATGATGATTTCGGCACCGCATACGTGGCGTGGATGGACGAGCGCTTACCCGCGTCCCTGACTAAGAACAAGGAGGCCTTCTACAAGGTAGGGAGCAACGTCGTCACGGCGGTTCCAATCGCGGAGGCGCCTGGGTTGACCCGCCTCCTCCGTAATTATCCCAATCCGTTCAATCCCTTGACCAAGATCCAATTCGCGCTCGGGCGCAACGCGCAAGTGTCGCTAAGAGTTTTCGACGTCCAGGGACGGGCGGTCCGGACCCTAATTGACAGCTATCTTGCTTCCGGGCCACGACTTGTGAGCTGGGACGGTCGGGACGATCGGGGCCTGCCCCTACCCTCGGGTACGTATTTCCTTCGGCTGGAGGGAGCAGGCGCCTATCTGACGAGGACGGTCAATTTGGTTAAATGATAACTACTTGCATCAGTGGCCTTCTTGGTGGGGGAAAGGGAGGAGTTGGACTGTTAACCGTTGACGACGATAACAAATAGTGTTATAATCGTTTCTGCCTCGAAACGGAAGACCTTTCGGACGAGGCAAGTGCAAATCGCAACCGGGCGTGACGCCCCACATCTCGAAAAGGCAATGGCGAAAGCTCCCCGATTCGCAGTCGAACCCGAGTTCTGCTTGGAGGCATTCGTCTGAGGGCTGTGCTGGCCCCCGGCGGTTGCCTCGTTTTTTTTTAACGGTCCACGCATCGCTGAATTCGTTCAGAGGGATACTGAACCCGTAACCTCTCGCACCTCCGGGTCGACATCGAAGAAAGAGGTCCCCTAAGTGATCCTCCGCCTCTGGTCACGGATTCGACTTTCCTTCCCTGCCGTCCTCACGCTCGCGCTCGGGCTCCTTTGCCTCACCTCGTCGGCATTCGGACGCACGGTGAGGAAGGACCAGTGGGAAGATTTCTTTATAAGCACGCCGCTCACATACACGCCGGGACGCAGCACGCCGGCGGTTGTCGAGACGACGATCCGCCACCAGGTCTTTTTCAGCAGTTTGGAGTCCGGCACCGCGGGATGGTCCACGCTGAACTGGCGCGCCGGAATGCCGGTAGCCTGGAACATCGTGTCGGGTACGCACGCGTGCACGGGGAACTCCTGGTGGTGCGGCCAGGTCGGGCTTCCGCACGGTGATGGCTACGGGAATGCCTGGATACAGAGCTTGACCACCAACGTTCCGATCAATATCTCCGGCGGAACCGGCGCCCAGCTGACGTTCAAGACGCGATTCCAGAGCGAGTTTCTCTTTGACTGGGGATGGGTTCTGATCAAGGGGGGCAATGTCGGGGCCCGTTGGGACACGCTTGCGTCCTACACGGGAGACTTCGGGAACAATTGCATCAACCAAACCTTGGCCATACCCGATAGCTTCAAGGCGGTAACGCAGCCGATCACACTGCAGTTCCTCTTCGGCTCCGACGTGCAAGGCTCGGCCCAGGATTCCACAGGTGCCCTTACCGGTTGGACCCTGGACGACGTCGCTGTGAAGACTGGAACCACCACGCACTTCTTCGACGACATGGAGAGCGGATCCTCCAAGTGGATCGCCGTATCTCCCAACCCGGGCGTGCTCTGGCACGTGGAGAACGCACCCGGCACCTCCCAGCCCGCTAATTGCGGCTTCCTCAACACAAACGTCTGGGTCCCCTTCCAGGGATTCGGCTTCGGCCTGGTGCCGGATTTTGCGGATCAGATGGTGATAACGCCGCCGATGGATCTTCTAGGCGTTTTCAGCGCCGCCACTCCCACCACATCCCTCAGGTTCCAATTTGACGAATGGATCAACCTTCCGCCGCCCAACTCGGTCTACTGGTCCCTCTGGATTCAGGGGTCGAACGACCAGACGACTTGGACCCCTTGGAAGAACGCCCAGGGCATCTCGGAGTACTCGGGGGGCACGCCGCAATGCGTCGAGGGGGTTTCGTACAACTTCAATCCCTACGACAGCACACGAACCGGGTTCGGACCCGGTACCCGCTATATGCGGCTTGGAGTTCGACTGCGCGATGAGAAAGCCCTCGACGGCTGCGACTGCGGCGGACCCATCAGGCTCGGGTTCGATACCGAGGGCATTTACCTCGACAACATCGGTGTCTACTACGTTTACACCATCAGTGGCGTGGAGACAGTGAGCGGGGTACCGGCCGCGCCCAGACCGAGGATCCAAAGAGCATTCCCAAACCCTTTCAATCCGAAGACGACAATCGAATTTTCAGTGCCGGCAGCGGGTCCCGTGCGGGTCGGCATTTTCGATATACACGGGAGGCGTGTGGCGACCCTCGTCGACCAGACGGTGGGCCCCGGAGTCTACCGGGTCCATTGGGCCGGAAAGGACATAAACGGAGCCGACGTCGCGTCGGGGATCTACTACGCGCAGGTTCAGAGTTCGGGCGGCCGCGATTCAGGACGCCTCGCGCTGATCAAGTAGCTCGAGTAGCTTCAGCCAAAGTCATCATCCAAAGTCTGTAAGGTTGAAGGGAGGTGGTAGGCCGAGAGGCAAGCAGCAAGCGAAGTTGTAAGCGGTTTTGTTGCAGTGCCCGGAAGGGCAGAGTCTCGTGTCTGCAACACCCGTGATCCGGATGGGCCGGACGCGGAAGGAAGGGGGCCTCGAACGAGAGGCGGGCCCTTCGCAACTTCGAAGTTCCGATTCGTCGGAGGTTTTACATCATGCTCAAGCGGCTTTTCACGACGCTGTTCTCAGTCGTGGTATTGGCCGGGTTGACGTCGGTGGCCAGCGCGCAGTACATCAAGATCCTCACGGACAACCCGACCGACAACACGCGGTTGCGGGCGACCGGGACGACGATCCTGTCCATCACGCTC
>Ga0066676_10000412_pt1 | contig 15147 bp, 17 predicted proteins | sample GraSoiAngelo_125_FD_62293 | JGI IMG/M metagenome (GOLD analysis project Ga0066676, IMG submission 62293) | Grasslands soil microbial communities from the Angelo Coastal Reserve, California, USA - 14_0927_05_40cm | ecosystem: Environmental > Terrestrial > Soil > Grasslands | place: USA...
AGGGCTCTCGATAGTTCAAGATCCTAGAACTCTGCAGGATCAATCAGGGATCCAACTATCTCAGCCGTACGACTCTAATTCGGTCCCAGCAGCCGGTTGCTGCTCAATCTTTTGGGGTCCGGAGTTCTCGGTACATGAGGATTCCAACTATTGTGAGCGCCGCCAGCCCTAGTGGCAGAAAATAGGCCTGGAGAGTGTTGGCAATCGCAGTGCTGTTCTGGCCCGCTAGGACCCCGAGATAGACTAATGCGATGTCCCAGACTAGGATTCCAATCGCTGAATAGGCGAGGAAGCGTTTCACGTCCATCCTCACAATTCCTGCGGGAAACGCGATCAGAGTCCTGAGCAGTGGCACAAATCGTGCGAGAAGAACAACGCTCTTCCCATGGGCTGCAAACCATTTCTCGATCGTCTCCAGGCGCTTCTCGCTGAACCTCACAATCCGTCCATACCGTAGGACCGCTGGTCTTCCGAGATAGTAGCCGATACCATAGTCCACCATTGTTCCCACCATGCTACCAATCGTCGCAACTGCCACCGTAGACCAGAATTCGAGCCTGCCCTGAGATACAAGATACCCTCCTAGAGGCAGGACTACTTCGCTGGGAACCGGCAGCGTCGCGCTCTCCATCACCATCAAGAGAAATATCCCCAGATAGCCGGTCTGGTTGAGAAGATTGACGATAGTGTTGAAGATCAGGTCGGTGATGGCCAATTCTCACATCTCTAACAATAGGTCTGATCGAGTCCCTTGTAATCTTCCACCGACGACTAGTCTTTGAGGGCGCATCGATTGTTGCTATAAGCTAACGCTCAACTTTTTCAAGCAGTATCCAGCTGATTTCACCCATTCAATCCTAGTTCCTTCGCCAGACACTCTTGGGTACAGAAGCCCCAAAGACACTCCGGCCAATCCCGAGACTCGGAGCCTTGTCTATCGACTTTTCACGGATAATTCCGAGGACATTCAGGATACGACTCGTCCGCGCCTTGAAGAGTCTCCGGAAACCGTTTGCCCTCTGGCCGCTTATCGCGGCTTTCGCGCGACCCTTCCGCACAGTCGCACGCCAAGGCTCAGGACGAGTCCAGCTCGCTCCTAAACTGAAGAGACCATTGCCAGCATGGTCCCTCCTCATCATGCTCCTCCTCGGAGCCGGTGTCGGATTCTACGCCTCGACCATATTCAGCGAAGTCGCAGGGATAGGGCAATCTACCGCTCCAGACTTTACGCTCGGGACAAATCCCGTCTCATTGACAACGTCGCAGGGCAGCCTAGCAGCCTTCACAGTCTCGCTTACAAGTCTGAACAGTTTCGCCGGCAGTGTCAACCTGAACTATTCGCTCTCTCCAGGCATTACGAACGTTACGATCGCGTTGAACCCCAGCTCCTTATCTCTCCTTACCGGCGCAGGAGCCTCGACGATGACAGTGTCAGTTCCAGCATCAGCACCGCTGAACACGTACACTATTACTATCGGTGGGACAAGTGGAAGGCTCAGCCATAATGTTACGAGTATTCTGAGGGTGGTCCCTCCTCCCTCTCCAGACTTTTCAATCTCAGCCGCTCCGTCCTCCATCAACGTCACCCTTGGTTCAGCGACTAGCAGCACAATCACGTTGACAAGCATCGGAGGCTTTGCCGGGACGGTAAACCTGTCTACGTCTATCTCGCCTAGCAGCGCTTCCAGTCCCACTCTCGCTCTCAATCCAAACCGAGTCACGTTACTATCAGGGGGGACAGTAAACTCAGTACTAACTATCAGTACTACAGGTACGACTTTGCAGGGGGTCTACACTATCGTAGTTCTTGGCGTCAGCGGGACACTGGCGAACAGCGTCTCGATAACGCTGACAGTTTAGTAGGAGCCTCAGAGATCTCACATCCTCGCCTCCGCGGAGGTTCCTCTGCATCTTTCCATCCTCAGCATCAATCATTTCTAAGGGTCCGAGTCGCCGAGAGTCGTAGTCAGACACGAGGATTTGAGATTCGATGTTTCTGCTTGGCCACAGCTGCTGGAGCTACCTGTTCTCGAAGGCGACCGGGCGGAAGCTCAACGTCAACCTCCCCGCCTATCTCGCGCTTCTCTCAGGAATTCTGCCCGACTTTGACATCTACTTTCAACCCTATCTGGTACATCACACCTACACCCATTCTCTGATAGTGATCATCCCGATTGTTCTAGTACTGACCTACTTCTTCGGAAGACTAGGCTTCGCCTTCTCCATCGGAATCCTCTCCCATCTCCTCGGCGATTTCCTGGTTGGAACAATCCCCATACTCTATCCATTCTACCCCAACTCTTTTGATGTTGGACTAAATCTCGGAATTCCCAGCCTAGCTGACACGGCGCTCGAAATTGGAGCGTTCGGGCTTGTCCTAGTCTACGCTTATCGGAACGGCGATTACAAACTAGTTCTGAAGCCCACGCGGGACAGCCTACTACTTGCAATCCCTCTCTTCGCCCTGGTTACGCTCACCCTGCTCTTCGCCGGTGATAGGAGCATTCCTCTAGCAGAGTTCGCCTTCTCAAGAAGAGCCCTGACTGTAATTACGGTTGGGCATATCCTTCTCAGCGGAATCCTCGCCCTCGGTGTTCTGCAAGGCTTCAGATGGTACCTAGGAAATAGACAGTCCAAGTCGAAGAACAGTGAAGACGCTTCTTCTCCTCAACCTCTAGGATAACGGCCGGGGTTACGCGTCGCCTTAATCCCCGTAGTTCCAAGACATGACACGAACGGGGGCTCCGGGTTATCCAGCTACTAGAATGGTGGAATATTCCTCGCAGAGGCTGGATCATAATCCTCACAGAACTTGCGGTGATAATCGGCCTGAGCGGTTGGGTCTACGCTGAGTATCTTAGCAACTTATACTTTCAGAGCTACGTAAACAATCTCTCACCGATCCTTGTTCCAGTCGTCAGTGTCGGGTTTGGGATAGCCTCGGCCACGGTTGCCACTCTACTCTATTTCACGATGAGGAACGTCAGGAAGAGAGAGGGAGTGAAGGACGAGGAGCCGTCAACAAGGCGAGGATCGACGAAGAGACCCCTCAAGAAGCCGCAGGCTTCATCTTCTAGAAGTGAGAAAGCCGCGGGCTCCTCAATAATGGTGCCAAGACAAAGGGCGTCAATCGCGGGGGCGTCAAGCGTTAGGCGTGGAACAGCCCCGCAGAGCGGCGACGAAAATGATCAGCCAGAATAGAAAGGCGTCTCTACAACTCGGGCAGGTTCGGACCTGGATACTGCGAATCTAGTCCAAAGGGGACAAACCGCCCTTATCGAACCGGATAACTAGATGAGCTGGATTGGAAGCAGAGATCTTCTGATTCGGGTGATAGTGCACGAGCGAGCATGTCGAGACTCCGAGAAGGTACATTCCCAGTCCTGTGAAGGTCCTGTTACTTTTACAGTCGTTTGTCATCGCCTATCTTGGGTTCTGGATGTATGAGAATTATCAGAACGACTTCTACTTCCAGGCCTACGTCAACGCATCGCTACAAGGCAGCGGATTCGCAATAGTCGCGCTGAGCAGTGTGGGAATCTTCAGCGCAGTCGCTATGGGTCTCTACTTGAAGCTCCGGCGTACGCACATGGAACTGGAACATCTGATAATGACGGAGCACTCGGCTCCTGACGCGCAAGGTTCCAATACCATTCTGGAGCCTCACGTAGAGCAACATTTGATCGCGATGATAAGAAAGTCAACCCCTGCAGAAACCAGCGGTGCATCCTCATCAATGCCGGTTCTCAAGAGAGAGAACGATCAACCCTCTAGATAGGGTTTCAGCACTCGAGGCTCGCTTCTAGGCTCTGTTGGAAAAAGATATCCAACATAAGGCTCTATCGGCCGTCGCACCTTTCCAGTCCCATGTCCGTCTCGAAATGACATGCTGCACAAGCTCTCGTCTTTCAGATTCTTACTCCGCCCGAGTGAGTATTCTTTGTCGAACTCTTTCCGAATACTTGACGAGACGCTTGATCTCTCCCAGGCCTTAGACGGGACCGTGGCCAGCGACTATCATACGAGGTTTCAGCCTCAAGCTCATCCTCAAAGCTTGGATCTGTCCCTAACAATACTAAGAGAAATATCCCATGTCAAATCTAACGAACTAAGAGTCGAGCTGAAATCGAAACATGAGAAAAATCTTAGTCACTGGTGGACTCGGGTTCATTGGGAGCAACTTGGTAGACAAACTCATCTTAGACAACGAAGTTGTCATAATAGATGACTTTTCTACCGGTCAGCTCAAGAATGTCGGCCGTCACCTGAAAAATCCGAGGCTCAAGCTCATCAAGGGCAGTATTCTGGAAGTGAATAAGGTCGAAGAGGTTCTCAAAGACGGCATCGACTCAATCGTTCATCTAGCTGCTGTTGTGAGCGTCGTCCGCTCGTCTAGGGAGCCCCGCCTGGTTCATCAGGTGAATGTGGAAGGAACCCTGAACGTCCTGGAATCATGTTTGAAATTCCCGGTAGAACGTCTCGTCTTCGCCTCCTCCGCCGCAGTTTATGGAGACAGTAGCCTCCCGCCCTTCAGAGAGGATTTCCCTACCAGCCCTCTATCCCTTTATGGAGCCACCAAGCAAGCAGGTGAAGCATACATCAATGCGTATCATAAGAGCCATGGTCTGAAGACAGTCATCCTCCGTTTGATGAACATTTATGGGCCAAGACGATCGGCGGGGCCCTACTCTGGGGTCATGATGAAATTCGCCGAAGCGATCGAGAGTGGGGAGCCACTAGTTGTGTACGGAGATGGCCGCCAGACGAGAGATTTCACCTATGTGACTGACGTTACGGAGGTAATCGAGACATGTTTGCACCGGGATGAGGCGGTCGGAAAGACTCTTAACATCGGAACGGGAGTGCCGACAAGTGTAAACGAACTTGTGAATCTGTTCTCATTGGTCAGGTCAAACAGATCACAAGTGGTCAAGTCGCCGGCCCGGCCCGGCGAAATCAGCGCGAGTTATGCGAACATCTCGAAGGCGAAGGAAACCCTAGACTATGAGCCCCGTGTTGGCCTCAGAGAAGGCATCGAACTTTTCATGAGATGGTACAGAGACGGGAAACGCAATGGGTCGAAGAACCAGTTATGGAACGATGAGACTTGAGACACCCGATGCAAGAGGGCATTACGGTCTGTATGGCTGCGTACAATGAAGAGCGGACGATAGGTGCTATCGTCGCTGGTCTTACCACCGAGGGGTTGGAGACGATAGTCGTTGATGATGGGTCCAACGACGGCACAGTCAGAGAGGCCCAGACGAATGGAGCCTTCGTCACAAGTCTTCCCAAGAACAGTGGACAATGGACCGCTCTGAGAAGGGCCTTCCAGATAGCCCTCGATCGAGGCACGGAGATAGTTGTAACTTTTGACGCCGATGGGCAACACCTCCCCTCAAGCGTACTGGACCTGGTTGAACCCATATTGAAGGGCGGAGCCGACATTACGATCGGTTCGAGGGCTAGGCAACAGAGTTACAGCAACAAATCTCATCGGAGATTCGGGACCTACGTGTTGAATATCGTAATGTGGGTGCTCACCCAGTATCGTTTTTCCGATTGCACTAGCGGGCTCACGGCGGTTAGAGCATCAATCTTGAGAAAAGTATTGCCTCGATTAACAGAACCTCAGTATGGCAGACTTGAGTTCTGGTTGTTGGCTACTAGCTGTAATGCCAGAATCCTTGACGTCCCCACCGTCATAAGAGCTAATCGCGTCACAAGAAAAGGCCAGTTGCGGTTTGGCGCGAACCTTCTCCGAACCATAGGCAAAACGGAGTTGCTCTGGATAATAGGTCGTCGCACTAATTGATTTGCTGCTGATAGAATCCATTCACGGGTGAAGTTGGTAGCGCGTAAGCGTTAAGTTGTCGATTTCCAACCCTGAAACCGTGCTGCAGACAAGGAAGATTCCCATATGCGCTCCCGTCCTTGGCGAGCGAGAGCTAGAGTATCTTACGAAGTGCATAAGATCTTCCTGGATAAGCTCTTTGGGCCCATTCGTAGGTGAGTTCGAAGACAAGTTCGCTCATTTCTGCGGGACCCGCTTTGGCGTCACGACTAACAGTGGAACTACAGCTCTTCATTTGGCTCTTGTTGCACTCGGGATCGGCAGGGGCAGCGAGGTCATTCTCCCCACTTTCACCATGATCGCATCGATCAACGCCATTGAATATACTGGAGCCAAAGCTATCCTCGTCGACGCAGATCCGGAAACTTGGAATATGGACGTTTCAGCTGTTCATAAGAAGATCACAGGGAAAACCAAAGCGATCATGCCCGTCCATATCTACGGACATCCGACTGACATGGACCCAATCGCTGAGATTGCATCAGAGCACGGGCTCCGAATAATCGAAGACGCCGCGGAGGCTCACGGCGCGAGATACAAGGGTCGGACCGTGGGCTCTCTCGGGGACGTAGGTAGCTTCAGTTTCTATTCTAACAAGATCATCACTACTGGTGAAGGCGGAATGAACGTTACCAAAGACGAGGAGTTAGCAGACAAGATGCGCTGGCTAAGAGCTCACGCTTTCGGTCGTGGAGGAAAACACTTTTGGCACGAGGCGCTTGGATACGGGTATCGAATGACATCGCTTCAGGCCGCAGTAGGATTGGCTCAGATGGAGCGGATCGACGATATGATAAGTAGAAGGATAAATCACGCCCGGTTGTATAACAAGCTACTTGAGAATTTGTCCCACGACAAGATTATCCTTCCGCCAGAGATGAAATGGGCGAAGAACGTTTACTGGATGTACTCCATCCTCCTGAATGATCCATCAGAGCGAGACAACATCATGTCATGGCTCTCGGAGAGAGGGATCGAGACCCGAACCTTCTTCTATCCTATCCACCGTCAGCCTTACTACGCTCCTCGTTATGGTGGAGAGAGCTACGAAGTGGCGGATGATATTTCGAGACGTGGAATCAACCTGCCTTCAGGTAGTGGGCTTACTGACGACGACATATCGTACGTGTCCGAGAATGTCCTCGACTTCTTCAAGAGAAACTAGGTGCCATAAACAACGCGCAGGGCTCTGATCACTGGGATAACGGGCCAAGATGGCGCATACCTTGCCCGGTTTCTTCTCGACAAGGGATACGAGGTATATGGTACATTCCGACGATTATCTACCCCGAACTTCTGGCGACTTCAGAGCCTCGGAATCTATGATCGAGTCAGACTCGTGTCCACGGACCTGGCAGACATGAGCTCGATCATCGAGGCTCTCAACGTCTCGACACCCCACGAGGTCTACCATCTCGCTGCGCAGAGCTTTGTCGGCGCCTCGTTTGAACAGCCGCTTTCTACCGGCGACATCACCGCGCTGGGAACCACGAGAATGCTTGAGTCGATAAGGCTAGTGTCGAAGGACACCGCGTTTTACCAAGCGTCTACCAGCGAGCTGTATGGAAACTCTCCCTCTCCGCTAAAGAACGAGGGATCAGCGTTCGAACCGCGAAGTCCTTACGCTGTGGCCAAACTTTACGCCTACTGGGCCACAAGGGTCTACCGAGACGGATACGGTCTCTTTGCCTGCAACGGAATTCTCTTCAACCACGAATCCCCTCTACGAGGTTTGGAATTTGTAACCCGGAAAATCTCCAATGCCTGCGCAAAGATCTCATTAGGGCTTCAGGATATCCTATCCATCGGCAACCTTGAAGCTTGTAGAGACTGGGGACACGCAGAGGACTATGTGGAACCGATGTGGATGATGCTACAGCAGGACAAGCCTGACGATTATGTCATCGCCACAGGGGAGACCCGTTCAGTCCAAGAATTCGTCGATACAGCCTTTGCCCACTCTGGATTAGACTCGTCCAAGCATCTAAGACAGGAGAAGAGGCTCATCAGGCCCCTCGAGGTAAACAGCCTTGCAGGGGATCCCACTAAGGCCAGGGAGACCCTAGGGTGGAAGCCAAGGAGGACTTTTGACGAATTGGTCAGAGACATGGTTGACAGCGATCTTAAACGATGGAAGGCAAACCAGAGAGGCGACGCCTTCCCCTGGGATGCTCCCCTATACCCGGATGACAAAAACATAATCATAACCAGGTACTCTCTGGACAGATAGTTCGGTCGCGAACTGAGGATCCGTTGTCATCCTTCGGCAAGAAATATAGCAAATATTATGACATGCTCTACGCAGACAAGGACTACGATAAGGAATGCGACTACCTAGAACTTCTTTTCAAAGAATTTGCAAGTAGTAAAGTTCGACGAATCCTAGACGTGGCTTGCGGGACTGGCGGGCACACCATCCCACTGGCAGAAAGGGGCTACACGGTGCTAGCAAGGGACCTCTCAGCGAACATGTTGTCAATTGCTCGAACAAAGTTAGCCCTAGCCGGAATTTCTGACAAGGTTCGTGTGCAGAAGGGAGACATGAGATCCTTACAAGGAATAGGAAAGTTCGATGCGATTCTATGCATGTTCGCCTCAATCGGATATCTCCCAAATCTTGATGAGACTCTCAGGGCGTTTGGGGCGATGCGAGAGCATGTTAGCAACGGCGGCCTCTTGATTCTCGACTGTTGGAACGGGCTCGCAGTACTAACCATAAAACCATCCAAGCGAGTGAAAACGGTCCGTCGAAAAGGCCTGACAATCTTAAGGTCCGCATCACCGAGACTTGATCCTCTGCACGATTTGTGCAGTGTGAGCTATAGGGTGCTGATTCGGAAGGGTCCTAGAAAGATTGATGAATTCTCCGAATTGCACTCGATGAGATATTTCTACCCAGAAGAAATCCGATTATTGCTAAAGCTTGCTGGATTTGAAACGGTATCTCTACATCCCTTCCTTGATCCGATTCGTTCGGCGGGAGTGGGAGATTGGAACATTGGTGCAGTGGCTCGGGCCGCGTGAATGCTCGAAGGAATAGCCTCAGTATGGAGTCCTTGATTTGGAGTCACATGACAGTGTCCTTTGCGTTCCGGTCGAATTTGGAAGTCGTCGTCCTTTTAGAGCCACGTAAGATCGGTGGTTGAGAGTATGGTCGACTGTGACGTGTGCTACGTTACGTTTCCAAATTATCCAGCCAAGAATTCAGGAAGGGGCCTCGATAGATACGCCTACGAACTGATCAGAGGTACAAGTCAGAAGTCAGACATGAAGGTGCAATTTGTTGCTCCTAGGACCAACCGGGCGGACTACGTTATTCGAGAATTAGAGACTGCTGTTCTCCTGAGGCCGATCGACGCGAAGATCTATCATGCGACCTCAGAGTATGGCCTCGCCAGTCTGCTACTAGCGAGGAAGAGGCCGATAGTAGTGACTATTCATGATCTTTTACCTCGATTGTTCTCACGGTACTCACCTCTGATCTATGCGAACCAGAAATTGCACCTCGCACTGGCAAAATATGCAAATGAGGTGATCGTCACCTCTAACTTCTACTCAAACATGCTAAAGCAAGAACTCAATATTCCCTCCCATCGAATCGACACGATTCGTTACGGGGTCGACCATCAAAGCTTCAGATCCAAAGCGGGAAGGCGAAGATGCGAGACCGCTCAGGTCCTATACCTTGGAGGATTAAACTCCCTGAAGGGGGCGAAAGACCTCATCGAAGCGTTTGCGCGACTCTGCGTGTCGCACGAGGCGCAACTTTTGATCGGAGGTAGCGGGAAGTACGCTGGGAACCTGAGGGACCTCGCTGATAAGACAGGAATATCTGAAAAGGTATCCTTCCTAGGCTTCGTCGGGGAGGAGCAATTACCTGACCTTTACAACTCTGCCGATGTGCTGGTATGGCCCTCCTACTTTGGATTTGGATTGTCTACCTTGGAGGCAATGTCCTGCGGTACACCGGTTATCGGTGCTAACTGCCTTGATTCCCAAGAATATCTCGGAGAAGCCGGTCTGCTGTATCCACCTGGAAACGTGGAGAAGCTGTTTGAAGCATTATCTATTCTCCTGTCTAATCAAGATAGCTGGACCGATTGGTCGGGAAAGGCATTGAAATGGAGTGAGAATTTTTCTTGGCGCAAGATGACAGATCAAGTATGTTCTACATACAAGAAACTTGACGAGAATCAATATCTTCATTAGCGACCCTACTCTGCTAACAGAGTAAGACTCTCTATGGGGATCGGTCAGACCCTAGTGAGGCTGAGACGGAAGGGAGTTTATTATTACTTATACTTCGGCTGGCAGTGGCTTCCCTTCCAGAAGTATCTACATGGGAGAAGAAGGCCAAGCGAGTTCCTTTTCAGAGGGAAGAGGATTCGATACTTCTACGCCATCTACAACCGTACTTGGATGAATGAGCGCGCCGTCGAAATTCCTATCGTACGCGAATTTGTCGAGCAAGAAAGAGGCGAGATCTTGGAGGTCGGGAATGTTCTGTCGCACTATTTTCCCATGAATCATGACATCGTCGACAAGTACGAGATCGGGAAGAATGTTATCAACGAAGACATAGAAGAGTACGCGTCCAGCCGCAAATATGCTCTGATAGTGAGCATCTCGACTCTCGAGCACGTGGGATTCGATGAAGGGATTATGGACGATGACAAGATCGTCAGGGTCTTCGAGCATCTAAAGTCAATGCTCACGCCTACAGGAAAAATTATCGCATCACTGCCTATCGGCTATAATCCAAGGGTCACGAGACTCATCATGGACAAAACGTTGGCGTTCTCGGAGGTCTACTGCTTCAAACGGGTAGCGAGAGGCAGTCTGTGGCGTGAAGCAACCTTTGATGAGGCTCTGGACATGCCGTACGGCCAATCGCATCCGGGAACTGGTGCCTTCTTGATAGGGATCTACAACGCGGGGAGAATCCCCGCGTCGACCAACTTGGAAGTTGACCGAGAGAATCGATGGAGTAATAGACTCTAATGCGCATCATTCGAACCCGAAGTAGATTCCACCCACAACGCCCATTTTCCAAAGACCTGAAGGCTATGGAAACCCCTCCCATGTGGTTTAATGAAATCCAGCCAAAATCGATACAAGGTTTCTGAAGTGAAGTTAGGCGAAACTTACCTTGCTCATGTACGCTCCAGTCACTGGTTGGGAGAGCTCAATCAGTCCGAGCCGGCTACCGCCGTACAGAAACGAGACAACTACGAGCGTGAGGTCGGACTTGGAGCGTTGGGAGGTAAAACGGGCCGAGTAGAACTCGAAAGTGGCTTTTTCATTGGTTGAGGCCAAGTCTATAGGAACATGCTTGGTGAAGTTCTCAAAGGTTCCATAGTAGGTCAGGTGCGGCCCTACAGTTGCGAGTATCCAGTTATCATAGAGATTGGTCCATTGGCTTACTCCGGTCGGATCGTAGGTCCTTTCTGGCGGGTATACCAAGAAAATTGTGGAAAGGCTGCCGACGTTGTTCGATTTGAGATAGTTGCTCACGTTGGATAGGATCCGATATTCCCCGATCGAAACGTACGGCGACGTCGCATCTGAACTTGTCTGCGTCACGAAGGTGGTAGCTGAATACACACTGATACTGGTAGCTACGACCAATAATACGAGAATCATTAGTGGTCTTGCGTACGGTTTGATGGATCCGAGGCTACGATATGCATTACTCGCCAACATTATCGCTTCGGGCAGGAGGAAGTATATGGGAAGAAGAAGAGCAACTCGATAGGCCAAGTTCGGTCTGAAGAATAGTGAGACTACAATAAAAGAGACAAAGGCAAGGACCCAGCTTAAAAGAATGCTTGAACGGATGCCACTCCTTCCCTCTCTTATCTCGTAAGTCACATAGGCAATTCCGACAATCCAAAATGGCAGAATTACGACTCCGCCGAGTTGTGTCCAGAGTCCCGACCAATCGAGGGTTGAGGATCCTGCGATGGTAACAGATGAGATTGAGAGGTAACTGCTAGCGTATGGTAACCATAGAATGGATGCGGTGATCAAGCTTGCGCAGAGAGGTGTGAAAATACTTCTCGTCTCGAAAGAGTCCGAACGCTCTCGAAGGGTAGTCATAAGAGCTGAACCCCAGAGAACGAAGAGTCCGAAGATCCCGATCTCAATGTCAGTGATGAGCATTAGCACAGAAGATAGATAGAGCGCCAGAGCTGTGACTCTTCTGGGCGAAGCCCATAGCCTGGCCAAAGCTACGAGGCTCAGCTGAAGAAAGGCCATGGTCAAGAGGTTGGCGTATAGGTCCCTCGTCATCCGTATGAAAGCGGAGTCAGAAACCAAGAAGAGGAATACGAGAATCGAGTAAGCCAGCCCTTTGCGAAGGACCCGGCTGAGGAGAAAGGTGGAGACTAGGTAAGACGCAAGGATTACCACCTGGAAAGCAACGTATCCCATCAATTCGGAACTTGTCAGCGAAATGATTCCAGAAAGCAGTAGAAGCGGCGAAAGGTTCAGGCCGCTAAACTGGATGAATCCTGGATCCTGAACGTAGCCGAACCCGCGTAGAGAGAAGCTATTTGCCCACGCTATGTAAGCACCTGTGTCCCAGCCCGTGGGCATCCCATTTCTGAGAAACGGGTCGACGACGGTTCTCCACACGTATGTGACTGGCAACCCCAAGAGAAGACCGGCGCCAATCCTATTTCGGTACCTAAGGAAGCTAGACTTCGAAACTCTGTTGAATGCCCTCAGCTCACTCTGCCGACCGTCTCTCAACGAGGTTCTCCAGCCTATGTTATCTTATCACCGGTGCCAGGTAATCGAGAAGCTGCTCTGCTCTATGATCATAGGTGTGCTCTGCAAGAACTCGGGCCCTTGCCCTCGAGCCGAGTTCTAGCATTAATTGTCTCGAGTCAAGAAGCCGTTTGTAGACGTCCCCAGGGTGGTCGTTCTCGTCAAGAATGATAATCTCCTTCTCGGGCTCAAACCATTGTTCTAGCCCCGCGTGAGGACTTGAGACGATGCAAGCCCCCAATGAGGCCAGTTCAAAGATTCTCGTTGAGCTTGTACCCCGAACCGACGCATGTGGGGCTCGCGAGATGTTCAGGCAGATTCTACTCTGACATATCTGTCTCTTCCAAGAGTTGAAGCCTAGGAAACCTAAGGACTTGACATTCTTGTAGTGCTCTTTCATTAGACCACTCATGGCAAAAATCTTGTCCGGCATTTCACCCGATGGCTCTCCTATCATTCTGTCCATCCATTCTTCGCGAAACGCGCTTGTCCCGCCTGTGAAAAAAACGTCAGTGTCTTTCTCTGTGGACACGGGGGACAGAACTTTTGGGTCCGCTGCCCAGTGAAGTGTTGAAACATTTCTTGCGCCCATCTTGACGATCGTTTCTTCGACGCCTTCAGAACCGCTTAGGAAGCCGTCGAACTGGGAGAGGTCTGCTCCATAGTAGTAGCTAAAGTGAATACCACCATAGGCTGGAAGGATTGAGGGCATATCTGCTTCGTAGTATACGGATGGGACTCCGAACCTTTCCCTCAGATGGGCAGGGATATCCGAAAGAAGGTTCAGAGGCACACTAAAAAACAGTGCGACGTCGAACGGGCCCTCTTTCGCAACTGCCTTGTCTATGCTTTCCCTCCATCTTCTGGAAGTGATGAACCGAGGTAGGAATATGATCCGCTTGTAGTGTTTTGCATAGAATGCCTTGGTGTGGGCCGATTTCGATCGGCCTCTCCATCCTGAGTAGAGGATGGATGATATGAGCCTGCTTGGATTGTCAAGAGACTTCCACCATGGCGATTCGACAGGTCTCCCCAAGAATGGGAGTACAACGAGCTCATGACCCTTCTCACTCAATGCTCGAAACAGGAACCACCATGCCTTGGTAGCCTGGGGCTTCTCCGACAGGTCAATAGCGGAAACTGCCATGAGCAACTTCAAAACAGTTCACCCAGATCCTCTCGGCCGTCTCGAAGCGACTGCAATGTTCGTTGTAGGCGCCATCTTAGGAGAAATGTTCTCACGCATCGCTAAGAGTGTTCCAGTGATGTCCAAGAAGACCCAATCAAGTAAGTTGAAATCCAACGACCCTGTCATAAGAATTTTCCCTCAGAGAAAATGAACTTTCACTTGATGTTAAACGCCATGCTATGCATGAATTGGCCTCGGGAGACTTCTTCGATTGAACCCGGGCTGAATTATGTGTAGATTAGAGCAGATTTTTCTCAAATCATATATACAGCATTTTGGTGCCCCCGTCGAATGTGCTGACTAGGAAGCCTGCTTGCGGCTCTAGCTTGAGAGAGACACTCGGTGCTTCCGGATTTCCGTTTTTGGAAATGAGCTGCGCCCTGTGCGCTTGTCTTTTAAATGCCGACCAGAGGCTGTAACCTTGACTCGTGTACTCGTTTGCGGTATTGATGGGTATCTAGGCTGGCCGCTTGCACTTCGCCTTGAATCCCAAGGATTCGAGGTTCATGGGATCGACAATTTTTCGCGGCGCAAGATGGTGCGCGAAGTGGGATCTTGGAGTGCGACCCCCATCGCTAGGATGGAGGCACGTCTCTCGGCAGCACAGGAGGTTCTCGGGGCCAAGATTACGTTCCTGGAAGGAGACCTCCGTGAATACAATGATGTTGCTAGGATCGTTAGAAAATCTAAGCCTGATGCCATAATTCACCTTGGAGAGCAGCCATCCGCCCCCTACAGTATGATCGATCAGGAGCATGCGGTCTTCACACAGGAGAACAATGTGACTGGAACACTCAACATTCTCTTTGCAATGAAAGAGTGGGCTCCGAATGCTCACCTCGTCAAGCTTGGAACCATGGGTGAATACGGAACACCTGATATCGACATTCCTGAGGGCTTCTTTGACATCGAGTTCAGGGGCCGAAGGGCCCGTTTGCCTTTTCCCAGACAGGCGGGAAGCTTCTATCATCTGAGCAAGGTGCACGACTCGGCCAATATAGCCCTGGCATGCAAGATATGGGGTCTGAGATCCACCGACGTAATGCAGGGCGTAGTATACGGAAGCAGCACCAACGAGACCGAAGATGACCAGCTGATGACTAGGTTTGACTTTGACGAGTCTTTCGGCACAGTCATCAACAGGTTTTGCGCTCAAGCCGTCATAGGATACCCTCTCAGCCTCTATGGGTTGGGAGGACAGAGAAGAGGCTTCATCGCCCTTGTAGACTCGATAAAGTGCTTGTCGATCGCAGTCGAAAACCCACCAGACCCTGGGGAATATCGGGTCTTCAACCAGCTGGACGAGGTCTATAGCGTCCGGGAGCTCGCGGAA
>Ga0066676_10000428_pt1 | contig 14840 bp, 15 predicted proteins | sample GraSoiAngelo_125_FD_62293 | JGI IMG/M metagenome (GOLD analysis project Ga0066676, IMG submission 62293) | Grasslands soil microbial communities from the Angelo Coastal Reserve, California, USA - 14_0927_05_40cm | ecosystem: Environmental > Terrestrial > Soil > Grasslands | place: USA...
GCGACGAAGGCTGCGCTCAACATCATCAGCACCGGCGCGATGGTCGCGCTGGGCAAGGTGCGCGGCAATCTGATGATTAATCTGCATACCACGAGTGCCAAGCTGCGCGATCGCGCGGTGCGGGTCGTCGTCGATTTGGCACGATGCGATTACGATGCCGCGCGTCGACAACTTGAAGCCGCGGACTGGAACCTGCGTGCCGTAGTGGAAAAACTATAGCCGTGGCCGCATAGAGCACGCCACAAACAGGCGAGCCGTGCAGAAATTTTGCTTTCCATAAGCGCAGCGGAACCGCATCGCACGAAGGAACATGTGACCGAACCGAAAGGAATGTTATGCTCTGGACAGTATTCGTGATCTTGCTGGTGCTCTGGCTGCTTGGGCTGGTCAGCTCCTACACGCTGGGTGGATTCATTCACATCCTGCTGGTCATTGCGATCGTGGTGCTGATTATCAATTTGATCCAAGGCCGCCGACTGCTGTGAGCCCGCTCAAATGAAACCGGCCGTCATCATCGGCATCATCCTTATTGTCATTGGCATCATCGGATTCGCTTGGGGCGGCTTGGGCTGGACGACGGAAAAGAAAGACGCGCAACTCGGCCCACTTGAGATTACTCACAAGGAAAGCCACGGGATTGCCTTTCCGCCCATTGCGAGCGGGATTTGTCTAATCGGCGGAATTGCGCTCGTAGTTATCGGCAGCCGGAAGAGCTAATCGCCGGCTTTTAAGACCGCAAACGTTTTGCTGCCTTTCCGATCAAGATAGAGAAGGACGCCCCGTTTCGGATCGGCTTTCTTGAGCGCTTCGCGGAACGACTGCACGTTGGTGACCGGCTTGCCATCTACCTCGGTAATGACGTCTTCGCGCTGAATATCCTGGCTCGCAGCGATGCTGTTGTCCTCGACATCGGTTACGACCACGCCTTGCTGAACCGGGAGATGAAGACGCTCGGCAACGTCTTTCGTCAACTCCTGAACCTGCAATCCAAATTTGCCGACACTTTCCTGCGCTGGCGGCGACGGTTGAATCGGCAATGCATTTGATGCTCGCGCAATCTCGCTAGGCAGTTCGCCAGTTTTGATGGGGACTTTGATGCTCTGGCCTTTGCGCCAAACATTTAGCTGGACACTTTGGCCGATTTTCTTTTTCAAAATCTCATGCTGCAGCTGTGAGTCCGTTTCGATCGGGGTTCCATCTACATGCGTGATGACGTCGAACGGGCGCAAATCGCTCTTTGAAGCAGGCGCGTCGGCTTCAATCGTGCGCACCACGACGCCCTTATCGGCACCTTTAAACAAGTCACGAAGGTCCGGGTCGTCGCCGAGTGTCTCGATCCGGATGCCGAGCCAGGGACGCATGATTTTGTGACCGGCGATCAGCTCGGCGCCAATTTCCTTGGCCATGTTACTGGGGATCGCGAAGCCCAGGCCACGATTCATTCCGTTAATCAGCGTGTTCATGCCGATCACTTTGCCGTCGATGTCGCACAGCGGTCCTCCGCTGTTGCCCGGATTAATCGATGCGTCGGTCTGCAGATAATCGGAAATGGAATAGGCGCCAGTCTGCAGCAATTTGCTTCGGCCCTTGCCGCTGATCACGCCGTAGGTGAAAGTGTAATCGAGCTTGAACGGCGCCCCAATGGCGAATGCAAACTGGCCCACCCGCACCCCATCGCTGTCACCCAGTTGGACGACAGGCAAATCTTTCGCATCGATCTTGATGACTGCGATATCGGTCTTCTCGTCTGTACCCACGATCTTTGCCGGGAAATTCCGGCCGTCCCTCAATTTGACGTCGATTTTGTCTGCGCCTTCAACCACATGAAAGTTCGTGAAAATGTAGCCATCTGGTCGAACGACAAAACCGGAGCCTTCGCTTTGGATCGGTCGTGGCGCGCCCGGGTTGCGTCGTTGATTATTGTCGTCGGGCGACCCTTGAAAGAACAAGTCATCGAGCGGCGAACTTTCGGCGATATCGTTTTTCTTAGAAACCTCAATAATGACAACACTCGGCGCGACGGTTTCGAACACTTTTGCAAAAGCGTTATTCAGCTGATGAACGACATCTTTGCCTGCCTCGGCCACAGCCGCAGGAACGGTCTGCGTGGGGACAGCCTCAGGTTGCGCGACAAGCGATGTACTCAGTGCAACGCACAGGGTTAAAATGGACAAACGCATGGGTTGGAAGTTGGACAGCACGGAACATGCAACGTTCAACTGGATACGTCCAATCCCGGCTTGCTCGAAGGTAGGCCCGCAGTTGAATCCAGCCCCTATAATAGCTGGCCCAACCCTGCCTATGCGCGTGTTCAAGAAGCGATTCGTCTTTCGGATCGGCGTCGTACTTTTGATACTGTTTTTGGCAACGGTGCTTGGACCAGAACCTCCCGCGCGCATCTCCATTTCGCCGAGCGAACTCGTTCGTGCTGTCACGATTCAGCGCGATTCACTCATCGAATTGTGCCTGATCGACCATGTCGATCCGAACGGGCATGATGCGCAGGGCCGGACACCGTTGCTGATTGCAACGTCGCAGCAGGATTGGAAAACGGCACAGCGGCTCATCGGCGTCGGTGCGCTTGTCGATCTTGCTGACAAGAACGGTTTTACGCCGCTAATGGCCGCCGCCATGCACGGCAATCTTGAAACCTTCCGGGAGTTGCTGGCCCACTCGAAGAATCTTCGCGTAGAAGCCCGTTGTAAAGATGGCAGCGATTTGCTAGGAGCGGCGCTCGATGGCGGCAATCCGAAAATCGTAGGGTTTGTTGAGGAAAGTCTGCCCCTAATGCCTCAGTGGCGAAGCAGCACCCGGCGCGCTCTTCAAGGCGCCCTGACGACGGGGGACAAGAGCCAAATCCAGCTGCTGCTCAACAAGCACTCCGCGCCTCCAACACCGGAAGGGAAGAATGTGCCGCTGCTCGCGTATGCCGTCGCCGGAAACGACTCCTCCCTTTTTGGCACGCTTTTGTCTTGCGGCGCAGATCCCAACACGGTTCTGCCATCTCGTTGCGATAAGGATTTTCTGGCGCTGCTCCCGTCAAAATCGTTCAGCAGTTATGTTGAAGGGGACAAGGGGCTGACAGTGCTGATGCTGGCAGCGGGCCTCGACCGGGAAGATTACCTGCGCGCTCTGCTTGCGGCAGGCGCTAGCAGGAACCAGCTGACCAAGCGCGATAAAATGTCCGCCCTGGACATCGCCGCGGAGACTGGCCACTGGCGTTCCTCGCAAATTCTACTTGGCGGTGGGCCATCGCCAGATCAGTTGCGCATCGAAATTTCGCTCGCGTTGCAACGGGTTGCTCTCGTTAAGAACGGCGTGCCGGTATACCGCACGCAATGTTCGACTGGACGTCAAGGTTACTCCACGCACAGAGGTGACTTCGTAATTACCAATAAGGAACGAAACCATCGTTCCACCATCTACCATGTGGAAATGCCTTACTTCATGCGCCTGAGTTGCCTCGACTTCGGAATGCACGCGGGGATCGTGCCGAATTATCCAGCCTCACACGGTTGCATCAGGTTGCCGGAGGAAGCTGCTCGCAAATTCTTCTCCGAGATCCCAATTGGAACGCTTGTGACGGTGCAATAAGTATTCGCTGCTGTAGCGGCGGTCTATGACCGCCGATGGTCTGCATGAAACGGTTAATCTTATTCGCTCCCGGTGCAGGCGCGCCCTCGTCGCATCCCTGGATGCAAAATTGGAAAGATCGTTTGCGCGAGATTGGCGACGTCGAGACTCTCGATTACGCCTACATGCGCCAGGGCCGGAAACGCCCCGATCCATTGCCAAAGCTTATCGCGGCGCATCGAGAAGCGTTGAGTGACGCGAGGAAACGACATCCAGCCGAATCAACGATCCTGATTGGCAAGAGCATGGGTGGCCGCGTCGGATGTCATCTTTCGCTCGAAGAAAAAGTGGATGGCCTTGTTTGCCTCGGATACCCGCTCTGCGCGATGGGAGATCGCACAAAACTACGCGATGAAGTTCTGCGGGCCCTGAATACACCAATTCTCTTTGTGCAAGGCACACGAGATCCGCTTTGTCCCTTGGATCTCCTTGAGCGTGTGCGTACCGAAATGAAAACGGAAAATGTTTTACACGTCGTTGAAGGAGGCGACCATTCTTTGCGCGTGCCGAAACGTCAGCTTCAAGCGACAAGTAAAACTCAGGAAGATGTTGATCGGCAGATCCTCAAAGCCATAGCCGGATTTGTTGACCAAACGCGGATTACTGCAGATTAAGTGAATATGAAACCTACGCCCGTTCCTTTGGCGGAAGTCCACAGACGAAGCATTAAATCGCGCGCGTTTCATTCCGTCCACGCAGGCCAGATTGAGTTCGTGAAAGTCAACACCGACGCATGGAGATGGCGGGATGTTTATCGCTGGCTGCTTGGTTTACGGTGGCCACAGTTTGCGGTGTTCGTCGGCACGCTTTATATCGCGCTCAATCTTCTTTTCGCCGCGCTTTATAGTCTCCAGCAAGGCAGTATCGCTGGCAGCACTGGTGGGCATTGGTTTTTTGATTGCTTCTTTTTCAGTGTGCAAACGCTGGCCACCGTGGGCTACGGCCATATGTATCCCCAAACGCTCTATGGTCACATTGTCACTACTGTTGAAATAATGAGCGGCATCTTTCTGCTCGCGGTAATGACTGGGCTGATCTTTGTCCGGTTCTCGCGACCGAGTGCGCGAGTTGTTTTCAGTAACTCAATCGTGATCGCACCATTAAATGGAAAGCCCACGTTGATGGTGCGCGTAGGAAATGAAAATCAACACAGCATGGTCGAAGCGGAGTTTCGAATCATGTTTTCGCGCGACGAACCACTGCTCGAGGGCGGCGATTTCAGGTACTTCTATGTTTTGAAACTACATTTCGACCGGCTCACGGTTTTCCCGGCTGCCTTAACTTTGCGACACACAATCGATGAAGCGAGTCCTCTCTTTGGCGCAACTCCCAAGTCGCTCGAATCGAGCAGGGTCCTTTTCATTGTCTCAGTGGTTGGAATCGATCCCGTCATTGCGGCCGCTGTTCAAACGCAAAAGGATTACAGCTGGCGCGATGTTCAATTCGGGCATCGCTTTGTCGAAATTTACACCGAACACGGCGGCGGCCGACTCACGGTAGATTACGGCCGCCTTCACGACACCGAACAAATGGACTTCGCGGTTCACACCAACGGATACGACGAGTCTTCAACCGCCAAGTAAGACGCGTTGCGCGCTGGCTTCTGAATTAACTTGTTTATGTTTTAGTCCGCTTCGATAGTTTTCATTGAGAGACTGGCGCGTCTTCAATTTTTATTCGAAAAAAAAACGCAAGCGAAAGGAGCGTTAAAATTATGGGATTACTTGATTCGATACTCAGTGCAGTTAGTGGAGATCAGAAACCTTCCGGGACTGGTGAAGCGAATCCGCTTCTAGGCATTCTCAGCGGCCTTCTCGCGCAGAGTGGAGGCCTGCAAGGCTTGGCCAACAAATTCTCTCAGAGCGGCCAGGGCGACGCATTCTCGTCGTGGGTTAGCATGGGGGAGAACCAGCCGGTTTCCAGCAATCAAATTCAAGAAGCGGTTGGTTCCGATCAAATTCGTGCGATCGCAGCTAAAATGGGAGTGGATCCCAATTTGGCCTCGCAATTCCTGGCTGAGTACCTGCCAAAGATCGTCGACAAACTAACGCCAGCTGGAAAAGTGGATCCTGGTGCGGACACCCATCAAGGGCTGGCCGCTTTGTTGCCATCACTCTTGCAGAGTCTCGGCGGGAAAGCCGACAGCAATCAGTCCGCGCAAGCGTAGGACGTTTCTGCATAACGCGCCGCAGATCGGCTGCAACCAAGGTAGCTTGGATGACTAACCGCACGTTAGTCTGGGTCGGTGTTATGCCTCCGGCGGCAGCAGAATAATCCGTGCAAACTGAAACATAGCGGCTAACAGGTGCACGACGATACCGGTAAAGAACGGCCAGAATGTGTTAAGTACTGCGATGTTGAAGCATTGAAGCAATGCCGCGCCGGTTCCCACGAGCCCAAATAGGTAAAGGCGAATCCGGTAGCAAGCGTGCGTTGTAACTGGATCGGGCCCAATCTTCGAAAGGCCCTGGATGTCGTAATCGCAAACGCCAATAGAATTATGACCGCGACTGCGCTGCACCAACGCCAAATTCCTGCAGGTGCCGGCTTAACTGTTAGCAATAACAGTCCAATTACGCAAAGGGCGAGCGGTAAGATAGAATTAGTCAGAAGTAACCGGAGGCGGAACTTATCAATGGGTGACCAGTCATGGACGGATTCGCGCCGGAATACGACCACAACACCCGCAAAACCAGCAAGCGCAACCGCGATCTGCGCCGCCGTACTCAGAGCTTCACCCGGTTCCATAGCTCTATCATGAACATACTAAAAACGTAATGCGCTTCGTCGCCATCATATGTCTAATCTTTGCGATAGCCAATGGACAAGACGCGCGACCCGATCTAGACGCCGGAAGGCTTCAAACCGGGTCCTTTTCTTTCCGAACATTAGTGGACGGCAGGGAGGTTGGCCGAAGCCGGATTCAGATTCGCAAATCCACCGACTCGGGAACCTATATTTTCTCAAACCTTGTCATCGGCAGTTTTAGCCAATCCTGGGACGCCGTCGCCTCGCCGACGTTTCGTCCAGTGTCAGCAAGGCTCAGTTTAGGGCAAGGCAGCGCGGCACGCACTGCGTTCGACCTCTCCTACCAGGGCAATCGAGTGACTGGGTTCATAACTTCCCAGAAAGAACCGTTAAGGAAACGTGAGGTCGACGAGACAGTAGCTGATGACACTGTAGACCAGCGCATAGACTGGGCCGCTGTTATGGCTCTCGAGAAATATGGCGAGGGGCAGGAATTCCGATTTCATGTTTATGATCCCGGAACGGGAAACTCGCTTGTTAGTGCGCGAACCGGGGAAAGTCAGACGACCACGGTCCCGGCCGGCTCGTTTGGGACCATGCGTGTCTCGTACCGAATTGATAAGCGCAGTGGTCCCGAAACCTATGAGGTGTTTGTCACAAAACAGACTCCTCCACGGTTTCTGGTGAAAGAGAAATTTCCTAACGGCTCGATCGTCGAGCTTGTGGAGCTTACCAAATCAACATCCGACATGTCTAAGTAGTGCTCGGCCTCCATGGCAGGGTCAGCTGATCCGATTCGAACTTACAGACACAGGGAACATGTCAGGATGGCGCGCTGTGATCTGTCGCGCCAGGCGGCAGCAGCGGACGCCGGACGATACTAGTTTTTGATCGCATCTTCGGGTTCAAACACGAACGCAGATGTGAGCTGGTTGACGCGGCGCGCGTCTGCTCAACACCCACTCCCGAATAGCAATCGCGGTCACGCGAACCCGTACGCTACTCAACCAAAGGCTTAAAACGAGGAGTTGCCCAAACCCTCGTTTCTTTGGCCTAGGGAGAAAACTGCGTCCCGAGTTATACCGCCTGATGTGCGGGATCCGCACACAGCAACCCAAAACCATAAGGAGAAACTAATGACAAAAAAAGTGCTGACCAAGTTCGTGCGCGTCGCTTTCACGGCGAGCGTTGGACTACCTTTAATTTTTGCATCAAGCGCATCCGCTCAGTTGCCCGCCCCGGCCGTTCCGGCTAATCCGGCGGCACCGGCGCCCCAAGCTGAAGTCGAGCGCGTGATCGTGACCGGTTCGAATATTCCCACGGCGGAAGAGACCGGCCCGAACCCGGTGGACACTTATCGTCCGCAAGATATCGAGAAGCTCGGTATCCGTAATGCCACCGACCTAACAACCTTTATCCCACAAGAGGCCGGCGGCACCGTGAACCAGAACATGAGCAACGGCGGTGACGGTACCGTGCAACTCAATTTGCGCGGCTTGCTGCCGAAGGAGACCCTGGTGCTGGTGGATGGCAAGCGCATCGCACAGGGGGCTATTTTCTTCGGTTACGACATCCAGTTGATTCCCTTCTCGATGATCGATCACATTGACATCCTCAAGGACGGCGCTTCGGCTGTGTACGGAGCCGATGCCGTGGCTGGTGTGGTCAACTTCTTCTTGATCCACAAGTTCCGTGGCTTGGAGATCGGTGGAACGTACGGAAACACAAACATGGGAGGTTCCAACGACATGGGTGAATGGGAAGCGTGGTTGAAAGCCGGCACGGGCGATGACAAGACGGACATCGTGGTGATCGCCGACATGTACCAGCGCACGGGGGGCCTGTTCAGTCGTGACCGCGACATTTCCAGTAACGGAAATTTCCGACCCTTTGGAGGATTCGACGTTCGCAGCTCGAACTTCCCTGGCCGCGTGCAGGGTGAACGGTTGATCCCGAGCCTGTTCTTCAGCGCGAACTCTCCACCTCCGCATTCGGCTGCAAACGTTTCGACTTCTCCTTTTTATACTCCTCCTGGGGCTGTCCCTGGAATCGCGAATTCTGTGTTGGGCGATGGGAACTACATTGCCTTTAACTTTGCGGCGTTCACCCCGGCGCTTCCGCCGGCGGACCGTCAAGTGTTCTACGGATCGTTTACGCGCGATCTGTGCGACAAATACCTGACGATTTTCTCGGATTTCAAAGTTGCGAGATCGTTTTTCGATTCAGCCCTGGCGGGTGTGCCGTTCACCCCGGATCCATTTAAGATTCCGGGTACTAGCGTGGGATTCAGTCCTTCCGGTATCAGCGTTCCAATCTCCAATCCGTTTAATCCCTTCACTGTGGGGGATACGACATTGGCTATTAACGGAGTCCCAGTCCCCGTGAGTACTGGAGTCCGGTTCCGTGGCCAAAACGATACTGGTCTCAGAAGCGCGAAGTTTACCTACTGGGATTACCTGTTCGATGTTGGATTGAAAGGTGAGATGGGAGAATTTGGTGATTACTTCAAGACGTGGAACTGGGAATTGGGCTTCCGCTACGCTCGCAACGAAGGGCAGGCCTTGGCCCTGGGCAATGTCAGCCAGCCCGGGTTGCGAGACGCGTTGCTAGATACGAACCCGGCTACGGCCTTCAATCCTTTCCTGGGTTTCTTTGGTCGCAATACGAATGCGGCGATAAGCCGGGTGTATGTCAACCTGCATAACACGGCGACCTTTGAGCTGCCATTGGCTTACGCCACGTTTAACGGTGACCTGTTTAATCTTCCTGCGGGGCCGGTGTCGTTTGCGATCGGCGGCGAGTATTACGGTGAGAGATGGGATCGCAAACCGGACTCACTCAACACAACATTCCAAACGATCGGTTCTGTCGACTCGGAGGGCTCACGGGTGAACCGCGATGTTTGGAGTATCTACGAGGAAGTGCGGGTACCCTTTACGAGCCCGACGTGGAACTTCCCTGGCTTCTATAGTTTGGAGGTTGACTTTGCCGAGCGCGAGCAATGGTTCAGCCAAAATACTTCTCCGGTGCTAAGTACCTCGTTCCCGGCAGCGCATAGTACCTACGACGCGCAGAAGCCAAAGGTATCGGTACGCTGGCAGCCGCTCGATCCGAAATATATCGGAGCGCTGACCCTGCGTGGCAGTTACACCGAAGCGTTCCACGCGCCGACATTGCTCGAGCTTTCGCCCGCTGGCCAGCAGGCCTTCCCTCTGGTTGTGGATCCGTTTTCGAACTTCACATTGAATCAGGTCGAGGAACGCATTAACGGAAATCCCTTCCTGCAACCCGAAACTGCCTATGAATGGACCTACGGAGCCGTTTACAGTCCCAAGTGGATCAAGGGTCTGACGGTGAGTGCCGATTGGTGGCACATCGACATGCGCTCCATCGTTGCGACGCTGGGAGCCCAGTTCCTTATCAACAACAGTAATAACCCAGCATTCGCCGGGCAGGTAATTCGGACGCCTCCACCTCCCAATTCCCCTCCCGCTCCGAACGGTGGGCCGGATTTGGGCCCGGTTACTCTGGTCCTCGATCCGAACGAGAATCTTTCTGGCGCAATCTTCGAAGGTCTCGACTATGAGGCGATCTATATCCTGGATTCATCCATCTTTGGCCACGGAGACTTTGGTAGATTGACCACCACAATCAACGGCACCTGGCTGTCCCGGGCTGAGCTTCAGCCTAGTCCCGGGTCCAAGCGTTTCGGTATCGCTGGCGAATTCCTACCGACATCATTCACGCTGACGAGTTCGCTGCCGCGGAATCGGGCCAATTTCAGTATCTTCTATGACGGCCCGGCTGACACATGGTTGGGTGGCCTGGATGTGGGTGCAGTTGTTCACTGGGTTGGGCAATACGAAGACGACAACCAATCGATAGTGGGCAGCAAGCCGCAGACCCCGCGAACAATCCCGGCAGGCGGCAGCGCCTTCGTTGTTCGCACTGGTGAGACTTTTGGGCCTGGCGAGGAGAGCCCGTTTGCGCGCAAAGTGTCAATGTGGACCACGTTCGACCTGATCCTAAACTATACGTTTAACCTGCCGCCGCCTGCGCCCGCCGAGGTGCCTGGCTTTGCCAAGGATGGCGGCAAGAACGTCAAGATGAAGGATGGCAAGGAAAAGAATGTCGTTCCAGTGTCCACGGCCGAGTATGGCTGCAGCAACTGGAAATGGTGGCTTAACAACACCACTGTTACTCTCGGCATGCAGAACGTGTTGGACGAAGACCCACCGTTTGTAGCTGGCAACTTTGAGAACGGGTATGATGAGTCACTAACCACAATCAAAGGCCGGTTCTGGTACGTCGGGTTAAAGAAGAGATTCTGAGATTTCTCCGTTAGTTAGGTTACAGAAGAGGCAGCCCGCTTGGGCTGCCTCTTTGTCATTCCGAGCAGCACAGCGGTTCGGGGCGTCGCAACGCTTATCAAGCGAAAAAGCGCCTCATATGGGTTGTAGCCCGCCTGCCTAGCTATGTCGTCCCCCTGCAGCGCTGCGAATTGATGATAGGTCTTTATGCAGCACGCAATACAGTCGATCTTGCGCGCGCAGTAGCAGATTTGCGAGCGTCCACATTCGCCGAGCTACTATTGCTTTTGGGAGCTCGCCTCAGGGCACGATAAATCCGCGGCCGAACGCCCGTGAACCGCTCGAAAGCCACACTGAACACATCTGCGCTCCGGAATCCGAGAGAAGAAGCAATGCTCTCAATGCTGTTGCGAGGAACCAACAATCGTTGCCGCGCTTCCGCAATACGCGCTTCGGCGACGAATTGAGCAGGGGTTTTACCAAAGGCTTCATGGAATAAACGAGTGAAGTTCCGGCGGGACATCGCCGCTCTTTGGGCGAGAACGTCTATGGAAAGATCGTCGCTGAGATGAGAGAGGATCCACGCTGGAAGATCAGCAAAACGGTCAGACGATTGGATCTGAAACTTCAGAGCTTCAGAGTACTGTTCGTGTTCACCTGACCTCTTAACGTGAACGACCAATTCGCGCGCCAAAGCCAACGCGACATGACGACCGTAATCTTCCTCAGCCAAAGCAAGCGCAAAATCGACGGCTGAGGCGCCACCTGCAGAAGTGTAGAAAGGCCCGTCTTTGACAAAAAGATTGTTGGGATTAACACGGAGTTTTGGAAATCGCGAAGCAACATCTTTTGCAAATCGCCAATGGATCACCGCCTGGCGTCCATCGAGCAGCCCCGTTGCTGCAAGCGGGTAAATGCCTTTTCCAAGGCACGCAATGCGTCGCGTGTTCGGTGCCCGCTGTTTTAGCCATTTCACAAGCTTTCTGTTGAGCTTTTCGTCATTACCTTCACTTCCACTGCAAACAAACACGGTATCGAGTGGCGGCGCCTCGTCCAGATGCACATGCGGCCTTATGACGATACCGCATTCTGTCACGCACGGCCCTGCGTTGATACCAATCGTCATCACTCGGTAGCAACGGGATTCACGAGCCACCGGCTGGTCACTCTTGCGAATTACCGCACGCGAAAAAACTTCGGCGGGACCCATCAAATCAGTCGCAGTTATCTTTTCGTCTACAATCAAACCAACTGTCTTTGGATCCATGGCTGGAGCGAATGCTTCAGCCAAATTCGCGATCGCGGCTTTCTTTACAATATCCAGTCGGGATGATTCGATAAGGCCACTTTGGACACGGAGTGGAACACCATCCGAAGCGAAGGTGCTGCTTTTTATCGATCAACGCGTGCTGCCGCTGGAGCGAAACGATGCATTACCAGCGCAATGGGCAGGCCTACGCAGAACAGGTGAATGACTAGCTGCGACCAGCCCATCGGGGGCTTGAACAGAACAGGCGTATGGAGATAGAGACTGCGAACCCACGACATAATCCCCGCCGTCCCGAAGTTATTGACCGCAAAAACCGCCGCTCCATAAAGCATTCCCACAGCCACGACTCCCGCAAGTTTTTTGGGCAACGGTAGCCTACGGCTTAGCGCGTAAAAAATCGTTGCCACGGTCACCGCCATTGTGAAATGCATCATGAGGCCCAGCGCTGCGGTCGCAAATCCGCCTTCTAGTGCGCCCCGGCCCAGCAAGCCGCTGGCGACGCCTTTCAGTACGCGCGCTGGCGGGAAGCCGTAGGCAATGCGTGCATTGATGCAGGCCGCCGTGATGTCCAGCACGCCGACAAGCGCGCCCGCGTATAGAATCGGTTTGAGGCTTTTCATAATAGCGAGGACGGCGCTGAATCTGGCAAACGTCTGCCCATTTTCACAAGACCCAGTTAGTGAAGTTCAATAAGTCCACCTTCAAGCAATCTCACACAAGCCCGTCCGGCGAGTATCCGCTGCGCTCTTTGTTATTTTGTTCTATGTATGATGAAAGCCCTATTCTCTCTTAAAAACCCTACCTTGGGGTAGTAATCCATTGCTGTCCGGACTGAAAGTAGTAAGAGCATTGATTGTTCTCCGATTTTCTCTCTGATGAGCTCAATAAGCTTTTTGCCGATTCCTGACTTTTTGCAGTCGGGGCTAACAGCGAGATCAGCAAGATAACTACACCAGACCCAATCTGTAATTGTACGAGAAACACCTACCAGGTTGTCTCCATCCCAGGCGGTTACAATCAGATCCGAATTTTCGAACATTGCTTTTATTCTTTCAGGATCATGCGTTGGCCTAGGAAGACCTGCATCGCTATAGAGCTTAATGATTTGTTGTGAAGTCGGTGTGATGTCGAACTTGTAGGTTATTTTGCTAGTCCCGAGCTTTTTCGTAGTCATGTACGTTGGCGCGTGGTTTACTTGGGTTTCAACGCGGGCACGGCAGAGACATCGATCTGGTAAATGTCCCCGAGTCCGTTGCCAGGTGCGTGCAACTCTTTTAACACCTCGGCCGTGGTTCGCCGCTGCGGCTTGGCAGGCAGTGTTGGCACGCGGCAACTCATCCAGATTAGATATTTGCCATTTGGCGTGAGCTTGGGTGACAGTTCGCGTGCAGGGGAATTGATCGCCGGTCCGAGATTGACCGGCTCACTCCATTTGCCATCGGCTTGCTTGTGCGAGAGGTAAAGATCGTAATCGCCTAGAGAGTCGGGTCGCCTGGTGGCCGCAAGCAGTAGCAACCGCTCATCTTCGGTAACGAACGCTTCGTACTCGCCTGCGCTGGTATTAACAGGCGGGCCGAGATTCTCCACCGCATAGCTGCCATTCTTTTGCGGCACTGCGCGATAAATGTCACCCAGGCCTTTGGAATCCCCACGTTCTGAGCCGAAGTAGAGAGTTCCATTCTTTAAGACGACGGGATAATACGAGTCGGCATCGCTGTTGACTGGTGCTGGGAGGTGACGCGGCGCGCTCCAACCCGAATCCGTCTTGTCCATAACCCAGATGTCGTGATGCGACTGCCGTTCCCCGCCCGCGTCTACGGGGCGATCGGAGATAAAGTAAAAGTGTTTGCCATCGGCAGTGATGTAGGGATCGGCGTCCTGGTATTGGCCGGCGAACGGTGCGACCTCCGGCTGAGACCAAGTGCCGTCCTTGTAGCGCGAGACGAAGATAGACCAGCGCGAGAAATTTGGGGCCAGTTTGAGAAAATACATCTCGCGGCCGTCGGGCGTGAAGGTCACGTGCGAATCATAATCGCCGGTGGAGATGGTACCGGGCGCAAACAGAGTCGCGCGTGGAAGCGGCTTTGCCGAATCGTAGGGTGCTGGCTGTGGAGCCAGCGACGCGGTCATGATCGTCAGGGCTATTGGGCAGGTGCGTACGAAATTCCATTTCACTGTGCGCAGCATGCTAACTCGAAAATTGCCCAGTCGACAGTCTTTCAAATCTGCACGGCTTGGAAGTTTCAGTAGCTCGGGTTTTGTCCGCTCCTTTCCATCCGGAAAGGCTCGGCTTACAACGCGCGTTGAAATTCCATTGTCCAGTTCGTTTCCCATGTCTTTCCTGCATCTGGCGAATAGGCCTGTTCCCAGCGCGCGGAGGTGCTGTTGATCTGCGACCAAACAAACCGTACGCGCATTGGTTTTCCGTTAATCGTCGTGTGGCCATAGAAAGTGCCGACGCCGTTCTCGAAACGACCTTGAACAGGCGGATCTAGCTCGCCGTGCGGCGTGCGGCCATCCAGCCACCAGATTGACCATTGCGAGATTTTCGGATCGTAGGAACGCAGCGCAACGGCTTGATAGGTGCCGCTGGGTGCGTTGATCGTGTACTCTTCCAGATTCGCTCTACCGTCCATGACCTCCAGGTGGCTTGCCGTTCCGTCTGCGTTCAGCCATTCGCGGGCATCTTTCTTCACTCGAAGATAGCGATGGTGAACACGCCAGTCGCCGTGAAGAAAATCGAAATCGTGCAGGTCATTCTGCTTCGCGGCACCTTGTGCGGAATTCGCGGTATCACGGTTGAAATTCATGATCCAGTTAGTCCCCCACGTCTTTCCGCCGTCGGATGAAAGAGATTGTTCCCAGCGAGCAGATGTTGG
>Ga0066676_10000437_pt1 | contig 14769 bp, 8 predicted proteins | sample GraSoiAngelo_125_FD_62293 | JGI IMG/M metagenome (GOLD analysis project Ga0066676, IMG submission 62293) | Grasslands soil microbial communities from the Angelo Coastal Reserve, California, USA - 14_0927_05_40cm | ecosystem: Environmental > Terrestrial > Soil > Grasslands | place: USA...
TTCTCCTTCAGCTTTCGGACGTGGCGCTCGGGGAAGGCGAGACTTTCGATCAGCAGCTCTCAGCGTCCGACCTCGACGGTGACCCGCTGACTTTTTTCAAATCTTCTGGGCCATCCTTCATGGAGGTGACCACCACCGATCCAGGGTCGGGGACCGCCACGGGCCGCATGATCCTGAGGCCGGGTTTCTCAGACGCGGGGACGGCCGCGGGGACGGTCGCTGTCACGGACGGGGGGCTCGTTGCGCAGGCGGCGTTCACGATCACGGTGCGCGAGGTGAATCGACCGCCGGTGCTCGTGCAGCCGAGGGACATGATTGTCGAGGAAGAGGACGTCGCGTTCCAGGACCTCTTTGCGACCGATCCGGACGGTCAGCCGGTTTACCTCTCGAAGGTGTCGGGGCCTGGGTACATGCAGGTAATCACAGGTTACGGTCCCCGTCCGTTCATCGAGGTCTGGCCCAGGACGGGGGCGAGATCGGATTCCGCCACGGTCGCTGCTTCGGACCACTTCTTACTCGATCAGAAATCTTTTCTGATCACCGTGAAGCGGTTGCCCTCCTTGACCCAGCCTGTCGACATGGTTGTTCGCGTGAATACCACGGCCGATCAGACCTTGAATGCTACGGATGCCGACGGCGACCCTCTGACGTTCTCCAGGGCTTTCGGACCGTATTTCGTCCGGATCAGCACGACCGATCCCGGTCACGGGTCCGCGTCGGGCCTCGTGCATGTGACGCCCGGTGAATTCGACGTGGGTTTGTTCGAGACCACGGTCGAGGTCAAAGACGACCTCAGCAGCTCGGTGCGGGCCACGTTCCGGATCACGGTCGTGAACTCTGTGGGTGGCGGGCTTGGCGCGCGCGGCCTCTTCACCTCTCGGTTCATTTCCCTCGACGCCGGTGCCGGTCCTTCTGGAGCGGTCCTTGGAGATCTCAACCGCGACGGACTGATGGATGCGCTCGTGACGAATTCTGATTTCTATTCGGGCGACGTGTCGGTCTTTTTTGGGATTCAGGGCGGAACCTTCGCGGACCGCGTCCCCGTTCTCCGCGGCCCCCGGCCCCGCTCGGCGCAACTCGGCGATTTCAACGGAGATCGCATTGAGGACTTGGCGGTCGCGATCAATGACGTTGGCGGCTTTGTCTCTGTGCTCATGGGGCGCGGCGATGGCACGTTCCTGCCGCGGGTCGATTATCCCGTGGGCCTGAATTGCGCGGCGATAGCCGTAGGAGACGTGAACGGGGACGGGTACCCCGATGTGGCGGGTGCGTCGGAGGGGTATGTTCGTGTCATGCTGAATCGCGGCGACGGCGTCTTCGGTCTTCCGATCGATCTTCCGTCGAGAAGGTTCCCGATCGACATGAAGCTCGAGGACATGAACCAGGATGGAGCCTTGGAGCTCATCGTCGCCTATTACAACGAGAACGTCGAGGTTTTCCGTGGCCATGGCGACGGGACATTCGAGGGGCCGACGCCGGTATCCAGCGGGGCCGCTTCCCTCACGGTCGGAGACCTCAACTCCGATGGATACATGGACCTCGTCCTTGCGAATCCGGGGCTGGGGAGAATCTCCATCTTCCTCGGTGGAAGCACGGGACTGGGGACGTCCAGGCAAGATTTCGCGGCCGGGTCGGCACCAGGCGCGACCACAATCGATGACTTCAATCGTGATGGTCGGCCGGACCTCGCGGTGACCAACTCCTCCTCCGACTCCGTCACGATCCTTTTCGGAGATGGGACCGGAGGATTCGTGCCAAGCGGGGGATTTGGAACGGGGGTGGGGCCCGCGGCCATCGTCTCAGCGGATCTCAACCTCGACGGTGCCTCAGATATTCTCACGTCCAATTACGGATCCGGGACGATCGCGATCATTCTCGCCAACGCGGACGGTTCGTTCTCCGGAGCGGGTGTTTTCAACGCGAGCGATCATCCCGCGGCTGCGGTTCCGGCCGACTTCAACCGGGACGGTCTGATGGATCTAGCCGTGGCCGATCACCAAGAGAGTCTCATTTCGGTGCTTTACGGAAAGACCGATGGAGGGCTCGAACGAGTCTCGAGCGTGCAGACCGGGCTTGCCCCACGGTCCATCGCGTCCGGCGATCTGAACCGTGACGGGTACCCCGACCTTGTGACCGGGAACCTCGACGCGAATTCCGTTTCCGTGATTCTGAACCACGCGGGCGCATCCTTCGGGCCAAGGACCGATGTTCCGGTTGATCGGCCGCAGGCGGTTGGTTTGGCCGACCTCAACGGGGATGGTGTGTTGGACCTCACGGTGTCGGGAGCCTTCGACTATTTCCAGGTCGGCCTCTCCATCATGATGGGTCGGGGGGATGGAACGTTCCTGGAACGAAGCGAGATTCCGATTCGCTCGAATGGGATTACCTCTCTGGCCATCGCGAAGTTCGACACGGATTCGACACTCGATGTGGTTGGAGTAACCTCAGACGGATACAGCAGCTACTATGTCGTCCTTCTCGGACACGGGGATGGGTCATTCGCCGACGGGACATTTGGGTACCTGGACCGCGAATATCAGCAGGTAATCGCGACTGACCTGAACCAGGATGGCAAGACCGACCTTGCGTTCACCGGCTACGTGTTCGACCCTCCGGTACCCAGCAACGGCTTCGTTTCCGTGTTGCTCGGGAACGGCGACGGCACGTTCGGGTCACCAACGGGCTTCGAGACCGGCTACCTACCGCAAGCGCTCGCCGCCGCCGATTTCAACGCGGACGGCCGCCCCGATCTCGCCGTGGCCAACGCCTCGGGCAACACAGTCTCGCTCCTCCTCGGAAACGGGGGCGGAACCTTCGGCACCAAGGTCGACTTCGGGGTGGGCCGCTATCCGAGCGGGATTGTCGCAGCCGACATGGACGGTGACGGAAAAATCGACCTCGTGACCTGCAACCAGTCCGGGGGCACCGTGACGGTCCTCAAGAACCGCGGTACCGCGCCGCCGAATCGCGCGCCCACGGCCGATGCGGGCGGCCCCTATTCGGGCGTCGCGGGAGTGCCGGTCGCGTTCAGCGGGCTGGGCTCTTCGGATCCCGAGGGAAGCCAGCTCACATTCTCGTGGGGGTTTGGCGACGGGGCCGAAGCGACCGGGCCGCAGCCGCTTCATACCTACCGAGGCGATGGACGATTCCAAGTGTCCTTGGACGTGAGCGATGGATCGCTCGGGGGGCGAGATACGACGAGCGCCAATATATCAGCCGCTCTCCCCGGCGTCGCGTTCCTTGGGGACGCACATAGAGTTCTCCCGGTGGGCGTAGGTCCACCCTTCACCTGCATCCAGGTGGAACCGGCCCAGCATTCCTACGAGAACAGCGAGATCATTCCCTCCACCATTGTCTTGAAATCACCGGGAACCGGGGATGTGTCTGAGATTCACGCGATTGGAACCAAGGATGTTCGGATTTGGGACCGAGATCGGGACGGAGTCGCGGAGATCGCAGCGTGCTTCGGACGCGAGGATCTGCATCATCTCTTCAGCAGCGTCAGGGGGAGGACGGCCGTGCCCGTTGCGGTAGAAGGTGGGCTCACGACCGGAGCGCGGTTCCGGGCGCCCCTGGAGATCACGGTCGTGGGGACAGGAACGTCCAGCTATTCCATAGTCTCTGCCAACCCGATCAAGTCCCGCGGCACGCTGACTTTTTTGAACCCGCGCCCCGGTCCCGTCAAGGTCCAGCTCTTCGATGCGGCGGGCAGGCTTGTGCGGACGATCGCGAATTGGGAACGTGCCGAATCCGGGCTCATTGACGTCCCGCTCGATGGTCTGAGCGACTCGAGAGCTCGTCTTCCCTCTGGAGTGTACTTCTACAAGATTTGTAACGTCTCGGGAGTCACGACGGGACGCCTTTCCATCCTTCGATAACCTTGCGGCCCCTCAAATATCGTGCGGCATGTATCCGATGGGGGATTGGAAGTAGTAGTTCATCGGGTAGTGCAGGAAATTCGAGACCCGACTCGTGTAAAGACACGCGAAATCCTTGAGCTGGTGCCCGAAGCGGCTCGACTCGTTTCCCTCTCGGAAGATCGAGCCCCAGTATTGGTTGTACGCCCGGTCGAGCTTCACCCTCAGGCCTTCGATTTCAGGCTCCAGCTCGAGGCACCGCTCCTCGATGCGCGCGATCTCCCCTGGAATCGCCTGAATCCGGGCCGCGATCTCCTGGCGCCTCACCGGATCGGCCCCGTCGTTCTCGCCTAGGATGAGCGTGAGGCGGCGGAGCTCGCGACCGAGCGCGGCCTTGTCGATCTCCAGGTGGTGGCGCTCCGCGGAGAGCCGGGCCAGGCGGTCGAACTCCTTTGCCAGGTCCTGCGTCACGCGGATCTCGCGGTCCAGCTCGGGCACGAGCATGGCGGTGCGCCATCCGAGGGCCTTCTTCGAGAGCAGGATGTCCCCGTACGTGTGGTCGCCGAAGTAGAGGATCTCGTCCCCGGCGGCGCCGAGGGTTCGCTCGAGGTAGGCGCCGTTTGCTCCGCGGACGACGTTCATCGGGGTCGGAAGGGACGAGGCTTCCGCCACCGGCTCCGGCGGAGAGTTGGCCGCGAAAAAGGACGGCTTCCGCGACTCCACCACGACGAGGTCGAAGATCTCGGTCCAGTGAGACGGCGCGCCGCGCCCGCGCTGGAGCAGGTGCTTGAGGAGCGCATCGGCGTAGGTCCAGTCGCTGTTCGTGAGGAGGAAGAGCTTCTTCCCTCCGCGGCGAAACTCCTCGAGGACGGTGCGCAGCTCATGGTCGACCCGGATGTACCGGTCGAGGTTCGCGGTGATGACCGATTTCAAGCTCCCGTCCCGATGCGCCTCGTCGATCATCTCCCGCACGTCGTTGTGGACCTGAGTGTAGTCGGGTTTCTTCTGCCCCGTCCGCTCGAGCAGCTCGATGACGCACGCGAAGAGATATACCTCGGGGAGATGGAACAGGGTGTCCACGGACGCGTAGTTTTCGTGGCTGAGCCTGATTCGCGAGGACCGGTAGGCACGCTCCCGGTCTTCCGAGCGGAGCTCCCTCAGTCCGTGGTGCCCGCGCGACACAAAATTGAAATAGTCCATCTTCAACAGATTGCCGCGCTTCTTGTCGACCACCAGCCCGCGGATGACGAAGTCGGGATCGTATTTCAGGTCGAGGATCTCGCTCGGGTACTGCTTCGATTCAACGAGCTTCCGCTTCGTGAGGTCGAACGCCAGCTCCTCAACCGGCACGGGATCGTAATGCGCCAGGGTATGATCCAGATCGAATCCGATCGCGTGGATTTTGGAGAGCCTGAGGTTTCGATTCACGAACACTCGGTGCCGCCGTGGAATCCGGTGCTCGCGGTAGCGCAGGGCTCGTACGGAGGGTTCTTGCTCCGTGGTGACGGGGCTCTTCGTAGCGGACATAGCGGCATTGTAGGCGACTTGACGGCGCTTCGGCCACTCTCTACTGTGCCTGGATGAATCTGTGTCTCTACGAGGATATCGAGGCCGCTTCGTTCGGCCCACTCACGCTTCTGCGGCCCGTCTTCGCCCTTCGGTGCGGGATTTTCACGCTGGCCGAAAAACTGGCGCTCGCGTTCCCTGAATCGCGGCTCCACTTTCTGGTGCGCCCCCACCTCGAGGAATGGACGCGCCAGCTCTATCCCGACGCCGAGCTGTTCGAGCTTCCGGCGGAAGAGACCCTGTTCATCAACGGGCGGCTCTGCATGACCGACGACGAGGTGCTGCATTTCCTCGCGGCCTCACCCCAGGAAGTGAGTTACGTCTCGCAGGGCATTCTCTTCGCGGCGAAGGTCCGTGGTGAGCGCGTGAAGCACGTCGTGCGCCACCTGCGCGAAGGGGACCCCGATCGGGCTTTCGAGGATGTTCGATTCCCCGCGGAGGTGCAGGCGTTTCTCGCGCGCTCCGGGGCGGATCTCGTCCGGTGGAGTCCCCGCCAGATCCTTCAAGATGCGCGGTACCTCTTCGAAGGGGGTGTCATACAAGGCGCCGTGGAATCAGGGGCACATTTGCTCAAGGCCGAGGCGATCCACGTGGCCCGCGGCTCCCGCGTGATGGCGGGCGCCGTCCTCAACGCCGAAGGGGGACCGATCGTCGTGCGCGAGAACGCGACCGTGGAGCCGCTCGCCTACGTGGAGGGCCCTGCCGCGGTGGGCGAGGGGGCGATCGTCCGCGCCGGCGCGAAGATCCGAGGCGGCACGTCGATCGGTCCCGTCTGCCGCGTCGGAGGCGAGGTTGCCGAGACGGTATTCCAGGGCTATGCGAACAAGCAGCACGATGGCTTCCTGGGGCATTCCTTCGTGGGGGAGTGGGTGAACCTGGGCGCCAACACGAACAACAGCGATCTCAAGAACACGTACACCAACGTGCGAACCTTCCGGTCGGCGCGGGACTTCCTCGAGAAGAAGGGAGAGGATTCCGGGCAGCTCATGCTGGGGCTCCAGATCGGGGACTTCACGAAGACAGGAATCAGCACGTCCTTCACGACGGGCGCGTCGGTCGGGATCGGGTGCAACCTGTACGGCACGGAGATCATGCCGGCGTACGTCCCCTCGTTCGTCTGGGGGACGCCCGGCGCCTTCCAGGAACATCGCATCGACCCCATGGTGGCCACCGCCGAGCGGGCCATGGAGCGCCGCAAGGTCGCTCTCGCGACCGAGCTGGACTCGCTCCTCCGCCGCGCTCACGAGGAAACGCGAAACGATCGCGAGCTTTTTCTCGACGCGATGGCGAGCACCCGCCGGGAGCCTCAGGCATGAGATGGGATCGGGGCGGCGCCCGCCCGTTCGTGATCGGCGGATCCACCACGCCCGCCATTCGTGCCCTCCTCATCGCCAACGTCGCGGTGTTCCTGTTCCAGACCATCGCGCGGGCGTTGGTCCAGGTGCGGATCGAGCGGCTCTTCGGCCTCGTCCCCTACGACGTGGTCCACCACCTCTTCGTGTGGCAGCTCGCCACCTACATGTTTCTACATGGTGGGTTCTTCCACATCGCGTTCAATCTGCTCGCGTTGTGGATGTTCGGGACGGAGCTGGAGTCGCTCTGGGGAACGCGGAAGTTCCTGCGCTTCTACTTCATCACCGGAATCGGAGCCGCGGTCATGACGACGCTCGTCGGGCCGAACAGCTACACGGTCACGATCGGCGCCTCGGGAGCGATCTACGGGCTCCTGGCGGCCTACGGCTTGCTTTTCCCGGACCGGATCATCCTGCTCTACTTCGTGCTCCCCATCCGGGCGAAGTACCTCGTTCTGATCCTCGGGCTGATCACGTTCTGGTCCAGCATCTCGGCCACAGGCGGTGGCATCGCGCACGTGGCGCATCTGGGCGGGATGATCTTCGGCTGGCTCTATTTGCGCGGGCCGAAATGGCCCAAGCTGGGGAACCCGCTCGGCGGGGCGTACCGCCGGTGGAAGCGGAATCGGCTCCGGAAGAAGTTTCAGGTTTACTACCAGCGCACTCGCGGAGATGAGAGGGGTCCGGAGGACGACCGGCGTTAGGACGGCTGTCGGGGAGGCGACCGGCCCTTAGGATTTCCCCGTCATGAGCGAGGCCATCACCTCATCCAGCACTTCCTTGGGTGGACGTACCCGCTCGAGCGGCAGGGTCGCGAGGGGCTCCTCCGCCAGGCGGAGATCCTGGTCGAAGGGCTCCTTGTCCGGATCGAGATAGAGAATCCCGGTCACGAACTTATCCTCCTGCCTGCCGTGGTGGATCGTCTGGAGCGCGCGCAAGGCGTCGCCGGGATCGTAGTCCTCTCCCAGCTTCTTCAGGGTGATCCGCGAGCCGTCGTGCAAAGTCACCTCACGGCTTTCCCCCGGCGCGTAATCCACCTCGATGTTTTCATAGCGCGGGATGAACGTGATGTCGTGGAGCGGCGCGTCGTGCTCCTTCACGTTCAGGTAGCTCTTGGTCGAGCCCTCGTGATTATTGAACGTGACGCAGGGACTGATCACGTCGACGACGGCCGTGCCGCGATGCGACAGGGCGGCCCTGAGAATCGGCCGGAGCTGCTTCGGATCCCCCGAGAAGGAGCGCGCGACGAACCCGCATCCCAGCTCGATCGCCAGGGCGCACACGTCGATGGGCATGAGCTCGTTCACCCGCCCCGATTTGGCTTTGGTCCCGACGTCGGCGGTCGCGGAGAACTGCCCCTTGGTGAGCCCATAGACGCCGTTGTTCTCCACGATATAGAGGAGCGGCACGTTGCGACGGACCAGGTGAAGGAACTGCCCCAGGCCGATCGATGCGGTGTCGCCGTCTCCCGAGACCCCGAGCAGCGTCAACGCTCGATTCGCGACGAACACGCCCGTCGCGATGGACGGCATCCGCCCGTGAACGGCGTTGAACCCATGGGAGCGGCTCAGGAAGTACGCGGGCGTCTTGCTCGAGCAGCCGATACCGGAGAGTTTTGCCACCCGATGCGGCTCGAGCCCGGCCTCGAAGGCGGCCTGGATGATGCTGCCCGTGATCGCGTCGTGCCCGCAGCCGGGGCAGAGCGTGGACTTAGCGCCGCGATAGTCGGCGACGGTGAGGCCGATCCGGTTCTTCCCGTTCGTTTCGACCGGGGTCATCGCGTCAGCACCTCCACGCGCTCCCGCTCCTTGATCCGCTCGACGACCGACTCGGCATCGATAGGAAGCCCGTCATAATGGAGGACCGGGCGGAGCTTCGTGGCCAGGTCCGGATACTCCATGGTCAGAAGCGACGCCATCTGGGCGTCGCGATTCTGCTCTACGACGTACACGCGGTCACAGGCCTCGATGAAGCTCCGCACGTCGTTCGTGAATGGGACCGCTTTGAGGAGCAGGTAACTGGTCTTGAGCCCCTCGACCGTGAGGAGGTCGCGCGCCTCCACGATCGCCCAGTGGCTCGAGCCGAAACCGAGGATTCCCACCTCCGCGCCTGGAACGCGATCCACGACCGGCGGCGGCACGAATGACCGCGCGGTCTCGTATTTCTTCGCGAGGCGGTCCATGACGCGGGCGTAGGTTTCGGCGCTCTCCGTGTAGGCCGCCTTCTCGTCGTGTCCCGACCCGCGCGTGAAATAGCCGGCGAGAGGATGGTCGGTGCCGGGCAGCGTGCGGTACGGGATGCCGTCGCCGTCCTTGTCGCGGTATCGCTCGAACGTGGCGACCTTGGCGAGATCCTCGGCAGCAAGCACCTTCCCGCGGTCCCACGGCTTCTCGGGATAGTGGAACGGCTCGGACATCCACACGTTCATCCCGATATCGAGATCGGAGAGCACGAAGATCGGCGTCTGGAACCGCTCCGCGAGATCGAACGCTTTCATTCCGAACGCGTAGCAATCCTCGACCGTGGCGGGGAGCAGGAGGATGTGCTTCGTGTCCCCATGCGACAGAAAGGCGGCGGATAGAATATCCGCCTGCGACGTCCGAGTCGGAAGACCTGTGCTCGGTCCCACGCGCTGGATGTCCCAGATCACTGCGGGAACCTCGGCGTAGTAGGCGAAGCCCGTGAACTCGGTCATGAGCGAGAGTCCCGGTCCCGAGGTCGTCGTCATCGCGCGAGCGCCGGTCCAGGAAGCTCCTAGTACCATTCCGATCGCCGCGATTTCGTCCTCCGCCTGGATCACGGCGAAGGTCGCCTCCCCGGTCTTGGGATCACGGCGGTAGCGCTCGAGGTAGGCCTGGAGCGACTCGGCAAGGCTCGACGACGGCGTGATCGGATACCACGAGAGGAAGGTGACGCCCCCGAACATCGCGCCCAGCGCCGCGGCCTGGTTCCCCTCGATGAGGATCTTGCCCGAGGTCTTTCCCCGGCGCTCCACCCGGAAGGGCGCGGGCTGGAGATGCTGCGCGGCGTACTCCGCCCCGGCTTTCACGGCCGCGCGGTTCATGTCGAGCGCCTTTGGCTTCCTGCCGAGCTGGGCGCTCAGCGACCGGTCTACCTCCTCGAGGTCGACCCCGAGGACGTGGGCCGCGACGCCGACATAGACCAAGTTGATGACGAGCTTCCGGAGCTTCGCGTCCGGAACGATGGGCTCGACCAGCTTGTTGAACGGGATCTTGTAGACCGTTCGGTCCTCGGGGATGCGTGGCGTGGGAACGCCCTCGTTCAGGATGAGAATCGAGCCCGGCCCCATGGCGGAGATGTCCTCCACCGAGGTCTCCGGGTTCATCGCCACCAGAACGTCGTTTCGTCGTTTCCGGGCGACGTAGCCCCGCTCGCTCACGCGTATCGTGAACCAGGTTGGGAGCCCCGCGATGTTCGACGGAAAGAGGTTCTTGCCGGAGACGGGCACGCCCATCTGGAGGATGGCCCGAATCAACGTGGTGTTCGCCGTCTGGCTTCCGGAGCCGTTTACCGTAGCCACGTGAGTGCTGAAGTCGTTATTCGTCGCCGCCAAAGGGTTCTCCGCCTCGTTGTATTCTCGGCTGATCCGAGCAGCCCATTCTCGCCCGCCCCTCCGACAGGGTCAAGGTCGTTTCCCGTATCACGTTGTGGGATCGTTTGCCTTGCCTGCTCTGTTCCTGTATCTCACGCGCTTCCCCATGGCATCTAAGATGCATGGCAGAAGCTCTTGACCCAGGGAAATTGGGGTCCCAATAATAATCGGCTATGAGCGTTCGAACGGTACCCGAACCCTATCTTCGTTTGGATGAGGACGTTCTGGCCGACCGGATCCGCGCGGCCAAGGAAGCGCTTGGTCGAAGGCTCGCGATCCTCGGCCACCACTACCAGCGCGACGACGTGATCGAGCACGCCGATATTACCGGCGACTCTCTCAAGCTCGCGAGACTCGGCTCGGAGCGGACCGATGCGGAGTTCCTCGTCTTCTGCGGCGTCCACTTCATGGCGGAGAGCGCCGACATTCTGCGCGGCCCGAGACAGACCGTCCTCCTTCCGGATCTCAATGCCGGATGTTCCATGGCCGATATGGCCCCCACCGAAGACGTGTTGCTCGCCGGCGCCACGCTGGATCGCCTCGGGATCCGTTCGGTCATGCCGATTACCTACATGAACTCGACCGCGGAGTTGAAGGCGTATTGCGGCGAGCGGGGCGGAGCCGTGTGCACCTCGTCGAACGCGAGAGCGATCTTCGAATGGGGATTCGCCCACCGGGAGAAGATATTTTTCTTCCCGGACGAGCACTTGGGTAGAAACACGGCGGCCAGGATGGGCATCCCGCTCGAATCGCTCGTCGTGTGGGATCCGGCGAAGGAGCGGGGAGGGCTCACGGCGGACGAGCTTGAGCGAGCCCGGGTCATTCTCTGGAAGGGATGCTGCTCGGTGCACACCAAATTCCTGCTGCGCCACGTCCATGAGCGCCGCGCCGAGGATCCGTCTGTCCGAATCCTCGTTCATCCGGAAGTTCCCTACGAGGTTGCTCAGGCAGCCGACGAGGTCGGCTCGACGGAGCACATCATCCGCGTCCTGGCCGAAGCCCCTGCCGGAAGCCGCTGGGCCGTGGGGACGGAGTATCACCTCGTGAACAGGCTCGCCCGGAGTCACCCGGACAAGGGGATCTCGATTCTCTCGAAGGATTTTTGCCTGTGCGCTACGATGTACCGGATTTCCCCCCAGAATCTCCTTTGGGTTCTGGAGAGTCTATTGGAGGGGAATGCGGTGAACCCCATCCGCGTTCCGGATCCCGTGAAACATTGGGCGCACGTCGCTCTGGACCGCATGCTCGAGGTCCATTAGACTGACGTCAGCAACGTTTCACGAGTCGGAGGTTCCGTGACGTATATAATCGTCAAAGATATCTGCGAAGGCGAAAGCTCCTGTGTGGACGTGTGCCCCGTCGACTGCATCAAGAAGGGGGAGGGGCAGAATGCCAAAGGGACCGCCTGGTTCTTCGTCGTGGCAGAAGACTGCGTCAGCTGCAACGCCTGCCTTGAGGCTTGCCCCGTCGAGGGAGCCGTCCTACCCGACTAGGGACCCGCGCCTCTCCGCGTAACCTTACGCTTCACAGCACCTTCCCGGGCGAAGTGGGGCCCGCGAGACGGTGCCTTCCGCTCTCCCGCACGCCGCTGTCGGGCGGGTACCATCGCTCAAGAATCCGCCGCCGCATTCCGATAGCTGATCTATGGATTGCGCCGCGGTTAAGCCGAAGATGGAAGCCCTCGTTCGAGGAACGCTCCCGGACGCCGAGAAGGTGCTCGCGGAGCAGCACATCGCATCCTGCGAAGGATGCCGCCTCGAGCTCGAGCTGGTGCGCGCGATTGGCTCGCAGGAAAAGCCTGCCGCCGTGGGCCAGGCAGATTGGACCCTCGATCGGATTTTCGGCGCGGAGCACCAGGAAGGCGGGCCATCGCAGGCGGCCCCGGCGCTTGGGTCCCAGTCCTCGCCGTCTCGTCAGGGCGGCAGTGCTCCCACCGCGGATCTCTTCGGGGAGGACCCGTCCGCGGGCGAGACGATGGGCAAGGTCCAAGGTCCGGGTGCCGATGCGGCACCCGATGCGCCATCTGCGGATGGCGATCCCACGAGCGCGGGACCATCTTCCTGGGCGTTCGAGCCCGCGGACGCGAAGGCGGATCGCAAGCCGCCGGAGGAGAGTCTGTTTTTCGCCGAAGAGGCTCTCGCGCGTCGGAGAGCTGGCAGCAAGAAGGGATCGAATCTACGGGTCGTTCTGTGGGGGACGGGCGGTGTGGTTGGGGCCATCCTCCTAGCCATATCCTCCTGGGTGGTGCTTCATATGGCCCCGAGCGACGCCGACAGGCCTCCCGCTCCGTCAGAGACAAACGCAGATTCGAGCGCCGCGGCACCGAGCGAGACCCCCATGGAGCAAGCGCCCGAACAGCCTCTCGTGCCGGAACCGGCACCGTCGACGATCCAGGAGGCTCCGGCGCCCAGTGCGCCGGCTCCCGGCACGGTCTCCTCGGATCGGACCGGGGTGGGCGCAAGCGCCGCCGCGCGCCAAGCGCGCGAGCAGAGAACTTCGGCTTCCTCCGTCCCGCAGACCTTGCCGCTCCCCGGCCCGGGAATTGCGGCTTCGCGCTCGCCTGCGCCGGCCACGACTAAACACGCTCCGGCGCCGCCCCCGAGGCAGGCCGCGGGCGTGCAGCAGCCGATCCCTCGCGTCGCGGAGCCCGCGAAGTCTTCGGCGCCGCCGAGCGCTTCCACTTCCGGCCCATCCGGTGAGAGCGAGGAGCCGAATGCCGGACCGGCGGAGGATTCGCCGCCCGAGCCCGACGCGCCGGCAGAGAATCCGAGTCGAGCCTCCGAGAGCGCGGGCCCCGCCGGGCGGCGCGTGCCCGCCACGTCATGGCTCGCGCCCGGCTCGAGCGACAGCGCGCCGTATCGAAGCAGCACGCCACCTCGAAACAGCGCGCCGCCGCCGAGCAAGGCTCCGGAGCAGAGCGAGCCCGCCCCGCCGAAGCCCGCCACCCCGATCGACCGACTCCATCAAGCGACCGTGGCGGCGGACGAGGAAGAGGATGTGGTCGCGCTCCGACGGCTCCGCGCGACGTGGAAGACGTTCATGTCGAAAATGGGCGTGGGACCTGATCGGGCACGCGCAAGGAGAGAGTACGCCGATTGCCTGTGGGCGATTCAAAGGTTCACCGGCAAGCGCTCCGACCAGAGAGACGCGCTCGCCGCCTACCGCGAATACCTCCTGAGCGCACCGGCCGGCGGCGCCGACAGCCGCTCGGTTTCGCGGCTGCGCCAGCTCGAGGACGCGATCTCCGAAAGGCGCTGAACCGCTCCATCCCCCCGTGCCGCACCCCGTTTGACTTCCCCATCCGGTTGACGACCGAGCGGATGGGCCGTAGGCTCACCGGCGTGAATCCGAATCCCACACCGGCGGGAGATCGCCCGATCCGAGGGCTTCCCCTCGACATTGGCCGGAGATTCGGGTCGTTCTCGAGGAGCCGCCTAGGATGGGTGCTGGTCGTGCTTCTCTTTGTTTTCGGCTTTCTCGGGTACGACTGGTTCCGGCTCTCCTCGCTCGCTTCATTCCGCTATTCCGGGCAAGGCTGGAAGTTTCCGACGCGCGTGTACGCGGACTGGCTCGAGCTGCGCGTGGGAATGCCGCTCGAAAGCTCGACCCTTCGCGAGGCGCTCGATTGGGCGCGGTATCGCCGGGCGACCGGGAAGCCCTACGCCCCGGGCCAGTACCGCGTGAGCGGGTCCATCTTCGAGATCTACCTCCGGCCCTTTCTCTACCCGGACCGTGCCGAGCCCGGCTCGCGCACCATGGTGGAGATCCGCGACGGACTGGTCACTTCGATCGGAAACGGCTTCACGGAAACGACGCCGCGCGGGCTCCTGCGCATCGATCCGCAGCTCCTCGCCGAATTCTCGGACACGGAGCGTGAGCGCCGCTCCTACATGCCGCTCTCCGCGATCCCGCGCCACGTCGCGCTCGCCGCGGTCGCCAGTGAAGACCGGCGCTTCTTCCGGCACATGGGGCTCGACCTCCTGGGGATCGGACGCGCCACCGCGCGCAACGTAGTCGCGGGATCGGTCGTCGAGGGCGGAAGCACGATCAGCCAGCAGCTCGCGAAGAACGTGTTTCTCTCGCGGAAGCGCACGTTCACCCGGAAGCTTCACGAAGCCCTTCTCGCGGTGATGATCGAGCTCCGGTACTCCAAGGAGCAGATCCTCGAGTTCTACCTGAATCAAATCTATCTCGGACAGCGAGGGACCTGGAGCGTCTGCGGCATCGAGGAGGGCGCTCTCTATTACTTCAACAAGCACGCGACCGAGCTGACCCTGGGGGAGGGCGCGCTCTTGGCCGGCATTATCCCCGCGCCGAATAAGCTCTCACCCTACCGGGACGCGGACTTGGCGATCGCGAGGCGGAACGAGGTGCTCGAGGA
>Ga0066676_10000444_pt1 | contig 14701 bp, 10 predicted proteins | sample GraSoiAngelo_125_FD_62293 | JGI IMG/M metagenome (GOLD analysis project Ga0066676, IMG submission 62293) | Grasslands soil microbial communities from the Angelo Coastal Reserve, California, USA - 14_0927_05_40cm | ecosystem: Environmental > Terrestrial > Soil > Grasslands | place: USA...
TCCGGAAGCGCGCCACGTCGTCGGCGTTGGGATAGTCCAGCATCAAGGCGCGGTAGTAGTGCGTCTGCGTCGGGCCTCGCACCTCCGTGATCCGGTAGCGCCCCTCCGGTGTGGCGTCGTCCCCCGCCCGGATCTTGCTGTTCAGCCCGCCGATTCCAAGGTCGACCGGGTAAGCGGCCAGCTCGTCCCGGCCGCGGTACAGCAGGAGCTCCCGGCGCAGCTTGTCCACCAGGATCACCGGTTCGCCCGTGCGCGCGCTGTCGCGCAGCGTATCCTTCACCCAGCGCCTCCAGTCGGCACGGCGGGGGCTCGTCGCGTAGGTGTCGAACAGGCGATTGATGTCAGAGACCGCCTGTGCGAGCCGGGCGCGACCACGCTCTGCCGCATCCTCCGCCCGCTCGAACTGGCTCCTCTCGAAGGCGACCTTTCCTTCCCCCAGAGCGATCTCCGCCTGCACCAGATCCTCGGCGACGTCGGAGTCCCCGACGTGCCGCGAAAGCGAGGCCGCGCGCGGCAACGCGGTGGACAGATCCGCGAGCGCCTTCCGTGCCCTCTCGCGCGTCCGCGCCCGCGCCGCTCCCGCCTGGAAGGCGCAGGTCTCGGCGGCCAGGCGCGCCTCCAGGGCGAGGCGTGCCGCCTGATCGTAGTCCCTTCGCAAAGCCGAGCGGCGCGATTGCACCCTTGTCTCGGCTTCGGCGCGCACCAGGATCGACTGGGCCGCGGCGCACTGGTTGGGAGCGCGCGCCACGCCCTCCGCCACCGCGGCACGCTCCATGGCATCCCGCGCCACTTCGATGTCGCCCAGGGGCGGACCTCCGCAGCCGGCCAGGACGACGATGAAGAGCAGAACCAGCCGAGGACACGCGGAAACAACGACGACGCGGGAGGTCGCGAAACTTCGAGGGACGGACACTCCTGGAAGCAGGACCCCGGCCCGCCTCATGCGGGCCGGGGTACCGCTGAGGACGTTCTTACGCCCTGGGGCGCGCTCCACTTCTCTTCTTCTTGGCCTCCTCGAGCTGATCGGCGATCGAGGTGGCCTTCTCCTTGACGGAGTTGGCGCTCTCGAGCGCCTTCTTGTAGTCCTCGGACGCGAAGGCCTGGCGAGCCTGCTCGAGCGTTCCCTTGTACGTTTCGAGATCGCTCTTGAACAGCGCCAGGTCGGCCCTGGAGTCCTTGGTCATCGGGGCGACCTTCAGGTTCCCCTCGGCCGTCTGCAGGGCGGTGTCGGCCGCGGCGATCGCCGCCTCGGCGTCCTTCTTGGCCTGCTCCTTGTTGGCCACGGCGGTCGTCGCCGCCTTGGCCGCCTCTTCCTTGGCCTTCGCCAGGAGCTCCTTGGCCTTGTCGTAGTTCTTGATCCACTTTGCGTTCTGGGCCTGGATCTCGGCGTCCGCGGCGCTCATCGCCTGGTCGGCGGCCTGGTACTCGTTCGCGGCAAAGGTTTCCGCCTGGGCCTGCCGCGCCTTCTCCATTTCGGCCTTGGCGCCGTCCACGTCTTCCTGCGGCGCCTTGGCGCAGGCGACCGCGGCGACGATCACCAGCGCAACGGTAGCGATGATGTTCCAGCGTCTGTTCATAGTGTGGATGTGCCTCCTCGTGTCCCGTGTCGTCTTGGTTGTGGAAAAAGACATCGAAATCCCTCGGCCACTCCGCCTCTGTACCTCCTCTCTCGAAGGGGGCAGAGGATACCAGAAACCGGTCGTTCAGGTGATCAACTGTGGATCAACTCCGCGGCCCTCCGTGTGGCCCGCACCACGGCCTTGATCAGGGTCACCCGCAGGCCTCCTTCCTCCAGCTCGAGCAGGCCGTCGATCGTACACCCGTCGGGGGTGGTGACGATATCCTTGAGCTTCGCCGGGTGCTCACCCGTCTGCAGCACCATGGTCGACGCCCCGAGGACCATCTGGGCCGCCAGGATCGTCGCCACATCGCGCGGCAGGCCGACCTTGACGCCACCCTCGGCCAGAGACTCGATGACCACGTAGATGTAGGCCGGCCCGGACGCCGACAGGCCGGTCGCCGCGTCCATGTGCCGCTCATCGAGGATGAGACAACGCCCGAGCGGCTCGAAGATCCGGCGAGCGACGTCCAGGTGGTGCGAGTCGGCGAAACGCCCGCGGCACAGGGCCGTCATCCCCTGGCGCACGAGGCAGGGAGTGTTCGGCATCGAGCGCACCACCGGTATTTTCGGCCCGAGGCGTTTCTCGATAAACATCGTGTCGACCGAGGCGGCGACCGACAGCACCAGCTGGCGGCGCGTCACGCGCCCGCGGATCGAACGCAGGACCTCTTCCATCGCCTGCGGCTTCACCGCCAGGATGACGACCGACGCCCCGCGCACCGCCTCGGCATTGTCGAGCGTCGTTTCGATCCGGAGACGCGCCTGGAGCGCCTCCAGGCGCTCCGGGTGCTTGGCGGTGGCCACGACTTGATCGCGCGTCACGAGCCCCGAGTCGATGAGTCCTCCGATGAGACTCTCGCCAATCTTTCCGGCGCCCAGGACCGCGATCCGCCCCAACCCTTTCTGTTTCACGTGGCGTCCCCCGCCAAAGTCCGCATAGTCTAGCACCCGGGACCGCGCCCCGCGTCACGCGGCCGCCAGGAGCCTGCCCACAGGGTGCATCCGATTCGCGTGACCGACGACTCCGGCAGCGGGAACCCGCCCTTCAGACGCCCGGTCTGCCGCCCGGTCTGGCGATCCCGGCGGCACCCCGAGCCGGTACGCCCGGAAGCGCCGCGTGATGGTGGTGTTCCGCCCCTTTCGATCCAAAACGCAATCGGACGAACACCTGGGCCGATAGCGGGCGGTCCCCGTAGACAGGATCGAGCCTGTCGTCGAAGCGGTACATCGTCACGCCCGCCCCCAGCGCCGTCTCGGCCTCCGACAGAAGCGCCAGGTCGCGCAGGTAGCCGAGCGTGAGGGCGTCGACGGAAGTGCGACGCTCGGGCGTGGTCTCCGGTCTCTGGCTCTTGTTGACCAGCTCGTACAGGTCCCGGTCCACTTTCTCGGCGCGCCCGTAGACCGTGTGCTTGCCCGCGAACTTCCAGGTCGCCTCGAGCGTGTTGCCCCATTCCTCGTGGCCGCCCTCGAGGAGGTTTCTTCCGGAAATCAGGGCCGCGGCCACAAAGCCTGAGGTCGTCGTCCGCTCGTACTCGATCGACGCCGTCTGGCGCGTCTGGTCGCCCTCTTCGAGGGCTTCCGGATGTTCCCGCCTGGCCGCCGACACTTGCAGGCGCAGTCCTCTCGCCGGCCCGATCCAGATACGGCCCGAGTAGGAGTCGAGGCTCCCCTGCTCGATGTCCCAGCGGTTCTCGTCCGGCTCGCGACCGTGAAACACCGAGCCCTCAACGCTCACGGGCCCCATGTCCAGGGCCGCGGTGACGACGTCCGCCGAAATGTGGGTCGAGTCCTGGTTGTGATGGGCCAGAGGCGCCGTCGGGTTGGCCGAGGCCGAAAGCCGATGCACATAGACGGTCGGTCCGACGGCCGGCTCGCCCCAGGGAGCCAGGTACAGACGGAAGCGCGAGCGCTTCGCGAAGCCGCGACTCCACAGCGTGCCGAGCTCCACGAAGAGATCGTGCGCGTGCTGCCGATCCACCAGCAGCACGTCCTTGTAAGTCTCGCCCCGCTGAAAGAGCTCGGGTGCGCCCTGGCGCGGCACCGTCATCGGCTCGGCGGTGAAGGTGCCGAGAAGCGTGAGGGTCCAGCTCCCCACAGGCCTCGACGACACGATCATCACATGGTTCTGCGACTCGAAGTCCTGGTCGCCCGAGCGGCCCCCCTGGCGGTTGGAAGTCAGGAAGGCCCAGCCGTGGACCACCGTTGTGAAGCGTCCGATGCCGGCCGCTGCCTCGGCGCGCGGGGCCGCGGCCGTCTCAAGTACGCCGGGCCCGCTCTCCGCCCGCGCCGTGGCCATTGCACCGAACAGGATCGCGAGAGCGATCGGTCTCTGCCTGCTCATCGAACCGGAGATTGCGGAATGTCGTAGATGTAGTACGCGTGCCCGACGACGGCCACCGGGCGGGCGTGCAGGAGCCAATTCCCCGGCCCGTTGCCGAACTGACCGCGCAGGGTGCCGATGGCGCGGGCCAGGATGTGGGCGCTCAGGGCGTACAGGCCCGGCGCGGGTGTCCGTTGCAGGTCGTCCACCCTCACCGCGAGCGCCTCGATGCCGTATTGATCCGGCCCCATGCTGCCGAAATACCCGAGACGCAGGGGCTGTTGCGGGGGGTGCGCCAGAAGCCAGCTCTTCAACTGCTTGGCGCCCTGTCCCCAGTCGACATTGCTGTCGTCGAGCCACGTTGGCCCGCAGTACCAGCCACCGTCGAGGCGCACCTGGGAGGGCGCCGTCGACGCGCACGCCGCCTCGTTGAAGTACGACAGGTGGTCGGGGTAGATGGCGGTCCCCGCCATGGCCATCCAGACAAAGAGCAGCGCGGCGCACACCCGCCGCCACGCGCCGCCCTCCTTCAGCAGGAACGCCAGTCCGGCCCCTCCGACCAGATGCAGGAAGGGCAGCGCGGGGATCATGTAACGGAAGCCGAGGTTGTCGGAGTACAGCGAGTAGGCCAGGAACAGGAATGCCGGCGGCAGGAACAGGAAGGCCCGGTCCATCCGAGGCAGGGCGCCGGGGCGCAGGAGCGCCCACGCGCCGACCGCCGTCAGGACGATCGCGGGCACAGGTTCCTTCAGGAGGTAGGCGACCAGGTAGTACGTGTAGAAATGCGGCGCGAAGCGACCCGCCATGAAGGCCCAGTAGGTCGGATCGTGATCGGCGTTGATGCGGCGCATCCCGTCGAGGTAGACGAACGGGTTCCGCGGAAAAAAATACAGGGCCTCGATGACCAGCGCCGCCAGAAAACCGATCGCCAGGAAGGAATAGAGACACCACACAACCCGCTGCCCGAGGTCTTCCGAGGCCAGCGGGTCGACCAGGCTCGAGGCCCGCCGGGGCACGATCGCAGGGATCCATCGCGTCGCGCCGAGCATGAGCGCCAGGGCGACCGGCAGCAGGATCACCGCGGTGAACTTGGTGGCGAGCACCAGGCCCAGGGCGCCGCCGCACAGGAGGAGGCGCTTCAGGCTCCGGTGGTTCAGGTAGTGCCAGAGGGAGAACAGGAACAGCACGGCAAAGGTCGCGAACCCGGAGTCGGTGGCGACCAGCGGCCCGTGCGCCACGATGGTCGGATCGAAGACGTACAGCAGGAGGGCGCCCGCGGCCGCCGTCGCGCCGAGGAGCCTCCGGCCCCAGGCGACGATCACCGCCCCCAGCAGCACCGCCAGCAGGATGAACGGCAGGCGCGACCAGAACATCACGCGGTCCGGGTCGTTGCCGAAGATGATGTCGCGGCCGAGCTGCCATTGGTAGAACGCGTGCGGACGGTCGCCCAGGGCCTTCCATTCGGAGGGCGAGACCGGGAAGCGCGTCCCGAGCAGCAGCAGCGGCAGGGCGCCCAGCTCCTTGAGGAGGGGCGGGTGCTGCGGATTGACCTTGAACTCGCCGGTCTTTAGATACGACAGCCCGGCCCCGATGTGGGCCGGCTCGTCGAAGACCGGGCTCTTGAGCGAGCTGGCCGTGATCATCTGGAGGAAGAAGACCACGAGAAGGACGCCCGGGATCAGCGGATGGCTTCCCCATTCACGACGCCTCAACATGGCGCGCATCCTAGCACGCGCCCCGCGGTTGACGATCCCGGGTACGTGCAGTAGCATCGCGGGTTTTCGGTCGCATCCACCTATGACGAAGGAACTCCCGAGCAGGCGCGAGGCGGCCGGCGCCGCGGCCGGGGCCGACCCCTGGGAAGTCCGCGCCGTCCCCACAGCACTCGCCCTTCTCGCCGCCCTCTTCCTGCAGGGCCTGATCTTCATCGGCGAGTCGTCGCAGACGAGCGACGAGGCGGCGCACATCGCCGCCGGCTATTCCTATCTGAAAACCGCGGACTTCCGCCTCAACCCGGAGCATCCGCCGCTGATCAAGGAGTGGGCGGCCCTGCCTCTTCTCTTTTTCGACCTGCAGTTCCCCTGGGGGCCGCTGTGGAACCAGGCGGAGGAATGGAACATCGGGCGGATCTTCGTGCACGAGAACCGGGTCCCGAACGACACGATTCTCCTGTTCGGGCGGTTGCCCATCCTGCTCCTGTCGCTCGTCCTCGGATGGTTCCTGTTCCGCTGGGGGCGCACTCTCTTCGGCGCGCGCGGCGCTCTTCTCGCCCTGGCGCTGTACGTGTTCGACCCCAACGTCGTCGCGCACTCGAGCCTCGTCACGACCGATCTCGGGGTGACGCTCTTCATGTTCCTCGCCGTGTACGCGCTGTGGGCCTGGTCCGAGCGTCCCTCACCCGGGCTCCTTCTGGCGTGCGGCTTGACGGTGGGCGGAGCGTTCGCCTCGAAGTTCACCTCCTTCTGGCTGCTGCCGATCCTGGTGGCCCTGCTCATCGTGCTGTTCACGATGCGCACGCCGCTGCCGCTTAGGCCCTGGAGCAGGCAGGTGGACGCGCCGGCCGCACCTCTGGCGCGCCGCGCGGCCGGCCTGGTCCTCTGGGCTTCGTGCGTGGCCCTCCTCGCCTTCCTGGTCGTCGCTCTGACTTACGCCGGCGCGGGGATCGGGTCCTATCTCGTGGGGCTTGCGCGCGGGTTGCGTCATTCCGGCGTGGGACACAACGCGTACTTGATGGGCAAATACTCCGAGGACGGATGGTGGTACTACTTCCTCTACGCGTACCTGATCAAGACACCTCTCGGCACGCTCCTCATCGTGGCGGCGTCTCTTCTGTCCTTGGCGCTGTGGCGCCGGATCCGCCTCAAGGACGAGCTCTTCCTGTGGACCCCGATAGCACTTGTCGTCCTGATCACCTGCCTGTGGAAAGTGAACATCGGACTCCGACACCTCCTGCCGATCTATCCCTTCCTATACCTGGCCGCCGGGCGGCTCGTCACGCCGCTTCGAGCCGGGAGCTCCGGCGCCGGGAGACGTTGGCGTGCTCCTCTGGCCGCCGGGTTCGTCGTCGCATGCCTGGGCTGGAATGTCATCGAGGCGGCGAGGATCGCTCCCTATCATCTCGCCTATTTCAACGAGCTGGTCGGAGGGCCGGCCAACGGGCACCTTCATCTCCTCGACTCGAATCTCGACTGGGGACAATCGTCCAAGGCGCTCCGACGCTATGTGGAGGCGGAGAACCTTCCGCTCATCTACTGCGCCTATTCGGGGAACGCCGATCCCTGGTACTACGGCGTGCGCTACCAGTACGCGCCCGGGTCCGGGAATCTTGATAACGCCAAGCAACGGCCCGTGCGCGTCCCGGACGGCCTGCCGCGCGAGGTGCTGGCGGTCAGCGCCATGGTCCTGCACTCGGTTCACTTCACCGACACGGAAGTGTGGGCACCCCTGCGCCGGCAGAAACCGATCGCCATGCCCGGGTACTCATTCCTGGTTTACGACATCACACGGAACGCCGAGGCCCACGCCTACATCGCGGCTCTGTATCTGAGCTTCGGTATGGACGATCTGGCCGACTATGAGGCTCACCGGACGCTCAGGCTCGACCCGAAGAACCCCGTGGCTCTGGCGGTCCTGGACAAGCTGAAAGAGAACATCGCCCGGCCGGACTTCCCAGGAGGCTAGGGTCTGGCGGCCCCGCGACGAAGCGCGGCCAGAAGCGCGCGCGTCGTCGCGTCCATCACGCTGTCGCCGGAATCGAGGGCCTCCGCCCGCTCCAGCGCCGACAACGCTCCATCACGATCTCCCAGACGATCGAGGAGCACTCCCAGCGCCTTGTAGGGGAGAGGTGCGGTGGGAGCCAGGCGGATCGCCTCACGGTATTGCCCCGCCGCGCCCTGGAAGTTCCCCGACTGCTCGAGTGCCCGGGCCAGGTGGTAGCGGTACACCGGGTGGGCGGGACGGGCGGCCACCGCCTGCTCGAGGGCGTCGCGGGCGCCCGGTGCATCGCCCGCGTCCAGGAGAGTCAGGCCGAGGCCGTCCTGCAAATCCGGGTCGCCCGATCGGATGAGAAGCGCCTTGCGGAAGGAGTCGGCGGCGCCGGGGTCGTGCGCCCCGCGCTGCGCCACGCCGAGATTGCGCAGGTAGTCGGCGTTCCCCGGCTCCAGCCGCACCGCCTCCGTGTAGGCGAGAAGGGCCGCCCCGGCCTCCCCGAGGGCCAGCTCGGCCGCTCCCAGGTTCGTGTAGGCCAGGGCGCTTTTCGGATCGATGTCGATGGCCCGGCGCAGGAGGTCGCGCGCCTCCCCATGCCGGTTGATTCCCATCAGGCTGTGCGCCAGGTTCACCAGGTACCGCACGTCGCCGGGCTGCTGCCGGAGCGCTTCCCGGTAGTGATCGACGGACTCCTGCCACTTCTTCTGCCGCGCCAGGACTCCGGCGAGGTTGTAGTGCGCGTCGGCGAACTCGGGCCACACTCCGAGCGCCTTCTGGTACGCCTCGACCGCCGACGGATCATCGCCCTGCTCCTCGCACGTCGACCCGTAATTGAACAGCGCCCGCACGCTCTCCGGCGCGACCCCGAGCGCTGCCTTGAAGATGGTGTGGTCGTCACGCCAGTCGCGCAGACGCACGGCGCTCCGGACCGCGAGCGCAACAACGACGAGCCCCACGATGAGCCGCGCGACGACGGCGCGCCGGCCGAGGGGAGCCCTGGTGGTGGCGGCTCCGGGTGGTGGCGAGCCCCGCGCGAGGGCGTCGGCCGCCAACACACAGAAGCCCGCCGAGGGCAGGTAGAGAAGACGCTCCGCCATGATCGTGCCTATCGGGAACAGGAAATTGGCGACCGGAGCGAGAGTCACTCCGAGCCAGAGAAGCGCGAAGGCCGTCGCGGGGGCGCGCCTCCACGTCAGGACGACGCCCGCCATCCAGGCGGTGGCGAGGGCCGCGCCGATGATGACCCCGGGATCGAAGGGACCTGTGGGGGGCGAGATGGTGCGGTAGGAGTAGTCGATCGACAGTCGCGCAGGCCAGACGAGAGCCTCCGCGTAGCGCGCCAGCACCTTCAGGGCCGTCAGGCGCCCCTCGACGAACGGCAGGTGGGCGATCGGGTTGTCGATGAAATGAATCGACCCCGCCGGGTTGAGGCCTCCCAGGACATGGACCCGCAGGGCCAGGACCAAAGCGAGCGTGAGAGCCGATGCGGCGTGGTATCTCCATGCGGGCCGGCGGCGCACCACGAGAAGATCGGCGAGCAGAAGGAGTCCCGGCACGACCACGGCGTTCTCCTTGGCCAGAAATCCCAGGGCGAACAGGGCAAGCGAGAGGGCGTAGAGGCTCGCGCGTCCTGCACCGAGCCGCCCTGGAGCGCCGGCCTCGCGGGCGCGCAGGAAGGCGAGGACGGAACCGAGGGCGCAGGACGCCGCCAAAAGCTCCGCCCGCCCCACGATCTCTCCCAGGGCCTCGGTGTGCACCGGGTGGACGGCGAATAGGAAAGCCGCGAGAGAGGCGCTGTCCACGGCCGCCCCACCCTCCTGTCCCGTCGCCGGATAAAGCCGCGCCGCCAGGACGAGGACGAGGAGCGTATTGAGGACGTGCAGGAACAGATCGACCAGCCGGAACCCGAGAGGGCGCAGGTCATGGACGGCCCGGTCGAGGGCGAACGACAGGATGGTGACCGGCCGGTACAGGTTGGGCACCTGCCTTTCGCCCGTGCTCCAGTAACCGCTTGCGAAGATCCGGGGCAGCTGCGACAGGTCGCGGGTGAGATCGTTCTGCTCGATGATTCGATGGTCGTCGTGGATGAACCCGGGGCGGAGCGCTCCGAGATTGACCAGCACACACACCAGGGCAAGCAGGAGAACGGCGCGCCGGTGACGAATCACTGCTTCTTGCCGCCGACGTAGCCGAGGGAGCGGAGGTTCTCCTCAAGGCCGGGCGGCAGCGGCGGCTCGTTGCGGTCGTCCTTCATCGGGTCCGCGGCCACAAGCTCGAGCAGGGCCCGGCGGAGCGCCTCTTCATCCTGGGGGAACTTGCCGAGGACGTTGGTCGTCTCCCCGGGATCCGACTCGAGATCGTAGAACTCCCAGATCGGCCCGCCCGAGCGGGTCGGGATCATGATCAGCTTGAAACGGTCGCTCCGCATCATGCGCCACTTCCCGGCCACGCCGTCGACGTACTGCCGCGGGTTTTCCCGGTAGAAATTCCGGCCCGATTCCGAGTAGGCGAAGGGCACCGGACCGCCCGTCTTGCCGAGCATGCGCGGCAGCAGGGTGGCGCCTTGCAGGCCGGGGGGGATCGGGATGCCGGCCACGTCGAGGACGGTCGGGACGATGTCGATGGTGCGCGCCTGGGTGGTGACCGTCCTGCCCGCCGGCACGGACGGCGGGTAGCTGAAGATGAGCGGCACGCGCACCGTCGGCTCGTAGAGGTAGGCCCCGTGCTCGAAGAAGTAGTCGTGCTCCCCCAGGCTCTCGCCGTGATCGGCGGTCAGGACCACGAGAGTGCGAGCCAGGAGGCCCATCGACTCCAGGGCGCCGAGCAGCTCGCCCGTCGCCTGGTCGGCGCACGCCACCTCACCGTCGTAGTGCGCCACGGCGTGTTCCACCTCGCGTGTCTTAAGCCTCGTCTTTCCGAAGATGAGGTCGCCGCGCTCCACCCCCGGCCCCGCTTCGACGTTGAAAGTGTGCGGTCCCTTGTACCCGGGGTCGAACATCTCGGTGTAAGGAGCCGGGGCCTCGTAAGGCCAGTGCGGAGCGTTGTAGCGCACCCACAGGAAGAAGGGCGCGTCCTTGCGCTCGCGGCGACGCAGCCACTGCACCGCCTTGCGAGACGCGTCGCTGTCGCTTTTGGTCGGCAGATAGACCTTCTTTCCTGCCGCGTCGAGGTAGATGTCCGGGTCATACATGTCGAAATCGCGGTGCAGCCCGACGTTGAGGCCCTGGGTCACCGCGAACGACTCATAGCCGTTCTCCTTCAGGACCCGCGTCAGGGTGAGCCGCCCCTCCATGACCTCGTAGCTCTGTCCCTCGTAACGCAGGCCGTGCACCATCGGGTAGACGCCCGTCAGGATGGATGGAAACGATTGCACGGTGCGGCCCGCGGCGGTGAGCGCCACGCGGAACACGACGCCCCTCCGGCCCAGGGTGTCGATGAATCGGCTGGTCGGGCGGCCGTAGCCATAGCAGCCCAGGTGGTCGGGACGCAGGGTATCGACGGTGATCAGCAGGACGTTCGGCCTGCCGCCGGCCGCGGGCGGGGCGGGTGTTCCGCCCCCGGCGCAGCCGCACAGGCCGCCGAGAAGTAAACCCAGGACCGCGAGTCCGGGGAAACGGCGCCGGCGCAGGCTTCTCTCGTCAGGCATTCCGGGCGGTGGCGTCGGCGGGTCCGGGCACGGTGCTCGCCCGGCTTCTCGGACCGCCGTAGCGTTCGTCGAAGAGCCGGCCCCACTCCGTGTTGCGGAACCGGGCGATCCTGGCCCTCCCCACGGTCGGGTACCACAGGAGGTCGTGGTAGAAGTTCGACGCGGCCGGCGCCCAGACGACGAGCGGCGAATGCAGGGCGATCTTCTCCAGGAAGCGCAGCGGCCCCTTCCGGAGCATCTGGTCCCCCCAGATGACGAAGGACCGCGACACCTTGAAGCCCAGGTTCAATCCGGCGATGTCGTCTCCCACCAGGTCGATCTGGCGCGGATCGGCCACACCCAGTCCCCGGTCGTGGCACATCCTGAGGTACGGAATCGACATCGGGTCGAACCCCATGACGCGCGCCGCCACCGCGTCGATCGCCACCGAGTCGGCCCCGGCCAGGATCACGTTGCCGACGACGGGTTCCATCGTGCGCGGCCCCGCCCCGTTTCCGCAGATGGTGCCGTCCATCGCTGTGAAGATGCCCGGGTGCAGCTCCTTCTGCATGTACATCAGATCGACCAGCACCTCGTGCATGTACTTGTGGGCGTAGTGGCGCACCTCCTTCAGGAGGCCGCCGAAGGCGTTCTTGATCGACCCCGTGGTCGTGGCGTGGCCGTGCGTTTTTACCGTCGGCAGATGGACGATGTTCTTGCCGGGATACATCGCGGGGATCTCGATCCCGTCCGGGAAGATCTCGTTCAGCCTCAAGAGCGGCGACTTGAACCGATGCACGCGCCACTCGACCTCCGGGAGCGCGACGAAACCCAGCCCGAACGCCTCGAGGACCGGGAGCCAGCGGTTGTTCCTGGCGCCCGTCCACGGATCGGTGACGACCGTCTTGTTCTCGGCGGGCATCAACCGCGTCGGGGCGTAGCCGTCCTCGAGCATCGTCTTCACGACACCCTCGACCTGCCAGGGCTGGCTGGAGCAGGCCGGGAAGTATTTGGTCCATGAAAGGTTCAGCTTGATGATCGTGGGGAGGGACGGATCGATGACCGACGTGTACGACGCCATCCGCATGAGGCGGCCGTAGTCGTCCACGACCGTCTGGGGACGGGTACGCAGAACGGCGATCTTCGAACGTGTCATGAGCGCGCTCCCTGGGCGGAACGTACTCCCAGGCCGACATTATAGAACCGTCCGGCCCCCGGGGCACGGGCGGCGGGGCCGGAAGGGCCGCGCGGACGGGTCCTCAGGCGGGCCCTCCGCCCAGGGACATCAGCACGACGACCGTCAAGGCCCATAGACCGACGCACGCCAGGAGCGGAAGATCGGTGAGCAGGGTCTGCGTGGGGCTGCCGCCGCCACCCTTCCGGTGGACCAGGTACAGGTAGCGGAAGATTCCGTACAGGACGAATGGCACGGTCAGGTAGAGGTGCCTGGTGCCCAGCTTGGTCTCCACCTCCGGGGACACGGAGTAGAGGATGTAGGCCACGAGGGTCGACGGCGTGACCACGTTGATCATCTGGTCGATGAAGTCGAGGGAGTAGTCCTGCAGGCTGACCCGGTGGACGCGCGCGTTGTCGAGGCTCGCCAGCTCCTGGCGCCTCTTGCACAGGGCCAGGAACAGCGACAGGAGGATCGTGCACATGACGAGCCAGTGCGAGATCGGCACATTGATGACCAGGGCCCCGCCGACGGCCCGCAGGACGAACCCGGAGGCGATCACCATGACGTCGATGATCACGACCTCCTTCAGCCAGAACGAGTACACCAGGTTCAACGCCACGTACGCAAGCAGGACCGCGCCGAACGCCGGGAACAGCGCGAACCCGGCCATGAGCGATAAGGTCAGAAGGAGAATCGCCGCGGTGACCGCGGGCAGCGTACCGAGCGCCTTCGAGGCGATTGGACGGCGCGCCTTCAGGGGGTGCTTGCGGTCCCGGTCGGCGTCGAACAGGTCATTGATGATGTACACGGAGCCGCTGGCGAGGCAGAACAGCCCGAAGGCTGCGGCCGCGCGCCCCGCGAGCGGGAGGTCCATCCACTTCTTGGCGAAGATGAGCGCAGCGAACACCACGAGGTTCTTGATCCACTGGCGGGGACGCATCGAGACGACGATGCCGGCCAGCGTGGAGGCGCGGGAGGTCCAGACATCCACGGCGGTCCTTGCCACGATTTCATCCTCCTCGGGAGGCAGCGCGGAAGCGTGAAGGCCGGGAATCTTAGCACCCGCTCTCGGCAGGGTCAAAGCACCCGTCCCCCGCGGGAGTATAGTCAGGTGTGCGCTTGAGGAGGGAGTCGAGCTTCGCGTATGCGCATCGCCGTCGTCATCCCGGCTCACAACGAGGAGTCGTCCCTTCCGCTGGTCCTCGACGCGATTCCCAAAGGCCTCGTGGAGGAGGTCGTGGTGGTGGACAACGCCAGCACCGACCGGACCGCGGACGCGGCCCGGTCGCGCGGCGCCACGCTCCTCTTCGAGCCCCGGCGCGGGTACGGCGCCGCTTGCCTGCGTGGCGTCACGCACCTGGAGACGAAGCGACCCGAGGTCGTCGTCTTCCTGGATGCCGACTACAGCGATCACCCGGACGAGATGCCCAGGCTGCTCGAGCCGATCACCCGCGACGGTGCGGACCTCGTCATCGGCTCACGTGTCCTCGGCACGCGGGAGCCGGGGTCGCTCCTGCCCCAGGCGCGCCTGGGGAACTGGCTGGCGGCGCGCCTGATGCGTTGTCTCTATGGCGGCCGTTTCACCGACCTCGGGCCCTTCCGGGCCGTCCGCTTCGAATCGCTGCGTGGTCTCGGCATGGCCGATCGCGACTTCGGCTGGACCGCCGAGATGCAGGTCAAGGCGCTCAAACGCGGGCTGCGGGTCTGCGAGGTGCCGGTCTCCTACCGGCGCCGGGTCGGCAGGTCGAAGATCACGGGGACACTGTCCGGAACGCTGAAGGCGGGTGCGAAGATCCTCTGGACGATCGGCCGGAACGCGCTCTAGGAGTCTCTCCGCGGGCCGCGGCCACGGGCGATCGGCACCGGTGCCAGCGGGAGATCCAGGACCCTTATCTCGTGGGCGCTGCGCCGCGGCGCGCGCAGGATCTCGGCGGCCGGCGCCGCGTGCCGCACGGCGATCATCTCGGCGGCGATGCTGACCGCGATTTCTTGCGGCGATTCCGCGCCGATCGCCAGCCCGATCGGCGCGCGCACCTCACGCAACGCCTCCCGGGGAGTCCCTTGCTCTAAGGCCCGCTCGAGGACGACCGCCACCTTCCGGCGGCTGCCGATCAGGCCGACGTAGGAAGCGCCGCGCCCCACGGCGTGGCGCACCGCCGCGAGGTCGGTCCGATGGCAGCGCGTCACCACCGCGACGTAGGCCCCTGGCGGAATCTCCGGCAACCCGGAACAATAGTCGCGCCCCGCCCG
>Ga0066676_10000469_pt1 | contig 14497 bp, 20 predicted proteins | sample GraSoiAngelo_125_FD_62293 | JGI IMG/M metagenome (GOLD analysis project Ga0066676, IMG submission 62293) | Grasslands soil microbial communities from the Angelo Coastal Reserve, California, USA - 14_0927_05_40cm | ecosystem: Environmental > Terrestrial > Soil > Grasslands | place: USA...
CTGTTCTAGTCCCCAAAATCGAGCCCGAAAACTGCCGAGAGGATAACGATCTTGAGTAACGTTAGGGTGATCGACGTCGACGAGCTAGCGAACGCCCCCGAGCTGCCCCTCGGGTTGCCGCCGTCCGCCCCTCTGGCTGCCCCCGTGCTACGCAATCTCCCGGTCCCGGTGTCCCTAGTCGACCTCGACGCCGCGAAAGCCGTAGCGGCGCGTCTGGACTCACTCGAGCCGGCACACGCCGCGCAGATCGTCCGATGGTTGGTCGCCCGGTACGAGCTAGTCGACCTCTGGTGAGCGGGCAGCTAGGACTCGACCTCGGCCGGGAGCGCCCCGGCCGGGTCGAGGCGGCGGTAAACCGGGCGATCCGCGCCGCGCAGACGGCGGGCGAGATCACCGAGATCCACGCCGCCGCGACCGGGCTCGCCCGGGCCCTCGCCCGGGGTATCGACGAGGCCGAGATCCGACACTCGACCCGTGGCCGGGCGGACTGCTCGAAAGAGCTACGCGAGGTGCTCGCGTCCCTCGGCTTGGACCGGGCGAGCCGCGGCGAGATCAGGCAGGAGGCCGCCGCCGGTGACCCTTTCGACGAACTCACCCGGGCTATGTCCGCCGCTACTGGCAACCCGGCGCCGACCCGAGCGGGCGACTAGCGGGCCGGCTGCCGCCGTTCTTGCTACCGCCCTCGGTCGCTCGTTCATGCCATGGCAGACCGCCGGTGTCGACGTCGCCCTCGAGATCGACCCCGAGACCGGGCTCTACGCCTACGGGACCGTGTTCGTCAAAGTGCCCCGGCAAGCCGGAAAGACGCTGCTCGTCGGTGTCGTCGCCGAGCATCGTTGCCTGTCCCGACGCGATGCCCGGGTATGGCTCGCGCAGCAGACCGGCCGCGATGCCGGCGACTGGCTGCGCGACGAGCACATACCCGCCCTTGAGCGTTCGGCGGCGCTCGAGGGTAGGTGGCGCAAACGGATGCTCGGCGGTGGCGAGTCGGTTCGGTGGCCGAGCCTCGGCTCGATCTTCACCGTCTTTCCGCCGACCCGCGACGCGTTGCACGGCAAGCAATCCGACCTAGTGTTCGTCGACGAGGCTTGGGCTCACTCGGCCGACGTCGGCAACGCCCTGTTGACCGCGATCGGCCCGACGCAGGCAACCCGCCCCGGCGCGCAGATATGGATCCTCTCGGCCGAGGGCGACGACGCGTCGACGTTCCTCCACGACTGGACCGAGCGGGCCGAGGCGGCGGTCGCCGCGGACACCGGGCGCGGATTGTGCGTGATCTCCTACGGTGTCCCGGCCGAGCTTGACGCGACCGACCCCGACACCGTCGCCCGCTTTCACCCGGCGGTCGGGCACACGATCGACGCCGGGTTTCTCGTCGACGAGCGGGCCCGCCTCGGCGCGCCGGCTTTCGCCCGCTCGTACGGCAACCGGCGCACCGGTGCCCGCTCGGCGGTGATCGAGCTTGCGTCGTGGTCGGCGCTCGTCCGCCCGATCGCACCGCCGCCCGGGCGGCGGGTCTCACTCGGCTTCGACGTCGACCCCGACTCGTCGACGGCGTCGCTCGCCGCGGCATGGCGCGACGACACCGGGCAGCTACGCGTGCAGCTACGGGCCCACGCCCCGGGCGTACTGTGGCTATCAGAGGCGGTCGGCGAGCACTACTCGCGGTGGTCACCGGACCGCTTGGCCTACGACCCCGGCGGTCCCGCCGGCGCGTCCGCCGACCGCCTCGCCCGGGCGGGCCGGGAGCTTATGCCGCTCTCGACTCGCGAGTACGCGGCGGCGTGCTCGGCGTTCCTCGACACCGTCCGCGACAAGGCGCTCGCCCACGACGGCGCCGCCCCGGTCGCCGACGCCGTCGCCGCCGCCGACCGTCGAGCCGTCGGCGACGCGTGGGTATGGGATCGCCGCACCGCCGCCGTGCCGCTCTCACCGCTGATCGCCCTTACCCTCGCCGTATGGGCGGTGGATCACGCCCCGGCGCCCGCGGTGAAACCCGATCTCCGGGTCTACCTTTAGCGTAAACGCTGCCTTGACACCCCGGCACTGTAAACGTAGACTTGACGCATGATGAAGCCGTGCGCGACCTGCAATCAGTACGCCGCCCTCGACGCCGAGACCGGGCTCTACGCCCACCTCACGCCGACCCTCTACGGTCCCGAGCACACCCGTGACGCTCGAGGCGACCGTGACCGAGATCGGCTCGCACCGGTGATCCGGCTTCAATTCCTCGAGCAGCCCGACGGGTCGGTCGTCTGCTCGCACCGCGACACGACGGTCTGCCCGTCGTGCCAAGCCGCCTACCCCGACCTCCGCAACGTCTACGGCGCCTTTTTCCTGATGAGCAACGAGGACTACGCCGCCATGCTGCGACGTCTGGAGCGTGACTAGGTGGTCGAGGATGCCGAGTACGCCGCTTTCGCCCGCCGCGTGATGCGGTCGCTAGGCAAGCGTGCCAGTGGCGACCCGGAGAGCCTTCCCCTGCTCGCCGCGGTCGCCACTGACGCCGACGCCGCCCTAACCCGGGCGGTGGTCGCCTGCCACGACGGAGGATACAGCTACGCCGAGATCGCCGCCCGCCTCGGTTGCTCGAGGCAAGCGGTGTTTCAGCGCGTGTCGCGCTACCGCGGCGAGCAGACCGACCACGGTTCCTCGACGGCGTAGCTCGCCCGCCCCATCACGCCGCGATCGGTCTCGATGTGCTCGACGTGGCGACACCGTCGAGGCATCGGCCGGTACGCGGCGATCGTCGCGGCGGGGTATCCGGTCCGCGCCGCCGCGACCTCGGGCGGGTAGCCGACCGCGACCATGCGGACCGCGTCGACGAGCGCCCACCGACCCCGGGGCGACCATAGCCGGGTGACCGCGACCGGGGTCGGTGGGTAGCTCGAGGTGGGTTGCGCGAGCCGTAGTCGTCGTGCCATAACGGGCACCTTTTCTACCCGGATCCACGCTTGTCAAGCCCGATGCCCGAAACCTGCCTCGGCGTGTCGCAATGTCCGGTATGGACACGCCGCCCCTGCCGCCCCTAGGGTCTCCCCCAATACCCCCGTCAAGCAGAGGCGGCGAGACCCTAGCGTGTCGATCCTGCGATCGTTGCGACTAGTCGACGACTACCCCGTCGGCTCACCGAAACCTCAGATCGCCTCGCCCTGGCACGACCGCTCGAGCCTCGAGACGATCGTGTGGTCGGACCTGTTCGGTCTGACGACGTACTGCCCGACCCGGGCCGAGGCGCTGTCGGTCCCGGCTTTGTGGCGCGGCCGGAACATCGTCACCTCGACGATCGCCCGCTCGCCGCTCGTCGTGTACCGGGTCGACGAGCGCCTCGACCCGCAACCCAATTGGACGCAACGCACCGACGGTTTGTCGTCGCCGTTCTCGCGGATGTTGCTCACGATCGACGACCTTTTGTTCTACGGCGAAAGCCTCTGGATCCTCGAGCGCGGCGCCGACACGATGCCCCTACGCGCCGACCGGGTGCCGTACGCCGATTGGTACGTCGACGAGTCGCGGCGCATCATCCTGAACGAGACCACGGCGCCGGCCGGGTCGGTGGTCTATATCCCGGGCCCGCACGAGGGCATCCTCGCCTACAACGGGCGGGCGATCCGTTCGGCGGCGCTGCTCGAGCGACAGGCGCTCGACTCGGCCCGAACGCCGTTCAAGATCGAGCTTCACCAATCCGGTAACGCCGTGATGCCCGACGCCGACGTCGAGAAGCTGATCGAGCGGACCCGGGCCGGGCTCGCCGCCCATCACGGCGTTTTGTGGTCGAACGAGGCGCTCGACATTCGTGTCCACCCGGTCGACTCGGCGCCTCTGCTGATCGAGGGTCGCAACGCCGCCGCGGTCGACGCCGCCCGCCTCGTCGGTGTGCCGGCTGCGACCGTCGACGCGACGAACGCGGGCGCGAGCTTGACGTACGAGACGACCGAGGGTCGCAACGGCGAGGCGTACGACTACGGTTTCGCCGCCTATATGGCGGCGGTCGCCGCCCGGCTTTCGATGGATGACGTAGTGCCTCGGGGTTGCCGTACCGCTTTTGATCTACAGGAGTTGATCGGTCCCGCGATCTCTCTTACCGGCCCTGTTACGGAGGACTAGAAAATGACCGCTGCCTGCCTCGAGCCCGCTCGTCTCACCGCCGACGCCGGGGCGATGGTCACCGTCACGGCCGGTACGCTCACCGCCGACGTCGGTCGACGGCAGATCACCGGGCGGGTCGTCACCTACGGGACGAGGGCGACGACGTCGCACGGTCCGACGGTGTTCGCCCCCGGCTCGGTCCGCGCCTCGTCCCCCGAGCACGTCGCGCTGCTCGTCGAGCACGACCACGCCCGCTCGGTCGGCTACGCCCGCTCGATCGCCGCCGCCGCGGACGGTGTCGACGTCACGTTCTACCTGCCGCCGGGCCCGGCCGGCGACGCCGCGCTCGCCGACGCCGCGTCGGGTCTGCGCGCCGGTCTGTCGGTCGGTGTCGAGCTTGAGCAGACCGGCGCGACCCGCAACGCCGCCGGTGATCTCGAGGTGTCGGTCGCCGCGCTGCGCGAGGTGTCCCTCGTCTCGGTCCCGGCATGGGACACCGCCCGGGTCACCTCGGTCGCCGCCTCGGCGCCGACCGCGCCCACCTACCCGGCGCCGACGGTCGGTCCCCCGAGCTTGCCGTCGGCGCCGGTTATCTACACCCAAGCCGTCGCCTACGCGCCCCCGGCGTCCAACCCGGGCGCCCGCTCGCTCACGCTCGCCGAGGCGTGCCGGCTCGTCGAGGCGACCCGGGCCGGGCAGATGGACAAGGCCGAGGTGTACCGGGCGCTCACCCGCCCGCCGACCCGGGGCGAGGCGCAGCAGATGCTCACCGCCGCGCTGATCGACATTCTGCCCGCCGACGACGCCGGGCTCGGTCTGCTGCCCCCGGCATGGCTCGGCGAGCTCTGGCAGGCGTCCGAGGTGTCGCGCCCGCTGATCGACGCGATCACCTCCAAGCCGCTCCCGGCGACCGGGCTCGAGGTGTACGGGTTCGCGTGGGTGACCCGCCCGACCGGCGGGCCGTACGCGGGCAACAAGACCGCGGTTCCCTCGGGACCGGCGGCGACCGGGCCCCTGTCGGCGCCGGTCGAGCGGTGGGCCGGTGCGAACGATATCGACCGGGTTTTCTTCGACCGCGGCGCTCCCGGGTTCGTCGAGGCGTATTTCTCGGCGCTCACCGTCGACTACGCCCTCGACGTCGAGGGCATCGTGTCGGGCAAGCTGCAAGCCGCCGCGACCGCCGGGCCGGCCGGGCTCACCCTCGGCGCCGCGCTCGCCGACGCCGCGATCGCCCTCGGCTCGATCGGCGCCTCGTTCACGTTCGCCGCGATCGCCGCGGATCTCTACACCGGGTTGACCGGGATCGCCGCGCCGAACGCGCCCGCCTCGGTCTCGATCGGCGGGCCGGTCGCCTCGACCCCGGCCGGGCAGGCGATCTTCGTCGTGCCGGGTCTGCCCGCCGGGACCGTCGTCGCCGGTGACCGCCGGGCGGCGACGTTCTACGAGCAGAAACCGCCGGTGCGCGTCGAGGCGGTCGCGGTTTCGGTCGGCGGCGTGGACCTCGGTCTGTTCGGCTACCACGCGACCCTGATCTCGGACCCGAGGGCGCTGCGGTCCTACGCCGGCGTGACCGCGGCCGGGATCCCGGTCCTGACGACCGAGGTTGCACCGCCCGCCCCGCTCGCCGCCCGCCGCGGTGACAAGGGCGGCGAGTAGACCCGATGGAATGGACCACGGTGGCGGCGGTGAAAGCCTACCTAGGCTTGCCGTTGACCGATGCGGGCGACGATCTCGCCCTCGACGGTGTCGTCGCCGCGGTCAATTCCTGGCTCGACGGGCACGCGGCGGCGGTCGGCGGTTTGACCGAACCTGACGTGACACTGTCGGAAATGGTCCCGACCCGGGCCGCGATGCTCGGCGCCGACACCTACGCGGCGCGTCTGTTCACCACCCGGGCCTATCCGGCGGGCGTGGTCGGCTCGTCGGATCTCGGCGGCGCGTCCTACGTGTCGCGTTACCTCGACGTGCAGACGCAGCAGCTTTTACGCCTCGGCGCCTCGACCCCGGGGCGGGTCGGGTGAGCGACCACCCGCGGACCGACGCCGCCCGCGAGATCGTCGCGGTGCTCGAGGCTGCCGGCATACGGGCGACCGCCGATATCCGCTCGGTCGTCCCGCCTTGCGTGTACGTCGAGCCCAATCCTCGGCTCGTTTTCAACGCGACCCTTTCCGGTATCGCCGCGGCGACGTGGCGGATCGTGTGCCTGTCACCGGGACCGGGCACGCTGCCGCAATCGGACACCCTCGACGGGCTGCTCGAGGCGGTGCTCGACGTGCTCGAGTGCGACTCGGCCGAGCCCGCCCCGTACCAAACCGGTCTGTCACCCGAGGCGCTGCCGGCGATCCTCATCACCTACACCACGCCCTGACAGGAGATCCCGCCATGCCCGGAACAACGCCCGACACCTCCAAGCTCGGTCCCGGCACCCTCACCGTCGGCGAGCTAGGGACCGAGGTGGACTTTTCCTGTCAGGTGACCGGGGCGATCCTCGCCCCCGACGTGTCCGCCGACGACGATATCTACACCCTCGGCGGTTGCATCATCCCGGGCGCCGCGGTCTACACCTACGGGCTCTCGGGCACGCTTTATCAAGACCTGAACACCCCCGACGGCATCCTCGCCTACAGCTGGAATCACCCGGGCGAGGTGGTCGCGTTCGTGTTCACCGCGTCGACCGCGGCCGGGGTGACGGTGACCGGTGAGCTACGGATGGACCCGCTGCCCTACGGCTTCGACACCGCGAACGAGCGGATGACGTCCGACTTCGATTGGGCGGTGGTCGGTGTGCCGACGATGACGTGGCCCGACCTGCCGCTCGACGACGACACTCGCACCGGTGAGCTTGTCGACGCATGAGTACGACGGTCGAGGTGCGCGGCGACGTCGAGATCGCCCGCACCATGAAAAAGGCGGCGGTCGCGCTCGGCGTGATGAAGGACGCCGCGGCGCAGACCGCCGGGATCGTCGCCGCCGCCGCCCGACCTCGAGCGCCGCACCGCACGGGCCGGCTCGCGAACTCGTTGCGGCCGACCGGGGCGAAAAACGGCACGGCGTGGGTCCGCTCGCCGCTGATCTACGCAAACCCGATCCATTGGGGGTGGTCGGCGCACGGTATCGCCGCTCACCCGTTCCTGTCCGATGCGGCGGTCGCGACCGAGCCCGCATGGTCCGCGGTCTACGCCGCCGCCGTCGACGACGCGATCGCCCTTGTCAGGGGTGCCTAGATGACGAGCTACCGGATCTCGGCGCCCAAGGTTCACGTGATGCTGTTCGACGGTTCCGAGTACGACGTGCAGACCACGAACGCCGAACTCAATCGGTGGGAGGACACCGCCGCTAAGCACAAGTGGCCGATATCGCCGACCGATCCGGGGTTGCCCCCGGCTACTTGGTACACGTTCATAGCGTGGGCGGCGATGCGCCGCGAGCAGCTTGTCGGGTCCGACGTGACGTTCGACCGGTTCCGATTCGAGGTGTGCAAGGACGTGCAAGCCGCCGCCGACGACGACTCGACCGTCGACGCCGAGGACCGCGACCCGGGCGTGATGCTCTACGGCGACCCTACCCGGCCGGCTCGAGGCGCCGGCTAATCATTTCCCTGGCACTGGCGACCCGCACCGCCCCGTCTGATTGGGCGGACGAGACCGACGCGACGATCGCGACCGCGATCGAGCTACTCGACGAGGCGAGAGGATAGGCCGACCGATGGGCAAGCCTGCCGTACTCGCCATTAAGGTGATCGCCGACGCCAAACAGGCGCAGGCCGAACTCGACAGCGCGGGCGGCGCGGTCAAGAAAACCGGCGACAAGCTCGGCAAAATGGCGCTGCCTGCCGGGATCGCCCTCGGCGCAATAACCGCGTTCGGCAAGAGCGCGGTCTCGGCCGCGTCCGACGTCGAGCAGAGTTTCGGCGGGCTCGAGGCGGTGTTCGGCAAGAACGCCGATCAGGCGAAAGACCTCGCTAAGAACAGCGCGAAATCGACCGGGCTCGCGACGGACGAGTACGCGACCATGGCGGCGGCGATCGGCTCGCAGCTTAAGGCGATGGGCACGGCGCAGGATCAGCTAGTGCCGTCGACGAAGAACCTCGTCGCGATGGGCGCGGACCTCGCCGCGACCTACGGCGGGACGACCGCCGACGCGGTGACCGCGGTCTCGTCGCTGCTACGCGGTGAGACCGAACCGATCCGCAAGTACGGCGTGTCGATCTCCGCCGCCGCGGTGCAGGCCGAGGTGCTCGCTAAGGGTCTCGACACCTCGACGACCGCCGCCAAGACCCAAGCGAACGCCCAAGCGACCCTGGCACTGCTCACGAAACAGACCACGGACGCGCATGGGCAATTCGAGGCGCAACTGACCACGACCGGCGAGCAGCAGCAGGTGGCCGCGGCCGAGATGAAGAACGCGACCGCCGCGATCGGCAAGGGTCTGTTGCCGGCGGTGACCGCGGTGACCAAGGTGTTCGCAGGCATGGCGGCTTGGGTCGGCGAGAACGCGAAAGTAGCAACGGTGCTGATCGCCGTCGTCGGCGGGCTCGCCGCCGCGATCCTCGTCGCGAACGCGGCGATCAAGGCGGTGACCGCGGTCACCCGGATATGGTCCGCGGTGCAAGCTGCCTTCAATATCATTATGTCGGCTAACCCGATCCTTTTGGTCGTACTCGGGATCGCCGCGCTCGTCGCCGGGATCATCATCGCTTACAACAAGGTCGGCTGGTTTAAGGCTTTCGTCGACGCGTCGTTTAAGGCGATCCTCTCGATCGTGCAGAGTGTCGCTAAGTGGATACAGACCTACCTCGGTCCGCTCTTCGAGGTGGGTTTTAAGGCTGCCGGCGACGCCGCGCAGACCATGTTGCGGATTATCAAAGGTGTGATGGACGGCATCACCGCGGCGGTCCGCATCGTGACCGGGGTGATCTCGACGATCGCCGACGCGATCAAGAACGTTATCGACCTGATCGGCAAGATCCACATTCCTAAGCTGCCGAACCTGAATCCGTTTTCCCGGTCCGCGCCGGTGCCCGCCTCGGTCGGGGCGGGCAACACCGCCGGGCTGCGGCGGGCGGGCGCTGCCCGCGGCGGCGCCGCGTCGATCACCGTCAACGTGTCCGGGGCGCTCGACCCCGACGCGGTCGCCCGGCAGATTCGTACGATCTTGGCCCGGGCCGATATCCGTAACGGTTCCCGGGTCGGTGTCACCCGCGGTTGGGCGTCCGGGTTGACGACGTGAGCGCCGACACGCTCGAGGCGCCGACCGTCACCGCGGCGCACGGTCAAGGGCGGATGGTCGACACGATCGGCGCCCCGGTCGTCGTGTCGGTCGAGGATCTTTTCGGCGTGATGGTCCCGCTCGATCCGTGCCTGATCGTCGGCGAGGTGACGATCCGCTACGGCCGGGAAGCGGTGTCGACGCCGGTCGCCGAGCCGGCTACCGCGTCGCTGCACCTGATCGCCCCGCCCGGCGAGGACGCGGCGATCGACTACCCGCTCCGCCGCCGCCTGCGGATCGACCTGTCGCCGTCCGCACTGGCCTATTGGGGGATCTCGCCGACCGGGCTCGACGTGACCCGGTTCCACGGTCGGATCTCTGAGGTGACCGCGGCCGCGGACGCGCAGCTAGGGACCGTGCTCACCGTCACCGCCGGGGGTCCGGTCGCCGACCTCGGCCGCATCCTGATCGGCGCGGACCCGTGGCCGGCCGAGTCGGGTCGCGCCCGGCTGCTGCGGATACTCGCCCTCGCCGGGTACGGCACGACCGGTTGGGACGGTCTGCCGCCGCCGCCCGGGTCGACGCAGGTGCTCGCCCGCGACGTCGACCGGCAGACCGCCCTCGACCTCGTCTCCACCTACGCCGACGAGTCGCTGTCCTACGTCGTCGACGAGCGCCTCGCCCGCGATCAGGTGGCGGTGTATGACAACCTCGCGACCGCGGCGCGGGTGAAAGCCGCCCTCGAGCTGCCCGACCCGCACACCGCGGCGGTGGCGGTGGTCGATTCGTGCGAGCTGCTCGCCGATTGGTCCGCCGCGTGGACCATGGCCGGGATGCTGAACCGTCTGTCGATCGGTTACGGGCCGATCCCGGACGGCGGCGAGCAACCGCGGGCGGTGTTCGAGGATGCGACGTCGCAAGGCCGGTTCGGTGTGATGGAAGCCTCTATGTCGACCGACCTCGCGACCGCCGCCGACGCCGCCTCGCTCGCCGCGGCGCGCTTCGCCGCCCTCGCCGAGCCGACGCCGTCGCTGCCCGAGTTGCGGTGCGACCTGTGGCTCACACTGCCGGTCGCGCAAGGCAAGGCGGTGTTGCGGCTGCACCCTAACGATCTCGTCGGTCTGATCGGCATCCCGCCCTCGGTCCCGGTGAACCGGCCCGGTCTGGTTGTCCTGAACGGCTACACAGAGACCATCACCCCGGAGTCGTGGGGGTTCACGTTGGCGGTGTTCGACCCGCTGCCGGGCGGCAACACGCAGCTTTGGTATCTGATCCCGCCCGGCGACACGTGGGCCAACACGCCCCCGGCGGTGCTATGGGCGACCGCCGGTAGCTACGACTGGTGAAAGGCAGGCGACACGATGGGCACCACGCCGGCTCTAGGCTTCCCGTACCCGGAGGACACCGACCCGGTGAATCAAGGCGCCCGGGCGATCAAGGCGCTCGCGACCGCCGTCGAGCCGTACGCCCCGCGACAGGCCGGCGGGGCGGTGTCGGTGCATTTCGAGCTTGAGAAAGAGGTTTGGTTCCCGATCACGTTCCCGGTCGGTCTGTTCCTCGGCGCGCCACTGCTGCTCGCGACGACGCGATGGTACGAGCCGTCCGCCCTCGCGTTTTCGGCGAGCGCCGCGCAGATCACGACCGGCGGCGGTTACGTGGTCGTGACCGCCGTTCGTGACGCCGCGGTCTACGCCGACGTGCGGGTCGACTGGTGGGCGCTCGAGGTGCTGCCTCGCCCCGCCGCCGATCTGGTGGTCGTCGAGGGTCGCCCGACCTCCGAGCTACCGGGGGCGGCGTCGTGAGCACGCCGGGACCGTTGCGGCCGGTCGAGGAGGACGACCGGGCGGTCGCGGTGCTCGATTGGGCCGCGGTGATCGCCCTTGTCTGCGCGGTGTCGTTCGCTCTGGCGATGCTCGCTCTCACGATCGGCGTCGTGGTCCGCGGCGGGCCGGTCCCGGCCGCGTTGACGACCGGTCTCGGGATCCTGATCGGGATCTCGCTCGCCTACCTCGGCCCACGACCGCCGAGCCGGTGAAAGGGGTAACGCCCGATGGAGGATTGGTACTCGGCGGCGATACGGCGCCCGATGCCCTACGTCGACACGATGCCGGCGAGGCAGCAGAAACGTGTGCTCGTCATGCATACGAACGGCGGCGGGACCGACAACGGGTCGCTTTATGGGTGGTTCGCCCGCCCCGGTAACACCGTCTGCTCGCATTTTCAGGTGATGTGGTCGGGCAAGGCCGAACAGTACATGCCGATGGGCAGGCAGGCGTACGCGCAGCACGCCGGGAACGCGTTCGCGGTCTCGGTCGAGTTTCAGGACGACGGCAACCCGGCCGCGCCTATGTCCGACGAGCAGCTAGCGACCGCGCTCGACCTCGCCCTCGAGCTTGACGTGCCGCACGCGGTCGCCGGTGAGACCGGCTCACCCGAGGGTTACGGCTATCACGGGCTCTACCCGTCGTGGAATCGCAACGGGCACGACTGCCCGGGCGGTGTCCGCCTCGAGCAGTGGCGCGCATTGTTCGCAGGCGCCGCGCCGGCGCCTGCCCTACTGGCAGGAGAAGACCCGGTGAACATCATCACGAAATCGGACGGCTCGCACCCCCGGATCCTCGCCGTCGACGCGACGCACGGGATCAAGGTCTACGGCGTGATGTCGTCGACCGATTGGTCGGCGTTCAATCACATGGCCGAGGGCGCGGTCGTGATCTCGGCGCTGCCGACCGCCGATTACAACAACCTCGTTAATCAGCATGGGAACTAGCGCGCCGCCGTGCCCGGTGTCGGTGTGCTCGCCGCCGTGCTCGCGGTGCTGCTGCTCGCGTGGGCCCTCGCACCGCTCGCGGGTGAACTCGCAGCGCGGCGGCGTGCCCGGCGCCGCTAGTCGACCGCCGGGCGCCCGTCGAGGCCGACCGCCTCGGCGATCACCGCGGCGGCGGTGCGCCGCGGATCCCATGCGATGCACGGGCAGCCTTTCGTGCCGCATAGGGCTAGCTGCCTCGGCCGCGGGCCGTGCTCGGCGGGCAGGACGCGCCCGGGCCGGCCGCACCACGGGCACACCGGAGACCGTAGGACCACGCGACCACGGTACGACGCGACACGCCGCAAATAGCAATCTCCCCCGGATCGCGACCCGGGGGAGATTGACTACCGATCACTAACCCGATTGGCCCGGGTTAGCACACTTCACCTACGCAAGCGTGAGTGTGCCATACCCGGGCCCTAGTTGTCACAGAGGCCCGTATGCCGCTCACCGCCCGGCGTGTCGACACCGCCGCCCCCGCCCTCGGCGGTCGCCCTATGCCGTAGCAGCACGACGGCTAGGCGCGACCCGGGCGGGCCGGGTACAGGCAGCAGCGACCGAGCGCGTATCCGCGCTGGCGCCCCGTGACCGGCTTGTCACCGGTTCTAACCCTCGTCGACGAGGCAATCCGGCGCGCCCCGGCTAAGGCGCACAATCCGGGGCGGTGACGGCGCCCGCGAAAAATCGCGGGCGGGGGTTTCCTAGGGGTACGTATGCCTTGCGTCGGTGGTCGGACCCGTCACGTTGACACGCTGCCTCGAGCTACCGCACGGAGGACTAGCCCGGTGAGCGGTCACCGCGCCGAGCCGTACCGGCTCACGGCGACCGCCCTCGCGAGCCGGGCGCGGTGGCGGCCGGGTCAATCCGGGGTTCTAGGGTGCTTGCCCCGGGCCCGGGCTCGAGGGCATCATGCCCGTATGTCCGATCTCGGCCGTAGCGTCCCTTTCGCTGATGCGGCACGCCTCGGGATAGAGCAACTGCTAGCTGAAGATGCCCACACCCGGGCCGGGCTCGACCCCGTCGTCGACCTCGACGGGTGGGCGTGGCAGGACACCCTCATAGTCGCGTTCGTGATCGCCGCGGTCGCCGACGTCTCGCCCGAGGTGGCGGTGACGTCGCTCGAGGCGGTGACCCGCCCCGACGCCGTCGAGCCGTACGGCGTGCTCGACTACCTCGAGGACTGCCTGCGGGCGGTCGACCACGCCCGGGAGCAGCGTCTACGGTGACCGCTATCTGCGATCTCTGCGACGAGCCGGCCGCACCGACCCGGCCACTGCTGCGCGTCTACGATCTCTCGTTCTGCCCGATGGACGTTCACGAGGACTGCTGGACTTTCGGCGACGGCGACGGTGCAACGTGAGCGCGTCGGCGCTGCGACCCGGCGGGTCGACCCGGGCGTGGCGACGGTTGCGCGCCTACGTCGCCTCGACGCTGCCCGCCCCGTGTACTCGTTGCGGCGGCACGGTCGAGCCCGACCTGCCATGGGATCTCGACCACCTCGTCGCGTTGCACGACGGCGGGACCGACGACCGGGTCGGCCCGGCTCACCGCTACTGCAACCGCGCTCACGGGTCGGTGACCCGGGACCGACCTCGGGCGTACCGGGCGACGTCATGGTGAGGCCCAAGCTGCTCGACCTGTTCTGTTGTGCGGGCGGTTGCTCGGTCGGTTACGCCCGGGCCGGCTTCGACGTCGTCGGTGTCGACCTCGCGCCGCAACCCGACTACCCGTTCGAGTTTCACCGCGCCGACGCGTTGCGTTACCCGCTCACCGGGTTTCAGGCGATCGCCGCCTCGCCGCCGTGCAAGCTGCACACCGCGCTGCGACACCGGGTCGACACCGCCTCGACCCTGTTCGAGATCCACGTCGACCACATACCCGAGGTGCGCGCCCGCCTCGTCGACTCGGGCGTGCCGTACGTGATCGAGAACGTGCCCGGCGCGCCACTGCTCGAGCCGGTGACGTACTGCGGTTCCTCTTTCGGCTTGAGTGTGCGCCGGCACCGCCTGTTCGAGACGAACTGGCGCCTTGTCCCGCCGCCCTGCGACCACGCCTCGCAGCCCGTCGTGCTCGGCGTGTACGGCACGGGCGGGGCAGACGCAGGCCGGGCGGTCCGCGGTGGCGGCGGCGGGCGCAAGGTGAGCGGGGCGGTCGCCGCCCTCGCCCTCGGGATCGACTGGACCCTCGACCAACGTCGCCTATCGCAAGCCATACCCCCGGCCTACACCGAGCACATCGGGCGTCAACTACTCGAGGTGGTCGCGGTGTGACGCCGACCGAGCACCTCGTCCTCATCATCGGCGGATCGTCGCTGATCGTCGTATCGGTCGTCGCCGAGATCGTGCGGACCCGACGCCGCGCTTTTTTTGAGCGACGCGCCGACGAGGACAC
>Ga0066676_10000475_pt1 | contig 14452 bp, 9 predicted proteins | sample GraSoiAngelo_125_FD_62293 | JGI IMG/M metagenome (GOLD analysis project Ga0066676, IMG submission 62293) | Grasslands soil microbial communities from the Angelo Coastal Reserve, California, USA - 14_0927_05_40cm | ecosystem: Environmental > Terrestrial > Soil > Grasslands | place: USA...
GCGCTGGTGCGTTGCTTTTATCGGGTCACTGCGCTGGGAATCAACAATCTGCCGGAAGGCGGCTTTCTTCTTTTGCCCAACCACATCAGCTGGGTTGATGCCATCGTCCTGCAACTCACTTGCCCTCGCCCAATTCGCTATATCATCGACCAGGAATTTTACAGCAAACCAACGCTGCATCCGTTTTTGCGGCTAGTGGGTTGTATTCCGATCGATACGCGGCATTCGCATTCCGCCATTCGCGCCGCGACGGAAAAAATCGCCGAGGGCGAGATCGTTTGTCTTTTTCCCGAAGGCCAGCTTGAACGCGGCGGGACATTATTGCGGCTCCGGCGTGGGTACGAATTGATTGCGCGCCACGCTAATGCAGCGGTCGTCCCGGTCTGGCTGGACCAGCTCTGGGGCTCGATCTTCTCATTCCAAGGAGGAAGATTCTTCACGAAACTGCCGAAGCGCATCCCATATCCGGTCACGATTGCGTTCGGTAAGCCGCTCGAAGCGAATGCTGCCGATATCGCGACGGTGCGTGAAGAGTTGCTCAAGCTCGGCGAATTTTGTTTCAGCCAGCGGCCATCGTTAGATCGACATCTTGCTGAAGCGTGTGTGCGCGGATTGAAGAGAAGCCTTTTCTCGACCGCTGTTGTCGATGGACTCGATCACAGCGTTTTGAGCCGATCGAAATTGCTCGGCGCCGCTGCGGCATTGAGCCGTTATCTTCGAAAAGAGTTTCCCGACGAACGAATTGCCATTGTCCTGCCTGCGAGCAAAGGATCGATGCTGGCGAACCTGGCTGTGACTCTGGCGGACAAAGTTCCGGTCGACCTTAATTTCACGGTGGGACGTGCGGCGAATGAATCTTGCTCCAAGCGTGCCAACCTGCAGGTCGCCATTTCGGCGACGCAATTCATGGAACGGTTGAAAGATTTTCCATGGCCGGACCGCATGTTGAAGCTCGACGAACTGATGCCGCGCATGAAAGGGGAAATCATTTTCTGGTGGATGATGTCGATCCTTGTTCCGGCGCGCTTGCTTTTGCGGCTTTTGCAAATTCCAAAGGAAGGCGGTCACGCGGAAGCAGTCTTGCTTTTTACAAGCGGAAGCACCGGCGAACCAAAAGGCGTCGTAATCAGCCACCGCAACGTCGTCGGAAATGTCTCGCAGTTTCGACAGTTGCTCGACGCGACGAAAGACGACGCCATTCTCGCATCCCTGCCGTTTTTCCACACGTTCGGATCGACGGTCACACTTTGGTATCCGCTCATCGAGGGCGTGCCCATTGTTACGTACCCAAATCCGTTGGAAGCCACGAACAACGCAGCGTTGATCGAGCGATATAAGCTGACGCTTTTGCTAGCGACACCCACTTTTTTGCGCGGCTATTTGCGAAAAGTCGACCGGGACAAGCTCCGCAGTTTGCGTCTCGTCATCACTGGCGCGGAAAAACTCCCTCTCGATCTCGCAAGGAATTTCGAGGAACGCTTCAAACAAAGAGTTTTTGAAGGCTACGGGCTCACGGAAACTTCGCCGGTGGTAAGTGTAAATTTGCCCGAGCCGCAACCGACCAGGCCGGGCGAACAAGCACAACCGTCGAGTCGTTTGGGTTCGGTGGGCAAAATGGCCCCCGGGATCGCCGCGGAAATTCGCGAACCGGGGACCAATCGCAAACTTTCGTTGCACGAAACCGGAATGCTTTGGTTGCGCGGGGTAAACATTTTCGAAGGTTATCTGCACGATCCCCAACGCACAGCCGATGTGCTGCAACGTGGCTGGCTCAAGACCGGGGACCTCGGCCGATTCGATGAGGACGGATTTCTTTATATCGAAGGGCGGCTTTCGCGTTTTTCGAAGATTGGTGGCGAAATGGTGCCACACGAAGCGATCGAGCATAAGATCGTCGATCTGCTCGATCTCTCCGGAAAAGATGAACGCACGGTCGCCGTTGTGGGAATGCAAGACGAAGCCAAAGGCGAAGCGCTCGTGTTGCTCAGCGCGGCAGACGTTGACCTTGCCCAGCTGCGCAAAAAACTTCATGAAGCCGGTGTTCCAAACCTATGGATTCCGAAACACGTCCAGCGCGTCAAAGCCATTCCCGTCCTTGCTTCAGGCAAACTCGATCTCAAAAAATGCCAGGAACTCGCACTGATCTAGCTCTATCGCAGGGGTAACTTGAGATGAAATCTGCAATCTCTTACATCATTGCTTCTGTTCAACGCAGCGGTACGCACCTGCTTTGCAGCATCCTCCGCAGTACTGGCGTTGCCGGCTCGCCTGATGAGTATTTTTTGTCCAAGCCCGGAGAAACCTGGGAAGAACGCTGGGGCACTCTATCGCGGGTCGCATATATCGAACGCGTTTTGCAGCGAAACACTACGTCCGGTGGAGTCTTCGGCTTCGTCGTAATGTGGAGTTACTTCGACCGAGTGCTCCAAATGTTGCAAGAAATTCCCGCATACAAGAATCTCACTGGGCCGCAACTTCTCGCCGCCGTTTTCCACCAGCCGAAATATATTTGGATGCGCCGCCGGAACCGCGTCCAGCAAGCGGTCTCTTGGGCAATAGCATGCCAGACAGGTGTCTGGGCTCAAAACACGGGCGAGAAACCGCAACCGCACGCCACACTCCGGTTCAATTTCAACGTAATTGATGCTTGGTATAAACGAGTCGTGGCTCACGAAGAGGGCTGGGCAAATTATTTTCGTGAAAACCACATTGAGCCTCTGGTTCTCTTTTATGAAGATGTTGTCGCTTCCAACCGCGATGCCGCCGGACGCGTATTGGATTTCTTGGGAGCACCGTTTCCTCATGCTTTCGAAATCGCACCGCCGACAGTTCAAAAGCAAGCTACCCAAATCTCAGAAGAGTGGGCGGCATCTTATCTCAAGCTTAAAAGGAAGAAGACCGGCAAGCTTGCGCGCATCATTCGACGCATCCGAACCTGAACCTGCATGACTGCGTCTCCGTCGCAATATCTGGTCCGCTTGCCTCCAACGCGTCAAAAACAAACTGCTCATCGCTTCCGGCGAACTCCATTCCGGACAATGCAAGGGACTTGGGGACGATTTATCGCGCGGGCATAGCCACAACCTTTTCCCAGCGTTAAAACGCTGGAGTATTTTTAGCGAAGTGCACTCGTTGTTTCATTCTTCTGCGAATCGCGTGGCAGCGCTCCTAATGAAACTGTTGTTTGTGTGTGTCGCCCACGTGCGAGTGCTGCGGAGTGAGAATGCAAATTGCAGCGGCGGATTTTTGCTGGCCGCAAATCACATCAGCCACTTCGATCCGTTCATCATTTCGTCGGTGGTACGACGTAAAATCGATTGGATGGCAATGGCGGAATTCTTTCCGCTTCCGCTACTGGGATCTCTTTTGCGAGCCGTTGACGCATTTCCAGCGGATCGGAATCGTGCCGATCGCAGAACAATCCGTACCGCAATCGACCGACTGAAGAACGGGGGGATCGTAGGTCTTTTCCCCGAGGGTGGCATTCGCGACGGGGCACAGTCATTGCTGGAAGGCGCACCGCTTCGCCCGGGCGCATCGACACTCGGCCATATCGCTGGGGTTCCAATCTTGCCGTGCGTGATTATCGGCAGCGATCGCCTGTATTCAAAGAAACGCTGGCTGCCGCTACGGCGCACGCCGATCTGGATCGCCTTCGGCAATCCGATTCCGCATTTTCCCGATCTCGGAAAATCTGCCGCGCGCGCATGCATCGAGCACGAATTGGCCGGCGCGTTCAAAGTTCTGTACTCTGAGTTGCGCGAAAAGTTTTCGCTCACACCGGACGATCTTCCGCATCCACCAAAAGAGAGAATGCATGAGAAATCGCACCATATCATCAACCACGAGGATCACGAAGGACACAAAGAAAAGCCGATTCAAAAAGCCTCTGTTCCGCTTCGTGATCTTCGTGTGCTTCGTGCTGAAACCAACCGGTACGGGCTGCGGCGTTTTGCTGCGAGCAGCGTCGATTTGCTCATGTGCGCGTCGATAAATCTGCTTCAGTCGCGTCATCATCTGCACGCGCGCAGTCGTGAGGAAATGGAGCGCTATGTGACGGCGTGCGAGACGCTCACCGCCGAGAAGTTTTACGCCGTTCCAAACGGTGCTGAAATTGCGGCTGTAACCGGCGGAAGGACTGGCACTGCAATCACATGGCCCAGCCCGATCAATACAAATTTTCCCACGAACAACATCGCGCGTGCCGATTTTTTTCCATGCGCGCGAGGCTGGGGAGCGCCGACTGTCCTCATGTTGCACGCGCTCATGTCTGCGAGCCATATCGGGTATCGTCTTAACGCTGCGCGCTTTAACGAACTCGGTTGGAACGCGTGCTTCGTGCACCTCCCGTATCATTACTCACGCGTCCCGCGCGGCTACTGGAACGGTGAACTCGCGATCACTGCCGATCTCATCCGCAACGCGGAGGGGTTGCGGCAGGGGGTAGTCGAGCTGCGGCAATTGATGGCGACATTGCGTGAGCGCGGCTGTGAAGGGTTCGGTGTGCTCGGAACAAGTTATGGCGGATGGATCGGCGCGCTTCTCGCGATGGTTGAGCAGGATTTTCGTTTCGTCGCGTTGATGGCGCCGATCGTAAATGTTGAGCACGCGATCTGGGAGAGCCCGGCGGCGCGATTCATGCGGCGCAAACTGCGTCGGGCAAATATCGATCCATCTCTCGTTGCACGGCATTTTCATTTAAGCTCACCGATGCATAATCAGCCGCTATGTGATCCAACTCGCGTTCTGTTCGTCGCAGGCGAATTCGATTTAATCGCGCGACCTAAAGATGTTGAGGAAGTTCACGGAAAATGGCGCGGATCAGAGCTGCTGCGCGTGCCGCAAGGACACTTTGGCTATCGCATGTTACGCGAGACAATCGCGCGATTGAAGGAACGCGGATTATAGATGTCGCTGAACCCGCTCCGCGGCAACTCCTTCACACCAAATGCTAAAATCGACCCTGCAAAACGAACAGAAGGAGCTGGGCGACCCAGCTGATTGATGCAATCGGCCGCCTTTAGGCGCGAAGCAGGTCGATCTTGCGTTTAGTTTCGCGAATCCGACGGACGGGACTTGATTCCAAGAAATTCCAGACTTGGTCCAAGGTCGCTGAACGCCGCTTCCGCAAGAACATTGTGGCCTTCGACGGACGCATGCCAGCCGTCCACTGCGTGGAGCAATTCCGCGCGGCCCAGATCGGCTGTCGCCAGGGCATCCGAATATCGCACCTGCACTTTCATGTTGTTCGCAACTTCGCGGTTTAATTCGCTCACCATCGCGCGCAGTTCCTCATTCACCATTAGTGCAAGACGAATCAGATTGGACCGGTAAACCGGCCGGAAGGATGTGAAATATTTGTAAGTAGTCTCAAGATGCGGATAGTAAGCCGGGTCTTGCGCTCGCAGGCGCTCCGCGATTTCGCGCCCTTTGAAGTACGCCTCGAAATTGATGAGACCGTACACCACGACTGCGACCCGGTGACGCTGCATTCGCGCGCACTCAATCAGCCGCCGCAGCTGTCGCGCGAAATTTTCTCGAAAGTGCCGGCTTTGTCGTTGCAAACGACCTTCGGGCTGTTCTAGCTCGCTAGTCGGACTTCGCCACGCCCAATCGATGTTGTTATGCCCGATCGAGATCAGAATTAAATCGGGAAATCGCTCCGCCGCCAACAATTGGCCAATCTGTCCAGAGAAATTGCGCGTCCGAAGAATTCTCCGAAAAAAATTCTGTCGTTCGTCCTCGTGATCGACGAGTGCGCCGATGCCGGCGCATTCCACTGCAACAAACGGGATGAACTCCGCCAGTCTCTTCGAAACGCTCCGAATGCCCGCGGACGACGGATTGGTGTCGAGAAACCAGTTATTGCCGGAACAAGTACGCGCGCGCCAAAATGTGCTCCAGGCGGATGAGATGTAGACGCACGTGCAAACGCTGTCGCCGATCATGGCGACGTGCGGTAGCCGCGCCAGCAACTCAGCCCAAGTAATCTGCCGATTCCGGTAAGCCAGGTAATCAAGGTGAAACCGTGACGCTGGCTCAGCTATACGTTCTAAAAAATTCCCACTGATTATTGGAACAGACTTTTTCATGAGTTCCGTCAATTGACGGAATTCGTCATTCTCGACTTTTAATCCAACCAATCCATCGCCTCGAGCAAACGGCGAAACTGCGTATCGTCAATCGAGAGAGCGGGCAACCATTCGCCGATTGGTTCGCGTTTCCACCACTCTGATTCGCCCAGGGGCGCGAATTGGTAACGATAAAGTCGCGCGCGAATGTAATGAGGCGGCGCATTGGGAAATGGGTTGTTCGCAAGAAGCGAGAGCGTACTGCGGTCATTATGCAGAAGTTTCCAGATGAAATGCAGCGTCCACGGATATTCGGCAGGTGAGGCCATGGCTGCGAACCAGATTTGCCAATCGATTCGTGGTTGATACGGTGCAACGAACGGCGGCCGCCGGTTCGGATCACCCGGTTTCGCTTTGAATTCGTATTCCTTCCATTTGGAGTTGCCGGTGATCAACGCGTCGTCAGTTCCCTCAAAAACAATTTCGGGGCGTTCGCGACCGACCGTGCCAAACGCACCGTAAGTGTTTACAAGATCAAGCGGATCATAGGAGTAGTTCATCAGTTGCCGCCCGGAAACCAGATTGAGGACGGGCGCGATGCTCAGATAAACAACTAAGATCGACAATGCGATTGCGATCGTGTTGTTGACACGCGATGGTTCGGATTCTTGAGTTGCTTGCTCGGCGCGCCTAACAAGTCGCACGGGTAGAAAGTGACGCAGGAACGTATCATCAAAGCAGGCGAGGAACGGAATGATGGTGACGTAGTTCAAAAAGGAGAGGTTGCCGCTAATGATGAGAACGATTTGAAAACTGACGAGCAGAACGCCCGCAACGTGCCCTGCCGTGCGCGGGCCGAACGAGAACCACGGGACGATCAACTCGATAAAATGGTTCCATGCGGTACCGAATTTGTGAAACCAGTGCGGCGCGAAATGCAAATAGCGACTGATCGGGTTGGGGATCGGCTGCGTTTCGTAATGATAGTAAAGGCACGTCAGATCGCGCCAGCAGGAGTCGCCGCGCAGCTTGATCAGTCCCGCGCCGATCATGATGCGAAAACCGAGCCAGCGAAAAAGCCAGAAAACGAGGATCGGCGGACGGCATCTCGGGAATGGGCGTCCATCGATCAATGGGCAGAGGAAGATCGACAAAAACCCGGTCTCCAGCAACTGAATCTCCCAACCGTAGCCGTACCAGATTTGACCGACGTGGACAATCGACATGTACATCACCCAGAGAATCGTGAGAATGATCGCATTGGCGTAACCGGCAAGAACAACCAGCGACAAACCAAAGCCTCCCCACGAGAAGATCGATAATGCGTTGTCCGAGATTCCAAACCAGAAGAGCGTCGGCACTCCCGTCATGCCAGCCGTTCGCGAACCGAGCTGGGTTTGGATAATGCTAAGAAAATGACTCGCCGGTGTTAATCCGTGCTCGCCGATGAGCGGCACGAGTTGCTGTGCTGCTATCAAAAATGCGATCGCATAAACAAACCCGAGCAACCGCAGAATGACGAAACGCGTCAGCCAATACGAATTTCCGCGCGCAAAAAGTTTTTCGAAAATACCTTTGTCATTTGCCATGTCGTCCAATGCCTAACGCTGCACCGATATTGCTTTAAGAAGACGAAGGCAAAGGAAGAATAAATGATTGCGGGCATTTAGCATGGCGTTACAGCCGCCGCAAAAGCAAGCGAGTACGTTGAATATCACAAAGTATCTAGATTGAGCGATTACGCCAAGACCGATGGCAACGGGGGCGTTTACCTATTACGACGCGTCGAGGGCGATGAGGCGCATTTTCTTACCTTGACGTTTTGGGATTCCGAACAGGCAATTCAACAGTTCGCCGGAGAGGACATCGAAAGAGAGCGCTATTACCCAAAAGACGCAGAGTTTCTTCTGAAATTTGAACGGCTCGTCAAACATGACGAGGTAGTTGTCGCTTCGTGATACATGCAATGATCGGCGGCGGTCGCTTCGAGAGCAACTTCGTTTTAGCCGGGATCTCAAGCGACGCGGCGAGCAATTTCGTAATTGCAGTTTGACCGTGCAGATGCTGTGCGAAGCGAGTGTCGAGATCGATGGCTGACCCGACGTAATGACGGCCACCGGCTCAGCGAAGGATGTAACCCAAGCCGTATGAAAGAAAGTGCCAGGGGGGAGAATCGAACTCCCGGCCAAGGGCTTATGAGTCCCCTGCTCTACCGCTGAGCTACCCTGGCATCAAATCGGGTCAGAAGATTCAACGGCAGGTGATGACATGTCAACGAGCTCTAACTTATTGTTTCGTCTTTGGAATGTACGGGGCAAGGTCTCTTTCGCGACCAGGGAGCGCCGCCATGAAGCACACGCCGTTGTGCTCTTTGACTGCGCCAACCCATCCTTCTTGACGAATATATCGCCACCCCGGAAACCTCAACACTGCGCCGGTCTTAGCATCTCTCTGCGCCGGGAAAAGAAAGAACTGCATGCGTCTCTCGGCCACCCAGATTTGGGCGACGCGTTGCGACTGATCGTCTTCGAAAACGCGGCAACCAATTGTCCGAAAATCTGCGAACTCGGCCGGCACGTCGTAATGTTCCAGCCCGTGTTTCATAAAAAACAAATCGCTCAGGGTCCCAGCGTCAGCACTCACCGGATCGAGGAGGACCGATCGCGTCGAGCCGGCAATCCTCAACAAGTTCCGTGCAGTTGCCGATCCCGGAAAATCGTTCAGTCGTCCAACGAACTGGAAGACAAGCACTCCAGCGATTACCACAAGGGCAATCCCGATCGCGAGGACGGCCGGGTTGCGGACGGTTTTCTTCCAGGTCCATTTGGAAGGCGAGATCAAGTCCTTCGTGGAGAACCATTCGGCGGTTTCCGGCGGAATGGGAATGGCATGAACCAATGCCGCCACCGCGCGATCGAAGCTCTGTTGATTCACAAATTCGTTGGAGCCGCCTGCACGGAACACCGCTGAGCGCATGGATCGGTCGCGCGCCCGCTCCTCGGTAATCGGCGCGCAATTAGCGAGAGCCCGCTGCCTGCGCGATAAGCGCGGCATATTCATATATTCGGCGTCTTAGGAAGCATGGCATCCAGCCATGCTTGAAATTGCCGCCGTCCCATCGCCAATAGGCGCGAAAGTTCGCTTAGCTTGAGTTCCGCCAAATCGAGAATTTCTCGGTAATCGAACTCATCGAGATAAAAAAGTGCTAGCGCAGTCCGCTGCGGATCCGGCGCACTGGAGATCCAAATTGCCAGCTGGGCGGGCTCAAGCTGTCCAATTTGTGATGGAGACTCCGAAACTACGTCACGGTCGTCGATTTCGAGAGGCTCGGCTTGCAAGTCGGTTTCGCTGGCTTCCAAACAACGCCAGCGCGCATCGCGAAAAAGCCAAAATGGTTCCTTGGGCAGTTCCCCATGGGCAGCGCGCAAAGCCGCCTCGCGCAAAGTTGTCTCAAAAATTTCCTGTGCTTTGCGCGCGTCGCCCATCATCAAGAAACAAAAGCGATAAAGTTGCTGTAAATTTTGTTGCGGAGCGGACACGCTGATTTTTCAAAACCCGAACGTTACGCGTCTGGACACCGCCGACAAGGGAGGAATCTCGCTGCGGCGATGTCAGAACTAAGTAAAGCTTTTCAAACGTCGCGCTACCTCCTCAGCGTTTTGCCGACTGTTGAAAGCAGAAATGCGAAAGTACCCTTCTCCCTCGGCCCCGAAACCGCTACCGGGGGTGATGACCACGTTTAACTCGCGTAGCATTCTATCGAACATTTGCCAGCTCGTCAGGCCATCGGGTGTTTTCACCCAGATGTAAGGGGCATCTATGCCGCCAAAAACGTCCAGGCCGGCATTGGCCGCCGCGGTGCGAAGGATTTTCGCGTTGCCCATGTAATGACCAATAAGCGCCCGGATTTCCTTACGGCCCTCCGGTGAGTACAGCGCTTCCGCGCCACGCTGCACCGGATAACTCACGCTATTCGCCTTCGTGCTCCATCGCCGATGCCAAAGCTGGTGGAGAGGCATTCGTCGCCCGCTCTCTGTTTGCGCGAGTAACGAAGTTGGCATAACAGTGAATCCGCAGCGCACCCCCGTGAAACCGCCGTTTTTGGAAAAGGTGCGTAGTTCCACTGCGCACTCGCGTGCGCCAGGAATCTCGAAAATCGAATGCGGAATATTTGGCTGCGAAATATAAGCTTCATAAGCAGCGTCAAAGAGCAGCAGCGCTTCGTGTTCACGCGCGTACTCGACCCAACGTGAAAGTTGTTCATGCGACGCGACAGTTCCAGTTGGGTTGTTGGGAAAACAAAGGTAGGCAAGATCGACATGTTCTTTTGGCGGTTCGGGAACAAAGCCGTTCTCGACGGAGCAAGGCAAATAAAGAATGCCTTCGTAGCTGCCATCGGCGTTTGCACGGCCGCTGTGGCCCGCCATCACGTTCGTATCGATATAGACCGGATAGACCGGATCAGGTACCGCGACTTTGTTTTGGTCGCCAAGAATATCGAGAATATATCCGCAATCACACTTCGATCCGTCAGAGACGAAAATCTCATCATCCGCGATCTCAATGTTGCGGTCCCGATAATCATGTTGCGCGATTGTCGATCTTAGAAATTCGTAACCTTGCTCAGGACCGTAACCGCGAAACGTTTCGCGTTTCCCCAAGTCATCGACCGCACGCTTCATCGCATTGATTGCCGCCCGCGGTAGCGGCTCGGTTACGTCACCAATCCCGCAACGGATCAATCTTTTCGCGGCGTCCGGGTTCGCCTCGCAAAACTCGCGCACACGCCGCGCGATCTCCGGAAACAGATATCCAGCCTGAAGCTTGAGATAATTTTCGTTTAGATACGCCATCTTCCTCTGTAGCGACTGTCTGTGGCCGCCAAACCACGCACAAGTTTAGCGGCGGTCACAGACTGCCGCTACAGGAAGAAGCTATGATCGAACGCTAGCTATAATTTTTAGCGACCGCGTCCCAGTTCACCACATTCCACCAAGCCTTGATATAGTCGGGACGGCGGTTCTGGTACTTGAGATAATAGGCGTGTTCCCAAACATCCACACCAAGAATTGGCTTGTTCCCGTCCATAAGCGGGCTGTCCTGATTGGGAGTGGACACTATTTCGAGCTTTCCATTCTTGTTCTTAATGAGCCACGCCCAGCCACTGCCGAAACGACCAGCTCCGGCAGCCGCAAATTTCTCTTTGAAATCGTCGAAGCTGCCAAAAGCGGATTTGATGTCATCAGCAAGTTTGGCTTTCGGCTCGCCGCCCGCGTTCGGCCCCATGATCTTCCAGAAGAAAGAATGGTTTGCATGGCCGCCGCCGTTGTTTCGTACTACAGTGCGAATATCTTCCGGCACAGCGTCCAAATCGCTGATTAAATCCTCGACCGATTTCTTTTCCAGATCGGCTTTGCCTTTGATGGCGTTGTTGACGTTCGTGATGTAGGCCTGATGATGCTTGGTGTGATGAATCTCCATCGTGCGCGCATCGATGTGCGGCTCCAGAGCATCGTAAGCGTAGGGTAATTTTGGTAATTCGTAAGCCATAAATAGTACTGTTAGATCGGATTAAACCGAAGAACAGGACTTATTTTTCCGTGCGCCGGCACCCCAGGCGATCGCGCCCTATTGGTTACAGCGATAAAAGCTCGGACGATGTCCGAGGCCGGTACGGTAATTTACGTATGTCGCAAGAGCGAGCAGCGGAAAATTCTGACGATACATGTCGTATTTTAAATAAAAAACACGCGGAAACCCAGTGCCGGTGATTTGCTGTTCATCCCATGAGCCGTCGCGTTTTTGCGAAGCGAGCAAGAAGCGCAAGCCACGCTGAATACTCAGCCGATCGAGGTCACCGCATGCACAGATGCCCATGACCGCCCACGCTGTTTGCGATGCTGTACTCTCGCCGATGCCTTTGGCCCCTGGATTCTCGTAGGTGGCGCAGGTCTCACCCCAGCCGCCATCGCTATTCTGGCAGCTCTCGAGCCAATCGCGTCCGCGCAAGATCCAGTCCTGGGTCATATCCTGGCCGATCGCTCGCAAACCGCGCAGCACTTGCCACGTGCCATAGATATAATTCACACCCCAACGGCCGTACCAGGAACCGTCCTCGTCCTGAGTATCGATCAAGTACCGAATCGCGTCGCGGACACACCGCGTACCGGTATCGAAACCAATATAACCGAGCAACTCGAGCGTGCGCGCAGTCAAGTCACTGCATGTCGGATCGAGAATCGCATTGTGATCGGCAAACGGCATGTCTTCGAGCCACGGCGTCGTCACGTTTTTGTCAAACGCAGCCCAACCGCCGTCGTCACATTGGAAACTGAGCTGCCAACCAAGCGCGCGGCGAAACAGCTCATTGGCGGATCGTTGATCTTTCGGCTGTATCAACCGCAGCGCCATTAGTACCATTGCCGTGTCGTCGGTGTCCGGATAATAAACGTTGTTGTACTCGAACGCCCATCCGCTACCTTCCGGATGTGAATTATTTACTGCCCAATCACCACGGATTCGTACCTCCTTGCTGATGAGCCACTCGGAGGCCTTTTGGAGCAAGGGATGCTCTGGCGAAACACCGGATTCTGCCAGGGAGACGATGTTGATGGCGGTGTCCCAAACGGGCGAAAGACAGGGTTGTATGCGAAAATCCTCGGAATCGTCGACAAAGAGTCCCGTAAAATCTTTTTCCGCCTTGGCGTAAACAGGATTTCCTTTTGAGTACCCAAGGGCGCGCAACGCGATCAAACAGTTCAGCATCGCCGGAAACACCGCCGCTAGACCGTCGCTACCTTCGCCAATCCGTTCGACCATCCACCGTTCGGCTTCCTCAAGCGCGCGTCGGCGAAGCGGGCGGACCCGAAGCGGATGCAGGAATTTCAGAACATCTTCGACTCGCAGAAAGAAATTGCGCCACGTCCAGAAGCGTTCACTGCGGGGGAGCCGCAAATCAGTCTGCTCGGTGCCGAGCGGGTAGAGTTCGTGCAATTGCTTTTCGCCGGGCAAGATGCGGGTCGGTCTGAAATGGTTGATAATGGCAAGCGGTACAAGCATGGCCCGGCTCCACGACGACATTTTGTACATGTGAAATGGCCCCCGGCTTGGCAGGAGTACCATTTCAACGGGGATTGTTGGCAAATATTTCCATGGAAACTGACCGAGGAGCGCCAGATAAAGCTTGCTGAAGGTGTTCATCTGCGGAATACCGCCAAGGCGCATGATGTTGGCGCGCGCTTCCTGCATAAACGGCGCGTCCGCCGAACAGCCGGCCAGCTTTAGCGCAAAGTAGGCTTTCGCCGAGGCATTAATCTCGCTCGGCCCAGCGTAATAAGTATTCCAGCCGCCGTCAGGCAGTTGCCGTTTCAAAATGTGACGGAGGCAACGTTGCTGCAGTTGTGCATCGACGTCGCCGCACCAATGCATGAACAACACGAAATCGGAACAAAGCGTGCTATCAACGATCAGCTCCCCACACCAGTGCCCGTCGGGCTTCTGCTGACGGAGAAGATTTTCCTGCGCCCGGCTGATCGCCTGCGAGATCCCGACGTCGCTGGCCGAGTATGACTGCGCAAGATCCGGCTTTGCGCTTGGCAAAGAGATTACGTCAGAGGATCGATTCATGCTGTCGATCTTGGACCTGTGGATCCAGTAACTGCTCGATTTTATGATGCCTGCGCCGAAGCCTCGGCACTTTTTCCTGTGAGATGTCCATTTCCAGAACTCACGCCGTTAAAGGCGAGAACTTCGCTGCCACGACCGGTGGGCTTCGGTTTCGGGCCGAAATTGAATTTGACGGTTTTCCAAGTATCGCCGCGCCGTGCTTGCAGGCCCAACGTCGCAGTCGGCTCATAACCGCAGTGCACCATGCAATTTTCGCAACGACTGTCGCGTGCGACTCCGTTGACAACGCCGTATCGGTCCCACTGGGTTTTTTCGAGCAATTTCGCATAGCTCGAGTAATGCGCGTCGGTCATGAGATAGCATGGCCCCTTCCATCCGCGAATGTTTCGCGTCGGAATCGCCCAAGCTGAACAGGTGAGGTCGCGTTTGCCCGCCAGAAATTCAAAATAGACCGGCGTTCCAAAAAACGTGTACCGATTCATCCATTCCTCGATTTTTCGAAACTTCTGGACGGTCATGGCGCGGGTTAGGAAGAAGTTTTCCGGGCGCAAATTGAGGCGCTTGATCATGTCCTTCTTCGCGGCGTCGTAATCGTATCCAGGAGTAATCGTGTGGCCATCCACGCCGAGATCGGAAAGATAATCGAACATCTGCTCGATCTCCTCCATATCGGTTTCCTTGTAGATCGTCGTATTGGTCGCGACTTGGTAGCCGAGCAGCTTTGCCATTTTGATTGCAAGGATGCATTCCTTGAA
>Ga0066676_10000480_pt1 | contig 14401 bp, 12 predicted proteins | sample GraSoiAngelo_125_FD_62293 | JGI IMG/M metagenome (GOLD analysis project Ga0066676, IMG submission 62293) | Grasslands soil microbial communities from the Angelo Coastal Reserve, California, USA - 14_0927_05_40cm | ecosystem: Environmental > Terrestrial > Soil > Grasslands | place: USA...
TGGTAGAGTGCAACCTTCCCAAGGTTGAAGTCGCGAGTTCGAGTCTCGTCACCCGCTCACCAATTCAGATACGAACCGGCGCGGGAACACAGTGCGAACTGCAGATCCCAATCTGCGGGGCCGAAGGCCCTTAAACCGAACTCCACCGCGAGGTAAGGTGCGTCGTGTTCGCCCGCCTTGAGGGCAGTGTCTCTTCGCACTACGCCGCAGCAGGCGGTCCGAACCCTGCTGACGACTGAGGCCACCTCTCAAGCATCGGGGACCTCGCGACCATACGCCTCAAGCGTGACTGCGTCCGGCTCGGGGCCGCCGCGGCGGCCGGTGTCCAGGCCGTCGACCGCGGCGATCTCATCGGGCGACAGCTCGAAGTCGAACACGTCGATGTTCTCGGCCATGCGGGTCGGCTTGGTGGATTTCGGAATCAGCGACCGCCCCTCTTGCAGACCCCAGCGCAACATCACTTGGACAGGACTCTTGCCGTGCGCCTGGGCGAAGGCTCCGATGACCGGGTCGTCGAGGGTCCTTCCGTGGCTACCGTCGCGGTAGAAGGTGATGCCACCAATCGGTGACCAAGCCTGCGTGAGGATGCCGTGTTCGGCACCGAAGTCCTGCACCTCTCGCTGTTGAAAGTAGGGATGGACTTCGATCTGGTTGACTGCCGGCACCACCGTACAGCGATCGAGGAGCGTCGTCAGGTGCTCGACCATAAAGTTGCTTACCCCGATCGCACGGACCTTGCCGTTGGCGAGCAGCGCCTCCAGCGCACGGTAGGCCTCCAGCGTCCGGTCGAACGCCGACGGCAGCGCTTGGTGGAGGATCAGCAAATCGATCTGGTCGACGCCGAGCTTGCGGGCGCTCTTCTCGAAGCCGCGCAACGTGTCGTTATATCCGTAGTCGTTAATCCAGATCTTGGTCTCCAGGAAGACCTCCGACCGACTTAGGTCTGAGCCGTGCACCGCCTCGCCCACCTGGCGCTCATTGCCGTAGGCCGCCGCGGTGTCGATGAGGCGGTAACCGCAGCCGAGTGCGGCCCGAACGGCATCGCGCGTCTCATCCGGGGGCGTCTGGAACACGCCAAGACCGAGCGCGGGCATCTCGACGCCGTTGTTGAGGGTGATGGTTTCCATGGCATTTATTCTCGCAATGAAGCCCTTGCCTAGAGGAGATACCCGACGGGTGAGCAAATGGCTCAGAACCGCAAAACGCCCCGTTATCTTGCAGCCTGAATTGCGCTTTCCCGCGAATTTAACAGCGACGCTGACCACACATCTTCGGGAAGGCGCATGAGGACATCGAACCGGTTGTCCCACTCCGCCGGCGAGCCTGGATCCAGCACGCGATCGATCTGCCGCCGGGCCAGGTTGAGGCACTCATCGATCGCGAGTTGGTTTTGCTCCAGCAAACGGCGACGCCGGTCGAGGAATGCTTCGATGTCACCCAGGAACCGAGCGGCCACCGACTCCATTAATAGCGTTGCCGGCTTGGGATCCTGCTTCTGTTCCAGCGCCCGCACCTGGTCGCCCTTAAGCTCCCATAGGCGCTGAGCAAAGGAAGCAGTCACCGGTGCCAGCTCATGCAGCAGGTGGTTGAGCGTGCGGAGGCGGTCAGGCCCGGCCCGCTCCGCCCAACGCTTCCGACCGGCGGTGTCACCAAGGACGCAGGCGCCATACCAGCGGTGTCTGGTCTTCGCCATGAGCCGACCTTCAAGGTGCCGACACGTCCAGATCCTTCCTGCCGGCCGCGACCTCTCATCCGGGGTGACGACCTGGAGGGCCTGGTACCCAGGACATTCCTCGAAATTGGCGGGAAATGGTTTTGGATATGGACACTCATCCATTGGTCGCGGCGCCCGGCGCTTCGAGTCCATCAACGTTGCAATGGCCTCCGACCGGTTGCGCACTCCTAACATCCCGAAAATTCTCTCGAGCTGGAAGCGGATACTTCGCGGTGACAGGTTCAATCGGGCCGCGATTTCGTCATCGGAGAGCTCGATTGAGGCTAACTCGAGCATCAGTTTCTGGCGAGGGGTTAGCTTTGGAGAACCCGGCGTGGGCGATGCCGCAGCGTGATTGCCCTCGTGACCCATCGGTACGCACGTCCTCGCACCATCAATCCTGGTGGCGCTATAGGTGCTACGTCCGGGTGTCGGGAAATTTGACGGGGTTCGACGGCAGGACTTGCTCGTTGATCAAGAGGTGGCAAAGGGACCACTGTCCGTGCCTGCGCATCGGGTCGCCTGGAGTCGACCACGAGTGCATTCAAGGACGTGGTTGCCGCTGCTCGTGGTGTTCCTTTCCCGGCCAGTCACGGTTCGGATCAGACCACGGCGTTCACGCTGATTTCCCGCCGGCTAGGCGCTACGCTATACGTCTCTCATCGCTCAGCTCGTTGTCGGTCTTGCCGACCTTACGGGGTGAAGAGGGGCACGCTTATGGAAGGAGGTACGGAGTACAGATCATTCCGTCGCGCGTCCGTCGAGTGCCCGGAGCTGGAAGCGATCGCGATGACGTCCCCATGCAGGCTCCGTCCTCTGTGGAAGCCGGCGCCCCGCCGGCATCATCGTCGGTAACGACCCCATCGCCTACTGAGGTCCGGCGAGGGCAGCATCAGGTTTGGCGGAAGATGCGGGGACCCATCTTCGCCACAGTCGTGGTGGCCGCAGCGTCCTTGCTGACCAGAACGTCGATCCCGATCCCGGACCTCGTTCCCGTCTACCTTGTTGCGGTCGCGGCGATCGCCGCCGTCGATGGGAGCCGGTCCGGGACGGCGAGCGGACTCATCATGGTGGCTTACGTTGCCTATGCTGATTCGACTCCCGGCCATCTTGTTACCTACTCGAGGGACAATCTCCTGCGTCTTTGCCTTTTCATCGCCGCTACGCTCGCCACCGCCGTGGTCGCCGGCGCTCCCGCGCGCAGGGCCGACCGCCTTCGCAGCGAGCTACTCGCCCAAAGGGAACGTCTATCGGAGGCCGAGCAAGCAAAGCGCGAATTCATGAGCGCGGCCGCCCACGAGCTGCGGACTCCCCTGACGGTCATCGCTGGCTATGTCTCGATGCTCCAGGACGAAACATTCGGCCGGCTTCCCGAGAGATTTCGGGATCCGATCTCTGCGATGCAACGTAAGGCTCGGGAAGTCGCAGTCCTCATCGATGAGATGCTCCTGGCCGCCAGGGTTCGCAGTGGGACTGCGCCGATCGCGCCCATGCCCGTCGACCTACGAGACGCAGTACGAGAGGCGGTTGAGCGCGCTGAACCGCGAGTCATGTTGGAGCAGGCGACGTTGTCTTATGAAGTGCCATCGGCAATGGTCGCCGCAGAAGTGGATCCCGACCATCTCGCACATATCCTCGACAACCTGATTAGCAATGCCCTCACCTACAGCGATGGGAGGCCCTGGGTGAAGATCACCGTCACAGGTGGGAGCGACGCCAGGGTGCTGGTTAAGGATCGCGGCTGGGGCGTTCCGGAAGCCATGAAACAAAAGATCTTCGAGGGTTTTGTCCATTATGCGAATCCGGAATACAAGCCAAAAAGCGGAAGAGGTCTGGGACTGTCGATCAGCCGCGATCTGGCTGAACGCTACGGTGGATCGCTGGACCTTGTCGGAACCGAGCCCGGCAAGGGCAGCATCTTCGTTCTACGCCTTCCTGTGGCTTCCTAGCGACCTACGCCGCGTGCACTCGGTTTCGACCAGCGGCCTTGGCGCGGTAGAGGGCGTGATCAGCTGCCGCCATGAGCGTTGCCGGGTCTCGGCCATCCTCAAAGAGGGATGCCACGCCGATGCTAAGCGTCAGACGCGTGCTGTCACGAAAGAAGGCCTCCTGACTCACTCGCGCACAAAGGAGCACGGCGACTGATATCGCGGCGGGTTTCGCCAGTGCAAGCAGCACCGTGAACTCTTCGCCGCCGATCCGGAACGCTGCGCTCGGTTCTCCGGCCGCCTGGGCAATGAGCTGCGCGACGTGTCGCAGCACGCGATCACCTTCTGGGTGTCCGCGTGAGTCATTGATGTGCTTGAAATGGTCAACATCCGCCAGCAGAACGGATAATGATTCGGCAGCCGGCAGTGCGCGTGACGTTGCCTCGTGAAGGGCGCGGTCGAAATCTCCGCGATTGCCCAGGCCCGTTAAGGCGTCAAGGCGTGACAGTCGATCAGCGACCTGGAATCTCGCCGCATTCTGAATGGCCATCGCCGCGTGCGCGAGGACGGCGCGAAGAAAGTCCACGTCCTCTACCGTATAGGCCGATCGTCGATGTGATGTCAGCACGATAACGCCGAGGTCCAGCCCCCGCCAATCCAGGAGAGGTGCCGCCATCCACGGTCTTTCGGTCTGCTGCCACGCAGGCGGTATCACGGCGGAGCCATGGGCAAGAACACTCCTGAGCCGTGCCGCGTCAGAACCGACTGCGGAGGCAACGTCGTGCCGAACCCCGGCTGCGAGCTCGAAATTCCCGCCAGTGCTGCGGATCCAGATCGCCACATCATCGCCGGCGAAGAATTGACTGAGTCCGCGGCTTAGCCGGTCGAGAACTGCCTGAAACTCCATAACCTGATTGAACTCGCCCATGAGGTGGATCAGCGCTCGGGCCTGCCTATAGCCGCGTTGCAAGGTAGCATGCGCGACCGATAGCTCGGCCCCCTTGTGCGCCTCGAGCCGGGACATTTCAATCCGTCGCAGCAGCTGCTTGCTTTGACGCCGAAGGCGGGTGACTTCGCACAGGGCGAGCACAGTGAACACGAGCGCGAATGTCACCTCGAGGGCGCCGACGCGAAGAAGCTCCGGCATGGCCTCCGTGGATTAGTTTGGAACGTTCTCACCAATTGGTCCATTAACTGGCTCAGTATTGGAGGCATCGTGTCATTCAGGTGTTATCGAGGCGTTGCTCGTTTGTGGCGGCGGGCTGAGTTGCCCGGATGGGGGCCGGGGTCGGATCCTCTCTCGAATTCGCCCGAGATCTGATTGCCGTAGACCGTAACTTGGGCCTTCCTATACTTGTTCGGTGGCGGAAACACCACTCCCGTTCACTGCGTCGTCCCCTGCCGCGCGCCACGCACCGTCACTGACAGACCAAATAACCCCAACCCGGCCACCGGACGTACAGTCAGAACGTGATGCCGGCCGGGCGCCGGCGCAGCCGGCCCCAGCAGCGGCCCAGAATCAGCCGCGCTACCTCAACCGGGAACTCTCCCAGCTCGATTTCGACGACCGCGTGCTGGCGCTCGCTGAAGACGAGTCACTGCCGCTTTTGGAACGCGTCCGCTTCGTCGCCATCCTCGGCGAAAGTGTCGACCAGTTCTTTCAGGTCCGGGTCGCCGGCCTCAAGGAGCAGATGCACGCCGCCCTTCCGCAGACCTCTCCCGATGGCATGACCACCGCTGAGCAGTTGCGTGCTATCCATCGCCGGGCGAGCGCTCTCCTGGATCGGAGCACTGCGCTCTTCGTGCGGCAGGTCGCCCCGGCGCTCGAGCAACACGGCGTCTCCATTGCCACGGTCGCGGACCTCGACGATGCGGATCGCGAGCACCTCGCCGCCGAATTCCACGCGCGGATCTTTCCCGTCCTGACGCCGCTGGCGGTGGACCCGGCGCACCCCTTTCCCTACATCTCGAACCTCTCGCTGAACCTCGCCGTGATGGTCCGCGACCCCGCCCGGCACAACATGCGCTTCGCCCGGGTCAAGGTTCCGCCGCTCCTGCCCCGCTTCGTGCCCCTGCCCGACGGCAAACGGTTCATTCCGCTCGAGCAGGTGATTGCCCTGCACCTGGGTGAGCTGTTTCCGGGGATGGAGATCGTCAGCCAGCATCCATTCCGCGTCACGCGCGATGCCGACCTGGACCTGGTCGATGAGGAAGCCGCGGACCTGCTTGCCGCGATCCAGAACGAGCTGCGCCGGCAGCAACGGAAAGCCCAGGTCGTGCGCCTGGAGGTCGACGCGGCGATGTCCGAGGAAGTCTTTGGGCTGCTCGTCCGGGAGCTGGAACTCGAACCAACCGATGTCTATCGGGTCGCCGGCCTCCTCGACCTCAGCAGCCTCTGGGCGGTCTATGCGCTCGACCGACCGGATCTCAAAGACGAGTCCTGGACACCGGTGACGCAACGGCGGTTGCAGGGTATCGGGGTCGAGTCGGTCGACATCTTTGCGGCCCTCCAGGACGGCGACATCCTGGTCCATCATCCGTATGACTCCTTCGCCACATCGGCAGAGGCCTTCATCGACCAGGCCGCCCAGGACCCGGACGTGCTCGCCATCAAGCAGACGCTGTACCGAACCTCCGGGCCCGTAAGTCCCATCGTTCGCGCGCTCATCCGGGCCGCCGAATCGGGCAAGCAGGTGGTCGCCCTGGTGGAACTGAAGGCGCGGGGAGACGAACAGGCGAATATCGCCTGGGCACAAGCGCTTGAGCAGGTTGGGGTCCATGTCGTCTATGGGGTCGTTGGGCTCAAAACGCATGCCAAAGTTGCCCTGGTCGTCCGGCGTGAAGGGGACGGCATCCGCCGCTACGTGCACGTCGGAACGGGAAACTACAATCCCAAGACCGCCCAGATCTACGAGGATGTCGGGCTGCTGTCGGCGGATCCCGACCTCGGCTCCGATGTGGCCGAGCTCTTCAACTTTCTCACCGGATACAGCCGGCAGCGGCGATTCCGCCGCCTGCTGGTTGCGCCGGTTGGCCTGCGATCGAACATCATCCGAATGATCCGCCGGGAAGCCGCCCGCCCGGTCGGTGGGCGCATCATCCTGAAAATCAACAGCCTGGTGGACCCAGAGATCGTCGAGGCGCTGTACGCCGCCTCCCAGGCGGGAACCGAGATCGACCTGATCGTCCGCGGCCTTTGCAGCCTGCGGCCCGGCGTGCCGGGTCTCTCCGATCGTATTCGGGTACGCTCGCTCGTCGGCCGCTTTCTCGAGCATTCGCGGATCTTTCGATTCGGTCCGGACGGGGCCGCCCTCGAGTACTATCTCGGCTCGTCAGATCTGATGCCGCGCAACCTCGACCGCCGGGTCGAGGCCATGGTGCCGGTTCTCGATCCGGCCTTGCAGGCGCGCCTGGGACAGTTCCTCGACGTTGAACTCGAAGACGACGTCCTCGCGTGGGCGCTGCAAGCCGACGGCTCCTGGTCGAAGGTGCCGATGGTCAGAGGGGTCAATGCCCAGCAGGCTTTCGAGCAGCTGGCCGAAGCACGCGCGGCAGCGACCAACGGATCCGCCACGGATGCTTGAGCGCGAGGTCAAGCTCGCCGCCCCACCGGCCTTTACGCTTCCCGACCTCGACGATCTGGCGGCCGCCGTTGAGACCGCGCCCGTCGATGAACAGCGGCTGGAGACCGTCTACTACGACACCCCCGACTTGCGGCTGGCCCGCTGGGGCTGCAATCTCCGGCTCCGGCACGGCGAAGGCTGGACGGTGAAACTGCCGACCAGCGGCGACGGCCGGATACTCGCCCGGCGCGAGCTGGAGTTCTCGGCTGACGCCAGCCGGCCGCCCGACGCGGCGGTCGCGCTTGTGATTGGCTACACGCGGCGCTCGGCGCTGGTCCCCGTCGCCACCCTGTCGACGCTGCGCCGGCGCGTGCAGCTCAAGAATCGCGACGGCGCGGTGCTGGCGGAGGTGGCCGACGACGACGTCTCGGTGATCCAGGGACTACGTGTCCAGAGCCGGTTTCGCGAGGTGGAAGTCGAGCTCCGCGAGCCATCAGCGGATCGGCTGCTCGCGCCGATCCTCGCCCGCCTGCGCGGGGCTGGAGCTGCGGACGAAGACCAGTCCTCCAAGCTGATCCGGGCGCTCGGGCCGCGGGCTACCTCGGCGCCGGAGGTCGACCCCATCCTCCTCACTTCCTCCGCCACCGCCGGCAACCTGCTCCAGCACGTGATCGCCCTCTCCGTAGCCAGCCTGATGCGCCACGATCCGGGCGTGCGGCTGGGCGATGACCCGGAAGATGTGCATCGGGCTCGGGTCGCCACCCGTCGGCTGCGGTCGCAGCTGCGGACGTTCCAGAGGATGCTGGATCCCGCGTGGGCGAATTCCCTGCGCGAAGACTTGCGCTGGTTGGGCACCGGCCTGGGGAGCGTTCGGGATAAGCAGGTCATGAGCGAGCGTCTCCGCGGTCGCACGCCGGCGATCGCCGCCGAAGATGCTCCCATGGTTGCCGAGCTCTCCGATGAACTCCAGGCGGAGAGTGAGGAGGCGCGCGCACGGCTGGTGCTCGACATGCGGGCAGACCGCTACATCGATCTCATCGAGCGCCTGGTCGAGGCGTCGCGGGCGCCGGCCCTCACCGGCGAGGCCCAGCAACCGGCGGCCACCGCCGGGCCGACCCTTGCCGCGGCCGACTGGAAGCGGCTGCGACGGACCGTGCGCCGTCTCTCAGACCACCCCACCGACCAGGAGCTGCATCGTATCCGAATCCTGTCCAAGCGGACCCGATACGCCGCAGAGGCGAGTCAACCCGTCGCCGGCAAAGTTGCGTCGCGTTTTGCGGAGCGCGCCGCCGCGCTGCAGGATGTCCTGGGCGACCATCAGGACAGCGTGACCGCGCAACGCTGGTTGCGCGAGGCGAGTCTGGGTGAGCGGGCCTTTACCGCCGGCGAGCTCTGCGGCATCGAACGCGACGCCGCGGCAACCGACCGGGCCGAGTGGCCCCGGGTCTGGAAAAAACTTGACCGCAAGCGGCTCAGAAGGTGGATGATATGAGCCGAGCCGCGTCGACCATGCAATCGTCACAGCAGCACACTAAGCAAGGGGTGTCAATGGCAGCAAAGATCTTGAATGTCGATGAGGCCAAGCTCGTGAGGGCGGCCGGCGGAATCATCCGGCGCAACGGTGCGCGCGGGCCGATGCGAGTGGTCATTGTTCACCGACCTGGGTACGACGACTGGTCGTTTCCCAAAGGTAAGGTCGATCGCGGGGAATCTCTCGAGGAGACAGCGCTGCGCGAGGTCGAGGAAGAGACGGGGCTGCGCTGCAAGCTGGTGGCGCCGCTCGGCTGTACTGCCTACGCGGATCACAAGAGACGCGACAAGGTCGCCTGCTACTGGCTGATGGACGTCGTGGGAGGTCGCTTCCGTGCCGGGAGTGAGATCGATGAGGTACGCTGGGTCACGGTCGATGATGCCATGGACATGCTGAGCTACCGCCGTGACCGCGCACTGCTGCGCGCCTTCGACCTGGCCGAGACCGGATAGCGCAATACCGTCGTGGCGGTCTACGTCGTCCGGCATGCCAAAGCCGGCGACCGCGAGGAATGGGAAGGTGATGACCGGCTCCGACCTCTGACCAAGCCGGGCAGGCGCCAGGCGCTGGCGCTGGCCGAGGGTCTGAAACATGAACGGATCGACAAGGTCCTGTCCAGCCCCTACGTCCGCTGCGTGCAAACGGTGGAGCCGCTGGCTGCTGCCCTCGAGCTGTCGATCGAGCCGAGGACCGATCTCGAAGAAGGAGCCGGCGGCGAAAGTGTCATCCGGCTCATCGAAGAATTCAAGGGGCGGAATACCGTGCTCTGCACGCATGGCGATGTCGTCGAGGAGTTGGTCGAACAGCTGATCGAGCGCGGCCTGGTTTCGCGGGCGCGGGCCAGCAATGAGAAGGGAGGGACCTGGATTCTCGAAGAGCAAGACGGCAAAATTACCCGTGCGAAATATCTGCCGGCACCCTAATGCGCTAAAAGGAGCGGCCGGCCTCCGAGCTCAGCCCTGCAGCCCGGCGGTGTTGAGGATGGCGTACGCAACCCATGCCATCAACCCCGCGGCTGGGATCGTCAGAATCCAGGCCGTCACGATGTTGGCGCCAACGCCCCACCGCAACGCGGAGAGCCGTCGCGAGGCCCCGGCACCCATGACAGAACCGGTCACCACGTGGGTGGTCGAAACTGGGAGCCCGAACTGGGTCGCAAATTGGATTACGGCTGCTCCAGTCAGCTGCGCCGACATGCCGGTTGCGGGATCAAGCTTGTAAATCCGCCAGCCGAGCGTCCGGATGATCCGCCAACCGCCGGCGTACGTGCCGAATGCGATTGCCGACGCCGAGAGCAGCACGACCCACAGGGGAACTTGGAACTTCGGAATATTGCCGGTCGCAACCAGAGCCAGTGTGATAACGGCCATCGTCTTTTGCGCGTCGTTCGCCCCATGTGAATACGAAACGAGGGCGCCCGTCAAGATCTGGAGGCTACGAAAGGTCCGATTTAGCGGCGCCGGTCGCCCCCTGTGAAGCACCGCCAGCAGCACGGTCATGAAGAGTGTGGCAAGGAGAAATCCGACAGGCGGCGAGATCACCAGCGAGAGCACCGTCTTCCAGAACTCGGCGGCTCGCACGCCGCTCAGGCTGTGGGCGGCGGCAATCGCCGCCCCGCTCAGTGCCCCCACCAGGGCGTGGGTGGAGCTGCTCGGCAGGCCGAGGTACCAGGTAATCAGATTCCAGATGATGGCCCCAACCAGCGCCGCAATGATGACGACCAGGCCGGCCTTGAATGCGACGATCTTTCCGATCGTGTTCGAGACTTTCGCCTGAAAGAAGACCACGGTGATCACCGCACCGGCCAGATTGAGGACCGACGATATCAGGACGGCCAGCCGGGGTGACATGGCACGGGTCGAGACCGATGTGGCAATCGCGTTCGCGGTGTCGTGGAAGCCATTCGTGAAATCGAATCCGAGCGCGATGAGTATCGTGACAAGCAGCAAGAGCTGCTCAGGCATTCTTGATCGACGTCGCTTCCAGCACGTTGGCGACGTGCTCGCACTGATCCATCGTGGTTTCGAGGAGATCGTAGAGGTCTTTCCATTTGACGAGGTCGCTCGGGGTGGCGCCGTCCGTGAAGAGCTGGGCCAACGCCTCCCGGGTGATTCGATCACCCTCGTTCTCCAGGCTGTGGATCGCGAGCTGGTGGGGAGTGAGATTCCGGAATCCCTCCAGGTCGGCGACGGCTTGTTCGACTTCCTTCCCCGCCTTGGCTAGCACCTCGGCCATGCGGCGTGCCGAGCTGGTGATTTCTTTGACGCGATACAGATCAATCTTGTCCGATACCTCCTCCGCCAGGTCGACAACATCGTCCAGGGATGAAGCCAGCTCATAGATGTCTTCCCGCTCGAAGGGGGTGACGAATGTCTGATTGATCAGCTTGTAGATCTCGTGCGTGATGTCATCGCACTCGTGTTCGAGCTCACGCAGCCGCGGATGCCGGGTTTGACCTTCCAGCATCCCGTTACGCAATTGCTCGAGTGACTCGTTGACGAGTTCCCCCTGCTTCTTGAACAGGGCATAAAACCGCCTCTCCTGGGGTACCAGGCTCAGTCTCATCGCCGCACCTCCCTAGTGTGGACGCCCCCGAACAACCTTAAAGGAAGAGCCCGGTGCACGCCGATCGTTAACCCGCCTCCGGTCGAATCTTTACCTGCGCCGCATAGCCTGGTAGTGTCCTTCGGCTTTCCCCGGCCGCTCGCAGGTTCTCCCCCTGCAAGAGCGGCCTTCTTCGTGGATGGGGATCATGTCTGCTAGATTTCGGCCCGGATGGCACGGTTCTGGCGACGGTGGCTTAAGGGCCGCGCCGGGGGCCGCATCGAGACGCCTGCACCGGCCGCAGCGCTTCACTCCAGCAACGCTGGCCAGCAGGCCGCCGTCGTCGATCATGTTGAAGAAGCTGTCCTCCTGGTCCAGGGCTCGGCGGTCCGCTGGCTGAATCCTGCGGCACGATTGATGTTCCCAGCCCTCGAGCATCCGGTTGGCCGGACGCTGGTGGAGGTCGTGCGCGACCATCGGATGGATTCGCTCGCCGTCCGAGCGCATGAGGCCGGGCTCGAGCAGGCCGCCGAGATTGAGCTTCCCAGCTCGGGGCGGCGGCTTCAGGTGCGTGCGCTGCCGCTTAACGATGGCGGCATCGCCGTCCTAGTGCAGGACGTCACCCGTCTTCGCCATCTCGAGACTGTGCGGCAGCAATTCGTGGCCAACCTCTCGCACGAGATCCGGACGCCACTCGCCGGTCTCGACCTGGCGGCGCAGACCCTCTCCGAACAACTACCCGCTGAGGGAGACGCGCGGACCTTCATCGACCGGGTCATTCAGGAGTCGCAGCGGCTCCAGGCAATCCTTCTGAACCTCACCCAGCTCGCCGCCCTCGATGCGGATGGGATGGAGGTCGAGCGCGCTCCCTTTGGGGTGGCGGCGCTCGTCGCGGATCTTGGCGGCCGCTATCAATCCCGGGCCGCGGCGGCCGGGCTCGAGTTGCGAACCGAACCGGTGGAGGACGGACTGCAAGCGTTGGGCGACCGGGGCAAGACCGATCAGGCGCTGCAGAACGTCGTGGACAACGCGTTGAAGTTCACGCGTTCCGGGGAGGTGGTTGTCTCGACCAGCTCAGACGACAGCCGGGTGGAGATCTCGGTGCGTGACACCGGCTCGGGCATTCCCCCAAGAGAGCTGCCGCGGATTTTCGAGCGGTTCTACAAGGTGGACCTGGCTCGGGGCGGCCAGCCGGGCAGTGGCCTGGGCCTGTCGATCGCACGCCACCTGGTTGAGCTCCAGGGCGGGACGATCGTAGCGGAGAGCAGCCCGGGCGCCGGAACGGTGGTGCGGGTGCGTCTTCCGCGGGTCCCCTTAACCTCCCGTTAACCGGCTACACACCGAGCGATTACGACGCGTGCCTAGCATGGGTCACGGATCCGCTCACGCGCGCTTTTTCCTTTAAAAGGAGGAACCTCGCCAGCATGAAACGCGCTCTGATCGCGCTCTTCGGCGGAGCGATCGTCCTCGCGGGCTGCGGTGGCAACACCGCCGCCACCAACCCCTCAACCGGTAGCGCCAACCTCCCGACACCGCCAGGCGCCTCGCTCACCGGTGCCGGCGCAACGTTCCCACAGCCTTTTTATGCCGCCGCATTCTTTGCCTACAACAAGAAGTTCAGCCAGGTTACCGTCAACTACCAGGCAGTCGGCTCGGGGGCCGGCATCCAGCAACTGACCAAGAAAACGGTGGACTTTGGTGCCAGTGATGTGCCGCTCAAGAGCTCTGAGGCCGATGCTATGGGTGGCAGCGATAAGGTGGTCCAGCTCGCTGGCACGCTCGGCACCGAGTCGCTGGCGTACAACCTGCAGGGCGTCGGGGGCGGCCAGCTCAAGCTGACACCGGAGACGATTGCCGGGATCTTCCTCGGAATGATCAAGAAATGGAACGACCCCGCTCTCAAGGCTGACAACAGCGGCATCAGCCTGCCTGACCAGGACATCCATGTCGTCCACCGTTCGGACGGTAGCGGCACGACCTACATCTTTTCCGACTACCTGTCTTCGGTAAGTTCGGAATGGGCCAGCAAGGTCGGAAGGGGCAAGTCGGTTTCCTGGCCGGTTGGCCAGGGCGCGTCCGGGAATGCCGCCGTGGCGACGACCATCAAGCAGACGCCCGGCGCCATCGGCTATGTCGAGCTCGCCTATGTGCTGCAGACGAACATGACGCAGGCCACGCTCAAGAACAAGGATGGCAACTTCGTGCTTCCCAGCGCCGCGGGCGCCACGGCGGCCGCCAAGCAGTTCGCCGGCGCCTCACCGAGCCAGTTCTCCATCGTCAATGCACCCGGTCGGGACAGCGCCCCAATCAGTGGCTACAGCTGGCTCATGCTGTACAAAGACCAGGCCAACAAAGCCAGGGGCACCGCCATGGTCGATCTCTTCTACTGGCTGGTCACCGATGGCCAGCAATACGCCACCAACCTCCACTACGCGGCGCTGCCCGGCAACATGGTGTCGTATGACCTCGCCGTCCTGAAGAGCGTCACATCCGGAGGAACCACGCTCCTCAGCATCTCGTCTTAACGAGCCGTGAGCCAGGGGACTGCCAGGCGGGTGGCCCCGAAGCTGGTGGCGACGAGCCGCCAGCGGCCGCTCATTTCCGGCGACCGGCTCTTCAGGGCGATTGCCTACGGCGCGGCCGCCCTGATCATGCTGATCGCGGCCGTCTTTATCGTCGCTCTCTTCATCCCTGCCTTGCCCGCCATCACGAAATTCGGGCTCGGATTTTTTGTGAGTCGCACCTGGGATCCGGTCAGGGTCCAGTTCGGGGCACTGCCGGCGATCTATGGCACGTTGGTGACGTCGGCGATCGCCCTGCTGATCGCCTTTCCGGTCGGCATGGGCGCCGCCCTGTTCCTGGCCGAGGATGCTCGCCTGCGCCTTCTGCGCGGCCCGCTGTCGTTCGCGATCGAGTTGCTGGCCGGCATCCCCAGCGTCGTGATCGGGTTATGGGCGTTCTTCATCCTGACGCCGCTGATGCGCGACAACGTCGATCCCTTCTTGAAGCAGACGCTGGGCTTTCTGCCCTTCTTTCAGGGGTCGGCCAGCGGTTACGGCTTCCTGACCGCGGGGGTGGTGCTCGCCATCATGGTGCTGCCTATCATGATTGCGCTCTCCCG
>Ga0066676_10000491_pt1 | contig 14327 bp, 9 predicted proteins | sample GraSoiAngelo_125_FD_62293 | JGI IMG/M metagenome (GOLD analysis project Ga0066676, IMG submission 62293) | Grasslands soil microbial communities from the Angelo Coastal Reserve, California, USA - 14_0927_05_40cm | ecosystem: Environmental > Terrestrial > Soil > Grasslands | place: USA...
CGCATGCAGCCTGTAACCTTGGACAAATTTCATCTTCCGATCCGTTACCACGTCCAGTAGCAGACCCACAAGAAATTTTCTTAAAACGCGCAAAAAGCTGATCGTTTGCTAAGACCTCTGCCCTTGACAATCAGGATGAGAAGCGTATGCTCCTCTTGTTTGCCAGGGGAAAGGCCAATGCCTAACAAACCGAGTGATCTCGTGCAAGGCACGCTAGATATGCTCCTTTTGAAGACGCTGGCGCTCGACCAATGCACGGGTACGGCATCTCCGTCCGAATCGAACAGATGAGCCGGGGCGTTTTTCGCCTGAATGCAGGCTCGCTGTTTCTCGCTATTCAGCGGCTCGAAAGAGCTGGACTGATCAAGGGAGAATGGAAAGAAACGGAGAACAGCAGACGAGCAAAGTACTACGCTCTGACCGAACAAGGGCAAAAGAGGCTCAGCAGCGAAACGCGAGAATGGGGCAAGCAAGTGGCGGCGATCGCGAGGATTCTGGAGGCCTCGTAAGGCGAAGTCATGTCCTTACTGCGAAACATAGCAAGCGGGCTTCGCTCGCTGCTCGAAAAAAAACGGGCGGCGGGAGAGCTGGACGAACAGCTGTACGGCTTCCTTGCGATGGCGGCCGAAGAAAAGACCAAGCAGGGGATGACCCCCAAGGAAGCTCTTCGGGCAGTACGCTTGGAGCGGGGGACTCTCGAGGCCACCAAGGAAATCATCCACTCTGCGGGATGGGCGTTTCTTTTGGAGACGTGCTGGCAAGACTTTTGCTACGGTTTGCGCGCACTGAGGAAATCGCCAGGATTCGCAGTTCTTGCGGTGCTGATCCTGGCGTTGGGTATTGGCGCCAATACTGCGGTTTTTAGCGTTGTGCATGCAGTGCTGCTTCGTCCGCTGCCCTACAACGATCCCGACCGACTGGCCATGCTGTGGGTCAGCGACACGCGGTCGGTTGGTTGGGCGGTCTCCGACGGAAGCACAAGTTACCAGGACTACCTCGAATGGCGGCGTCAGGTACATTCCTTTCAGGACCTGGCTGTCTTCTATAAACGGGGCTGGTCCGTGGTTACTCTCACTGGCGAGGAACCGAAGAAGGTCCAAGGCGCGTTCGTATCGTCGAATTTCTTTCCGTTGATGGGCGTTCCACCGCTCCTTGGCCGCGCCTTTACCGAGGAAGAGTTGCGGCGCCGCGAACGGCTGATCGTTCTGAGTTATGGAGTCTGGCAATCGCGCTTCGGCGGATCGCCCGAAGCCTTAGGGCAAAAGCTTTATATTGACGGCAAGCCATGGCAAGTCGTGGGTGTTATGCCGCCAGAGTTCCGCTTTCCTTTCCTCGCCGGCAATTGGGAAGACCACATTGAGGACGAAGTCCAGCTGTGGGCGCCGCTGACAACCAATCCATCCGATGAGCCATCGGCGAGCGGCTCATTGAACGTGACGCGCTCACCGGGCAAGGCCCGATTCCAAGTGGTGGGAAGACTGAAGCCGACCGTCAGTATCGGTACGGCGCAAAACGAGATGGACACCATTGCCGGGCGGCTGGCGGGCGAGTATCCAGACTCCAACAAGACATTGGGCGTGCGGGTACGGCGACTCGACGAATACATCGCCGGCGAGATGCGCCGGCCGCTATTGCTGTTGTCCCTCTGCGTCTTGCTGCTGTTGCTTATTGCGTGCACGAATCTCGCTACGCTGTCACTGGCGCGTGGTGTCGCACGGGCACGGGAGTTGGCGGTGCGCGCGGCCATCGGGGCCACGCGAATGCGGCTCGTTCGGCAGCTGCTGACCGAGTCGGCGCTCCTGGCGATTCTTGCCGGCGGCACGGGTTTGCTACTCGCAGGGCCCACCGTTCGTCTGATCGTTGCGCTGTCGCCCGTGAACATCCCCCGGCTCGATGAGACCCGCATGGATGCCGCCGTGTTGGCTTTCAGCTTTTTGCTCGCGCTGCTTTGCAGCCTGGCGTTTGGATTGGTGCCGGCGCGACGATTCTCAGCAGGCGATCCACACGAATTGCTGAAGACCGGGCAGCAAAGCACAGCCACCAACACGCTGCCAATGCAGGGGTTGCTCGTCGGCGCGCAGTTTGCGCTCTCGCTCGTCTTGCTCGTGAACGCAGGCCTGTTGATTCGCAGTTTCGTGAAAGTGCTCGAAATAGACCCCGGATTTCGGCCCGATCACATCCTTACGGTCAGGATGCTCGTTAGCGATCCGGACGCAGCTCCTCGCGGCCGCATCGCCGATTATTACCAGCGCGTGCTCGAACGGCTGCGGCAAATCCCGGGAGTGCAAGCGGCAGGTACTGTCAGCAACATCTTTTTTCGCGAGGAGAACCGGAATCATGCACTCCGCCAGGTGGAGGGACATCCCGCCGAGCCCGAAGCGAATTGGACGCCGCTCGTTTGGGCACAGATTGGCGGCGACTATTTTCGCGCCATGGGAATCCCCCTGCTCAAGGGCAGATACTTCCATTCACTGGATGGGCCGGGCTCTCCTCCCGTGGCCATCGTTAATCAGACGCTGGCGAAACGCTACTGGCCGGGCGAAGATCCTATCGGCAAACGGCTAAAGGGATTCGATCCGCGTGGACAGAATGACGACTGGGTGACCGTTGTCGGGCTTGTTGCGGATATGCGCAGCCATGGTCTCGAACGGGCGCCGATGGCGGAAATTTATGAAGCTCAGGCGCAGAGTGGCGAAGCTACGCCCAATCTCGTGGTGCGCACCTCCTCCGGCCCGGTCTTGCCGGCCGAGACCATTCGCGCCACTCTCCGTTCGCTCGATAAGGGTGTCATTCTCTCCGGCATCGAAACCATGCAGGACGTACTCCATGAGCAGACAGCACCGAGGCGGTTTCAGGCGTGGCTGATGGGACTGTTTTCTTCGCTTGCGCTGCTGCTGGCCGCGGCAGGCGTCTACGGAGTGATCCATTACTTTGTTGCGCAGCGCATTCCGGAGATCGGCATTCGAATGGCCTTTGGCGCAAGCCGCAAAGACATTGTTGTGCTTCTTTTGCGCCGTGCCGTGCGCTTCGCCGGCACGGGACTCGCCGTCGGGCTGGCGCTAGCGTATTGGTCAGCGTCGCTGCTCAAGAAAATGCTGTTTGGCATTACCGATACAGACCCCTTGAGTTTTGTCGGCGCTCTCTCGTTGCTCGTGCTGGCCGCTCTGGCGGCCACGTACTTCCCGGCGCGGCGCGCGACACGCGTCGATCCGATGGTGGCACTTCGTTACGAGTAACTCATGGCTCTCGGAGAGCCACAACGAAGGATGAAAATGGACCCAGGCACCTATGCTTTGTTTTCAACGCGATAGGCAGCTATTTTCATAGGAGTGACCCGCGCTGGAATCTTGGAGACGCGGAGCAGCCAGCTCGGGCTCAGTGCGAGAACTTTGCAGGCGTCTTAAGCGGGTGAGCGATGTCCTTGCTGCGAAATGTTGTAAGCGGGCTGCGGTCGCTTTTCAGAAGGGAGCAAGTCGACCGGGACTTGGATGAGGAATTGCGCGCCTACATGGAGATGGCAGAGGATGGGAAGATGAATCAGGGGATGAGCCGCAAGGATGCGATGCGAGCGGTGCGGCTAGAGCAGGGCCATCTCGAAGGTGCAAAGGAAGTCGTCCGCTCTGCCGCCTGGGAATCGCTTGTGGAAACCTTCCTGCAGGACCTGCGCTACGGGCTGCGCGTACTCCGCAAAAATCCCGGCTTCACAACCGCTGCCATACTGGCCATTGCCCTGGGTGTCGGAATCAACGTCGGCATCTTTTCGGTGCTGAACGGAGCTATGCTGCGTCTGCTCGCGATTCCCCGCGCAGAACAGATCGTGAGCGTGGACCAGGTTTTCCATGGACAGTTCCAGCGCGACACTCACGGGGAAACCAGCATGTTCTCCTACGCGGAATACCTCGACTACCGCGATCACAATGAGGTCTTTTCGGGTCTCTTGGCCTACGAGCCTTTTATCGAAGCAACCCTTGCCGGCGGCAAGTTGCAGCGGCTTTTGGGGACCGCAGCCACTTGCAACTATTTCGAAGTTTTGAACGAGCATCCGGCACACGGCCGGGGTTTTGTCAGTTCCGACTGCGCCGCTCCGGGCGAAAACGCTGTCGTGGTGATCAGCGATGGGTTATGGCAGGGGACATTTGAAGGCGACCCTTCACTCGTAGGCAAGCGAATCCTCCTGAACCGAGCGGCGTTTACCGTGATTGGCATTACGCGCCCAGGATTTACAGGCACCGAGCCATTCCCGAGTGCGTTCTGGGCGCCCCTGACCATGCAAAAAGCTCTGGACTCAGGGCGCGATTACTTGACCAGTGACAATGTAAGCTGGCTGGCGATGCTGGGACGGATGCGGCCTGGCGTGACGATGGAGCAGGTGCGCGCGGACCTCGGCGTCATCGCCGGACGCACTGACCAACTATATCCTGGACGCACTACTTCGCTAGCCCTCAGCATAGGAACATTCTTCAACAGAGCGGACGAGCGGGAACTCCTGATCCCGGTCGCCTCGGTAATCTTCGGCGCTTTCGGACTCGTGCTGTTGATTGCTTGCGCGAACGTTGCCAATCTTCTGCTCGCGCGAGCTTCCGTGCGCCACAAAGAGATGGCGCTCCGGCTGTCCATCGGCGCCGGCCGGGGGCGTCTCGTGCGGCAATTGTTGACGGAGAGCCTCCTCCTTTCCTTGACGGGAGGGGCGCTCGGATCGGTGCTTGCGTTCGGGTCCTTCGCGAGCATCACGCGGTTCGTGGTATCTCACCTGCCGCATCAGTTTTCAACTCTCAGAGTGAACGTTGCGCCGGACTTTCGGGTACTGGCCTACGGGCTGACGCTGACCGTTTTTACCGGAGTTATGTTTGGGCTGATTCCGGCTTTGAAGAGTTCGCGGCTAGACTTGAATACTGCTTTGAAGGAAGACAGTCCATATTCCGACGATGGCAAAAAGAGCGGACTCTTGCGCAGCGGCTGGTGGGAGCGCAGATCGCCGGGTGCATGATCCTGCTGTTGGCGGCCGGACTCCTGTTGCGCGGACTTTATTGCGCCCAGACGGTCAATCCTGGATTCGACGTGAACGACCTCGCGGGGGCATTCCTCAACCTTCGAGCGCAGGGCTACGATGAAAGCCGCGCGCCTGCGTTTGTACAACGCTTGCGCGAGCGGATCGCAGGCCTCCCCGGAGTGATCGAGATTGCGCAAGCGGAGTGCGCCCCGCTGAGCCACGACCGGAGCGCTGGCGACTTCACGGTTTCCGGCCGCGACGATAAAGTGGAGATCGAATACAATCACGTTTCGCCAGAATACTTCTCCGTTGTTGGGATTCCCATTGCGCGTGGCCGTGGCTTCGCGCAAGCCGATGCGCGCGACGATGCCTCGGTGATCATCGTCACGGAATCAACGGCTCGGCGTCTGTGGCCGGGCGAAGATCCACTGGGGAAACGATTACTCCGCGGCGGGCATCAAGATACGGTGATCGGAGTGGCCAAGGACGCGCAAGTTTCCCATCTCAGCGAGCTCAGCTCCCCGTACCTTTATTTTCCGGCCGGGCCACGGGATAACGTGCGCACTTATGTGCTGGTACGCTTCTCTGGTCGTTTCATGCCGATCAGCAAAGCCATTCGCGAGGCGGTCGCGTCGCTTGATGCCGACGTCCTGTCGACATGAACACGGTCGAAGACTACCTCGAAGTCTGGCGGATTCCCTCGCGCATTGTAGCCGCGCTGTCTACCGGGCTAGCCGCCCTGGCTTTGCTGCTTGGCTCGATCGGCGTCTATGCAATGGCGTCGTACCGGGTTAGCCGATGCGTGCGTGAGATCGGCATCCGCATGGCACTCGGCGCTGATGGCAGCGAGGTCATGAGCCCTGTGCTCCGGCAGGCAATGCGCCCGGTGCTGCTCGGCGGGCTGGCGGGCGTGGCCGGATGTGCTGCTGTGTCCCGAGTGCTCTCCAACATGCTTTTTGGTGTCAGCGCATATGACCCTATCGCCTTCACTTCCGCGCTTTTCCTGCTGCTGGTTGTGGCCTTGGTCGCGAGTTACATCCCGGCGCGGCGTGCAACACGCGCCGATCCGATCCTCGCCTTGCGGTACGAATAATCCGTCGCGAATGTTGACGCAGGTAGCACCCAGGGCGAGAAATTTGCAGGCGTCCTCGAGAATCCGTAAGTGGCAATAGACGAATAGAGTTAGCGGTTTCTCTTCCGGTTTTTTTCTTCCATGACGAGATCCATCCGCGTGGCATGTCCTGAGATTCCCGAGCGGTAACACTCTTTTGGCCATTCCGTCTAAGACCATTAATGATTCCCGACCGGGAATATCTGTTGAAGGTTGAGCTCTCCCGCATGAAGTCGCCGAGCGTATGACGCCCAGATCCGCAAACGGTGCGAAGCGACTCCGAAGCGCTTTCGCGATTGAGCTAAGCAACGTTTCCAATTTCTTCAATCAGGTAAACCGCTGCACAGTTCCGATCCTGTCCTGATCAGCTACAGAAACTAGTGATGCTTCGATCGAAGATAACTAGCCCCTGGTAATACAACATCGATGTATACTCTCGGCAATCAGACAGCCCAGACAGAAACTCCAGCGTATCGCGGATTTTTGAAATTTTGCGTGCAGTGATTTCGTATCTTTGAAAAAGCCCCCTTGATTACAGCAAGCCATGCAGGCGAGGTACAAGTATGGGTGAAGGAACTCCTGCGGTTGCTTCGTTTCATCCTCACGAACAATCCTGGAACTCTCATGCCCGATCATGTTGTAGTTGACGTCAAGACCGGATTCTCGCGATTCGCCTGAACCGGCCGGAGAAGACGAACGCCCTCTCCAAGTGTAGACGGGTTGACCGAGGCATTGACGAACGCGGATGGCGATCCCGCCGTCCGCGTTCCTGCTGATCGCCGGAGCGCCGGATTGCTTCACCAGGGGAATGATCTGGCGGACTTTGCCGCCAAGCCGAGGCAGGTGTCGCCCGCCATCCGTTACCTGAAAACGCTCGCGACCTCTTCGCAGCTTGTGGTGGCCGCCGTTGCGGGAGCGGCCATCGGCATCGGTACGACGATGCTGTTGCACTGCGATCTGGTGTACGCCGCGAGCGCGCGGTTCCAGCTTCCGTTCGTGAGCGTGGGTTTGTGCCCGGAAGCCGCGTCGGAGCGTCCTGTTGCCGACGCTCGTGAGTACTCACCGCGCCGCCGAACTGCTGCTGTTCGGCGAGAGATTCGGCGCGGAAGCGGCGCGCGATCTGGACAGCGTGAATCCTGTCGTCGCCGATGCGGATCTGCTCGCTACGGCAAAGGCGCAACAACTGGCGCAAAAACCTCCCCGAGCGCTGCGGACGACCAAGATGCTTCTCAAATGTGGTCAGGCCGAGGTCATCAAGCAAGCCATATCGCGCGAAGGCGAGCAATTTGCGGCGTTGCTCGAGAGGGAAGCAAAGCCAAATGAACGGAGGAGATGTCCAATGATGAAAAAAGCCGTAATCCTGGTCCTTGCGATCATGGTCTCAGTGACCTGCAGTCCCGCTCGTACTCAAGCACCGCGTCCAGCTCGGAAACACAAGAATCCACCGCCTACACCGAATACCGTGGACCCCCAACTTGTCGACAAACTTGCTGCCGCAAAAAAGCCAGCCGTAGGGCAGCCGCTGGTCATCGAGGGGAGCACGGTATGCGGACCGAGAGGCAATGCTGCTGACACAAAGATGCAAGAGCTAAACAATAACAAGAACCGGACCGATGAACCGGCGGACGGCGATTTAATCCCGATTAGTTGGGATGACTTGAACAACTTGCCTGCTGACAGGGTGAACGATATTCAAGGCGCTCCGGTGTCTGTCGTCGGATATCTTTCAATCCGCGTGAAGCAACAAACGGGGGCACCCGGTGAAACGACGAACTGCAACCTTTTGAACCCCGACGAAGTGGATTGGCACATGTATCTTACGAAGGGACCAAGGCAGCCGATTAACACCGCGATCATCGTCGAGACCACTCCTCGGGTGCGCCCGAATCACAAGTGGACGACGCAAATGGTGGCAGCTTACGTCAACCAGATGAAACAGCTTCGTATCAGCGGCTGGCTCATGTATGACTTCCAGCATCTCGACGTAGTAGGACGGGACCGCGGAACAGTTTGGGAAGTACATCCCATAACGAAGATTGAAGTCCAAGACCAGGCAGGGAATTGGGCAAATCTCGAACAGTAACCCTCGCCAAGGATTTTAGTGGAGGCTTTGAACAGTCCAGATTCCAAGGGCGAGATGGACTCCTAAGATCGTCCGAAGCCTTTGAGCGGTGTCGGCTGTCGTCCACTATTCGAGTTTTATCTGCTTGGGATCGGAAACGACAATCTCCGGCAAACCCGCATAGGCGGTGATCTTTTCCGCTCACGCAGATTTGCTTTCCTTTGTAGTCTTCCTCTGGCTTTCCAAACTTGCTTCGGTTTTCAGTCCAAATCACTACAGTAAAGATTGGCTTCGGATACGGTTTGTCCAAATTGAGAAACGTTGGGTGTCCTTTCGAAGACTCCGCATACCTGGCGCTAACCACCTCGCCGCAAACGGTCGCCGTCTCGCCAAAGTGCTGTTTCGCCTCGGCTGCGGTTAGCTTCTTCTGGGCACTGACTGGACTCGCGAGGATGAAGCCCAAGAAGAAAATTTGCAAAGGGCGATGCGCGAATTTAGTCATACAAGCCCCCAAAGCTAGTTCCGTTCAGGCTATACCAGAGATCGCATGATCCTTTGCTCTTGTGCCCTATGAGAGACGAGGGAGCGGAAAGAAGCAGAGTTTTTCGGGCTGCTTATCGGCCACAGACTCCGGGACATCCGCGAGGCGAAAAATCTGGAGCCAAGACAGAATTCGAAGGGCGACAGGTTTGGTGAGGCGCCACCTCTTCTCGCTTCGAAAACGGTCATAGCCTCTCGAGCGTGGAAACCTTACAAAAGCGGGCTGGCGCTTGGGGTACGCCGTTCGATCAAGTCTTCTACGAAGGAGGAGCCTCCCCCTGAACTCGGCGAAGGTCTCCCGAGCTGTTTCGGATAGGAAACCGAGAGAAGTAGGTAATTGACAACCCGCCGCGACAGCATATAACGTCTTTGCTGTCCCCTTTCTATATATATTTCGCCCAGCTTTCATCTTTCCTGGTCGGAAGGGTATTCCGGGTGAGGCAAGGATCAAGGATGGGTCGCCGTGTCAGAAACCAAAACCATTCTTTACATCGATGACAAGCGAGATTCGCTTGATGTCTTTCGCGCCCACTTCGAGAAAAGTGGCGACAAACTCTTGACTGCCGCAACGGGAAAAGAAGGACTCGAACTCCTGGCGGGAAACAGAGTGGACGCCGTCGTTTTGGATTATCAGATGCCCGGCATGTCGGGTGGGGCGGTATTGCAGATAGTCAAGAGGGTCGCGCCCGGACTGCCGGTCCTCGTCCTCGCTGAACGGTCAATGTTCGTCCCGCAGGATGTCCGAAACGTGACGACCGTGGTTCCCACCAGGGGCATGTCGACATCCAAGCTGGTGCGAGCTGTTGAGACAATCTGCGAAACTAGAATTGCGAAAAGCTTGCGGCGCGGTGCAGCGTCAGCGTAGGCTCGGCGAACCTGCACCCTCTCTAGAGCCTGCCCGGGCGAAGCCTCGCTTGTCCAATCGAGGAAAAGCATCTTCGGAGCCGCCGCCCCAGGTTTTCCTCTTGAGCTCGGCGCGGGATTAACTATTCGGAGACATCGCTGATTGCGGATAGATCCGGTTTGCGCAGGGTTCGCTATGCTTCTACTTACCAGCCGGTAGGATTTGCCCCTCTCGGACCGAACCGTGAACAAAAATTTGTCTCTTCTAGCCATCGGCATCGTGGCAGCGATTTCCGGCTGCGGCGGTGGGAGTTCGCCGGGGCCGCAGTCCGTCTCCGTTACGCTTTCGACTATGCCTCCGGCGTGGCTTGCGACGGCTGGCACGGCGAGCGTGGCGGCCACAGTCCAAAATGATCCGGCCACTCGGGGAGTGAATTGGAGCTGCACTCCTGCGACCGCGTGCGGTGCTTTCAGTCCGACTTCAACACCGAGCAGTAGCATGACGACGTACACCGCGCCGGCAACGGTGCCGACCGGCGGCAGTGTAACCATCGTCGCGACTTCCCTAACCGATGCGTCCAAGAGTGCCAGCGCGGTGGTCGTTATTTCCGGAACCGCGTCAAATACCACGCTGAAAGGCCAGTATGCCTTTTTGATTAGGGCACCAACCGGAAATTCGGCGGACCGGGGTACCACCACGTTTGCCGGGAGCGTGAATGTCGATGGGAATGGGAATATTTTAGGCGGGATGGAGGACATTGTTTCCACCATTTATCGGGATCAAGGGGATCCCATTCTCGCGACCTCCGTTGACCCGGTCTCGTCCTATGCCGTTGATTCGAGCGGGCACGGCACAATGACGATTCACACGCAGAATGGGGAAACTCTAAGCTTCAGTTTTGTTCTTACCTCCGCCTCGCATGCGGTGATCATAGAGACAGGCGGCAGCCCGGGGAGCGGGACCTTGGACTTGCAGTCGGGAAACTTTGCCACGTCACAAATCGTCGGCGGGTATTCCTTCACCGTGGAGGGAGTCGACACTGCGATTCCGCCGACAGCGAAGGTCGCCTTTGGCGGCGTCTTCAGCTCTGATGGTCAAGGGAACATCACCGGTGGAACGCTCGACACCAATATCGGCGGCACCGTTACCTCGCAGGCTTTTACCGGGAGTCTCTACCAAGCACCGGACCCTAACGGCCGCGGGAGATTCACTGTCGTTCCCATGCCGGGGATAACCAGGTCTTTTACATTTTATATGATCTCTTCGAAGGTGCTTCGGCTGTTCGAGGATGACAACGTGGATTTAACAGGTGGAAGCGCCTATGCCCAGGGCGCCGCAGCCGCAACCCTTTCGGGGAAATTTGTTTTCGAACATTCCGGCTGGAGTTCCACGGGGCGAGCGGTAGCAGCCGGACAATTGACCGCAGACGGGGTCGGCAGTATCAGCGGCGGCGTCTCGGACGCAAACGTGGGCGGAGCGGCACCTACGACTCCGAGCGTCGCCCAAGCTGTTAACGGCACCTTTGCGTTTAACAAGAGCCTGGAGGGCACGCTCAATCTGACAGACGCAGCGGGAAATTCTACTTTCAACGTTTACATGGTCGATCCGTCCCTCAATGTTCTCGATCCCAGCTCTTCAAACAGCGGAGGCGGCGCGTTGCTGCTGCAGACGGACGCAAACATCATAGGAACAGGCCGCTTCATTCCTCAAATCTCCTCGACTCCCGCTGCGATTGCGGGAAATCAAGGGCTCAACCTCGAGAATTCGATTGCCGCTTCAACTCCGAATGAACTGGATCTGGTTGGCGTGGTAACCAGCGACGGTTCCGGAAACTTGATCAATGGCGTAGCGGATTTTGATCAAAGCACGTCCGCGAATACCGTCGGGCCCTTCACCGGCACCTTCGCCGCGGACGCTGCCCATCCCGGCCGCTTCACTGGGAGTTTCAACATCCCGACGCCAACGGGCGGGTATCCGTTCATTCCACCGTCGGTGACCACCTTCAACATCTCGTTCTACCAGGTGAGCGGTACGCAAATTCTTCTGATCCAAACCGACAATACCGCGAACGTGTCTGGGTACCTACTTCAGCAGCGCCTACCCTAGATGAGCAGTACGGTTTTCTAGGCGCAGCGAACAGGGCAGACCGCTGGGTCTTCGAAGCGTCTGGGCCCAACCCGGTGTCGCGACGGTATCTTGCGGTAGGATCTTCGAGATACCTCATCCAAAGATGTTTACGTTCAGGAATTCATTGCGGAATTTGCCGTTCGGATCGTAGGTCTTACACAACTCAATAAACTCAGGCATCTTTTTGTAGATGGATTTCAGTTCCGCAGGGGAAATCGTAAACAGCTTTCCCCAGTGCGGACGAGCCTTGAATGGTGCAAGTTCGTTTTCAATGACCGGCAGCAATTTTCTAACCGCAGGCCAATCCTGCTTCCAGGTGAAGTGAATGGTGACGCAAGGTTGTTGGTAGCAGGGGCTCATCCAAAGATTGTCCGCAGCAATGGTGCGGATTTCTGTAATCAACAGATGTGGGCTCACTTGTTCATGGAGTCGCTCAACAGCCAAAATGGCTTCAACGGCGTGATGGCGAGGCACAAAATACTCTGACTGCAATTCCTTCCCGGCGCTGGGGGTGAAACCCATGCGAAAGTGTGGAAGCCGCTCGTACCAGGGGCCCGGAACACCCATCTGCTCGGTACAGTTTTCCGCGGAGAGCGCCGCAATAGGATGAAAATTTCGGGTCGCCCCCTTCGCTCCGAAAAATTCGGGCGCGGGAGCAAAAGCTTGTCCTTCCTCCACGCGGCTTTTGATCCACAACTCGTTGACATTCTTGTTCCGCCAATCCGTGAACAGACTGACGCTGTAGGCGCTGGATTCGATGGCCTCAAAGTGGTCCTTTACTTGATCCAAGGGCATGTTCAAGTAAACGTACTGCCGCATCATGTAGGCCGGCTGAATGTCGAGTGTGACCTTGGTGATGACGCCGAGCGCGCCCAGCCCGACAACGGCTCCTAAGAATTTCTCGCCGTCCTTCTGCCGGGAAAGCTGAATCGTGTCGCCGCCGGCAGTAATCAGTTCGAGAGCCGAGACTGCCGTCGCGAGGTTTCCATTCCTGTCGCCGGAACCATGAGTTGCGGTGCTCGAAGAACCGGCAATGGAAATGTGAGGCAACGAGGCCAAATTGTGTAACGCAAATCCCTGTTCATGAAGAAGCGGGCACAAATGCCCGTAAGTCATACTCCCGTCGACGGTTACGGTGCGCTCCGCCGCGTTGACAGACAGAAGCTCATCCGCGGGCTTTAAGGACAGGAACTCCGTGGTGCTGTCGGCTATCTTGTTAAAGCAGTGACGCGTTCCCAGCACTTTCAACTTCGCCTGTTTCCCGACGAAATCCCGCGCCTGTTCCACGGAGCTTGCGGTGTACATATTTTCGGTGCCGTATTCCAAGTTGCCGGCCCAGTTTTTCAGTTTGCTGTCCGGAAGCAGCGTCAGGAGTGGGGAGACAACGGGTGCTGCAGCCATTCCAGAGAAAAGTTTGATAAACCTTCTTTTGTTCATGGCAAAAGACTCGTTACCGTGGAGTGCGACATCATCGCATTGCCATTCCAGAACGGGAATCCGCGCTCATTGTACACGTGATTCTTTTGCTCGGGAATACACTTGCGGGTGCCGCTGTAGTGATTGACTTGCATGCAGCCATGACCATACTTAGTGCAAAATTTTTCCGGAACGTTTTTCGGGACCTCTTCTACTCGATGCGCTTGATGAGGACCGCGGTGAGGTCGTCTTGCTGCTTCGTACCGTTCGAAAACGCCAGGATGGCATCGTAAAGGCCTTTGATGGTTTGATCCGGCAGCAAGCTGCGCGAGCTGCGAACGGCATCTTCCAGCCGCTGCTTTCCAAATTCTTCCTGCGCTGGGTTTTCAAATTCCACAAAACCATCGGTGATGAGCAGGAGAATGTCGTCTCTTTCGAGTCGGATTTTCGTGGATGGTTGGGAAACGAAATCTGGAAGAATGCCCAAGGGCACGCCTTGCGAATCGATCTCGCGGAAGGAATTTTCAAGTGCGGAGTACAGCAGCAGCGGTCCGTGCCCTGCCGATAAGATTTCCAGTTCCCCTGTGCTTGAAGAGCAGGCGACTCCCACAAAGGTGACAAAACGGCTAGGATCGAGATCGCGGGAAACGCGAGCGTTAATCTGCGTCATCGCGGCGAACAGATCTGTGTGAACGGCAAAGCTGGAACGCGCGTAGGCCCGGCACGCGGCTGCGAGCAGAGCCGGACCGATGCCGTGCCCGGTCACATCGCCAAGCACAATCATGAGGCGGCCGTCGGACATAACGTCCCAGTCGTAAAAATCGCCGCCGGTGTCGTCGGCCGGCTTGTTCCAGCCGGCGATGGCGAACCCGGAAAGGTCCGGCGGCTTTTGCGGAAGCAGCGCCCGCTGGATGTCGCGGGCGGTCCGTAAGTCGTGTTGTACCCGATCGAGCTGGCGGCGCGTTTCTGCCTCCCGCAAAGCAGCTTCGACATGTTTGCGAATCTCCCCGGCAACGCCGCCGGCGATGAAACCGCTCACGAGCAAAATGAACGCATAGAGACTGACGTCGGTTTGCGTGACCGGCGCTGGAGTTCCCGGCCTAGGAGGTACCCAACCAAGGGAAATGGCTGCGGCGAGGTAGGTAAAAGCGGCAGTGATGCCCGCGAGACGACAGATCCAAGGGTCGAGACGCAGAATCGAAAGGATGATGAAAACGAAGAACAGCAGCGTGGCGGG
>Ga0066676_10000495_pt1 | contig 14289 bp, 8 predicted proteins | sample GraSoiAngelo_125_FD_62293 | JGI IMG/M metagenome (GOLD analysis project Ga0066676, IMG submission 62293) | Grasslands soil microbial communities from the Angelo Coastal Reserve, California, USA - 14_0927_05_40cm | ecosystem: Environmental > Terrestrial > Soil > Grasslands | place: USA...
CCGCGCACCAGGCGCGGGCGGACGTGGACCAGGTAGCGCAGCCACTTGTCGGCCAGGATGTGCAGCAGCCCGCGCAGACGCTGGCGGCGGTCGACGTCCTTGAGCGGCTTCGGCGTCCCAGGGGACGCGAGCCGCTTGCGGATCTTCTGGCTCAGCCGGCGCGTGGGGTGAGCGGCGGACGCGCGGGCAACGCGAGCGTGGCGGACCACGATCCGACGGGGCACGCCGAGGTGCGCGCCCTCCGTGCCGCGGCCGCGGCGCTCGGAAACCACCGGCTCTCGGGCGCCGTTCTGTACGTGACGGTCGAGCCCTGCGTCATGTGCATGGGCGCGGCCATCCAGGCACGGATCGCGCGACTCGTCTACGGCTGCGCCGACCCGCCGCCGGCTCGCTCTTCGACCTCGCGGCCGATCCACGCCTGAATCACCGCATCCGCGTCACTGCCGGGGTGGCGGGGGACAGGTGTCGTACGCTGCTCCAGGACTTCTTCCGCACGCGCCGCGGCAGCGCGATGTAGCGCGCCCTCGACGGGCGATCCGACCGCTGACTCTGGTGGTCCCCCCCGACCGCTGCGCTACTCACGGTCGCCGTGGAGAGGCGCGTGAGCCTGGTTGAAACGGCACGACTCGAAATCGTGTGAGCCCTCGTGGCTCCGGGGTTCGAATCCCCCCTCTCCGTTCGGAAAAATCCACTACTTCGCCGCCCCCTGCAATTAGGCACGCGCGATGGTTCGCGTCGGCCTCCCCCACGAGCAGTTCTCCCGGCACGGCGTTGCGGCGACCATATTCGTCCGCGAGACGCGCTCCCATGTAAGCCGCCGCCCGCCTCGTAAGCGTGGCGGAGCAGCCCGACGGCTCAGCCTCCGCCGGCCTCCCGCACGATGCGCAGCACGGGCCGCCAGCTGGCCGCGGGGTGCTCTCGGCTGGCAAAGGCCATGCCGTTGCTGCCGTTGCCCGTGATGGCAAGCGTATAGAACCCAGCGTCGCTCGTGAAGGCGCGCGTCACGTCGAGGTGCACGAGTTGTCCGCGCTCCACGCGCCCCAGCTGCGCCACCTCCTCGCCCGTCGCCGGCACGAGCGTGGACAGATCCTGGAGATCGAGCTTCGCGTCGCCGTTGGTGTCAGCGTCCTTCCACCTGAGGCCGGGGCCGCGGCCGCTGTTCGGGTCGAGGCCGTTGCCGCTGCCCTCGCGCCAGCCCACGCCCGGTACCCTGTAGACCCGTCCGCCGTCGTCCGAGGGATTGGTCACGTGCAGGTCCAGCACGGCCTTGCGCACGCCCTTGACGGCCGAGAGGTCGAACTCGAGGTAGGCCACGCGCGCCGGCGAGCCGTCGATGACGAGCTCGGCCGCCGCCCCGTGATTGCGGTTCGCCTCCCGGCCGTCGATGTAGGTGTCGGCCACAGGTGAGCGCTGGCTCGCCAGGCACTCGCCACGGTTCTGCGCCCCGGAGACCGCCCCTGCGAGCGCGGCCGCGCAGGGAGACGAGAGACGGTCCTGCCGGGCGGCCCGGCCGACGCGCCGGGCGAGCTTCGCGAGGCGCTGGACCGCGATCGTCATCAGCCGGTCCGCCTGCCGCGGGTTGGTCGCGCGCGCAGCCCATGCGACGAGCCGGTCCGCCCGCTGGAGCAGCCGGGCGACGAAGGCCGGCGTGGGCTCGCCCGCGCACGCATCCAGGGCGAGCGCGCCGGCGATGGCGATCTGGACCGCGTCGAAGCCGAGCACATCATGGTGGCAGCCGTCGGCGGCGCAGTGGTCGAACGTGCACGGTCTCGCGTCATCGCAGTCGGCGTCCACCCGGCACTTCGGCGAGGGGGCGTCCTTAGTGAGCGTCACCGAATCGTGCACCTCGCCGTCCGCGCGGACCATCTCGGCGGTGAGCGTCCCGCCGTCCACCGCCACGCGAGTCACGTGGAAAGCCTCCTCGGCATACGCTGTCAGGCCGGTCGGGGTCACGGGGCGGAGCTCCCCGCCGCCGCCGCCGGTGGTGATGTAGATCGTGCCCTGACCGGGCGGCACGACCTGGCCCGCCCGCAGCGGCAGGGTGCGCTCGTAGTCCTGGTCGTGCCCCATGAGCACGATGTCGACCGAGTAGCGGTCGATGAGCGGCAGCAGGTTCGCGCGCACGGTGAGGTCGGGGCCGTGTACGCCCCCCGAGTAGATCGTGTGGTGGAAGACGACGATCTTCCAGAGCGCACCGCTCGCGCCGAGGTCTTGGTCGGCGAACGCGTACTGCGGGCTCGCGGGGTCGGTGCTCTGGTTGCTGTCGAGCACGACGAAGTGGGCGTTGCCGTAGTCGAACGAGTAGTAGTCCTCGGACCCCGCGGGGTTGTTGGCCGGCGTGCCGAAGGCGTCGCGCCACGGCTGGCCCCCGTCGGTCTTGACGTCGCGGTTGCCGCGACAGGGCCAGAAGACGAGCCGCCGGATCAAGTCCCGGTAGGGCGTGAAGAACTTGGGGTCGAAATCGGAGGCGGCGCCCGCGTCGTAGACCATGTCGCCGGTGTGGAGGAGGAGGTCAGCCGGAAGGGCGAGCATGCGGTCGCGCACGGCGCGCTGATTCGCATCGCCGCTCCCCGAGTCCCCGATCACGAGGAACCTGAAGGGACGGGCCGGATCGTCGGTCCGGAAGACGGACTCCGGGCCGAGGGGGCCGCCATCGGCCTGCGGAGTGTAGGCGTACTCGGTGCCGGGGCTGAGCCCGTCGACGGCGATCGCGCACACCGTCCCGGCCTTACCGGCAGCGGTGGCTGTGGCGCCGTCCACCGGGCGGATCGTGAGCGAGCAGGCCGCGGCGACGTCCGTGTTCCACACCACGGTGACCGAGTGAGTGGTGAGCAGCTGGAGGTAGGGGCCGCGCCTGAGCTCAACGGCCGCGGCCGGCGTGGCCGCCGCGAGGAGCGCACAGAGGAAAGGAATGTGGAGCGGTCGCGTTCTCATGTCGCAGCGGGTGGCCTCACTCCAGGTTGAGTATGAGCTCGGGCTTGCCGGTCGCCGATTCGCGGGTGCGGTAACTCACCGAGTCGCCCGAGGCGCTGTCGATCGCGAAGTTGTAGGTGCCGTCCGCGGTGACCGTGCCGGTCAGGGGGAACTCGACCACCTGCTTGACCGCCACCGGCCCCTGCGTGGCGAGGCCGGGGCCGTCGATCGCCGGGCGGTTGTTGTAGTTCGTCGCCCCTTCGGACCAGCTGTTGTCGGTTATGCGATGGAGGGTGCCGCCCGAGTCACTCGCCGACGCTGGGCTCGACCCGGCCGTCAGGCGCAGGCGGGCGCTCGTCACCGTGCGGCCGCCGACCCCGCTCACGGAGAAGCGCACGAAAGCCTGGCGGACGGGATTGTCGCCGACCTCGATCAGGTTCGCCGTGCCGAAGACCCTTGTTGGCTTGCTCGCGTGCACGTAGGTATCGGCAATCGGCACGAAGGTCAGCGTCACCGGCCCGGGGACGGTCGTGGTGGTGGTCGTCGACGTGGTCGTGGTCGTCGACGTGGTCGTAGTGGTCGGCGCCATCGTGGTGGTCGTTGTGGTCGTGGACGTGCTCGTGGTGCTCGACGAGGCCAGCGTCAGGATGAGCAAGGGCTGGCCGGCCGACGCCTCACGACTCCGATAGTGGACGGCGTCGGTCGAGGGCGTGTCGAGCGCGAGGTTGTAGGTACCGTCCCCGGTGACGGCGGACGTCACGTCGAAGTCGATCACGTCGTTGAACGTCACCGCCGCCGCGTGGCTCGCGATGATCGGGCCGTCGACCGGCGGCCGGTTTTCGTAGTTGATCGTCGTCTCCTGCCAGGTGCTGTTCGAGATCGTGTGCACGCTGCCGCCGTTGTTGCTTGGTGACGAGGAGCCCGCATCCACCTGCATGCGCAGGATCGCCTGCGTCACCGCCTGCCCCCCGGTGCCGGTCACCGCGAAGCGCAGATAGCTGATGCGGACCGGGCTTGCGTCCACGATGAGGATCGGATCCGTCCCGAAGTTCGTCGTGGGGAAGCCTGCGTCCACGTAGGCGTCCGCCGTCGCGGTGAACTGCAGCGTGGTCGTGGTGGCCGGCGCCGTGGTGGTGGTGGTCGTCGTCGTTGGCGCCGTGGTGGTGGTCGGCGCGGTGCTCGTCGTCGTAGTCGGTGGCTGAGTGGTCGTCGTCGTGGTCGTGCTGGTGGTCGTCGTGGTGGTAGTGGTGCTCGGCACCTGTGCGAAGAGGTTGTGGTAGTAGTGCAGGGAGGAGGGGCTGGAGGCGACGACCACGAGCCCGGTGCTCGGGTCGACGTTCTGCTTGGTGCCGGTCGGGTTGTTGATGTCGTTCGCGGCCGCTTGCTGGATGAATGGCGTGCCGTCACCGCTCGGGAAGGCGATGGCATCCATGTCGCTCGCCTTGTAGTAGATCGCGGCGGCGTTCAAAGAGTAAAAGACGTAGACGAGGCCCTGGACCTCATCCAGCATGCAGATCGGGCGGGTGGGGTTGTCGGCGACCGTGACCACCTTGTAGAGCGGCGACCAGACGCCGGTCGCCGAGCGCACGAGGAGCCCGACTAGCGTGTCGGTCGACGTCGTGTAGCTCGTCTTGACGGCGACGAAGAGGCGGCCGTCGGAGGCGAGCTTCATGTTCATGTGATCATCGGCAAATTTGCCTCCCTGCCCCGCGACCTCCTGCGTCCAGGAGGCGGTCGGCGCCGCGGAATCGGGGTGCACCGCGAAGTAGTCCTTCGTGGTCGACTGGTTGCTCCAGAATACGCCGATCTTCCCGGGAGGGCCGGGGAGCGCCACCACGCCAGCGATGTCGTCCGAGGAGACCGTCGTCCCCTGCGAGACCGGCACCACGAAGGGCGCGCTCCACGTCGTGTCGTTGCCGACAGAGTTCGCCACCATCACACGGCTGTTGAGGGTGTAGGCGATCCACAGCCGGCCGGTCGTGTCCTTGGCGATGGTCAGCGCCTCGGTGCCCCCGCCCGGGATCACCACCGGAAATCCCGAGTCGAGCTTGTAGGTCTGCAGGCTCGAGATGTACGTGTAGCGCATGAGCCGGTTCTCGGGCGTTCCGCCCGTGAGGCCGAACTGCGACGCCATGTAGAGGTGCTGCCCGTCCCAGAGCGCGTCCTGCCGGCTCGCCTTCCGGCTGTCGACCAAGACCCCTGTGTCGACCCAGGCCTGCGTCGCCATGTCGAGGCGGTGGATGCGGTGCCCGCCGCCGTTCGCCGGGTCGAAGAGGGTCGCCCACCAGAGGCCGTCGTTGTACCAGAGCTTGCTCTGCGGCTTGTGCGCGGTCGCCCGGTTCGTGTCCGCGTCGACGCCGGACCCGAAGCTGAAGTCCTCGAAGCCCACGTCGCTGGCCGAGCTGGCCGTGGTCGCGCTCGGTGTAGCCGTGGTGCTCCAGGGCGCAGCGGTCGTCGTGGTGGGCGACGGACTGGCCGTGCTGGTGGTGGTGGTGGTCTTGCTGGCCGAGTCGCGGATCAGGGCGCGCGGGGTAGCGGGCACCGCCGCGAGGCCGTGAGGCCGGCCGCCGACGGTGACCGTGACCTCGGCCGCGCCCTCGAGCCCCTGGTCATCGCTCACGCTCGCCGTGACCGTGTGAGCTCCGGGGCTGAGCGTCGTGCTGAAGCTCTCTCCGACCCCGATCACCCCGTCGCGATCCGAGGTCCACGTGAGCTGGTCGGTGAGGTCGCCGCCCTCGAGGTCGTTGGCCGTACCCCGGAAAGGGATCGCCTGAGCGGGCGTGAAGGGCGCCCCCTCGTTGGGTGCAGTGATCGCCACCAACGGCGGCGTGTTGCCCGCCGGCGCGGCACGCACCGTGACGCGAATCTGCGCCGCATCGGCTAGCCCTGCGCCGTTCGTCACCGACGCGGTGACGGTATGGCGCCCCAGGCCGAGCTGCGGCGCGACGATGGCGCCCGTGCCGAGCGCCCCGTCGACGTCGGAGCGCCACTCGATGAGCGCGCTCAGGTCACCGTCCACCGCGTCGGTGGCGCCGCCTTGGAGCGTGACGGGGTCGCCGGCGAAGAAGGTCGCACCCGGCTGTGGCTGCAGGATGCCGACCGCGGGCTTCGGGCGTCCGGAGACGGTGAGCACGAGCACGGGCCGTGGCCCGCGCCGCGCCGCGGACGAGAGGTAGGCGACACCATCCCGCGCCGGGCTGTCGATCGCGAGGTCGTACACCCCGTCACCGGCGATCGCGCCGTCGAGGGCGAACTCCACCACGGCGCCCATGGCGACCGGCCCGAGCGTGTCGAGGCCGGGCCCGTCGACCGCGGGGCGGTTGGCGTACGTGAGGGTCGACTCCTCCCATGCGCCGTCGGTGATCACGTGCACGGTGCCGCCGGTCTCCCCGCTCGCGTTGCGAACGCCGAGTCGCAGCCGGGCGTGCTCGACGGATCGCCCGTTGACCCCGCTCACGCGGAAGCGCAGGTAGCTCGTGCGCGCTGGCGAGCCGTTCACACGCAGCCGCGTGCTCGCGTGGAAGCTCGTGGCCGGCGCCGAGCTGTCGACGTAAGTGTCGGCGATCGGCGCAAAGCGCAGGATCTGGGTGGGGGGCGCCTGCGCGGCCCCCCGCTGGGAGATGGCCAGCAGGCCGCCAATCACGGCTACCGCCTTGCGCATCGCGGTTCGTCGGCGCTCCATCATCCGTCTCCACCCACCGAGCTCGTGCCGCACCGCTTGGCTCCGATGGCCCGCATCTGGGCGCGGTGGGCGGCGAAGGCCGGGTATCCGAGGTCCCAGGGGAAGCGGCCGAGCGAGCGCCAGAAGAAGCCCGAGAGACGCAGCGGGCCGCCCGGCGTGTCGGGGCCGGTGGTCCGGAAGAGCGCGTCGGCCCACGCCGCCATGTTCTCCCCGCGCTCGCCCCAGATCGCGATCATCGACCCCGGGCCGGTCACGCTCTTGTGGTCCGCGTTGATCGAGGTCTGCCCCCAGACCGGGATGCCGGGCGTGCGCGCGGCCGCGGCGAGCGCCTCTCTCAGCCGGCGCACGTTCTCCAGGTCGAAGCGGCCCTTGGCCACCGCCTGCAGCGACACGAACAGGACGTCGGTCTCGACCTCGCCGTTCTGGCCATAGCCGTCGACCTTCATGCCCGCCGAGTTCATCCGGTCCCAGAGCACGCTGTAGTACTGTATCACTTTCTTGTCAGGGAAATATTCCTTGGCGAGCTGGTACATCCACCGGCGCCGCGCGTGGTTGGCGTACTCGGTCACCTCGTGCGTGATGCACACGCCGTAGACGCGCGGATGGTGGCCGAAGCGCTTGGCGAGCACGGCCAGGCGGGCGCGCGCCTGCGCCTCGTCCCAGCGCCCGTCCTTCTGCCAGTCGCGCTTCGTGAGCAGGCCGCACCCGGGGACGGCGAGCATCCCTTCGGGCAACAACTCGAGGACGTCCTTCTTGTCTCCGGTCCCGACGATCATGTCGGCCCCGAGGCTGCGCACCTCGACGATGCGGTCCCGGACCGAGACGGTCCGGCTCCCGGCCTTCCGGCCGAGGGAGTACGTGCCGTAGTAGCGCAGCGGAGCGCACGCGGCCCCCGCCGCCTGCACGCCGAGCGCCGTCCCAAGGGCGACCACGCCGGAGAGGAAGAGGACGCGCCCGTCGCGTCCGAGCGGGGAGCGTGCCGCCCTCATATGTCCTGCGGCGAGCGGTCGCGCGCGTAGAGACGCAGGATCTGCTTCGTCATCCCGTCGACGACCGCCTTGAGGTCGCCGTCGGCCGGCACCTCGTGGAAGTTGCGGATCCATCGGCGGAGCCCCCGGAAGCACTCGAGCTGGCGCGCCGTCTCGGCGACGGTGAGCTCCCGCTTGCGCGCCGCGATCAGCTCCGGGTCGGCGGTGAGGCAGAAGGCGAGGGCCGGCTTGGGGATGAGCCGCATGATCACTGCCTCGAGCCAGGGCCGCTGCACCAGGGGATGCGGGAAGGTACGCAGGTCGTAGAAGTAGCGGTCGAGGACCACGACCTCGCCGCGCACCAGGCGCGGGCGGACGTGGACCAGGTAGCGCAGCCACTTGTCGGCCAGGATGTGCAGCAGCCCGCGCAGGCGCTCGCGGCGGTCGACGTCCTTGATCGGCTTCGGCGTTCCGGGGGATGCGAGCCGCCCGCGGATCTTCTGGCTCAGCCGGCGCGTGGGCAGGAGCGGCTTCTGCGCGCCCAGGTAGACGGCGGAGGCGGGGATGCGCGTCGGCGCGAAGCGGCGGCAGATCAGCTCGGCGAGCGTCGTCTTGCCCGAGCCGTCGGGGCCGGCGAGGATGACCACGTGGCCCTTCAGACGCACCCACGCCATGACGCGGTCCCAGACGGCGCCGCGGCGCCCCCGCAGCCAGCGCGAGATCGCCTCGGGATTGCGCCGCGCGGTGGCGAGCAGCAGCCGACGCCGGAGACCGAGTGCCCGCTCCGGCGTGCCCGCCGCCAGGCACTCCGCCAGCTCGGCCGCGAGGGTCCGGCCCACCACCGCGGTCGCCGCGTGCCGGAACTCCTCGCTCTCTCCCGCATCGAGCTCACGCAGCCGCGCGCGGTACGACGGGCGCACGGCGCCCTTGTCAAACACGCAATGCAGGAGGACGGCCAGGCTCTCGAGGGCGGGGGACGGGACGTAGAACGGGGCCGAGAGCCCGCCCTCCGCGTGGCGCCGGCGCGATTCGAGCACCAGCGCCCCGGGCAGGTAGACGAACGCGTTGTGCACGACATCGGTGCGCACGTCGAGCACGAGCCCGCGCGCCACGCCGTCACACCGCAGTGGCGCGAGGTAGTAGTTGATATGGGAGCTGCGCCGCCGACTCGCCATCCAGGCCAGCCCGTGCGCCTCCGCCAGGCGCCGGATGATGGCGTGGCTCAGCTGCAGGTCGTTCGGGTTCAGGACCAGGTCGATGTCTTTGCCGAAATTGTCCGGCCAGCACTCGTAGTTGCGCAGCACGACATAGCGCACGCACTCGTCCTCGTAGGCGGCGAACAGGGCCTCGAGGAACGGCCGGGCGTGCGGGTCTCCCCCCGCGGCCGGGTTCTGCGTGTCGACGGGAAGCGGGCCGATGGCAGTCACAGTACCCTCCTGACGCTCTCCACCACGGCGTGCAGGTTGTCCTCGAGCCAGGACGGCGAGCGCACGAGCCAGCTGTCCCGGCGCAGGCGGAGGTGGCCGAGCCAGCCGCACACGGCGAGCGCGCGGTAGAGCCGCTCGTCGGCGCCGAGCAGGCGGAGCTCGCGCTCGAACAGCTCCGCTTCGAGCGGCGGCAGCGCGCGTGACAGCATCGTCCGGGTGAAGAGCGTGCCGAAAGCGAAGCCCTGGCGACGGATCGGTCGCCGGGCGAGCAAGAGCAGGAGGTCGATCAGGGGCAGGCCGCGGGGGTCGAAGGCCTCGAAGTCCAGGATGCCGGTGACCCGGTCCCCGGGCCCGTAGAGCAGGTTGGCGAGGTCGTAGTCGCCGTGGTGCCAGCCGAGCGGCAGCCTCGTGCCCACGAGCGTCTGCGTGAGCCACTCCTCGATGGCGGCGAGCGCTTCGCGGCTCTCCTCGCGGACCACCTGGCGCAGCTCGACCAGCCACCGGCCACAGAGGCGGTCGAACTCCGCCTCCTCGATCGTGACGGGCTCCTCGGTCACCCGGCGCAGCTCGGTGAGCACCGCGGCGGCGTCGAGGATCGCCCGGTCGTAGCGCCGGCCGGAGCGCGAGTAGTAGAAGCGCCCCGACCTGCCTTCCAGCGCGGTCTCGGCGAAGAAGGCGTGGCCGTCGAGCGTCCCTTGCGCGAGCGGGACGGGGAAGAGGCGCCGCACACGCGGCGGGATACGCGCGTCGGCGGCCAGCGCCTCGAGCGCGCGATGGTGCCGCGCACACGCGACTCGGGCGGGCTCCGCGAGCGGGAGGCGGGCGATCACCCCGCCCTCCGCGGGCGAGCCCGCCACCAGCACCACCACCCCCTTGGCGCGCACGTAGTAGCGCGCCAGACGGGCAGCGCCCGGCGGGAGGTTGGCCCGCGCGCCGAGGTGGTCGAGCACGCGCTCGGCGAGCGAGGTGGCGACGGGCTCGGTCGAGAGCACGGCGGCGAATCCGGGTAGATAGGGGTAGAGGCGGCGCTCCACCGCCCCGCGCCGGTTGCAGACGTCCCACGCGCGGACGAGGGGGCGGAGCGTCCGGCCGCGCGTGCGGTAGGCGTCGGCCGAGAAGTTCATGCGGTCTGTGCGCTCGAGGTCGAGGACCTGGTGGAACTTGTGCCGGAACGGGATCGGGGCGAAGAGCCAGCAGCCGTGAAAGCCCGCCGCCGCTGCGGCCCGCCGGAACGTTCGCGGCGTGTAGCTCGCGCCGCGCGGACCCCGCCCGCCGAGCAGGTGGGAGACCGCGTAGCGGTTCTCGACGCCGACGTAGGCCTGGCCGCCGGCAGCGAGCACGCGGCGGAGCTCGCGGAGCAGCTCCGTCCCGCACGCGGCGGACAGCGGCTGCTCGGCCGCCACCGCCTCGAACCACTCGCGCAGGCCGGGCACCACCGCCAGATCGACGCTGCCGTCGGCCAGGGGCAGGCGGAGCGGGTCGATCACCCGCGCGAAGCTCAGGTCGTCGAGCCCGGCGCTCCGGGCTTGGTGCCGGCCGAGCCGCAGCCGCTCGAGAGCGCCATCCAGTACGACCACGTGCGCCGAGCTGCGCGCCAGGATGAGCGGCGCGGCCCCCCAGCTCGGCCCGAGGAAGAGCACGCGGCCCGCCGGACGCAGGTCGAGCAGGAATTGCCAGCCGGCGCGCGTCGGGTCGCCGAGGTCCTGGAGCGTGTCCTCCCACGTCCTCCCCAGGACCTTCGCCCGCACCCGCGCCCACGCCGACCGGCTCCGCGCACGCAGCGCGCCGGAGAGGACCTCGCTCGTGAAGCGCCGGAGCGCCTCGTCCCAGCCAAGCGCCGTCACCTCCGCGAGCAACTGGCGCATGCGGTCGCCGCAGAACGCGGGCAAGGGCCCCTTCCTTGCGAAGGGCGAGCCGAGGAGGCAGACGCCGTCCACGCGGGGATAGTGCAGCGTGCAGGCGCGGCACCAGACCTCGCCGGCGCGTGCGTTGAGCGGGCCCCGGCAGACGGGGCAGGCGAGCAGCTCCGGGCCGGCGCTCGGCAGTGCGCTACGCCAGGTCAGGGCTGTACTCCTTCAAGCCGACGAGCTGCGGCAGCGTGACGCCCGAGGTGACGAGGAAGAGCCCCGTCAGGGCGGCGGTCTTCAGGGAGTAGGCCACGCTCGAGGTGACCGCCGCGCCAATGAGGCTGTAGACGGGGATCAGCGTCACGTCCCCGACCACTGTGATCACCAGGCCGACGAGCGCAGTGTAGGTGTTGAACTCGGGCCGCCCGATGCCGACGTTGTAGCCGTTCAGCACGCCGTCGGCGCCGTGCGCGGCGAGCCCCACGAGGAGGATCTGAAAGGCGGGGACGGCGGGCGCGAACTCCGGGCCGAAGAGGTGGATGATGAGCGGCCCGCCCACCACCGCCATGACCAGGACGAGCCCGATGTTGATCGCGAACGCCCGCTGGTAGAGGAGCACGCCGCGCGCCCGCGCCTCCGACATCGGGAGACTCGCGATGAGCGGGCGGAGCACGAAGGTGAGGCTCGCCGAGAGCGGGCGAAACGCCTCGGCGACCTTGGTGGCGACCGCGTAGTAACCGACCACCTCCACGCTCGCGAGCGTCGAGAGGATCATCATGTCCAGGCGCCAGTTGAGCATGTTCGCGATGCGCCCGATGTGGCCCTTGATGCCGAACACGATCGCCTCCGCCGCGATGGCGCGATGCAGCCGCGGCCACGGCCAGAAGCCGGCGCGCACGAGGCACAGCACCGCGGCTATGCAGCTCAGGCCCGAGCCGCCCACCGAGGCCAGGACGATGATCTCGGGGCCCGCCTCGACCCTCCACATGAGCGGCAGGACGAACAGCATGGCGGCGAGGTCCTCGATGAAGAGAACCACGTTCGCCTCGGTGAAAGTCTGCAGCCCCTGCTGGACGGAGTTCAGGTAGTTGCGCACGATCTGCAGAGGGATCGAGAGCCCGACGACGAGCACCGCCTCGCGCGAGAGCATGGTGAGGAAGTGGGCCTGGACGAGCCCGCCGCACAGGACCCAGCCTCCCCAGCCGGCGAGCCCGATGACGACACCGAGCCAGGCGCTCGTCTCGGTGATCGCCTGCACCGAGTACTTGCGACAACCGACCAGGTAGGCGTTGGCGAGGGTGATGCCGGCACCGAGCAGCGCGGTCACCACCGTGGGCATGACGCGCACGATGGCGAAGGTGCCCGCGCCCTTCGCCCCGAGCGCGTTGGCGACCACGAGCGCGGCCACGGCCGCGGCTCCCGTCGACAGGAAGCTGGTGGCCATGGTGATCGAGATGTTGCGCATGAGCCGCATGCCGCCCCACCTCACTCCGGGCCCGCCCAGCCGATGAGCGTCTTGCGGGCGTCGCGCTTGGTCCACGCGTAGTAGAGCGCGCGGTTCAGGTCGTCCGCCGAGCGGACGTAGAACTCGTCGGTGCTGAGCACGGTGTCGAGCAACGCCTGCACCGCCGGATCGCGCAGCCGCTCCAGGACGCGGTGGAAGTGCGGCAAATGGCTGCGGTTGCAGCCGTGGAACGTCAGGCCCTTCGCGATCATCTCGCGTGTGTCGAAGAGCACGGAGCGCTCGGAGGGGCCGAACAGGATCGCGCTGCCGCCCGGGCGCAGGCATTCGATCACCTGCTCGAGGGTGTCCGCGGCGCCGTCGCCGCCGACGCACTCGAAGGCCACCTCGACCTCGCCGCGCAGCGGTGCGAGGCTCTGCGGGTCCTCGGCGTCGCTCGCCGTGCCGATCAGCGGGAGCATCGCGCGGCGGTTCTCCCAGTCCTTGCCGCTCATGCAGATCGCCTCGCGCGGCACGTGGTAAAAGGCCAGCAGGCAGATCGCCACCAACTGCCCGAGGGGGCCGTTGCCGAGGATCAGGTAGCGGGATTCGGGGCGGATCGGGGCCTTGTCGCAGCCGGCGAGGATGGTGGTCAGCGGCTCGGTGAGGGCCGCGACGCGATCGGGAATCTCGGGATCGACCGGCACCACCAGGCGGCCGGGGTGGCGCAAGACGCTCTGCGCGAGCCCGTCGGTGTTGCTCGACAGGTACAGGTGGTGCAGGCAGTAGTTCTCGCCCGCGCCGCCGGGGCGGCATGCGAGGCAGCCCTCGGCCTTGGAGGGATAGAGCTCGGGGTACGCGATGTAGCAGGGGACGTTCGGCACCACGACGACGCGGCTCCCGGGCCGCACGCCGCCCGCCGCGGGGGCGGCCTCGATCACCTCGGCCACGCCCTCGTGCAGCAGCGCGAGCGGGAGCTTGCGCGAGAGCGCGCGTCGGTCACGCCTGCCGGCGTAGAGCTTCAGGTCCGAGGCACAGACGCCCGTCAGGCGCGGGCGGAGCAGGACGTCGTCCGGCCGCTCGCGCTTGATCTCCCGCTCAACCGCCTCGATGCGGAAGGGCTGCGTCAGGCGGTACGAGATCGCTGGGTTCCATTTAGCCATCTAGCAAGCTTCTCCGTTATCGTCATCTACCATCCATCTCCGTTGCCGGTGCGCTGGTGCTCCACGAGGCTCGTCGCGAACAGGAAGTCCTCGTACGTGGTGATCTTGAAGTTCGCGTACGAGCCCTCGACGATGCCCACGCGGCCCCCGACCCGAAGCACGAGCTGCGCATCGTCGGTCGCGCCGATCACGCCATCGGCGGCCGCCCGCCGATGCGCCTCGACCAGCAGCTCGTAGCGGAACGCCTGCGGCGCCTGGCCGCTGTAGAGGTGCGTGCGCTCGGGGACGCGCTCGATGAACCCGTCGCGGCACTCCACGACGGTGTCGAGCGTGGGCACCACCACGTTGGCGCCGCCCACCCGGCGCGCCATCTCGACCGCCTCCATGATGACGCGCGCGCCGGTGAAGGGGCGGATGCCGTCCTGCACGACGACGATCTCGCACGGCTCGATGCTCGCCAGGCCCGCTGCGGCGGAGGCCTGGCGCGTCGGCCCCCCAGGTACGACCCGCCGCACCTTGAAGAAGCGGTAGGTGTCGACGATGTCGTAGTAGAGCTGCTCGTAGCGCGCGTTGATCACCAGGGTCACGTCGTCGACGAGCGAGAGCTTCTGGTAGGTCTCGAGCACGTGGGCCAGGATCGGCTTCCCGCGCACCTGGACGAACTGCTTGGGGATGAAGCTCCCGGTGAAGCGGCTGCCGCTCCCCCCGGCGAGCACGATGGCACTCACCCGCCCGCTCGTTTCGGGGCTCTCGCCCGGCTGGCGTGCGGGAGTGGCTACGGAGGGAGGTGGCTTGGTCTGCATGCTCATGGTCGTGCACCTCAGAGGAGCTGCTGTCGCCGCGGAATG
>Ga0066676_10000514_pt1 | contig 14078 bp, 9 predicted proteins | sample GraSoiAngelo_125_FD_62293 | JGI IMG/M metagenome (GOLD analysis project Ga0066676, IMG submission 62293) | Grasslands soil microbial communities from the Angelo Coastal Reserve, California, USA - 14_0927_05_40cm | ecosystem: Environmental > Terrestrial > Soil > Grasslands | place: USA...
GCCTTGTGATCGCGTCGGTCTCGAAGGAGAACGGCACCGGCTCCGGATCGCCCGGTTGCCGCTCCAGCGCGTCGAAGTCGACCGACTCCCTCAGCACGCGCGGCGGCGTGCCGGTCTTCAGCCGGCTCATCGGAAAGCCGAGCCGCGCCAGGGCCTCCGACAGCCCGACCGCGGCCATTTCCTCGATGCGGCCGCCCGGTCGATTTTCCAGGCCCACGTGCAGGAGACCGCGCAGGAAGGTGCCGGTGGTCACGACGGCGCACGTCGTCGGGAGCATGAGGCCGGAGGCCAGGGCCACCCCTCTCAGGACACCCTCCTCGACCAGAAGGTCGCATGCCTCCCCTTCGACCAGCGTGAGACGCGGCGTCACTTCGACGACCTGCCGCATTCTGTTCGAGTAGGCCTCCTTGTCGGCCTGGGCGCGCGGAGCCTGCACCGCCGGTCCTCGGCTGGCGTTGAGCAGGCGGAACTGAATGCCCGTCTCGTCGATCGCACGCCCCATCTCGCCGCCGAGCGCGTCGATCTCGCGCACCAGGTGCCCCTTCGCAAGGCCACCGATCGCAGGGTTGCACGACATCCGCGCCACGGCCCTTGCGTCGAGCGTCACCAGGGCCGTCTCGCATCCCATGCGCGCCGAAGCCAGGGCCGCTTCGCAACCGGCGTGACCGGCCCCGATGACGACGACGTCGAAACGGCCGCGGAAGGGATCGCTCATTTGCCGATGCAGAAGTTCTTGAAAATGCGTTCATAGATCCCGTCGATGCCGACGTCCCCGGTGATCTCGCCGAGCCTGTCCAGCGCCTCGCGGTAATCCAAGAGGAGGCATTCGTCCACGACACCGCGCAGCGCCCCCTCCTCGGCGCGGGCCATCGCCGCGGCCGCCCGCAGCAGGAGATCGCGGTGGCGGACGTTGGTAATGAAAATTCCCTCGCGCTCGGCGACCGCCCCGGATCCGACCGCCTGCACGAGTCGGAGCCGCAGCGTCTCGATCCCCTGCCCGCTCTTGGCCGACACCTCGAGTGCACCGTACCTGCGCCGCAGGCGCATCGCCTCGTCCAGGCCCAGTCGGCACGCCAGGTCCACCTTGTTCAGGACGACGACCGATCGCGTATCGTCGATTTCGCCGAGCAGGTCCCGCTCGTCGTCGCGTAGCGGGCGGCCCCAGTCGAGGACCACGAGCAGGAGGTCGGCGGAGAGCAACGCGCCCCGCGCCCGGCGCACCGCTTCGGCATCGGCTTCGTCGCGCGGCTCGCAGAGGCCGGCGGTGTCGCGAAGGCTCGCGGCGATGCCGCCCAGATCGATCGTCTCCTCGAGGACATCGCGCGTCGTACCGGCGATCGCTGTGACGATGGCGCGCTCCTCTTCCAGGAGCCGGTTGAACAGGCTCGACTTGCCGACGTTGGGAGCCCCGACGAGAGCGACGCTCGCGCCTTCGCGCACTCGGCGCCCGCGCTCGTAGGTGCCGGCGAGCGTCTCGATGGCCGCCTTCAAAGCGCGCGCTTCGGGACGGGGGCCCCCCTCGGGCATGAACCGGACGGCTTCGGCCTCCTCGCCGAACTCGATCGACGCCTCCAGGCGGGCGATGATCCCGGCCAGACGGTCCTTCAGGCGATCGACCTCGGCCGAAATCCGCCCCCGCACCTGGTCGTGGGCCACCTTCGCCTGAAAGGCCGTGCGCGCGTCGATCAGGTCGCGGATCGCCTCCGCCTGTGTGGCGTCGATCCGGCCGTTCAGGAAGGCGCGCAGGGTGAACTCACCCGGAGTCGCCGGCAGGGCCCCATGCTTCACGGCGGCCACCACAAGCAGCCGCAGCGCCGCCGGGCTGCCGTGCGCCCACAGCTCGGCCGTCTCCTCGCCGGTGAATGTCGCGGGAGCGCGGAACAGGACGAGGTAGCCGTGATCGATCGTCTCACCACCGGCATCCACGAATCGGCCGAACGTCGCCTGCCCCTGCACCTCCCCCCCGATCCTCGCTCCCGCCGGACGGAACAACTCCCTGGCAATGGCGAAAGCGCACGGGCCTGACAGTCGCACGACGCCGACACCACCCCGGCCCGGCGGTGTCGAAATCGCGACGATCGTTTCGGTGTCGGGGGCGGGCAACGGCCGCGGGTCATCTGCGGGAGGAGGAAGAGATTGGAAATCGATCATGGCCGACGGCCGTCCCGGGCCCGAACGGGTCCCTACGAGTGGTCGTCCGGCTCGCGGCCCGCCCCGGGCTTCGCGAGCGGCACGATGGCGATCCTCTTGAGGAACCCGTCGCCGACGCTTCGGGTCTCGACCCCTCCGAGCTCGGCGAGCGCAAGGTGCACCAGGCGCCGTTCGTACGGGTTCAGCGGGCTCAGGAGGCACTCCTCGCCGCGCGCCCTAGCCTTCTCGGCCGAGCGCAGGGCGACCTCCACGATCTCGTCTTCGCGCAGCTTGCGGAATCCGTCGCAGTCGACCTGAATCTTCTTCCCCCTGCGCCCGCGATAAATGATGCGGTTGAGGAGGTACTGTAGGGCGCCCAGCCCCTCGCCCCTGTGACTGAGAAGGTAGTCGCGGTCGTTGCCGGTGACGTCGACCCGAATCGCCGCCTCGGTGTCGGTCGCCGTGGCCCGCACGTCGAGACCCAGACCCCCCAGGATGCGCCCGGCCAGGCGCTCCACGTCGGCCACCTCGGTCGGCGGCGCCTGACCCTCGCCACCTTCGGAAGGTTCGCCGCCTCGATCGTCGAGCATGCTCCAGCCCTCGATGGGTCGGGGGGTGCGCTCGAACGTCCGACGCCGCAACGGCTCATGCGACGGTCTTGTCGTTCGCGGCCCGCTTGTTGATCAGATACTGTTGCCCGATCCCGAGGAGATTGTTGACGAGCCAGTATAGCACCAGCCCGGAGGGGAAGTTGAGGAAGATCCAGGTGAACATGATGGGCATGAGGTACATCATGCGGCGCTGCGCCGGGTCCGGGATGGAGGACGACGTCATCACCTGCTGGACGAGCTGCGTGGCGCCCATGATGATCGGCGTGACGTAGTACGGATCCTTCTGCGACAGATCGCGGATCCACAGCATGAATGGCGCGCGTCGCAGCTCGATCGAGATCGACAGGATGGTGTAGAAGGCGTACAGAATGGGGATTTGCAGCAGGATGGGCAGGCAGCCCGACATCGATCCGAGCGGGTTGATGTCCTCGTCGCGGTAGAGCTTCATCAGCTCCTCGTTCATCTCCTGGCGCAGCTTGTGCCGCGCGCCGGCGTTCCCTTTCTCCGCCTCCTTCTTTTCGAGCCGGTGGTAGCGCTCGCGCATCGCCTTCACCTTCGGCTGCACTCGCTTCATCTTCTCCTGCATGACGCGCATCTTGATCTGGCCGCTGTACAGCAGCGGGAAGAACAGGACGCGGATCACCACCGTCAGGATGACGATCGTCCACCCGTAATTGCCGGTGTAGCGCTGCAGGAACTTCATCGCGTAGAACAGGGGAAGCGCGATGACCCCGAAGAACCCGAAATCCAGAAGCCTCTCCAGCCCTATCCCCATCCCCTTCAGGATGTCGTAGTCTTTCGGGCCGACGAACAGCTTCACCTCGGAGAGGCCCGGCAGGCCGAGCGCCAGGGACAGGTGGAACTCTTCCTTCCCGTCCTCGACCAGCCGCAGGAGCTCGAAGCGTGCGCGGCCCGCGGTCGGCCGCGCGGGCACGAATACCGCGGCGAAGTACTTGTCCTCGACGCCGGCCCAGTGGACCATCCCATCCTGCAGCCATGGCGCGTCGGGCTTGAGGCTGCCCTGCGGCCGCTTCTCGATCGCGCGCCCCTCCGCATTGAGCACTCCGAAGCAGGTGTCGGCGTACTGCCCCTTCTCCTGACCGTTGTGCGCGCCGAACCCGCCGCCCCACACCAGCGTCGGCGTGAGCGCGCGGCCGCCGTCCTCGGCCGCGAACCGCACGTCGGCGAGGTACGAAGCGTGCGGCAGATGGAGCGTCTTCGTCGCCGCCAGGCCCCGGCCGTCACTCCATGCGAACGAGACTTCCGTGAAGGCCGTGCCGCCCTCCGTTCCCTCGCGTCGGGTGACGCGGTAGAGCGCTTCCTTCAGGCGCTTCGTAGCGTCCGGATCTTCCAGCAGGAACTGCAGCGGCAGGTGATCGAGCGATCGCCCGGCGTGCGAAACCAGCTCGAGAGGATGACCGGCGTCGTCCGGATATTTCTTGAGCCGCCAGGACGTCACGCGCGCGCCGCGGTTGGTCAGGCGGATTCCGACCAGCGGCGTTTCGATCGCGACCTCTTCTTCGGAGGGGGCCTCGACGCGCGTGCCGGCGGGGACATCGGGACGCGTGGCCGGAGTGCCGGCCGCGGCGCCTCCGACGCCGGCGAGGCTGGGAGTGCTGCCGACAGGGCCCGGCAGGCCCGGCGTCTCGGCGGCGCCCGGCCCCGGAGTGGCCTGGGCCGCGGGTCCGGATGCGTCGGTCGGAACGGCGGGTGTCCTGCGGGCCGGCTGCGGCGGGAAGACCGTCCACCAGACGATCAGGAACCCGACGGACAGAACGATGAACAGAATCGTCCGCCGGTCCATCAGCGCACGGGATCGTAGCCGCCGCGGAACAGCGGATTGCACCGCAACAGCCGCGAAGCTGCGAGCCGGAGACCGCGCAGGAGGCCGTGGCGCTCGATCGCCATCGCACCGTATTCCGAGCAGCTGGGGAAGAACCGGCACGCAGGCGGCAGGAGCGGCGAGACAAGGCGCCGGTACGCCCCGATGACGGCGAGGGCCGCCGTCCTGGCGGCGGTGGCGATCACCGCACCTTCCGGACGAACGGGCGCAGGCGCGACATGAGCTCCGCTTCCAGGCGCCTGTACTCGGCCCCGGGCAGTGCCGCCCGGGCGTTCACCACGATGTCCACGTCCTCGAGCTCCCCTCGGTGCCTGCGGAAGATCTCGCGGACGAGTCGCTTCGCCCTGTTCCGTCGCACCGCCCCTCCGATCCGCCGCGTCGCCGTGATCCCCAGCCGCGGCCGGCCCGAAGCGTTCCGCAGCACGAACAGGACGAAGGATCCGGAAGGAATCCTCTGCCCCCTGTCGTAGATGACCTGGTACTCGCTGCGCTTGCGGATGCGGTCCTGGGGACGGAACCGGGCGTCGCCCTTCACACCGTCAATCTTTTGCGACCCTTGGCCCGCCTGCGTTTCAGAACGAGGCGCCCGTTCTTGGTGCTCATCCTCGCCCGGAAGCCGTGCGTCTTCCGGCGGCGGCGGTTGTTCGGCTGATAGGTGCGTTTCATGGCCTCGTCTCCGTTGCAGGGAGCGCGGATTATGGACCGTCGGCGCGCGGACTGTCAAGAACGACGCGCGCGCTTCGCGGATCGCATCGACGGGCGGGGCCGCTCGTTGCCGCGCCGAAAAAAAAGTTGCCGTGAGAGGCAAGAAGGGTGTTGACATCGTCGTGTGACGCGGTGCTATAGTGCGCGCCGTCCACAGAAAAGAAAACTCAGCGCGACGACAACGCTTCGGAACGAATGCCTCAGATGAAGCGCTTGCATTTTCCGGGAGTCATCCCGGCGACAGTCAAGGTGTCCCTCGAAACGGGATTCGCGGCGCGGCTCTTCGCGTCCGCCCAAGATGTTCCGGCGCCGGTCGTGCCGGGCCCATATCTGGTGGGGAGGAGGATCGGTTGACATAACACCGCGCCCCGATTCAAGCGTCGACAGTCGAAGTCGCTTCGCATCAGTATCTTGAGGTTCCAAAACTTTTCCACATCTGTGGAAAAGCTGTTGATAAGGTGAGCGGCGATTCGAGGCGACGGGCCGCCTGCAAGGCCTTCGAGCAGTGCCATCGGGCGAACGCAGCCCACGAAGCCGAACGCAATGAACACTTGGGACAGAATCCTCTCCAGCCTGCAGCAGAAAATCAATCGACAAAGCTTCAACACCTGGCTCAAGCCGACGCAGCAGCTGGCCTTCGCGGACGGGACCCTGCACGTCGAGGTCCCCAGCCTGCTGTTCGCCGACTGGATCAACCGCAACTACCTGCCGCTCATCCAGGAGAGCGCGCGGGATATCGAGGGCAGTGACCTTCACCTGCACTTTACCACCCGGCACCCGGGGATGCCGGCCCGGCAGCCGTCGGGACCGCCCGCATCATCGGCCGGAGGAGGAGTGCTCCCCGAAGGACAGGTCCCTTCCGAGGAACACCGCATCCCGTCCGTCTCGGATGCGGACCTCGAGCCGGCGGCACGGGCCGCCTCCCCGCGACCCGGCATCGCTCCTGGGCCGCAGACGCTGGCCCCGCTCGGCACAGGCCTCAATCCGCGCTACAGCTTCGACTCCTTCGTGGTGAGCTCCTGCAACCAGTTCGCGCACGCCGCGGCGGTGGCCGTCGCCGATCAACCGTCCGGTGCCTACAACCCTCTGTACATCTACGGAGGGGTCGGCCTGGGAAAGACACACCTGATGCAGGCCATCGGGAACCGCCTGTTCAGAAACAAGTCAGGGGTCAAGCACCTGTACATCAGCACCGAGACCTTCATGAACGAACTCATCAACTCGATACGCTTCGAAAAAACCATCGACTTCAAGGGGCGCTACCGCAACGTCGATCTGCTGCTCATCGACGATATCCAGTTCCTGGCGGGCAAGGAGCGCACCCAGGAGGAGTTCTTCCACACTTTCAACGCCTTGTACGAGTCCCAGAAGCAGATCGTGATCACCAGCGACTGCCCGCCGCGAGACATCCCGACGCTCGAGGAACGGCTTCGTTCACGCTTCGAGTGGGGCCTCATCGCCGACATCCAGCCGCCCGATCTCGAGACCAAGGTGGCGATCCTCAAGAAAAAGGCCGAGGCCGAGGACCTCCAGCTCCCCGAGGACGTGGCCCACTTCATCGCCGGGCGTGTCCGCTCGAACATCCGCGAGCTCGAAGGATCGCTCATCCGGTTGCTTGCCTACGCCTCCCTGACCGGGCGGCCGATCGACCTGGCGATGGCCCAGGACACGCTCAAGGACCTGATGGACGACCGCGCGCGCACGGTCACCATGGAGGCCATCCAGAAGGTTGTGGCCAGCCACTTCCACATCAAGACGATCGAACTGAAGTCACGGAACAACTCCAAGCACATCTCGTTCCCGCGGCAGGTGGCCATGTACCTGTGCAAGCGGCTCACCGACAAATCGCTGCCGGCCATCGGCGGCGCCTTCGGCGGGAAGCACCACACGACGGTCATCCACGCCATCCGCAAGATCGAGGTCATGCGCGAGCGGGACAAGGAGTTTGCCCGCGTTCTCAACGGCTTCCTGGAGTCGTTCGAGTGAGCCGTCCACAGGATCCTGTGGAACGATACATGACGGCCTGTGGATCCCGCGCCGGCCGGAAACCGTCCACAGGCGAACAACCCTCCGCCCACAGGACGGCCCACCGTGTCACGGGCGCGCAACAGCGCCGCGGACGTGCGGTGGCCGGGTTTTCCGAGCCGTCCACAGGCCCTGCTAGTGCTACAATCTCTTTCCCTTTAAGAAAGAAGGGCCGATCTCAGTAGTTGGAGGATCTATGGACTTCGTGACGACGAAGGAAAGCCTTCTCAGGGAGCTGGAGGTGATGCAGGGGATCGTGGAGAAGAAGAGCACCATACCGATCCTCTCGAACATCGTCATCGATGCGCAGAAGGACCGGCTCGAGCTCCTCGCGACCGACCTCGAGGTCGGCATCCGTACCACTTGCGAGGCGAAGGTTGCGAAGCCGGGGTCGGTGGCCCTGTCGGCCAGGCGCCTCTTCGACATCGTGCGTTACCTTCCGGACGCCGAAGTGCGCCTCAGGTCGGAGGAGGGGAGCTGGACGCAGATCACCTGCCAGAAGGCCCGCTTCCGGATCGTGGGATTGTCGCGCGACGACTTCCCGGCGATGCCGGAGTTCGACTTCGCGAAGGGGATCGCGCTCGAGCGCTCTCTGCTTCTCGACATGATCTCGAAGGTGCTGTTCGCGATCACGACCGACGAGACGCGCTACCAGATCAACGGCACGCTGATGATCCTCCACAAGCGGAACCTGACGATGGTGGCCACCGACGGCCACCGGCTGGCCTACGTCGGGAGCAGGCTCGAGAAGGAGGCGTCGGAGGAAAAGATCGAAGTGATCATTCCACGGAAGGCGTTCCAGGAGCTGTCGCGGATGGGCGAGGGCGAGGCCGAGGTCCTGTTCGGACAGAAGGACAATCACGTGTTCTTCAGGGTCGGTAGGACCATCATGAGCTCGACGATCGTGCCCGGGAAGTTCCCCGATTTCGAGAAAGTCATTCCGGAGGGAAATGACAAGCTGCTCAAGATGGACAGCGTGGCCTTCGCCGAGGTGGTCCGCCGCGTCGCCCTCCTGTCGAGCGAGAGGTCGCGGGCGGTCAAGGTAGCACTTCAGAAGGGAAGCGTCGAAATCTCCTCCAATAATCCCGAGGTCGGCGAGGCCGTGGAGAGCGTCGACGTCGAATACTCTGGTGGTCCGCTCGAGGTCGGATTCAATGCGAAATACATCCTAGATTTCCTGCAGGCGATGGGTCCCGGGGCGTTCATTCTGGCACTGAAGGACGAGGCCACGCAGGGGCTCCTGCGGCCGGTCGGCCAGGAAGGCAGGGATTACCGCTACGTCGTCATGCCGATGCGGATTTAGGACCCGTGGTTATTTCATAATACATTGAATAATAACAAGTTATTCAATGGCTGACCCCCCGGCCAGCGTATCATCTATATAGTCCATGCTCCGCGCGTAAATCCCGCCCCTCAGTCGTTGCTGCAGCCTCCGCCGGTGTGCTAAAATTACGCCCGTTCGAGGCCTCGTGACCGGAGAATTCAGCGGACGGGTTTTCTGGTGAAAGCGATCGGCCCGTCCGAACCGTCCCCCCGAATCGAGCGATCTTCGTGGATCGAGAGCGTTCGTTGCCCCTCGCGATGCCGTCCTCAGACTGCGGAAGAATGGGAACCGGGTGATGGCTGCCGGCAAGGGAGACAAGGCGATGGAAGCTGAAGCGCAGGTCCGACCAGGGGGCGGCGGGGTGGAGACCTACGACGCCTCGAAGATCAAAGTCCTGGAGGGCCTGGAGGCGGTCCGCAAGAGGCCCGCCATGTACGTCGGGAACACCTCCGTCGGCGGCCTGCACCATCTCGTGTACGAGGTTGTCGACAACAGCATCGACGAGTCGCAGGCCGGCTTCTGCGATCGCATCGAGCTCACGATTCACATCGACAATTCGGTGACGGTGGTGGACAACGGCCGCGGCATCCCGACCGACATGCACCCGACCGAGAAGCGTCCCGCCGCGGAGGTCGTGATGACCGTTCTGCACTCGGGCGGCAAGTTCGACAACGACACGTACAAGGTCTCAGGAGGCCTGCACGGCGTCGGTGTGTCGGTGGTCAACGCCCTGTCGGAGTTCCTCGATCTCGAGATCTGGCGGGACGACAAGGTGTACGAGATGCGCTTCGAGCGCGGCAAGCCGGTCACGGAGTTGCGACAGAGCGGCACCACCAAAAGGCGCGGCACGAAGGTGCGCTTCCGGCCCGATCCGACCGTCTTCGAGGATTTGAATTTTTCCTTCGACGTCCTGTCGCAGAGGCTGCGCGAGCTGGCGTTCCTGAACGAGGGCGTGACCATCATCATCGAGGACGAGCGCGCCGAGAACAAGCGCCATGAGTTCAACTACAAGGGCGGGATCGCCTCGTTCGTCGAGCACCTCAACAAGAACAGAACACCGATCCACCCCAAGCCGATCTTCATGCGCGGCGAGAGAGACGGAATCCTGGCCGAGATCGCCCTGCAATACAACGACGGCTACAACGAGATCGTCTTCTCGTTCGCCAACAGCATCAACACGCTGGAGGGCGGCACGCACCTCTCCGGCTTCCGCTCGGCGCTCACGCGCACCATCAACAGCTATGCCTCCAAGGTGATCAGCAAGGAGCAGGTCGCGCTCTCGGGCGACGACGTGCGCGAGGGCCTGACCGCCGTCATCAGCGTCAAGCTGTCGCGGCCGCAGTTCGAGGGCCAGACGAAGACCAAGCTCGGAAACAGCGAGGTCAAGGGGATCGTCGAGGCGATGCTGAACGAGAAGCTGTCGGCCTGCTTCGAGGAGAATCCCGGGGTCGCCAGGAAGATCCTGGAAAAAGGGCTGGAAGCGCTCCGGGCACGCGAAGCGGCGCGCAAGGCGAAGGAGCTGACGCGGCGCAAGGGCGCGCTCGACTCCGGGATGCTCCCCGGCAAGCTGGCCGACTGCCAGGAAACCGACCCTTCGAAATCCGAGCTGTTCCTGGTGGAGGGCGACTCGGCCGGTGGCTCGGCCAAGCAGGGGCGCGACCGGCGCACCCAGGCGATCCTCCCCCTGAGGGGCAAGATCCTGAACGTCGAGAAGGCGCGCTTCGACAAGATGCTGGGGAGCCAGGAGATTCGCACCATCATCACGGCGCTCGGCACCAGCATCGGTGAGGAGGACTACGACCACTCCCGGCTGCGCTACCACAAGGTCATCATCATGACCGACGCCGACGTGGACGGTTCGCACATCCGCACGCTCCTCCTGACCTTTTTCTACAGACAGATGCCGCAGGTCATCGACCGCGGCCATCTGTACATCGCGCAGCCTCCTCTCTACAAGGTGAAGAAGGCGAAGACCGAGACCTACCTCTCGAACGACGACGAGCTGAACAAGTTCCTGATGACGACGGCGGCGCAGGAGCGGCAGGTGAAGCTGCCGAAGAGCGACGTGGTCCTGGAGGGACCTTCGCTGCGCAACGTTCTCGAGAGGCTGGTCCGCTACCAGCTCCACCTGGATCTCCTGAAGAAGCGCGGCTTCGAGCCGGCGCTCATCGAGGCGCTCCTGGCGCGGGACGTCGGGGGCCTCGAGACCTTCCAGGACGCCGACGCGCTCGAGGGAGTGCGCCGGGAGGTCGAGAAGGCCGGCTTCAAGAGCGACGACCTCCAGAAGGACGAGGAGCACGGTCGCTACACCTTCGAGGTGGCTGCCAGGGCCCGTGGCCACGCTCCCTCGGTCGTCGGCTGGGACCTGGTGTCGTCGATCGAGTACCGGACCCTGAGGAGCCTGGAAGACGACCTGAAGGATCTGCGCCAGCCCCCCTTTGTGATCGCCGAGAACGGATTCGAGAAGCCGGTCGGCAGCCGCCTGGATCTCCTGCATCACCTGATGGAGGAAGGAAAGAAGGGCCTGACCATCCAGCGCTACAAGGGGCTGGGCGAGATGAACGCCGCGCAGCTCTGGGACACGACCATGAACCCGGAGTCCCGGCGTCTGATTCAGGTGAGCGTGGCCGACGCCGTCGAGGCGGATGAGATCTTCACCGTCCTGATGGGGGACATGGTGGAACCGCGCCGCAAGTTCATCGAAGAGAACGCGCTCGAGGTCCGTAACCTCGACATCTGAGGCCGATGGACGACACCCCGCAAACAATCCCCGATCACTCGCGCGTCTCCATCGAGACCGAGATGCGGAGGTCGTACCTCGATTACGCGATGAGCGTGATCATCGGCAGGGCCCTGCCGGACGCACGCGACGGCTTCAAGCCGGTGCACCGCCGCGTGCTGTACGCGATGCATGAGGCGGGAAACCATCACGACAAGCCCTACAAGAAGGCGGCCCGCATCGTCGGGGACGTGATGGGGAAATACCACCCGCACGGCGACACGGCGATCTACGACACCATCGTCCGCCTGGCGCAGGACTTCTCCATGCGCTACCCGCTGGTCGACGGGCAGGGGAATTTCGGGTCGATCGACGGCGACGCCCCGGCGGCCATGCGCTACACCGAAGTCCGGATGTCGAAGCTGGCGTACGAGATGCTGGCCGACATCGACAAGGACACGGTCGACTTCGGGCCGAATTACGACGGCCAGCAGCAGGAGCCGCTGGTCCTCCCCAGCCGCTTCCCGAACCTGCTGGTGAACGGCTCGTCGGGTATCGCGGTCGGAATGGCCACCAACATCCCGCCGCACAACATGTCGGAGGTGGTGGACGCCATCATCGCCCAGATCGGGGACCCGGAGATCACGGTCGACGGGCTGATGCAGCACATCAAGGGCCCGGACTTCCCGACGTCCGGGTACATCCTCGGCCGGGAGGGGATCGTCCAGGCCTACCGGACGGGACGCGGCATCATCCTGATGCGCGCACGGGCGACCGTCGAGGAGGGCGGCAAGCGCGGCAAGGACCGCATCGTCATCACCGAAATCCCGTACCAGGTGAACAAGGCGCGGCTGATCGAGCAGATCGCGCACCTGGTGAACGAGAAGAAGATCGATGGCATCACCGATATCCGGGATGAGTCCGATCGCGACGGTATCCGCGTCGTCCTCGACTTGCGGCGCGACGCCGTTCCCAAAGTCATCCTGAACAACCTGTACAAACACACCCAGATGCAGGAGACGTTCGGTTCGATCTTCCTGGCGATCGTCGACAACCGGCCCCAGGTCCTCAATCTCAAGGCGATGCTGGCGCACTTCATCGACCACCGGCGCGAGGTGATCACGCGCCGGACCGCCTTCGAGCTGGCGCGGGCGGAGGAGCGCGCCCACCTCCTGGAGGGGCTGAAGATAGCACTCGACAACCTGGACGAGATGGTGGCCCTGATCCGCGCCGCCAAGACGCCGGACGAGGCGCGACAGGCGATGCGCCTGCGCTTCAAGCTCTCGGACGTCCAGGCGCAGGCGATCCTGGACATGAAGCTGCAGCGCCTGACCGGCCTGGAGCGCCAGAAGATCGTCGACGAGTACGCCGAGACCCTGAAGCAGATCGCGCGGCTTCGGGAGATCCTGGCCAACGAGCGGCTGGTGTACGGCATCCTGGTGGAGGAGCTCAAGGAGATCAAGAAGAACTACGGCGACGCGCGCCGCACCGAGATCATCGCCCAGCCCGGCGAGATCTCGGTCGAGGACATGATTGCCGAGGAGGAGATGGTCATCACCGTCTCCCACGCCGGCTACATGAAGCGCAACCCGCTCTCCATCTACCGCAGCCAGCGGAGGGGTGGGAAGGGCCGCACCGGCATGACCACGCGCGAGGAGGACTTCGTCGAGCACCTGTTCGTCGCCTCGACGCACGCCTCCATCCTGATTTTCACGACCAGGGGTCGCGTCCACTGGCTGAAGGTGCACGAGATCCCGCAGATCGGCGCGGCCGGCAAGGGCAAGAACATCGTCAATTTCGTGGAGCTGACTCCCGAGGAGAAGATCGCCGCCCTGGTCGCCACCAAGGATTTCGCGGAGGACCGCTACGTCGTCTTCGCCACCCGCAAGGGGATCATCAAGAAGACGGCGCTTTCGGCCTACGGCAACCCGCGGGCGGGCGGCATCATCGCCGTCGGCGTCGACGACGGGGATGAGCTCTTGTCGGTGAAGCTGACCGACGGGAAGCAGGAGATCTTCATGGCCACGGCGCAGGGACAGGCGATCCGCTTCCCCGAGGCGGACGCGCGCCCGATGGGGCGCGGCGCGCACGGCGTGATCGGCATGCGTCTTCAGGGGGACGACACGGTCGTCGAGATGGATGTGCTGCGCTCGAAAGAGGGTACAATCCTGACGGTTACCGAGAAGGGGTACGCCAAGCGCACCGCCGTGGAAGATTATCGCCTGCAGGGGCGCGGCGGATCGGGCATCATCAACCTCAAGGTCACCGACAAGACCGGCCCCGTGGTCCAGGTGATGGAGGTCGCCGAGGACGACCAGGTGATGGTGATCACCGCCTTCGGCAAGATCATCCGCACCAACGTCCGCGACATCTCGATCCTTGGGCGGCCGACGCAGGGCGTGCGCCTCATCCACCTCGAGGAGGGGGACACCGTGGTGGCGGTGGCCCAGGTGGCCGAGGGCGACGCCGACCCGGCGGATGGCGGCGACCCCTCGGGCCACGCGGGAGCGGCCGCCGTGCCGGGTGCCGTGCAGCCGGGGCGGTCGGGCGGGAACGGCACGGAACCGGATGGGGAGGAGAGCGCATGAAGATCTTTCTCGATACGGCGAATATCAAGGAAATCCGGGAGGCCCACTCGTGGGGCATCCTGGACGGCGTGACGACAAACCCCTCCCTGGTGGCGAAGGAGGGGCGGGACTTCCTGGAGGTCGTCAGGGAAGT
>Ga0066676_10000519_pt1 | contig 14032 bp, 12 predicted proteins | sample GraSoiAngelo_125_FD_62293 | JGI IMG/M metagenome (GOLD analysis project Ga0066676, IMG submission 62293) | Grasslands soil microbial communities from the Angelo Coastal Reserve, California, USA - 14_0927_05_40cm | ecosystem: Environmental > Terrestrial > Soil > Grasslands | place: USA...
CTGCGCGCACATCTGAGCGTCCCGGTGGCGACGATAGGGAACTTCGACGGTCTGCACCTCGGTCATCAGGCCATCATCCGGACCGTGCTTGCGCGCGGCCGCGAAACCGGCGGCAGCAGTCTCTTGATCACATTCGAACCCCACCCTCTCAAGGTGCTCGCCCCGGAGCGCGCGCCGCGCATGCTGACGACCCGCAGGCAGAAGCTCGCCCTCATCGAGGCGACCGGCATCGAATTCCTGCTGATCCTGCCTTTCACGGTGGAGCTCGCCGAGGTGACCGCGGAGCAGTTCGTCAGGCGCTACCTGGCCGTGGGGCTGGGGGTGAAGGAGGTGTATGTCGGAGCGAACTTCAACTTCGGCCGGGGACGGGCCGGGAACGCCGATCTGCTCGTCCGGACCTGCGGTGAGCTGGGCATCCGGGCGGCACAGGTCGAGGAGGTGCGCTACCTTCACAGCCCGATCAGCAGCAGCCGCATCCGTCGCGCCCTCCAGTCGGGAGAGGTGGAGCTGGCGCGCGAACTCCTCGGGCGTCCGTACGTCGTCGAGGGGACCGTGATCCGCGGCGAGTCGCGTGGCGCAAGCCTCGGGTTCCCCACGGCCAACCTGGACACGCCGAACGAGCTCGTGCCGCAGGACGGTGTCTATGTCACGGAGGCCGTGGTGGCGGAGGGACCGCGACCGGCCGTCACCAATATCGGCAGCCGCCCGACGTTCGCGGGGGCGTCCTATGCCGTCGAGACACACCTCCTCGATGATCCGGGAGACCTCTACGGACGGCCGATGGAGGTCCGCTTCCTGGCGCGTCTGCGCCCGGAGCTGAAATTCGATTCGCCGGAGGCGCTCGTCGCACAGGTGCGGAAGGACGTGCAGCGGGCCCGCGACTATTTCGCCGGGAGACTCAATCGCGGAACAGCTTGTTGAAACGCTCGCGCGCCGACGGCGCGTCCCGAGCGACGGCCCTCGGGCCGGGACCGTCGGCGAAGACGAAGAATTCGCAGAAGTTGGCCTTGTCCTTCTCGGCCACCCAGTCGGCCTGCGGCTCGCGGCACTGGTTGCTCACGGCGGGATCGTGAAAGCGGCAATTGCGGCAGCAGTGCAGATCGGAGGAGCAGTGCGGACATTCGTCCTCGCGCAGGATCATTTGATCGGCGGCGATTTCCTGGCCGCACCGGAAGCAGGCGCGCATCCTTCCTCCGCGGCCGAGTATAACAGACTGTGGTACCATGCGGTCCCGTCCCGCCGGGCGGCCGACGGTCCCGGCCTCCGGTCCGGCCGCTCCCGGAGCCTATGACCCCGAACCCCCGGTCCAGCCGCTTCATCACCTTCGAAGGCATCGAAGGGTCCGGCAAGACGACGCAGATCCAGATGCTGTCCAACCACCTGGAGGAGCGGGAGATCGATCATGTGTTGACGCGTGAGCCGGGTGGCACGCCGATCGGTGACCAGATCCGCAGGCTCGTCCTGGACCCGGGCAACGCCGACATGACGCCCATCTGCGACCTGCTCCTGTACGCCGCCGCGCGCGCCCAGCACATCGAGCAGGTGATCCGCCCGGCCCTCGAGGCCGGACGCCTGGTGCTGTGCGATCGCTTCAAGGACGCGACCTTTGCCTACCAGGGATACGGTCGGGGTATCCGGCTCGACCTCATCGACGCCCTGCACGATCTCGAGACGCTGGCGCTGCGGCCGGACCTGACCCTGCTGTTCGACATCGACGCGTCCGTCGCTCTCGAGCGCGCCCGCGACCGCGATTCGGGCGGTCCGCGCGACGAGACGCGCTTCGAGCAACAGGACCTCGATTTCCACGAGCGGGTGCGGTCCGGCTATCTGGAGATGGCGCGGCAGGAGCCCGCGCGCTTCGTCGTGCTGGACGCACGCGGGAGGATCGAAGAGGTCCACCGGCGCGTCCTTCACGTGATCGCGAAGCATCTGCCAGTCCGGGAGGCACGGGCGTGAGCGGGCCTCGCGTCCTGCGTATCGACGAGATCATCGTGGGCCAGCCGCGGGCGACGTCGGCTCTGCAGCGCGCCCTGGAGGCGGACCAGCTCTTTCCGTCGCTGGTGTTCCACGGCCCCCCCGGCGCCGGGAAGCTCTCGACCGCTTTGCTTCTGTGCCGCGCTCTTCTCTGCGACGCTTCGCAAGGACGCCCGTGCGGTGTGTGCCGATCCTGCCGGCGGATCGGCGATCGCTCCCTGGTGCACCCCGACGTCCGCTTCATTCTCCCGGAAAAGAAGTCCGACTTCGACAGACCCGCCCCCGAGGACGAGGGGACCGCCGGAATCGACCCGCAGGAGGCGCAGGCGGACGCCGTTGATAACCCGGTCTGGTCGGTCCTGATCGATCGAGTGCGGCAGGGGATCGGCTTCCTGCAGCGCCGGCCGTCCGAGTCGCGGCATTCCATCCTGATCGTGGACCAGGCGCACCGGATGGAGGCGGCGGCCGCGAACGCCCTCCTGAAGACGCTGGAGGAACCTCCGCCGCACGCGGTCCTGGTCCTCCTCACCCCCTCGTGGCACGCTCTGCTCCCGACCATCCGCTCCCGCTGCCGGGCGGTGCCGTTCCAGCTTGTGTCCCGCTCACACATCGTGTCGTACCTCGTCGAACGGCGAGAGATGGGGGCCGAAGAGTCGGTGCTGCGGGCGGGACTGTCGGGCGGTCGCATCGGCGCGGCCCTCGACCTGGACCTGGACGAGTTCCGCCGCCGTCGCGACGGCGTGCTCTCCCTTCTCGACGACCTGGCCCGGCGCGGCGACCCGGGGCTGGCGGTGGCGCGCGCCGAGGTGATGGTCCAGCGGGGCGACTCGATCGAGAGTGAGATCGAAATCCTGATGACGCTCCTGCGCGACGTCCTCATCCTGGGGGTCTCCCCCACCCACGAGGCGCGTCTGGTGAACGTCGATGTCGTAGAGCAGCTGCGCGATCTGGCGGCGCCCCTCGAGGCGAAGGCCGGCGCCACCCTGGACGCGCTGGAAACGACCCTCGAGGGGATCCGTCACAAGGGGAACCGCCAGCTCCTGATCGAAAACTTCCTGATGGCCCTCCTGCCGGCCGCGGCGCCGTCCGGGCCACGGGCTCCGACCCCCGTCCTCGGCTGAATCGAACGCGTGTCCCTGATCCTCCGGTACCTCCGCCTCTACCGCAGAGACTTCCTCCTGGGTTTGTTGTGCCTGGTGGTCACGAACGCCGTGACGCTTCTCATCCCCTGGCTTCTCAAGGAGGCGATTGACGCTCTGGGGCGCGGATCGGCGCTGCGGAACTTGGCCTTCCACGCCTGCGCGATTGTCGTGGCCGCGCTCGTCCTGGCGGCGATCCGCACCTGGTCGCGCCTGCTCATCCTCGGCGCCTCGCGTCGCATCGTCTACGACATCCGCGACGACCTGTACGCGCACCTCCTGAGCCTGCCCGCCTCGTTCTACGCCCGCCGCCGGACGGGGGAGATCATGTCGCGGGCGGTCAACGACCTGATGCTCATTCGGTCGCTCTTCGGCCCGGGGATTCTCAGCGTCCTGAACGTGGCCCTCCTGTATTCCGCGGGTCTCCCTCTCATGGCGTTTCTGGACCCCTGGCTCACCCTGGCGGCCATCCTTCCGTACCCGTTGATCCTGATCGGAGTCTTTCGCGTCAGCCGCACGATCCACGAGCGCAGCAACCGCACCCAGGAGCAGCTCGCCGAGATCAGTAACGACGCGCAGGAGACTCTGAGCGGCATCAACATGGTGAAAGCGTTCGTGCAGGAAGAAGGGGAGAGCCGTGCTTTCGGCGGACTCAGCCGCGAGTACCGCCGCCGATCCCTCCTCCTGGCGAGGAGCCGAGGTCTGATCGTGACCCTGATGGGCGGTCTCGACAAGGTGAGCACGATCATGGTCCTGTGCCTCGGCGCCCTGCACATCATCGCCGGCACCCTCACGAAGGGCGGCTTGGTGGCCTTCCTTGCCTACCTCGCGCTTCTGTCCGGGCCGACTGTCATGATGGGCTGGGTCCTGGGCGTGTTCCAGAGGGGGCTCGGGGCCATCCGCCGCGTCGAGGAGATCCGGGCGCAGACGAGCGACCTGCCCGGCGACCGTGCCCTCGGAGCGGGTCCCGATGTCCAGGGTGCGATCGCCTTCCGCGGTCTGCGGTTCTCCTACCCGAACGGCGGGCGGGCGGAGAAGCCGGTCCTGCAGGACGTCGACCTCGACCTTCCGGCGGGCGCTACGGTCGGCATCGTCGGCCGGGTGGGGTCCGGCAAATCGACGCTGGTGCAGCTTGTGGCCGCAGTGTATCCGGTCGCCGACGGTACTCTTTGGATCGACGGCCGCGACCTCAACTCGATCCCCACCTCTCACCTGCGAGCCCAAGTCGCCATGGTCCCCCAGGAGACCTTCCTGTTCTCGCGCAGCATCGCGGACAACATCGCCTTAGGGGCGCCCGCAGCACCGCGGAGCCGCATTGAGGACATGGCGCGCCTGGCGCAGATCACCCGCGATCTGCCCGACCTGCCGCAGGGGCTGGACACGCTCGTCGGCGAGCGCGGCGTGACCCTCTCGGGCGGGCAGCGCCAGCGGGTGGCGCTGGCGCGGGCGCTCCTTCTCGAACCGCGCATTCTGATCCTGGACGACGCGCTGAGCAGCATCGACGCCGACACCGAAGAGGCCATCCTGGGCGGCCTCCGGGACACCATGCGCCGCCGCACCACCCTGGTGATCTCCCACCGCGTTGCGACGGTTCTGAACGCCGATTGCATTGTCGTCCTGGAGGACGGCCGGGTGGTCGAGAGCGGGAGCGCCGCGCAACTCCTCGCCCGTGACGGCCCGTTCGCACGCATGCATCGGCAGCAGCAGATCGAGAGAGAGCTGGAGTCGTTGTGACCGCCCCCGGGCCTGCCCACGAAGAGGAAGTCCTCGGAAAGGCCTACGACGCGCGACTCGTGCGCCGGATGCTGCCTTACGTCGCCCCGCAGGCGCGGTGGATCGCCCTGTCGGTCACCCTGATGTTCGTCGTCATCGGGGCGCAGCTCCTGCAGCCGTATCTCATCAAGCTCCTCTTCGACGTCTTCATCCCCCGGGCCGATCGTGCCGGCATCGCCGCATTGGCCCTGGTCTACATCGCGGCGACCACCGTCGAGCTCCTGGCGCGCTACGGCCAGCTCTACTCGATGGAGCTGACCGGTCAGAACGTCATCCTGCACCTGCGCGATCGGCTGTTCCGCCACCTCAACGCGCTCGATTCGTCCTTCTTCGACCGTCATCCCGTCGGGCGTCTCATGACGCGGGTCACCACGGACATCGAGTCCCTGGCCGACTTGTTCTCCTCGGGCGTCGTGTCGCTTCTGGGGGACAGCGTCAAGCTCATCGCGATCGTTGTCATCCTGTGGTGGCTGAACTGGCGGCTGGCCTGCGTCACCTTCGCCATGACTCCGTTCCTGTTCCTCCTGTCCGTGCTGTTACGGGGACGCATCCGCCGGTCGTACCGTGACGTGCGCCGTCGCATCGCGCGCATCAATGCCTACCTTCAGGAGTCGATCTCCGGGATGCTCCTGGTGCAGCTCTTCCGCCGCGGGGAAGTGAATCGCCGCGAGTTCGATGCGATCAACAGCGAGCACCGGGATGCCGAACTGCGCTCGGTCGTTTACGAGTCGTCCTTCTCGGCGATCATCGAGCTGGTGGGGAACGTCGCGATCGCCCTCATCGTCTGGTACGGCGGCCGGGAGATGGTGCGGGGCGTCTTGACCTTCGGGACGCTCGTCGCCTTTCTGAATTACACCTCGCGCTTCTTCGGTCCCATCCAGGACCTGTCTGGATTCTATGCCGTCCTGCAGGCGGCCATGGCGTCGCTCGAGAGAATCTTCGCGCTCTTGGACGAGCGCCCGGCGATCACCTCCAACCCTCTCCCGGCCGCTCTGCCGGAGCGGGCGCGCGGCCGGATCGATTTCCAGGACGTGCGCTTCGCCTATCGCGACGGGGAGGAGGTGCTGCACGGCATCGGCGTGCGCGTCGAGCCCGGCGAAAAAATCGCCATCGTCGGCGCCACCGGCTCTGGCAAGACGACCCTCATCAAGCTCCTCATCCGCCTGTACGACCCGACCTCGGGGGCGATCCGCCTCGACGGCCGGGACATCCGAACGCTGCCGCTTCCCTGGCTCCGGCGCCAGGTCGGCGTGGTGCAGCAGGATCACTTCCTGTTCACCGGCACCATCGCCTCGAACATCGCCTTCGGCCACCCGGATCTTCCCCGGGAACGCATCGAGGTCGCGGCCCGCCTGGTGCACGCCGACCGCTTCGTCCGGGGCCTGCCGAAAGGCTACGACGAAGAGGTGCGCGAGCGCGGCAACAATCTGTCGGTGGGCCAGAAGCAGCTTCTGTCGTTCGCCCGCGCCCTGGCATACGATCCGGCCGTCCTGGTGCTCGACGAGGCGACCTCGAGCGTCGACACGGAGACCGAAATCCTGATCCAGGACGCCCTGCGCCTCTTGCTCGAGGGGCGCACATCGATCGTCATCGCCCACCGCCTCTCCACGATCGTAGGTGCCGACCGCATCCTGGTGCTCCATCATGGCCGGATCGTCGAGGAGGGAACCCACCGCGCCCTGTTGCAGGCGAGAGGCATCTACCACAGGCTGTACCAGCTGCAGTTCGGGCTGGAAACGGAGACCTCAGGTCCTCTGCCTCTGGCCGCGCCAGAGATATCGACCTAGATCGATCCGGCCGCCGCGCAGGACCGTGATCCCCTCCCGCCGCAGCGCCGCCGCCTGGCGGGGCGCCCCGCCCCCGTCTTCCCCGCCGCGGAGGCTGATCGCTCCCTGCGCGTTGATCACGCGGTGCCAGGGGACCCTCCGCCCGCCGATGCGGCGATCCTCCGACAGGGCGCGCATCGCCCAGCCCACGGTGCGCGCCCCGTTCAGAAGGCCGGCCATGCGCGCGATCTGTCCGTAGGTGGCGACCCGACCGCGTGGCACGCGCGCCACGACCCGCCAGATTTTCTCGAACGCGCGCTGATCCCTCACGACTCTCCGACGCCCGACGCGCGTCACGAGCCTCCGCTCATCGCATGCTAGCATACGCGACCATGGCGGCCGACCCGCGCGTGACGAGCCTGACCGACGTTCCCGGATTTCGCGTGGGCCACGCGACGGACAGCCGGGGCCTGACGGGCTGCACCGTCATCCTCTGCGGCGACGGCGCGGTCCCGGGTCTGGACGTCCGCGGGCTCGCCGCCGGGTTGCGCGATCCCGGGCCCTGCGAGCCCTCCCACCTGGTGCCGGTCGTGCACGCGGTCCTTCTGTCCGGCGGCAGCGCCTACGGGCTCGACGCGGCTTCCGGCGTGATGTCCTTCCTCGAGAAGCGCGGCGTGGGATTTCGGGTCGGTGAGGCCATCGTGCCGATCGTCACGGCGGCCATCATCTTCGATCTTTCCGTGGGCAGCCCGCGCGCTCGTCCCACCGCCGGCATGGCCCGCAAGGCCTGCCGGGCCGCCAGCCACCGCCCGGTCACGCAGGGTAACGTCGGCGCGGGGACCGGGGCCAGCGTCGGCAAGCTGCGTGGAATCGGCCGCGCCATGAAGTCCGGGCTCGGCTCGGCGTCCCGGAGCAAGGGCCCGCTCGTCGTGGGCGCCCTGACCGTCGTGAACGCCTGGGGCGACGTGATCGACCCCTCCAGCGGGGAGATCGTGGCGGGGTTGCGCGACTCCCCGCGCGGAACGCGGCGGACCGGCACGACGCAGGCGATCCTTCGAGGCGGATTCGACCGTGCGGCGGGACCTGGGCTGCGCGAATCGTCGACCGACCCCGATCGGCGCCGCGGCGGCGCGCCGCCACCGTCCACGACCCTGGGTGTCGTCGCCACGAACGCCCGGCTCACCAAAATCGAAGCGACCGCGGTGGCGCGGATGACACAGATCGCCTACGCGCGCTGCATCGACCCCGTCTGGACGCGCTTCGACGGGGACGTCATCTTCTGTCTGTCGCGTGGCGACCTGCGCACCGATCCGCTCATCGTCGGAACGCTGGCAATCCAGGCCATGGAGGAGGCGATCCTGCGCGCAGCGCTTCTGGCGCCCGGGCTGCGGGGCCTTCCGGCGGCGCGCGATCTGGAGCGCCACGAGCGCCCGCGCTCCACCTGAGCGTCGCCCCGTTTCCGGCGGCGGCTCAGTAGTTTCGCAGCTGCTCGATATAGCCGAGAAAGTTGCGGGTGATCTCCTTGATCGAGTCGCCGCCGAACTTCTCCAGGAACGCCTCCGCCAGGACGAACGCCGCCATCGCCTCGCCCACGACCCCCGCCGCGGCGATCGCCGAGACATCGGTGCGCTCGACCTGCGCCTGGAACTCCTCCTTCGATTTTAGATCGACGCTGTGCAGGGCCTTCGGCAGCGTGGACAGCGGCTTGACGTAGACGCGCACGCGAATCTCCTCGCCGTTGCTGATGCCACCCTCGATGCCGCCGGCGTGGTTGCTCGTGCGGTAGAAGCGCCGTGTCTCCTTGTCGTAATGGATCTCGTCGTGGAACTCCGAGCCCATCTTTCCGGCCGCCTCGAAGCCGTCCCCCACCGCAATCGCCTTGATCGACTGAATCGAGCAAAGTGCCGCCGCCAGGCGGGCATTCAGGCGCAGGTCCCAGTGGCGGTGGCTCCCGAGACCGGCCGGCACGCCCCGCGCCACCACCTGGAAGGAGCCGCCCACGGAGTCGCGGGCCTGCATGGCGCGATCGATCTCCTCGATCATCGACTGCTCGGTCGCCTTGTCGGCGCAACGCAGCGGCGACCCCTCCGCCGCCAGGATCCGGTCCCAGGCCACCTCGGCCCCCGCCGGCAGGCCAGCCGACCCCAGCGCCACGGTGTGGCTCGCCACGTGCACGTCGAACTCGCGGAGGAACTTCTTGCACACCGCCCCGACCGCCACGCGGGCGGTGGTCTCCCGCGCCGAGGCCCGCTCCAGGATGTCGCGCGCGTCGTCCGCGTCATGCTTCAGGGCCCCGGCAAGGTCGGCGTGGCCCGGCCGCGGGCGGGTGACCCTCTTGCGCTCCTGCTCCGCGATCTCGATCGGCTCGATCGCCATCGCCTTCTGCCAGTTGGCCCAGTCGCGGTTGGCGATTCGGAGCGCGATGGGGCTGCCCAGCGTCCGTCCGTGGCGGACGCCCGAGAGGATCTCGACGCGGTCCTGCTCGATCTTCATCCGCCCGCCTCGCCCGTAGCCGTGCTGTCGCCGCTTCAGCTCGAAATCGATGTCCGAGGCCAGAAGCGGCAACCCGGCCGGCATCCCGTCCAGGATGCCGACAAGCGCCGGCCCGTGCGACTCCCCCGCCGTCAAGAACCGCAACACGCCAGACACCTCATGAGTTTCACCGAGCAGAGTATCGAGAGAGACGGAGCGAGAGTTCGGATCGGATGGCGATTATCCTAGACCCCTCGCGGCACTGTCAACGCCAGTCGCCGAACCAGGCGCCGGCGTTCGCTGACCGGGTCCCGGTCCGGCCGCAGCGCGGCGCAGGACCCCGGAGGCAAGGCGAGGCCGCCGGATAATCGATCGGCACCCCGCAGCCGTGCCCGGTCCCGCGACGCGCTGCGGCCGGCCGTCCCTTGATTCCGACCCCCTACCTGTGTAAAGTGAGCCACTCCCCGGGGAGCCACGGCCGTGGAAGTCCTGACCTCGCAGCAGATGCGTCGCATCGACCGGCGCGCCGCCAGGAAGTTCGGTGTTCCCGAAATCGTCCTGATGGAGAACGCCGGGCTGAGAGTGCTGGAGACGCTGCAGCGCATCGACGGCGATCTGAAATCGCGCGCCATTCTTGTTCTATGCGGAAGGGGGAACAACGGGGGCGACGCTTTCGTCCTGACGCGGCACCTGCACAATCAGGGCATCCCCTTCACCGCCATCCTGTTCGGCCACAGGCGGGACGTGCACGGAAGCGCCGCCATTAACCTCAGGGCCCTGGAGCGGCTCGGTGAAGCGCCCCGCGAAGTCACGGGCAAGGGCGAGTGGAGGGCGGCCCGGGAACTCCTGGAGAGGAGCGATCTGATCGTGGATGGAATTCTGGGGACCGGGCTGTCGCGCCCCGTGGAGGGACTCCTCGCGTCGGTCATCGAGGACGTGAATGACGCGCGCGCCGTCGTCGTGGCGATCGACGTTCCCAGCGGTCTGTCGGGCGACACCCACGATATCCCCGGGCCGTGCATCCGGGCGGACCACACTGTCACGTTCGTCCGACCCAAGCTGCCCCACGTCCTCCCGCCCGCCGAAGAAATGTGCGGCCGCGTGCACGTCGTCGACATCGGTCTTCCGAACGAGGCGGTCGCTGCCGAAGGGGCCGACCTCGATCTCCTGCAGCCTGGGGAGCTGGCGCCCCTGCTCCCGAAGCGCCGATCGGACAGCCACAAGGGCGACTACGGCCACGCGCTGGTGATCGCCGGATCGCGCGGCAAAGGAGGGGCGGCGCGTCTGGCGGCGCTCGGGGCCCTGCGCGCGGGCTGCGGGCTGGTGACGGCGGCCGTGCCCCGGGGGCTGCAGGCCGGCTTCGTCTCCCGGGCCATGGAGGTGATGACCGAGGGCCTACCCGAGACGGCAGACGGGACCCTGGCCGAATCCGGGCTGCCCCGACTTCTGGCTCTCCTGGAAGGAAAGCAGGCGGTCGCCATCGGCCCTGGATTGACCACCCATCCCGAGACGACGCGGCTCGTCCGCGAGGTGGTCCGCCGGGCGCGCGTGCCGGTCGTCCTCGACGCCGACGGGGTGAACGCCTTCGCGGGGGACGGGAGCCTCCTGTCCGGCAGGAAGCGCCCGCTCATCCTGACGCCGCACCCGGGGGAGATGGGGCGGCTGCTCGGGACCTCCAGCCGCGAGGTGCAGTCCCGGCGGCTGCCGCTGGCGCGCGCATTCGCGCGGACGCACCACTGTCATCTGGTCCTGAAGGGATACCGGAGCCTGGTCGCGACACCCGCAGGCAAGGTGCATGTGAACCCGACCGGCAATCCCGGGATGGCCACCGGTGGGTCCGGCGACGTCCTGACCGGCCTCGTGGTGGGCCTGCTGGCCCAGGGGATCGAGGTGTCGGCGGCGGCCAGGCTGGGTGTGTACCTGCATGGCCTGGCCGGCGACCTGGCGGCCGCGGAGGTCGGCGAGGCTCCGCTCATCGCCCGCGATATCTTGAGGTCTTTCCCCGCGGCGCTCCTGCGTCTGAAGCCCCCGCGGGCCAACGAACGGACCGACGCTCGCAGTGCCCGGAGGACCGGATGAAGGAGAACCAGGGGACGACAACGTCGAGCCAGCGCACGTCGAACCAGGCGAATTCCCTCGCCGGAGGCGCGCCGCTGCGCGCGCCCGCCCGGGGGATGGGCGCGGTCGCCGCCCGCCCGGCGATCCTGCGGGTGGTGATCCGTCCGGCCCGGCCCGACGACCTGGAGGAAGCGACGCTGGTCGAACGGCGCGTATGGGGTCGGCTGGGCGCTTCGCTGAACGAGCTGCAGAGGCGTCTGTTTGCGTTGCCCGAGGCGTTTCTGCTCGCGGAGCTGCAGCGCCCGGGGCAGGCGCCCCAGATCGTCGGGCTGACCAACGGACTGCTGTGGACGCGCGACTTCCCGCGTTCCTACCTGGAGTACGAGCGGATCCTGCCGTCCGCCTCGCACAACCCGCGCGGCGACGTCCTGTACCTCGCCTCCGTGGGGGTGGATCCGAGCCTCCGGGCCCGCGGCATCGGCCTGCACCTGATCCAGGAAGCGATCGAAGTCGGGCGTCGTCGACACCTGAAGCAGGTCCGGCTGATCGCCAACAGCAGAGCCCGCTCGCTGTACGAGCGTGCCGGATTCGCGACGGTCCGTCCCCTCCCCCGCCTGTTCCGGCAGCACCGCGACCTCATGCCCCAACCGGTGCTCATGGAACTCCAGCTCGTCTGAATCGCCCGATGCCGTCGCGGACGGTGATCACGCGTTCCGAAGCCCAAACGCGCGCCCGGGGCGAGGCGCTGGCGCGATCCCTGCACGCCGGCGACGTCGTCCTCCTGTTCGGGGATCTCGGCATGGGGAAGACGGTCTTCGCCCGCGGTCTTGCCCAAGGGCTGGGCGTGGACGAAGAGCACGTGCGTTCCCCTTCGTTCACCCTGGTGAATCGCTACGTCGGCCGCGAGACGGTGTATCACGTCGACCTTTACCGTATCGACCGGCCCGGAGACCTTGAGGAGCTCGGGCTGGAGGAGATCCTGGGAGGCGATGGCGTCGCCGTGGTGGAATGGGCGGAGCGCCTGGGACCGTATCGACCAGAGCGCGCGATCACCGTGCGCCTGACCGACCGCGGAGCGAACGAGCGAGAGATCACCATCGAGGACCGACGCTGAGGGCGCTCACTCCATCCGGTAGTTCGGCGCTTCCTTGGTGATCACCACGTCGTGGGCGTGGCCTTCTTTCAATCCGGCGGAGGTGATGCGGATAAAGCGAGCGTCGCGGCGGAGCGTCTCGATGTCCTTCGCGCCGCAATAGCCCATGCCGGCGCGCAGGCCACCGACCAGCTGCGGGATGAGCGCCTGCAGCGATCCCTTGTAGGGGACCATCCCTTCGATTCCTTCCGGCACCAGCTTGTCCTCTGCCGCCGCCTCCTGGAAGTAGCGGTCGGCGCTGCCCCGCCGCATCGCACCGATCGAGCCCATGCCGCGATACGCCTTGAAGGTGCGTCCCTGGTACAGAATCGTTTCGCCCGGCGACTCTTCGGTCCCCGCGAACAAAGACCCGATCATGACCGACGAGGCGCCGGCGGCCAGCGCCTTGGTAACGTCGCCGGAAAATTTCACGCCACCGTCGGCGATGAGCGGGACGCCGTGACGGAGCGCCGCGCGCGCGCACTGGGCGATGGCCGTGATCTGCGGGACGCCCACGCCGGTGACCACGCGTGTGGTGCAGATCGAACCCGGCCCGATGCCGACCTTGACCGCGTCGACGCCGAGCTTCATGAGGTCCTCGGCCGCCTCCTCGGTCGCGACGTTGCCCGCGACGAGGTCCACGCCCACAAGCGTCTTGCGCAGCCTCTGCACCATCTCCATCACGCCGGTCGTGTGTCCGTGGGCCGTGTCCACCACCAGCACGTCCGCGCGTGCCTCCAGCAGGACCCGGGCTCGCTCCGCCTCGTCGGGGCCGACACCGACCGCCGCGCCGACGCGCAGCCGCCCGAGCGCGTCCTTGCAGGCGTGCGGGTACCTGATCATCTTCTGAATGTCCTTGACGGTGATCAGGCCCTTCAGGTGGTACTCGCGGTCGACGACCAGGAGCTTTTCGATCTTGTGCTTGTGGAGGATCGACTTCGCTTCCTCGAGCGTCGTGCCGACCGGGACGGTGACCAGGTGCTCCTTGGTCATCACCGCCGAGACCGGCAGGTCGGTGCGCGTCTCGAAGCGCAGATCGCGATTCGTCAGGATGCCGAGCAGCCGGCCGCTCCGATCGGTGACCGGCACGCCCGAGATCTTGAACTTCTGCATCAGATCGAGCGCCTCGGCGATCTTCTGCTCCGGATGGATGGTGACCGGGTCGACGATCATGCCGCTCTCGGAGCGCTTGACCTTGTCCACCTCGGCGGCCTGCGCCTCGATCGACTGGTTCTTGTGCACGATGCCGATTCCGCCCTGCTGCGCCATGGCGATCGCCAGGCGCGAATCGGTAACGGTGTCCATCGCCGCCGAAACCAGCGGAATGTTCAGCCGGACGTTGCGGGTCAGCTGGGTGGCGACGTCGACGCGGCTGGGCAGGACCTCCGACCGCGCGGGCATCAAGAGCACGTCGTCGAAGGTGAGCGCCTCGGGTATCGGTCCGTCCAGCATCTTCGTCGGGTCCTCAGGCCGCGCGGCGGCGGCCCATTCTATACCCGCACGCCATGGGGCGCGGCGGGTCGCGCCGCCGTCCCGGTGCCCTCTTCCGAGCCGTGGCACTTTTTGTACTTCTTTCCCGAGCCGCATGGGCAGGGATCGTTGCGCCCGACCCGGCCCGTGGCGCGCTGCGCCGGCTGCGGCGCCTCCTTGGCGGGGGCGCTGTAGGTCAGGTCACGCTCGCGGCGCGTGCGCATCTCCTTCTGCTGGGTCACGACCGC
>Ga0066676_10000521_pt1 | contig 14018 bp, 10 predicted proteins | sample GraSoiAngelo_125_FD_62293 | JGI IMG/M metagenome (GOLD analysis project Ga0066676, IMG submission 62293) | Grasslands soil microbial communities from the Angelo Coastal Reserve, California, USA - 14_0927_05_40cm | ecosystem: Environmental > Terrestrial > Soil > Grasslands | place: USA...
GCTCTGGTCCTGTCCGTCCTGCTCCTGGGCGCGAACGCGTTCCTGCCTCCTTACGACTATCGCCATCGCCAGCTTGTGCGGCTGAGGCAGAGAGTCGACCTGAACGGGAGGAGGGCGGTGGCGCTGATCCGGTCGCAGGACTCGCTGCGCGGCGTGCGCCTGCGCGGAGTCGACATGCGCGCCCTCGATCCGCTGGAGACTGCTCAACAGATCGCCCTGCCGTTCCCGTCCGACCGGATCGAATTCGCGGCCGACGCGGCGCCCGGCGAAGGTCCGGCGGAGAGGGTCGTCACGACGCGTCTGAGGGCCCCCCTCGCCACGGACCGGATCAGCTACGTCTTCTCGTCCCACTCAGGCTTCCGGGTGCCGGGGCGCGGCGAGGACGTTCGCCACCGCTACACGTTCACCGAGATCATTCCCCGGCGCGACCCCGTCGGCACGTTTCGCCTGCTCCTCCCCGAGCCGGGCGACCTGTCGGTCGAGCTGCGGGCCGAATTTGAAGAGGATCTCCTGCGCCTCGAGCCGCTCTCGGACGGCCCGCGCGTCTTCGTGCACCAGGGGACCATCGAAGGGTCCCGGAGCGTCCTGGGGCCGGCGCGTTCGTCTGTTCCGGGCGGGGTGCGCTGAGCGGCGACGCAGGCGAACCGATCGTCCATTGCCCCGGCGTGCGCCGCTCTGATAAGATCCCGTGCTCCGTGGGCCGCGCGCGCGGGTCGCCGGGGGCGGAGAACGCCATGAACGCTCCGGTTGAGGCAGACGAGGTCCTCGACACGGTCGGTCTCTACTGCCCCGTGCCGATCATCAAGACAGCTGAGAGGATCAGGAAAATGGAGGCCGGCCGGACCCTGGCGATTCTCTCCGACGATCGCGTGATTCTGATCGACCTGCCGGCCTGGTGTCGATCGACCGGGCACGAGTACCTGGGCTACCGGCAGGAAAGCGCGGAATACCGACTGTTCGTAAGGAAGACACGCGCGAGCGCGAGGACGCGATGAGCGAGCCATCGACTCGACGACCGGACAGAATCAGGGCGATCGGCCTGCTCTCGGGAGGCCTCGACAGCACTCTGGCCGCCAGGGTCCTCCTGGAGCAGGGCCTCGAGGTCATCGGGCTGCATTACTCCACCGGCTTCTGCATGAATGATCACCGCCGCGCGATGGCCCGCCCGGAGGAGGACCCGAAGCGCATGCGCAACGAGGGCCTGCGCGCCGGGGCCGACCTCGGCATTCCGATCGAAGTCCTGGACGCGGGCGAGGCGTACTTGAAGATGGTGCTGAACCCGAAGCACGGTTACGGGGCCAAGGCCAATCCGTGCATCGACTGCCGCATCTTCATGATCCACGGCGCGGCCGGGTACATGCGCGAGCACGGCGGTCACTTCGTGTTCACCGGTGAGGTCCTCGGCCAGCGACCGATGTCCCAGCACATGCAGGCGCTGCGGCTGATCGAAAAGGAATGCGGCATCGAAGGCTACCTGCTGCGGCCGCTGTCCGCGAAGCACCTTCCGCCGACCCTGCCGGAGCAGCTCGGGTGGGTCGACCGCGAGAAGCTCCTCGGCATCAGCGGCCGATCCCGCAAGGAGCAGATGGCCTGGAGCACAACGTGGGGGATCAGCGACTACCCGCAGCCGGCGGGCGGCTGCTGCTATCTGGCGGACGAGAACTTCGCCCGCCGCTTCCACGATAAGCGGTTGCACACGGAACCGGAGCAGATCCGCCGGGAGGAGATGATTCTCCTCAAAGTTGGAAGGCACTTCCGGCTGTCGCCGCGGGTGAAAATCATCGTGGCGCGCGACCAGTGCGAGAACCAGTTCCTGTCACGCTTCGACCTGCCCGGCTGGCGCTTCGAGGCGCTCGATTGCGGCAGCCCGCTCACCGTGGTGGAGGGAGAGCCCGACGAGGATCTCAAGATCCTGATCGCGTCGATCACGGCGCGCTACTCCGATCGCCGGCACGAGCCGCTGGTCGAGGTTGCGGCCCGCAAGGACGGTGTCGAGGAGCGACATCTCGTGCCGCCCGTCGCGGACCAGGTCCTGGACCGCTTTCGGCTCTGACGCAAGGCCCGAGGCGCGGCGCCTCGCGCGCGCCAATGCTATAATCGCGCGCCTTGGGGGCCGTTAACTCAGCGGGAGAGTGCTATCCTCACACGGTAGAAGTCGCTGGTTCAAATCCAGCACGGCCCACCAAGCCTTCATTCACCGCGTCGTTCCAGAGAGTGGGCGGCTAGCTCAGCTGGGAGAGCGCCGCGTTCGCAACGCGGAGGTCGAGGGTTCGATCCCCTTGCCGTCCACCAACCCCACCCACCCGCCGCCGGTGAAGGTCCGGGGTCCCGCCGAGACGGTGCGCTCGTGGAGCGTCGGCGCGAGGCGTTCGGCCGACGCCGACGGCACCCGACTGCAGGGCGTGCAGGTTGCCGGCGAGATCTTCGACGATGGCGGCCGGGCATTCCGGCGGATGGAGCCGCGAACGACGCCGCGGACGGGCCTGCTCCGGGCGCCCGCCCTGGATCCCGCGCGCACGGCGCCAAATCTCCCGCTTGACGCGCGGGCCGCGCGCACGTATATCTGGCGGCGAACTCTTCAGGAGACAACCGATGGCCGGTTCGCAGCCTTCCGCGCGGGCGCGCGGTGCCGACCGCTCCCGCTGCCCGGAGTGTGGCTCGGGTGATCTCTTCACGATCGAGGTCGGACGCCGAGGCGGGAGCTCCTGGCGCGGAGTCTATTGCGCCGGTGAGTACGATCGCGACCGCCGGAAGTTTCTGCGGCGGAGCTGCGGCTACGCCGGCGCTTCGGTCGAAGTCACGATCGCGGTCGCCGAGGTTGGGGACGTGACCCTTCGTCCGGCAAGCTAGGAGTCCGACCGGACGACCCCTACCGCCCCGGCTTCGCTCCGACGCTCACAAGGGCGGCGGCGCGGGCGGCGGCGAACTCGTCGCCCTTGTTCCACTGCGGTAGCGACTCCGTCTGCGCCACGCGGTAGCCGACGTAGAGCGCGATGCGCGCGCTCTGGGCCGATCCGGACAGATCGAAGGCAGGGTCGTACTCGTCCTTCGGTCTGTGGTAGCGGTTGTCCTCGTACTCCTGCCACTTCTTCTCCCCGTAGCCTTGGGGCTTGCCGACGTAGTCGAGACCGGGGTCGAGGCTGAAGGCCGGGATGCCGACCTTGGCGAAGTTGAACTGGTCGGAGCGATAGAACGATCCCTGTTCGGGGTGCTGGTCGGGAACCACCTTGAAGCCGAGCGCCTGCGACGCCTCTGCGACGACATCACGCAGCGTCGATCGGTCGGCCCCCAGGAACGTGAAGTCCGACGGCTGGCCCCAGACCGGCGTGCCGTCCATGTTGATGTTGGCCGCCGTCAAATGCGTCGGGATGATCGGGTGCGTGGCGTAGTACTCCGAGCCACGCAGGCCGCCCTCCTCGGCGGCGCAGGCGATGAACAGGACGCTGCGCCGGGGGGCCTTGTCGAGAAGGGTGTAGAGACGGGCGACTTCGAGAAGGGTGGCCACGCCCGAGGCGTTGTCCTGAGCGCCATTGTAGATGTCATCGCCGTCCTCCGGATTGCCGCGCCCGAGGTGGTCGTAGTGGGCGGTGTACACGACCGCCTGGTCGCGCAGCCTCGGGTCGCTGCCTCGGATGAAGCCGACGACGTTCCAGGTGGTGATCGGACGGATTTTCGTCCTCATCCGGGCCTGCGCGCGCAGCGACAGCGGGACCGGACGGAACTCGCGCGTCGCCGCCGCCTTGCGCAGCGCGTCGAAGTCCTGTCCTGCCGCCTTGAGAAACTGGCGCCCGAACGATTCGGTGACCCACGAGGCGATCTGGAGCGCGTTCGGACCGCCGGGGGAGAGCGCCACGTAAGGGCGCTCGCGTCCCCAGGAATTGCGCACCACGCTCCACCCATATCCGGCCGAGTCGTCGGTATGGATCAGGATGGCGCCCACAGCCCCGGCGCGCGCCGCGCTCTCGTACTTGTAGGTCCAGCGGCCGTAATAGGTGAGCGCCTTGCCTCCGAACAGCCCCGGGTCATCCGACGGCGGATCGTTGACCAGCATCACCACGACCTTGCCCTTGAGGTCTTCGCCCTTGAAGTCGTCCCACCCGTACTCGGGCGCGGTGATGCCGTAACCCACGAAGATCAGCGGCGCGTCGATCTCCTCGGTCTCCTTCTGGGTCTCGGCGTTCGCGACGTAGTCTTCCAGCCACCGCGCCTCGAACCTCTGCGTCCCGGCCACGATCGCGAGCTGGCTCTGCGGCTGCGTCTCGATCCCGACGAGAGGTACCTCTTGAAGATAGGAGTCACTGGAGGCCGCCGGCTCGAGCCCCAGCAGGCGGAAGCGAGTCTCGAGATAGAGGGCCGCCAAGCGCCCGCCTCTCTGCCCCGTGCCGCGGCCTTCCATGAAATCGTCCGCCAGGAAACGCAGGTCGGCATCGATCCGCCGGGCGTCCGCGGCGCTCAGGAGACGCTTCAGGCCGGGGGGCGTGACCGGGACGGCGGCGAGGACCGCGATGACCGGCACCAGGGACAGCAGGGCAGGAACCAGAGCGCGGGGGTGGCGCATGCGTTCTCCTATCGGTTGGACGGCCTGTACGCCTCTGCTTCTGGCGGCGCATGCGGAGTATAGCGGCCGCCCGGGGGCGGGGCAATACGTCAGGTCCTCGACCCCGAGGTCGCGGGACGCGGCACCGGCGGCGCGCCGGGATCACCCTGATAGACGACGCGCTCCAGGAAGAGCCCCGAGGGCGGCGAGGTCCACGCGGCGGGGTCGTCGACGATTTCCGACAGGAAGCGATCCATCGCCTCCGCGGGCAGGTTGTGGAAGCCGATCTGCACCAGCACGCCCACGATGCGCCGCACCATGCGTGGCAGGAAATGGTCGGCCTCGATGCTGAACGAGGTCACGAAATCACCGCGCCGCAATGAGGCCTGGAAGACCCGCACGCGCGGCTCGGCGATCTCGGCGCCCTTGTCGGCGAACGACGTGAAATCGTGCCGGCCGATGAGGGCCCGAGCCGCCTGCTCCATGGCTTGATGGTCGAGCGGCTGCCTCACCCACCAGATCAGGCGCTTGAAGAATGCGGATCGGCGCGAGGCGATCTGATAGCGGTAGCGGCGCGACGCCGCATCGTGCCGGGCGTGGAATGACATCGGCACGTCGCGCGCTTCCAGGATGTTGATGTCCGCCGGCAACAGACCGTTCAGCGAGTCGACGATCGCGGGCGCGGGGTGCGTCGAGCGCGTGAAGAAGTTCGCCACCTGGCCTTCGGCGTGCACCCCCTGGTCGGTGCGGCCGGCGCCCATGAGCTTCGGGGCTTCCCCGAGGGCGCCGTGGATGGCCGACAGGATTTCCCCCGCCACGGTGCGCTGGCCCTGCTGGATCTGCCAGCCGGCGTAGCGCGTTCCTTCGTACTCGATCAGCAACCGGACGTTACGCGGTGGGCCGCCCGGGGAGGCGCGGCCCCGCGAAGATCGATCCCGGCCCTCCGGGCGGGGCCGATGCGCAGGAGAGACGCGCCGTGCGACCCGCGCCGCCACGCGCGGCGCCGGAGGTGCTAAGGCCCGGTTCAGCGGGGCACGATGGCGAGGACGCGCGCCGGAGCCCCCGAGCCCCGGCTGATCTTCATGGGCGCGACGATGACGCTGAAGCCGCGGACGGGCAGGACGCTCAGGTTGTCCAGGTTCTCCACCTGGTAGCGCCCGGCCAGGAGCAACGCCTTGTGGGCCTCGAAGGCGATGGCCTTGCCGGGATCGATGCTGGCGGTGTCGATGCCGAGGCCGTTCACATCCCGCTCTTTGATCAGAAACCGGATCGCGTCGCCCGCGAAGCCGGGAAAGTGCATGGCGCCGGCCTCGTCGCGGTTCAGGTAGCGGTCCGGGTTCTCCCAGCGCTGGTGCCAGCCGGTGTTGAGGATGACCAGGGAGCGCGCCGGGATCCGCCCGTTGGCCTTCTCCCACTCCTGCAGCTCGATGAGAGTCAGGACGTAGTCGGAGTTCGCCGCGCACTTCGCCTGCACATCGATCATGATCCCCTGGCTCACCAGACGCGTCGGCGGGATCTCGTCCACGGTCGGCAGCCCCTTGCCGAAGTGGGCGGGAGCGTCGATGTGGGTCCCGGTGTGCTCGCCGCACACGAAGGAGTTCATGTAATAGCCGTCGGAGAGCTGGGTCAAAGGCTCCAGGCTGAAGGCGATTCCCCCCGGGAAGATCGGCGTGCCTTCCCGGAGATCGTGCGTCAGGTCGACCACCTCGGCGCGGCCGTTGGCCACGTCGTCGAGGCTCAAGGAAAACATCTTGGCGGCGCGGGCCGTGCCGGCCAGGAGGGACAGAAGCAGCAGCGTCAGGAACACCCGGAGGACTGTCCGGCCCTGCCGGCCGGTCCGCGTCATCGCTCGAGGCTCCGGGTCTGGAAGCGTTCTTCGGGGTGCGGGGTGCCGCGAGGGAGGGCCTCATCGGCGGCAGGCGGCTCCACGACGCTCGCGAACTGCTGGATCTTGCCGCCCAGCTTTTCGGCGCGCTCGCCCGCTTCCGCGAAATTGCTTTGCGCGATATTCAGCTGCCGCTGCGCCTTCTTGAACGATTCGTGGAAAAGACCGAAATCGCCGTTGAGCTGCTGCAGCCCCTTGAGGATCTCCCGTGCGCGCTGCTCGATGCGGAGCCCCATGAGGCCATAGGCGATCGCCTGCAGGTAGGCGTAGATGCTGTTGGGCGACACCGGGATGACGCGGCGTTTCTGGGCGTAGGCGCTGATATCGTCCTCGCCGGCCGCCTCGTCGCGCGCAATCAGGTCGTAGAAGACGCTCTCCGCCGGAATGTACATCAGGGCGAAGTCGAGCGTCCCCTCCGACGGGCGCAGGTACTTCGAGGCGATGTCGTCGATGTGTCGTCGAACATCGCGGCCGAACTGGCGCCGCGCGCGATCCTTCTGCTCCGGGTCGGACGCGTCCTGCATCTGGCGGAACGCCGCGAGCGGGAACTTCGAGTCGATCGGCACCAGGCCCCCGGGCAGACGCAGCACGGCATCGACCGTCTGCCCGTCCAGGAAAGTGTGCTGCAGGGCGAAATGCTCGATGGGGAAGATCTGCTGCAGAAGCGCGCCCAGGGCGATCTCCCCCAGGCCACCCCGGATCTTCGGGGCCTGAAAGATCTGCTGCAGGCTCCGGATGTCCTGCCCGAGCGAGAGGATCTCCTGACTGCTCCGTCCGAGTTCGCCCAGGCGCACATTGATGTCGGCGATCAGCTTGCCGGTGTCCGCGCTGGCCTGCTGCAGGGCCTGTGCGTTCTCCGAGAGGCGCTGGGCCATCTGACCGGTGACTTGATGGAGCGAGACCCCCACGTCCCTGGGAATCTGCGCTCCGACCTGCGAGATCTGCTGCGCCAGGCGGGAGATTTCCTGCTGCAGGAGAACGACCGCGGGATCGGCGCCCGGCGCGGCCCGAGGCGCGCGGCGGAGGAGCGCCAAGCCGAGGACGATCACGGCCGCCACAAGGACCGCCAGGACGGCGATTACCAGAGGGTTTTCGATCGCCATGGTCCCCGGGACCGGCCGGGAGGGAACGGATCGTCGCCGCGACGCGTCGTGCGTCCGGACCGGCTCGCTAGTCTATCGGCGCCCCGAGAGGGTGTCAACTCGCGGATGAGCCGACGCGCCGGCCCGGTCGCGCGGGCAGGGGAGGGCTCAGTTTCGGACGAGGAGGAGGGCGAACTTCAGGTAGCGCGTCTCGGGCACCGACAGGTGGATGGGATGATCGGGAGCCTGGCCGCGCATCTCGACAAGGGTGGCGTCCCGGCCGGCATCGGCCGCGGCGTCGCGCAGGACCTCCAGAAATTCCTCCGGCCCGAGGTGGTACGAGCATGAGGACGTGGCGATGATCGCCCCAGGCGCCGCCAGCCGAAGGGCGCGCAGATTGATTTCCTTGTAGCCGCGGACGGCGGCTGCCGTCGCCCGGGCGCTCTTGGTGAACGCCGGCGGGTCGAGGACGATGAGGTCGAAGCGCTCCTTCCCGTGATCGAGCGCCCGGAGGTGGTCGAAGGCGTTGCCTTCGATCCACTCGCAGCGATCCTCGAATCCGTTCAGAGCGGCGTTGCGGCGCGCCAGGTCGAGGCATTCCGCGGAGATTTCGATCCCCGTGCAGCGCTCGGCACCGGCCTTGAGCGCGTACAGCCCGAACGACCCGGTGTTGCAGAAGACGTCGAGCACGCGGCGGCCGCGGGCGTGCGGCTGCAGGGCGCGGCGGTTGAAACGGTGATCAAGGTAGAGACCGGTCTTCTGCCCCGCTCGCAGCCGCACGAGAAATCGCAGCTCGTCCAGGATGACTTCCATCTCCTCGGGGACCTCCCCGGAGAGGAGGGCGGTGCGAGCCTCCAGTCCCTCGCGGAGGCGCGTCGGCAGGTCGCTGCGCTCGTAGATGCCGCGCGGGTGGACGGCGTCCTGCAGGGCGGACACGATGTCGTCCCGTACGCGGTCCATGCCGAGGGTCGCGATCTGCACCGCCAGGCAGGGGCCATAACGATCGACGGTGAGCCCCGGAAGCAGATCGCCTTCGCTGAAGACCAGCCGGCAGGACTCCCCGGCGTCGTAGAAGTGGCGGCGGTAAGCGACCGCCTGGGCGATGCGGCGCCTCAGGAGCGCCGCGTCCGGCGCCTCGTCCCGGCTGCGTGTCAAGAGTCGGACGGTGATGCTCGACGCGGGGTTGTAGTAGCCGCGCGCCAGGAATCGGCCGCGGTGATCGACTACTTCGACGGCGTCTCCGGGAGAGAGGCCGTCGTCGGTCTTTTGAATCTCGCCGGCGTACACCCAGAGATGGCCGGCCTTGAGGCGCCGGTCCCGGCCCTTTCTGAGGACGACCCGCCCGCCGCCCGCCGGTTGCATCGGCGCATTCTATCCCCGTCCGTCGCCTCGAACACGAAAGGCCGAGGCGGGCTCAGATCATCGGCAGCTTGAGGCCGCGTTTCCTGGCAAAGGCGATGGCTTCGGGGTAGCCGGCATCGGCGTGGCGCATGACACCCGTGCCCGGATCGGTGGCGAGCACCCGCTCCAGGCGGGCCGCCGCCTCCGCGGTCCCGTCGGCCACGACCACCATCCCGGCGTGCAACGAATAGCCGATGCCCACGCCTCCCCCATGGTGCACCGACACCCAGGAGGCCCCGGCGGCGGTGTTGAGCAGGGCGTTCAGGATCGGCCAGTCGGCGATGGCGTCCGATCCGTCGCGCATTCCTTCGGTCTCGCGGTAAGGGGAGGCGACCGAGCCGGCGTCGAGGTGGTCCCGCCCGATCACGATCGGCGCCTTGATCGCCCCCTTGGCGACGAGGTCGTTGATCGCGAGCCCGAAGCGGGCCCTGTCGCCGTACCCCAGCCAGCAGATGCGCGCCGGCAGCCCCTGAAACGCGACGCGGTCGCGCGCCAGACGGATCCAGCGACCGAGCGCCTCGTCCGCCGGGAACATCTCCAGCACCGCCTCGTCGGTGCGGTGGATGTCCTGCGGGTCCCCCGAGAGTGCGGCCCAGCGGAACGGTCCCTTCCCCTCGCAGAACAGCGGCCGGATGAATTCCGGCACGAACCCGGGGATCTCGAAGGCGTCCGCGACACCCGCCTGCCTGGCTTCCTGCCGGATGTTGTTGCCGTAGTCGAAGACGATGGCGCCCTTCTTCTTGAGAGCCAGCATGGCCCGCACGTGCGCGGCGATCGACGTCTTCGAGCGCTCGAGGTACCGCGCGGGATCGGACGTACGCAGCCGCAGCGCCTCGTCGTACGGGAGGCCGTGGGGGACGTAGCCGTTCAGGAGATCGTGGGCGCTCGTCTGGTCCGTGACCAGGTCGGGGACGAGCGGCCCCGCCACCAGGCGCGGCAGGACGTCGGCCGCGTTCCCGAGCAGGGCGATCGACAGCGGCTCTCTCTTCAAAAGCGCCGCCCGAGCCAAAACCAGCGCCTCGTCCAGACCGTCCGCCTGGCGATCGACGTAGCCGGTCGAAAGACGCCGGCGGATGCGGTCGGGATCGACCTCGACGGCGACCAGCACCGCGCCGTTCATCGTGCCGGCGAGCGGCTGGGCGCCGCCCATGCCGCCGAGGCCGGCGGTGACGACGAGACGTCCTTTGAGGTCCCCTCCGAAGTGGCGCCTGGCGGCGGAGGCGAAGGTCTCGTAGGTCCCCTGCAGGATGCCCTGGCTGCCGATGTAGATCCATGAGCCGGCCGTCATCTGGCCGAACATCGTCAGTCCCTTGCGGTCCAGCTCGCGGAACGTGTCCCAGTTCGCCCAGGCGGGAACGAGGAGGGCGTTGGCGATGAGGACGCGCGGAGCGTGAGGGTGCGTCCGGAAGACCCCGACCGGCTTGCCGGACTGCACCAGGAGGGTCTCGTCGCCCTCGAGCTCCCTGAGCGTCCTCACGATGATCTCGAAGCAGTCCCAGTCGCGCGCCGCCCTGCCGGTCCCGCCGTAGACGATCAGCTCCTCGGGCTTTTCGGCGACCTCAGGATCGAGATTGTTCATCAACATGCGCAGGGCGGCTTCCTGCGCCCATCCCTTGCACGACAGGGACGCCCCGCGGGGGGCCCTCACGACCCGCGCCGCGGCGCCCCTGCTCTTCATCGCAGCCTCCCGACGGCGCTCTCCGCGGCGGCGCGCAGGGTCCCCTCGCGGATCAAGCGCTCGACTTCGCGGATGTCGTCCGCGAGGACCCGATCGGTCTCCATGAACGGGACGGCCCGACGCACCGCCTCGTAGGCAGCCCGCGCCCCGCGCCCGGGGTGGAGCGGCGCGAGAAAATCGAGCGCCTGGCAGGCCGACAGGACCTCGATGGCCAGGACCATCCGCGCGTGCCCCACCACCGCGCGCGCCTTGCGCGCGGCGATCGGTCCCATCGAGACGTGATCCTCCTGGTTCGCTTCGGTCGGGATGGAGTCCACGCTCGCCGGGTGGCAGAGGATCTTGTTTTCCGAGACCAGGGAGGCGGCGGTGACGTGCGCCATCATCAGGCCTGAATGGACGCCGGCGTCGCGCGTCAGGAACGGCGGCAGCCCGCTGAGCACCGGGTTCATCAGCCGGTCGACGCGTCTCTCCGAAATCGACGCGAGGGAGGCGGTTGCGATCGCCAGGAGATCGAGCGCCAGGGCCGGGGTCTCGCCGTGGAAATTTCCCCCGGACAGGAGATCGCCCCCGTCCGGGAAGACGATCGGGTTGTCTGTGACCGCGTCCACCTCGACCTCCAGGATGGAGCGCGCGAAGCGGATTCCGTCGCGGGCGCTGCCGTGCACCTGCGGCATGCAGCGCAGCGAATAGGCGTCCTGCACGCGCCCGCACGCCTCGTGCGACCGGGCGATCTCGCTTGTCTCCAGGAGGGCCCTCAGATTCGCGGCGCTGTCCACCTGCCCCGGGTGCGGCCGCAGGGCCTGCAGGCGTTCGTCGAAGGCGCGGTGGCTTCCCTTCAGGGCTTCGAGACTCAAGGCTCCGGCGACGTCGGCCACCGCCGCGAGCTCTTCGGCCTGCAGGAGCGCCAGGACGCCGACGGCGGTGATGAACTGCGTGCCGTTGATGAGGGCGAGACCCTCCTTCGGGCCGAGCCGCAGGGGTGCGAGTCCGGTCGTCTCGAGCGCCGCCGGTGTTCTCATCCTCACGCCCCGGAGCACGACCTCGCCTTCGCCCAGAAGGGCCAGGGCGACGTGCGACAGGGGAGCGAGGTCGCCGCTGGCGCCCAGCGACCCTTGCTCCGGCACGACCGGCAGGAGGTCGGCGTTGAGGTGGTCCAGGAGCGTCTCGACCACCAGTGGCCTGACACCCGAATGACCCCGCGCCAGAACGTGCGCCCGCAGCAGCATGAGGGCGCGCGTCGCCTCCGGCGGCAGCGGGTCGCCCAGACCGGCGCAGTGGCTGCGGATCAGGTTGAGTTGAAGGACGTCGAGCCGATCGCGGGGGATGCGGATATCCTTGAGAAGACCGAAGCCGGTGTTCACGCCGTAGACCTGCTGGTCGGAGGCGAGGATCCGTTGGACCACGTCGTGGGCGCGCACAAGCTTCCTGCGGGCGGAATCACCCAGGCTGACGCGGGCGCCGCCCCTGGCGACCGCGGCGATTTGTTCCAGTCCGAGGTGCTCGCCGTCGAGGATGATGGTGGAGGGCATCGAAAGGTGGTCCCGCGCCGCGCAAAACCTCCTGGAGTCTAGCACAGCGACCGTGCCCTCACAATTCCGTAACGGAAGTGCAATCGCCCCTTCAAGGACTTAACTTTAGGAATGCGGGTACCCGCGGCGGGGTCGCTTTGCGCCTGCGCCCGGCTGCCTGCAGAAACGTTCCCTTGGTCGTACGCTGCCCGCACTGCAAGAACGTGATCCGCCTGCGGGAGGTGGATGGGCAGTCCCGCGTCATCAAGTATCTCTGCAGCAACTGCCAGGAGATCGTGAGAATCGACCTCGTGCAGGACGAGGTGAAGTCGTCGTCGAGCGCCGATTCCTTCGAGAAGACCGAGCACCGCAAAAAGATCCTCGTGGCGGACGACACGATCACGGTGCGCAAAGTGGCGGCGCACCTTCTGGCCGCCGCAGGGTACGACGTCCTCGAGGCGGAGGACGGAAGGCAGGCGCTCGACCTGGTGCAGAACGAGCACCCCGACTTGATCGTTCTCGACCTCCTGATGCCCAAGATGACCGGCTTCGACGTCCTGCGGGAGATCAAGAAGATCGGCCGGGTCAAACAGACGCCCATCCTGATCATGAGCGGCGTGTTCAAGAAGGACGTTCTCGATTTTCTGCAGGCCGCGGGGGTGGCGGGCTTCCTCGACAAAGAGCAGATCAAGGATTCCCTGCTGTTCCGGGTGCAGCAGATCCTCGCCGCCTGACCCCCGCCCGGGTCCCCGATCGCCCGTTTTCTGCTAGCATGTCGCGGCAAAGGAGCTTCCGCACGGCAACGGAGAACCCATGTCCGGCTTCGTGGTGGTCGGTACGCAATGGGGTGATGAGGGCAAGGGCAAGATCGTCGACCTCTTGACCGAGCGCGTGGACATCGTGGCGCGGTACGGCGGCGGGCCGAACGCCGGTCACACGATCTGCGTCGGCGCGCGCCGTTTCGCCCTGCACCACGTTCCCTCGGGAATCCTCAGGGACAACGTCCTGTGCGTGATCGGGAACGGAGTGGTGATCGAACCAGGCTCCCTGCTCAAGGAGATCGACGACCTGCGCGAGGCGGGGGTGCGGGTCGAGGAGAACCTGCGCATCAGCGACCGCGCCCACCTTATTTTGCCCTACCACCGTGGCCGCGACATCGCGCGCGAGGAAGCGGTGCGCAACGGCAGGATCGGCACGACGCGTCTGGGCGTCGGGCCGACCTACGAGAGCAAGGCGGGACGCTACGGCCTGCGGGTTGCCGACCTGGGGGATGAGTCCGGCCTGCCCGACAAGGTCGGCGCTCTGGCCCGGATGACCAGGGGCGACGACCTTCACAAGCTGCCGGCGGAATGGGATCCGGACCCCGCCGCGGTGGTCGAGCAGCTCCTCGTCGACGGCGCCCGCCTCAGGCCTTTCGTCACCGACACCTCGCGTCTTTTGAACGAGAGGCTCGACGAGGGAGCCGTCGTCCTGTGCGAGGGAGCCCAGGGGACCATGCTCGACCTGGACCACGGAACCTATCCCTTCGTGACCTCCTCGAGCTCGACCGCGGGCGGCGCCTGCACCGGCCTCGGGATCAGCCCCATCCGCGTCGACGGGGTGCTCGGCGTCCTGAAGGCGTATTCGACCAGGGTGGGAGAAGGGCCGTTTCCGACCGAGCAGGACAATGAGGCCGGCCGGCGCATCCGCGAGCGCGGCCGGGAATTCGGCAGCACCACAGGGCGGCCGCGTCGCTGCGGCTGGTTCGACGCCCTGGTGGCGCGCTACTCCGTGATGATCAACCAGGTGGAATGCCTGGCGCTGACCCTGTTCGACGTCCTCGACGATTTCGACGAGATTCCAATCTGCACCGCCTACGAGCACGGCGGACGCCGGATCGACTTCCTGCCGGCCGATCCCGCCGTGCTGAAGGCGTGCCGTCCCGTGT
>Ga0066676_10000533_pt1 | contig 13932 bp, 14 predicted proteins | sample GraSoiAngelo_125_FD_62293 | JGI IMG/M metagenome (GOLD analysis project Ga0066676, IMG submission 62293) | Grasslands soil microbial communities from the Angelo Coastal Reserve, California, USA - 14_0927_05_40cm | ecosystem: Environmental > Terrestrial > Soil > Grasslands | place: USA...
CCCCTCGCGAAGCCGCGCCGCGTTGTAGGCGAGGAACGCGGAGTCGACCATCTGCTCGACCGTCATTCCCGCCATCATCGGATCGGGAGCTATCTTCGGCCCCTTCGTCACCGTCGATTTTCGCCCGGCCATCAGGCCCTCCCGTAGATGGGTACGAGCGCACCGGAGGTCGACCCCGCCTCGCGCGAAGCCAAATACGCGAGCAGCCCCGCGACAGCGTCCGGGGTCACCCATGACGAGAAGTCGGCGTCAGGCATGGACGCCCGATTGGCGGGTGTGTCGATCACGCTCGGGAGAATCGCATTGGCGGTGACTCCGTCCCGCTTCAGCTCCTTCGCGAGCGTCTGCACGAGCGCATGAAGCCCAAGCTTCGCCGCAGCATAGGCCGACCCGCCCGGATAGCACTCGACCGCACCCCGCGAGGAGACGAAGAGAAGCCGTCCATCGGTCGCCCGCTTCACGTGCGGGATCGCGTGCTTCGCCGACCAGAACGCAGAGATCAGGTTGAGCTCGATCATCCCGCGCACCGTGTCCTCAGCCACCGACTCGACCCGCTCGCCGCCACGATAGCCTCCCGCCAAGTGGATCAGGACGCGCAGATCCCCGAATTGCTTTGCCGCCGACCCGATTGCTTCGCTGACCGATCCCGCCTGGGTCACGTCGGCCCGCACGCCCAGGAGAGAGCCGGTCCGGGCCGCGTCCTCGTGCTCCCGCCTCAGCGCCTCCCACTCATTCTCGGCGCGGTAGGTCACCGCCACCCGATACCCGTCGCTCAGGAATCTGCCAGTCACGGCCCGCCCCAAGGCTCCGGTTCCGCCGGTTACGAACGCAGATCCTGCCGCCATCTCTTTTTACCTCGGGTTTCCCGCCTCAGCGTGACTCGGTCGGAGTATACCGTGCCGCGTCGGCGACACGCCAGAGGCCCGACCGCCGCGCCCAGCCGATCGCGTTCCCGCTTACCCGAATCTCGACCAGATCGCCGCGCGTCCGCCCGAGGCGCACCTCTTCTCCCCCGCCGAGCAGGTACGGGGAGCGCGGTTGCTCATCGGGAGCCGGTCCGACCTCGAGCACCGGCACCACGACGACCGCCTCCGGGTGCCGCCGCTCCTCCCTCGCACGCAGCAGAAGGCTTCCCCACAATAGGACGCCGACGGCCAGAGCTGCCGTGCCGAAAACGAAAAGGCCGCGCCCCGCTCGGCGGAGCGCCGCCAGCCCCCCGACGAGGGCACCCGCCAAGGCGATCAAGGCCGCGATCCACCACGCTTCCTCCGGGGAAAGCACGATTCCCGGCGAAGGCGTTACCCGTTCGCGCTCCGTCGTTCCCTGGACGTCTTCGGCGCGCGCCTGGGCGATCGCGAGGTTGGCTCGGATGTCTCGTGCTCGTGGATCGATCCTCTGCGCGGCGAGAAGGAACGCGACCGCGCGTCCCGTGTCACCGCGAGACAGGGCGTCGGTGCCCGCGTTGTAGAGCGCGGCGGCGTCCGCACGGGCATCGGTGGGGACCTGCCCCGCCACCGGCACCTTCGCCCCGGCCCAGCCAGCCGCAACCACCGGCACGGCAACCGCCAGCACGGCGATCGCGAGAAGGAGCCTCCCCGATCCCGTCACCGCGCGAGATCCCTCCGATAGCGCCCGATCTCGGCCGAGACCGCGCGGATGGCCTGCCTGGCGTCCGCGCTGCGCGTCTCAGGTGGCGCATAGGCGATTCCCTCGAGCGCTTCAAGAAGCGATTCGAGCGCCGCGATCTGCCTTTCCTGCGCGCCGTGGGCGCGAAGCTTTCCGAACATCTCCACCCGCGGTAGACCCGCTACATCCACATCGAACCGATATCCGGCTCCGGCGTGAAGGGCATTCTCCGCAAGCACGGCGGCACGTGCCGGCTTCTTTTGCGCCACGAGGGAGTTCGCGCGGGCAAGATCTCTGGCGATGAGCGTATCGAGGGATTGCATCCGCACGAATCGCGGGTCCCGATGCAGGCGACGGCGGGCCCTCGCGGTCGCGACCGCGGCCGCGTAGGCGAGGACCGAGAAACCAACCAGCGCCGTGCTGCCGATGGGGGGATCCAGCGTCAGCCGACCGGAGGGACCTTGTGCCCGCCGGGGCGCGGCGGGCATCGGAGCGCCGGGCGATGGGCGGCCGGCCTTGGACTCGGTCAGGTTCCCAGGTAGCACCTGTACTTTGGCGCTGTCCGACGATTGCGATCGGTAACGGCGCCCCTCCGGATCGAACCAAGCGAAACGGACCGGCAGGATGACGACGACGCCCGGGTCATCGGCGACGAAGGCAACGTCGGTTTCCCGCTCACCAATGAGCCGGTCCCCGCTTCGATCGATCCGGGTCGCAGAGCCCGCCACGTACTGTCGCGCCGCCCCCGCGGCACGGATCTCGGGATCGCGTATCGTGGAAACGTTTCCCGTCCCTCGGATCGTGGCGCGCGCCAAGATCGGCTCTCCCGCCCGCGCGGTTGGACCGTCCACGTGAAGAGCCAGGGTGAAGTCTCCCACCGCGCCCTGGAATCCTGGAGGAGGCCGGGCCGGAAGCGGGTCCACCGTGATCGTGATGGGATCGCTCGTGAGCGCCATATCCTGAGGCACGACCTCCGGGATCGCGAGCATGCTCCACGGATCGGGAGGCTGGATGACGCGGGCGACGCGGAACCGCATTTGGGCGGGGCCGATCGTCAAGGTCCCAGTCCGGGTCGGGAAGAGCGCCGTCGGGATTTCCATCATCCCGTACTCAACCCCGTTCAGGGTCACCCGGCGTTGGCGCGGCGGCCCGAGCCCCTCGGTCCAGAATCCGGTCATGCTCGGCGCTTTCCAGTCCACGTCACCGATGATGTCGACACGGGAGTAAAGCCTGAGGCTCAGCACGATCTGCTGGTTCCAGTAGACCCGCGAGCGGTCCACCGTGGCCTTGACGAACACCTCGGGTGTCCCCGCGGGGGCATTCGCGCCTCCGCGGAGTGGGCGTGGCGCCGTACCACGGGACGCGCTGGCGCGCGATACGGTGAGGGTGAGGGGTGCTGTTTCCGCGTGATCGCGGCCGACCGATACCCGGAGCGGCGGAATCGTCACGATCCCTTCCGTCCGGGGGATGAGGCGGTAGACGGTCGTCGATGTGCGCTCCACGCGGCCCTGAACCATCGAGAAATTCTGCGCCGTTCCCGCACGCTGCACCGTGACATTCTGAAGGGGAGGGACACCGACGTCGGGAAGATTGAGCCCTGCCGAGCGGATCTGAACCGTCAAGGTGGCCTGCTCGCCCGGAGCCACATGGTCCGGCTGGAGCGTCGCCTCGATCGAGAGACTGCCGCTCGGCGACACGCCGCACCAGGAGGCGCGAGGAGTCGCCACACCACCCACGGAAACCGCGAACGCAAACGCGATGACAGCGGTCCTACCAATCACGATGTCCGGTCTCCTCCTCGGGACGGCCCTTCCCTTCATGCTTCCGGGCGCGTCGCTCCGATTCCAGCGCCTGGAGCCACTGCTCCGCTTCCTGGCGGGTGAACTCGCCGCTGGATCCCCGCGGCGGCTGTCGTGTCTCTCCCTGCCCGCCCCCGCTCGGCAGCGGGAGCTGCTTGTCCTGCCCACCCGGAGCCGGCGGTCCGGCGCCCACCTGAGGCTCACGGGGTGACCGGCGGGGCGACTGCCGCATCATGCGGATGGCTTCTTCGAGGTTCCGCTTGGCGTCGAGATCCCGGGGAGCGACCCGGAGCGCATCACGGTAAAGCCGCGCCGCATCTGCGAACTTCCTGGCGCGCATCGATTGATTGCCCAGGTTGTAGGCCGAAGCCGCGCGCGCCGCATCCCCACGGAGGGTCATCGCCTCTTGAAAGTGGGCCTGCGCGGAATCAGGTTCCCCCTTTCCGAGATGCGCGAGCGCCTCGTCGTAGGGGATCACGGCCGAGTGGGGCATCTCGGAACGCGCGGCGCGCAGGGCCGTAAGCGCCTCGTCGTAACGGTGTGACTTGAGCGCGCGGACTCCGGAACGCGCGGGCCCGCCCCACTCGTAGATCGCGCCGAGCGCGGTAAACCCGAGCAGCAGAAGTGCTAAACCCCGCGTCATCGGCGCCTCCGTCGCGGCACCAGCCGCTCCATCACGAGCAAAACCCCCGCCGCGGCCGCGAACCACGGAAAGCGTTCGTTGTATGCCCGGATCGAGCGGCCCTTGGCCTCATACGCTCCTCCCGAACGAATCGGCTCCACCAGACGAAGCCCCGCCCGCCCGGTCCCATCCGCCCGTTCGTATCGCCCTCCTCCTTGCTGGGCCAGATCGCGGAGCGTTCTCTCGTCCAGCCGGGTGATCACGACGTGACCCTCCGCGTCCCGCTTCACATCGCGTTGGGAGCCGGTGGAGTCCACCACCGGAATCGTCGTCCCCTCGGGGGTCCCGACGCCGACCGCGTAGACCCTCGCGCCCGCCCGCTTCACGCTCTCCAGCGCGCGACGCGGATCCCCTTCCAGGTTCTCCCCGTCCGTGAGAAGCACGATCGCCCGCGGCCTCTCACCCGATCGCGCCAGCAGGCGACCGGCAAGGGTCAGAGCAGCGCCCAGGTCGGTCCCGGGGCGATCCATGTCCCGCGTGCTCGCGGTTTCCACGATCGAGGCGAGCCCTTCGCGATCGGTGGAGAGCGGACTCACGATCTTGGCCGAGCCCGCGAAAGTCACGAGCCCGACCTGCGACCCTTCGAGCGCGGTGAGAAGGGACAGCGCGTCCCGTTTCGCGGCAGAGAGCCGATCCGGACGGACATCGCGCGCCTCCATGCTCCGCGACAGGTCGAGCGCGATCACGGCGTCGACTCCGCGCGCGGTCGTGGTCACGAGACGGAACCCCGACTGCGGGCGCATCAGCCCGAGAACCACGAGCGTGAGCGCCGCGAGCAAGAGAGCGATACGCCACCTCCGGGAGCGCGAGCCCGGCTCCCCGCTCAGTGTGCGCAGGGCTTGCGGGTCCCCGAGCGACTGCTCGGTGCGGCGCCGTTGTCGCTCCGCGACCCACACCAAGAGCGCGATCACGAGCACGGTCCAAAGCAGGTGGACGAGCTGCGGCGAGGACCAGCGCATCGCCTTAAGGATACCGGTTCAACACGGTGAATCCGAGCAAGAGCTCCAGCGCGAGGAGCGCTCCGCCGAGCGCCAGCACGCGCGGCCCCATCTCGGCCCACTGCGTATAGGAACGCATCTCGACGCGCGAGGGTTCCAGCGCGCCGATCTCGTGGTACACCTGACTCAAGAGCTCCGCCGAGGTGGCCCGGAAATATCGTCCTCCTGTTTCACGAGCCACCTCCTTGAGGGTCGCCTCATCCACCTCGGAAGCGACCCACACGTAGTGACGCCCGAGTATCGGATCGTCCACCGGGAACGGGGCCGCCCCCTGTGTTCCGGCCCCGATGGCGTAGATCCGGACCCCCACCGCCTTCGCGAGCTTCGCGGCGGTCACCGGATCGACCGCGCCGGCGTTATTGATTCCGTCCGTGAGCAGGATCAGCACCTTGCTCTTCCCAGGAGCCCGGTTGAGTCGTTCGGCCGATTGCGCGATCGCGGCTCCGACGGCGGTGCCGTCGGGCAGCTGTCCAAAGTCCAATCCATCGATGAGCGCGCACAGTCCGTCGTAATCCAGCGTGAGCGGCGAGATCAACTCGCTCCTCCCGGCGAACGCGACGAGACCAATCCGATCCTGCACCCTGCCTCGGACGAATTCCTTCGCTACCTGCCTCGCGACGTAGAGCCGGTTTCGAGGCCGAAAATCCTCGGAGCGCATGCTTCCAGAGAGGTCGATCGCGAGGACGATGTCGATCCCCTCGCTCACAACCTCCCGAATCTCACGCCCCGCCTGTGGCCGCGCGGCGGCGAGCAGAACAAGCCCGACCGCCAGGGGCCTGAGCCGCGGGAGCAAGCGCGCCGCGCGCGCACGAATCCCGGAGGTCGGTGGAAGCGCGGCCAGGCTCGAATAGCCGAGCTCGGGATCACGCCACGCGGCTCGCCTCCGCGCGAGCCAGAATGCGAGCGCGAACGGGATGAAGAGGAGCAGATACCAGGGCTCGGCGAATCGCATGCTAGGCCGCCGCCCCGACCAGCCGCCCGGCGATCGACTCCGCCAGGCGCAGGATGCCCCTTGCCTCCGCCTCCTCGTCTTCGAAGCGCGCGAACTTGGCGAGGTCGGCCCGGCGGAGCGCGGCGATCAAATCGTCCCGAGCCTTCTCGGCCACGCGCGGGGTACGCGAGAGCTCGCTGGCGAGCTCGCTCGTGGTGAGATCAGGGGCGGGCACACCGGTCACGGCGGCCGCGTACGCGCGCAACGCAAGCGAGAGCCGCTCATAGAAGACATCGCGAGGAATCGCCGGGAACTCGACCTGAAGCGCGTCGAGCGCGCGGCGCAGGACCGCCTCGGCCGGCTCCGGCGGCTTCTCGATGCCAGGGAGCGGCCGCCGGCTGCGACCGCGAATCCAAAGCCCAATCATGGCAACGATCGCAACCACGACCAACGTTGCCAGGAAGGCCGCGACGATGTAGTCCACGAGACGCAGCGGAGGATCGATGGGACCGCGGTCGGGCCGGATCGCGCCGGACGCCGCTGGAGTGAGCGAGTCCACGAACAGCGTGTCTCGCGGAAACTCCACGGTGTCGGCGCGGGCAGCCACGCGAATCGGCAGCGCGGCCCGAGGAAGCTCGATGGGACCCAGGTCGAATCCCCGCACGACAAACACGCGAGACCAGACGGAGCCGTCCTGCGCTGTTCGTTCGACCGTCGCTTGCGTCGTATCCATCTCGAGCGAGCGGGGCGCGTCCCCCACGATGACGGGCCCTGCCTGCGCGCCGGCGCCGAGCGAAGCGGTGAGACGCCAGGAAACCCGGTCCCCGAGGGTCCCCCGAGCGGGCGCGAGCTCGCTCCGGAGGCGAATGCGGGTTTCGCCCAGGGCCTCGTCTCGCTCGACCACGCGGCGTGGCGCCGTACCACCGATTCCACCGCATCCGGCGAGCGAGCAAACGGCTCCCAGAAGAAGCGCGCCCCAGAGGCGCGTTCGGCCAGCGTGGGACACGGCGTTCAGCGCGGGTAGGCGCGCTGCTCGAAATGCCGGACCAGCTCGGGCGCGACGGGAGAGCCGCACGTAACGCGAATCCGGCCCGCGCGCGCGCGGGTGAGAGTTTCCTTGAGCGCCCGCTGCCGGCGGGCTCGCGTCCCCCGCCATTCGCGCCGGGCGCTCGAGGAGGCCAGGTCCACAAGGCGCGTCGCTCCGGTCTCCAGGTCCCTTGTCTGGAGAAGGCCACGGGCTGGGAGCGCATCCTCGAGCAGATCCACAACCTCGACCGCCACGATCTCATGCCGCCGGGCCAGGTGGTTCAGAGGCTGGTCGAAGGAATCCGCGAACCAATCCGAGAGGATGAAGAGAACCGCGCGCCGACGGAGTACGCGGCCCAGGAAGACGAGGGCGCCGCGGAGGTCGGTACCCGTGCCGCGCGGCTCGAACGCCACGAGATCCCGCACGATCCGGAGCGATCGCGCGCGGCTCTTCGAAGGAGGGAGATAGTGCTCGATTCGGTCCGTAAAGAGGAGAAGCCCTACCCGATCGCGATTCCGGCTTGCGGCGAGCGCGAGCAGGGCGCCCGCTTCGGCCGCCGTGTCCCGCTTCGATTTCGCCAGGCTCCCGAACCTGAGCGATCCGGAGAGGTCCAGCGCCAGGACCACCGTGAGCTCGCGTTCCTCATCGAACCGCTTCACGAACGGCCGCCCGTGGCGCGCGGTCACGTTCCAATCGATCGTGCGCACGTCGTCGCCGGGGACGTACTCGCGCACCTCGGAGAACTCGAGCCCCTTGCCGCGGAACGCGCTTCGGTAGGCGCCGGCGAAGACCTGCTCCACCGCCCGGCGGCTTCGAATGGTGAGGCGCCGGACTTGGGCCAGAAGCTCCGGGGTGATCACGGAACCTCGACGCGGGCAAGTATCCGGCGGGTCACTTCGTCCACCGGCACGCCCTCGGCTTCGGCCTCGTAGGTGAGTAGGATGCGGTGGCGAAACACGTCCGGCGCGATCCCTTTGATATCGTCCGGCGTCACGTAGGCGCGACCCTCGAGAAACGCGAGTGCTCGTGAGCCCCGCGCCAGCGCGAGCGTCGCGCGGGGCGAAGCGCCGTACTGAATCAGAGGCCTGAGGTCGAGCCCAAAGCGCTCCGGTTCGCGCGTTGCGTGGACCAGATCCACGATGTAGCCGCGGATCCGCTCGTCCAGATAGATCGCGTTCACCAGATGACGCGAATCCAGGATCTTCTTGGCCGCGATGACGGGCTTCGGCGGAGCCGGCAGCTCGCCGCCCATGCGATCGAGAATGAGCCCTTCCTCCTCGGGGCTCGGATACCCCACGCGAATCTTGAGAAGGAAGCGGTCCATCTGGGCCTCGGGGAGCGGATAGGTTCCCTCATGCTCGATGGGGTTCTGAGTCGCGAGAACCCAGAACAGCCCTTCGAGCGGATACGTCGTGTCCCCGATCGTCACTTGCCGTTCCTGCATCGCCTCGAGCAGAGCGCTCTGGACCTTGGCGGGGGCGCGGTTGATCTCGTCGGCGAGAAGAATCTGGGTGAAGACGGGCCCGAACTTGGGGGTGAACGACCCCTTGGTCGGGTCGAAGATCAACGTTCCGGTCAAGTCGGCCGGCAGAAGGTCGGGGGTGAATTGAATCCGGTGGAAGGTCGCGTGGATCGCCTGGGCTACCGTCTTGACGGCGAGGGTCTTCGCAAGGCCCGGTACCCCTTCCAAGAGGAGGTGCCCGTCCGCCAGGAGCCCGACAAGGATCCGCCGGACCATCTCCCTCTGCCCGACGATGATCGACTCCACGGATTCGAGAAGGGTTCCGAGGAAGGCACTTTCCTCGCGGACTTTCTCGTTCCGTTCTTCGATGGTGAGCTGGGGCATGGCCAAGGCGCGATTGGGGGTTACTGGCTCCGGTTCGTGTAGAGCGGGAAGGCCCGGCAAAGCTCCTGGACCTGGGCATGGATCTTCGCCAAGGCGGCCGGTTCCCCACGATGGCGAAGCGCGTCGTCGATCCAACCCGCAAGGCGCCCGAACTCGCTCTCTCCCAGCCCGCGCGTGGTGACCGCCGCGGACCCGATCCGGATCCCGCTCGTGACGGCAGGGGGCCTCGGATCGTTCGGCACCGCGTTCTTGTTCACGGTGATGCCCGCTTCATCGAGGGCCGACTCGGCGTCGGCTCCCGAGTAGCCGGCCCCGCGCAAGTCGACGAGCAGAAGATGGTTATCGGTGCCTCCGGTAACCAGCCGGTACCCCCGGCTCGTGAGTCCCTCCGCGAGCACCTTCGCGTTCGCGACCACCTGCTTGGCATAGGCGCGGAACTCTGGGGTCGATGCCTCCTTGAAGCAGACCGCCTTGGCGGCGATCACGTGCATCAGGGGCCCACCTTGCATTCCAGGAAACACCGATTTATCAATCGCCTTCGCGTATGCGCTCTTGCAGAGGATGAACCCGCTCCTCGGGCCACGCAGGGTCTTGTGCGCCGTGGAGGTAACGACGTCGGCGTGAGGAACGGGATTCGGATGGACGCCGCCGGCGATCAGTCCCGCGACGTGAGCCATGTCGAAGACGAACTTCGCGCCGACCTCGTCCGCGATCGCGCGAAGCTTCGGGAAATCGAAGAAGCGCGGGTAGGCGCTCGCGCCGGCGACCAGCACTTGAGGCTTCACCTCCCGCGCGAGCTTCGCCACCTGATCGTAGTCAAGCAACTCGGTTTCGGGCGACAGACCGTACTGCACCGCCTTGAAGAGAATCCCGGAGAAGCTCACCTTGTGGCCGTGGGTGAGGTGCCCGCCGTGTGCGAGGGCCATCCCGAGAAGGGTGGCTCCGGGGGGCATGAGCGCGAGGTACGCGGCCAGGTTCGCCTGGGCTCCTGCGTGCGGCTGGACATTGGCGTGCTCCGCGCCGAAGAGCGCCTTCGCGCGCTCGATCGCGAGCGACTCCGCCACGTCCACGTGTTCGCACCCGCCGTAGTAGCGCCGCCCCGGGTAGCCTTCCGCGTACTTGTTGGTGAGCGGCGAGCCCATGGCTTCGAGCACCGCCTCGCTCACGAAGTTTTCGGAGGCTATGAGCTCGAGCGTGCTCTGTTGGCGAGAGACTTCCGCGCGGATCGCACGTTCGATCTCCGGGTCGACGGACCGAAGCGACGCCTCGCGCGGCGTCGCGGCGGCGGCGCCGAATCCGGTTGTCATGGGGGGCTTGGCTACCGCGCCTTCTTCGCCGCGCGCTGGACTTTTCCGCGCGCCTCCACCGGGAAGAGCCAGCCAAAGCGGTCGCGGGCGCGGCCTTCCACGATATCGAAGAACGCCTTCTGCAGCTTTCGCGTGATGGGGCCGACCGTCCCCTGGCCCACGGGGATTCGGTCGACCTTCGTGATCGGCGTGATCTCGGCAGCGGTTCCGGTGAAGAAAACCTCGTCCGAAATGTAGAGCATCTCGCGGGGAATTTGCTCCTCCCGCACCTCGAGACCCATCTCGCGCCCCAACGTCATGACGCAGTCACGGGTAACCCCGGGCAGGATCGCGTTCGCGATCGTCGGCGTGTGGAGCGTCTCGCCGCGGACGAGGAAGATATTCTCGCCGCTTCCTTCGGCGAGGTACCCGAACACATCGAGCGCGATTCCCTCTTCGTAGCCGTCGGCAACCGCCTCGAGCTTGATCAGCTGGCTGTTCATGTAGTTCGCGCCTGTCTTCGCCATCGCGGGGAACGTATTCGGCGCCTGCCGATTCCACGAGGAAACCCTGGCCGAGATGCCGTGGTCGAGCGCGTCCTTGCCCAGGTATTTTCCCCAGTTCAGGACCGCGATCGCGACGTCGATCGGAACGCCTGTCGGATTCACCCCCAACGTCTTGAACCCCCGGTATACGACGGGGCGGATGTAGCACGCGTCGCCGCCGTTCTTGCGGACCGTATCCCGGATCGCGTCCATCAGCTCGTCATAGCCGTAGGGAATGGGGAGCCGTGCGATCTTGCAGGAGTCGAGCATGCGCTGCACGTGGCGGTCGAGGCGAAATACCGCCGTGCCGCCGGGTGTGGCGTACGCCCGGATCCCTTCGAACACGCTCGAGCCGTAGTGCACCACGTGGGAGAGGACGTGGATCTTTGCGTCCTCGAACGGCACGAACTTCCCATTCATCCAGATCAAGCCGCCCGATTCACGCGCCATGCCCTCCTCCTTTCGGCGTGGATTATGGTTCGCTCGAGCGTCGCACGCCCTCGCGCCGCTCGACCGATTCCCGGATCACCGGAATCCATCCCAGAAGGTGGCTCCGGATCCGGTTGAATGTGTCACGATACTGGTCGGCGCTCCCGCCTATGGGGTCAAGAACCCCCTCCGATGCCGCGGAGCCCGGCGCGGCGCCCTTTTCGGTGATGAGGTGGATACGATCCGCTGCGTCCGACGCCAGGTCCCGTGCGTACGCGACGTGTTGCGGCTCCATCCCCAGCACCAGATCGGACGCCCGGATGAGGACGCGGGTGACCGGGATCGAGCGGTGCGAGGAGATGTCGGCGCCGCCCGCGGCGCACACCTGCACCGCGAGATGCGTCGCGGGAGCACCCTCGGTCGCACCCGTGCCGGCGGAGACCACCCGCGTCACGTCCGCGAGGTCCGACGGGAGCAGCGATCGCAAGATCCCCTCAGCCATCGGGCTGCGACAGGTGTTCCCCGTGCAAATGATCAGAACCTGGAACATGGGCCTCACTTCGAGCACGAGAGCGAGAATCCATCAGACGATCGAGTGTAGGAGCGGGGCACGGCAGCGTCAAGTGGACCTTCCGGTCAGCCGAACGCCTCCCTCGCGAAGCACGTGAACGCGATCCCCTTCGACCAAAACGATGGTCGAAGGAACGCCGGAAAGCTCCCCTTGATCGACAACAAGATCGACCCGGTCTGCGAGCGCGTCCTCCGCGCGCACCGGGGGCTCGTCTCCGGATTTGTTGGCGGAGGTGGAGAGTACGATCCCGCCGACGGCGCGAACCACGGCACGCAGGAACGGGCTGCCCGGACAGCGAAGGGCGACCGTTCCTTCCGGAGCGCGCAGCGATTCGGGAATCGACGGGGACGCAGGCACCACGAGCGTGAGGGCGCCGGGCCAATGCTCCCGCGCGAGGGCGAGCGCTTTCGGGCTCGGCGCGGCCCAGCGGTCAAGATCCCCCGGCTCGCCGATCAAACCGATGAAGCGCTTCCCGGCACCGCGCGGTTTCAACCCCAGGAGCCGAGCCACGGCGCCCCCATGGTCGGCCAAGGCATGCAGGCCGTACACCCCCTCCGCCGGGAGGAGCGCGATGCCGCCTCGGCGGAGCACCTCGGCCGCGCGCTCCGAGGCGTTCTGCCACGCCGTCCCCGGCGCGAGAACGACCCGCTCCATGGATGGATCCTCGCTCGCTCCCCCGCGATCAGAGCCGCTCGCCGCGGGCGAGCCTCTGCTTCAGGTCCTCGAGCTTCAGCGCGAGACCCCGGTCGGAGAGGGCGAGGATCTGAATCGCGAGCACCGCCGCGTTCTTGGCTCCCGAGGCACCGATCGCCACCGTCGCGACCGGCACGCCGGCCGGCATCTGGACCGTCGAGTAGAGAGAATCCACCCCGGCCAGCGCCGATCCTCCGAGCGGCACCCCGATCACGGGAAGCGTAGTGTGCGCCGCCACGGCGCCGGCGAGATGGTTCGCCATGCCCGCCCCGGCGATGAAGACCTGGACCCCCTGCGCCGGCGCTTCGCGAACGATGTCGCGCACGCGGTCCGGGCTCCGGTGCGCCGACGCGGTCTCCATGCGGAAGGCGACGCCGAAGCTCTCAAGCACACGGGCCGCCTCCTCCATGGTCGCGCGGTCCGAGTCGCTCCCGAACAGGATCAGAACGCGTGTCTTCTCGCTCATGAGATGGGCCTCCCTGGCTGGAGCACGGCCGCGATATCGCGCCGATACTGCATCCCGTCGAACCGGATCCAGGAGACCGCCTCGTAAGCGGCCTCACGCGCCCGCTCCAGCGTCTCGGCGCGCGCGGTGACACCGAGGACCCGTCCACCGCTGGTCACGAATCCGCCGGCGCGGCGGTCCACTCCCGCGCAATAGAACCGGATTCCGTGGGGTCGCGCGTGGTTCAAGCCTTCGATCGCCTGGCCCGTATGCGGCTCCTTCGGATATCCCGGCGCCGCGAGCACGACGCACACCGCGGCTCCGGCGTAGCGGACAAACGTTCCGTGGCGATCCGGAGGAAGCGAGCCACGGGCGGCGGCAAGGAACAAAGGCAGCGCGTCCTCATCGAGGAGCGGCAGGACGACCTGAGCCTCGGGATCGCCGAACCGCGCGTTGATCTCGAGCACCATCGGGCCCGAGGGCGTCAGCATGAGCCCGAAGTAGAGAATCCCCCGATAGAGGATGCCGCGGGCACGAAGCTCGGCGAGGAGAGGGTCCACGATCCGGCGCGCGATCGCAATCGCATCCTGCGCGCTCGGGACGCGCGCCGGGGCGCACGCACCCATCCCGCCGGTGTTCGGCCCCGTGTCCCCATCGTATGCGCGCTTATGGTCGCGCGCGGGAGGAAACAGCATCCACCGCTCCCCATCCGTGAGGACCAGGAGCGACGCCTCCTCACCGCGAAGAAAGTCCTCGATAACGAGGACCCTACCCGACTCCCCTAGCTCTCCCCGCTCCATCCACGCGCCGATGGCGTCAAACGCCTCGCTCTCGCGCTCGGCAACCACGACGCCCTTACCGGCCGCAAGGCCGTCCGCCTTGAGCACGACCGGATACGTCGCGCCCGCCAGGATCCGCTTCGCCTCCGCGGCGCTGTGCGCGACACGGTACGGAGCGGTCGGTAGAGCCAGCTCTTGCAGCACCTGCTTCGCGAAGCTCTTGCTCGATTCCAGGCGAGCCGCCGCGCGAACCGGTCCGAGCGCCGGGACAGAGA
>Ga0066676_10000544_pt1 | contig 13815 bp, 15 predicted proteins | sample GraSoiAngelo_125_FD_62293 | JGI IMG/M metagenome (GOLD analysis project Ga0066676, IMG submission 62293) | Grasslands soil microbial communities from the Angelo Coastal Reserve, California, USA - 14_0927_05_40cm | ecosystem: Environmental > Terrestrial > Soil > Grasslands | place: USA...
GGAAAAGAAGCTGCTCTACTTTGTAGCAGTGGATGGCGCGCGGTTCCGTCGGCCGGTCGTGCCCGGCGACCAATTGAGAGTGGAGATGAAAGTGCTCTCATGGCGCGGCGACTTCTGCAAACTCGAAGGCAAAGCGACCGTGAACGGGCAATTGGCCGCGGAAGCGACGCTGATGTGCAAGATGGTGGACCGCGAGGTCGTAGCCAAGGCGGAAAAATCCGCGAAATGAAAAAGCAAGAGATTCACCCGCAAGCCATCGTGGCGCCCGGCGCGAAACTTGGCAAAGGCGTCAAAGTTGGCGCTTATGCGATGGTTGGCGAGGATGTGGAATTGGGCGAAGGTTGTACGCTGCACTCGCACGCTGTGGTGCAGGGACCATCCAAGTTCGGAAAGAACAATGTTTTTCACCCCTTCAGCGTGATCGGCGGCGACCCGCAGGACTACACCTTTCGTGGCGAGCGCGTGCAACTGGTTGCAGGTGACGGCAACATTTTCCGCGAATACGTGACGGTGAGCCGCGGAACGAAAAAGGGCGGAGGCCGGACCTCCCTGGGCAACGAGAACTTTTTTCTTTCCTACGCACACGTGGGACACGATTGCCAGGTAGGCAGCAACACGCTGTTCGTGAACGGTGCAACCCTCGCGGGGCACGTCACCGTGGAAGATTTCGTGACCATAGGCGCGTTTTGTCCGGTGCACCAATTCTGCCGCATCGGCCGGTACGCCTACATCGGTGCGTCTACCGTGATTACGCAGGACGTTCCGCCATTTTCCAAAATCGTCACCGAGCGCGAGACAAAAAGTTTTGGCATCAACACCATCGGCCTGGAACGCAAAGGATTTTCTCCCGAGCGCCTGCAAACTCTAAAGCGCGCCTATCGTTTGCTGCTGCGCGCGAAGTTGAATACCACGCAGGCGCTTGCCGAGATGCGGGAATCGCTGGGCGATTCCGCGGACGTGCGGGAATTGATCAAGTTTATCGAAAGCGCCGAGCGCGGCATTGTGAAGTGACGCCTGAACGCTGATTTCATGCCGGACCCAAATACCAATACGACAGGCTGGGGACTCATCGCGGGAAACGGACGCTTTCCCTTCCTGGTGCTGGAGGGCGCTCGCAGCCAGGGAATCGACATGGCAGTGATCGCGTTGAAGGAAGAGGCGTCTCAAGAGCTGGAAAAAATCGCCAAGCGGCTGCATTGGGTGAGCCTCGGCGAGCTGAGCAAGACGATTGACCTGATGCATCAGGAAGGCGTGAAGCAGGCGGTCATGGCCGGCCAAGTGAAGCACAACAAAATCTTCAGCGCCATCCGGCCGGATTGGAAACTGGCGAAGCTGCTTTTCTCGCTGCCGCGCAAAAATACGGATGCGCTGATCGGTGCTGTCGCCCGCGTGCTGGAGGACGAAGGGATTCGCCTGGTGGATTCGACGTTGTTCCTGAAGCCTTTGGTGCCCGATCCCGGCGTGCTGACGCGGCGGGCCCCGAACGACCATGAAGCGGAGGATATTGCTTACGGACTCGGAGTGGCCAGGCACATTGCGAGCATGGACATCGGCCAGACAGTTGTCATTGCGGATCACGCTTGCGTGGCGGTGGAAGCCATGGAAGGCACCGATGAGACTATCGCGCGCGCGGCCCGCATTGCGGATGGCAAGCCTCTGGTTGTCGTTAAAGTCAGCAAGCCCGGCCAGGATATGCGTTTTGACGTACCCGTTGTTGGTTTGCCCACCATCGAACAGATGAAGGGTGCAGGTGCGACAGCTCTTGCCGTGGACGCGGGGCGGACACTTCTTTTTGACCGGGAAAAACTGATCGAGCTGGCGGATGGAGCGGGAATAGCGATTCAAGCTTTCAGTCCGCTCGCTACGCCGGAACCTATCGCAGCTTTGAAGGGAATGAAGAAAGAATGACTCCGGCGGCGGGAGATTCGAAGAAGATCCGTGTCGCCGTCGTGGGCACAGGGGAATTTGGGCGCAACCACGCTCGCGTGTATCGCGAACTCGATGGCGCGGAACTCGTGGGAGTCTTCGACGAGAATCCCCAGCGTGCCGCTGCTGTCGCCGCAGAATTCCAGACTCTAGTCTTAACGAGAATAGAGGAATTGCCCGGACGCGCGGAAGCCGCAAGCGTCGCTGTCCCGACGGTCGCGCATGCGGAGGTGGGCTGTCGCCTTCTGGGAATGGGGCTCGACGTCCTGGTTGAGAAGCCCATGGCCGTGAATCTTGCCGAGGCCGACGCTCTGCTCCATGCCGCGAAAAAAAACGGGCGGATTCTGCAGGTAGGCCACGTCGAGCGCTTCAATCCTGCGGTGACTGCCGTTGAGCCGATCCTGAACCGGCCGCTGTTCTTCGAAGTACACCGATTAGGCGTCTTTACGCCGCGCAGCCTCGACGTGGACGTAATCTACGATTTGATGATTCACGATCTGGACATTTTGCTGGCGATGGTCAATGAACCTGTGGTCGAAGTCAAAGCCGTTGGAATCCCGGTCCTTACAGAAAAAGTTGACATTGCGCACGCGCGCCTGGAATTTGCCGGAGGAGCGGTAGCCAATATCACCGCCAGCCGGGTTTCTACCGAACGCGTGCGTAAAATGCGCTTCTTCCAGCAGCATGAGTACATTTCGCTGGATTATGCCCGGCGCGATGCGCTGCGCATCGGCGTAAAGAAGCCCGGTCCGCAGCCTGAGTTTGGGTTTGAGAAGCTGAATGCGCCGGCAGTCGAGCCGTTACATGCGGAGCTCGAAGCGTTCGTCAACTCCTCGCGCTCGCGCAAGGAGCCGCGCACAAACGGGACAGCGGGACGTGCGGCGCTCGAATTGGCCACTCGTGTAATGGCAAGCATCCAAGAGCACGCCGCGCGCGTCCAAATAGGCTCATTCGCTACACAAGACAAAACAAGATGATTTCACGGATTCTGGTCCCGTTCGATGCCCGTCCATCTGCGACCGTGGATGCACCAACACAGCGCCGCCGTCCCACTACAATGGACGAGCGCACGCTGGTCCCGGCGATGCTGCCCATCGTGCACTTGAACGGGAACTCAACGATCCCCTCGAATCTGCCTCTTGAATCCATTGCAGCGCGCGTTGTTGTGCCCCGCGACGTGAATCGTGAAGCCTATGGCGTCAGGGAGGATTATTCGACGCCGCTGCAGCCCACAGACCTGGACTCGCGTATTGCCGTGCCTGCTGGCTCCGCGCCGCCGGAAATGAGCGAGCATCCGCTGCACGTTCCGGAAGACCTGGTCGATCCGGACATATTCAGTACCGGGGAAGTTCAGCTAATCGTTCCGGAGCAGCGGGAGGAAAAGACCAGGTGGCAACTCGCTACGCGTTTGATTTCGATCACGTTTCACACTCTCCTGTTTATCTTCCTGATTTTCCAGTCAAGGCTTTTTCCACCACACCAGCCGACGCAAGCCGAAATAGAACTCGCGCAAAGGCAATTGACGCCGTTGCTCCCGCCATGGAGGCTGGAATCGTTAAAGCCATCGACTCGTCCGGTGCAACCTCCGCCCAAAGTGCATGTCAATCCGCGCGTGTTGCGCGAAGTTGCGCCGCCCAGCATTCCAGCGCCCCAGCCGGAACGTCCGGTGAAAGAATTGCCAAGCGCGCCCGAGCCCAAGCCAAACGTTGCGCAAGCTTCTCCGCAGACGCAAGATGATGCACCAGTAGCGAAAGCTCCGCTAAAGCTTGAAGCCCCCGATGCTCCGCAGCCTCGACCGAACCTGGTCCTGCCAAAAGAAACTTCACCGAGCCAAAGCATTCAAGACTCTTTGAGAGCCACTCGCCCTTCCGGTCCCCGGCCCATCGGAGGGGGCGGCCAGCTTCCCGGCGGTGGTGCACGCGGGGGCGGAGGCGGGGGAGGGACGGCCTACGGGGGCCTGGAGATGCTCACGCCTGATCAAGGCGTGGATTTCAACAGCTATCTCCAGCGCGTTTATGTTACGGTGAAGCGCAATTGGTTTGCAGTCATGCCCGGGTCCGTCGAGCTTGGTGAGAGAGGCATAGTTGTGCTCACGTTTAGAATCATGCAGAACGGCAGCGTGCCTTCCGACGAGCCGGTGATCCAGCGCAACTCGGGGAAGGAGCCGCTGGACCGCGCCGCGTTCTCTTCCGTGCGCGCGTCGAATCCCTTCGAGCCGCTGCCCGCGCAGTTCAAGGGGCCTTATATCGAGCTGCGCTACACCTATCTCTACAACATTCCCCTAGAGTCTTATTACCAGCAAAAGTGAAAGTCCCGCGCCAACAGGTTTTGGGTAGTCTTCTCCTCGCGCTTTTTGTGCTGATCTTTCTTTTTGTTCGCGCGCGGCATCTTCTCTTTCGATGAACGAAAGCAACACGCTCTTGCCTCTCGTGGCCATCGTCGGCCCCACGGCTTCGGGAAAGTCGGCGCTCGCCGTGAAGCTTGCGGAGCGGCTCGGCGGGGAAGTGGTGGCCTGCGATTCGACGCAGCTCTACCGCGGCTTTGATATTGGTACTGCAAAGCCCGCCCTCGACGAACGCCGCGGCATACCGCATCACTTGGTTAACGTTCTCGATCCGCAGGACGACGCAACAGCAGGCGGGTACCGTCAAATGGCTTTGCAAATTCTGCAAGGCCTGAGAAAGCGGGGACGTCTGCCGATCTTCACAGTCGGCACCGGATTGTATTTGCGCGCGCTGCTCGAAGGTCTTGCGGATGTTCCACAACGTTCAGAAGAGTTGCGCGAACGGCTCCGTTCCACTATTGATGAGCATCCCCCGGGCCATCTCCATCGCATTTTGAAACGGCTCGACCCGCAAGCAGCCAGGAAAATCGCGCCTGCGGACGAACAGAAGCTCATCCGCGCGGTCGAAGTATGTATCCTTGCGCGCAAGCCGATATCGGCCGTGCACAGTTCCGGACGCGTCCCGCTCGAAGGCTGGCACGTTCTGAAAGTTGGATTGATGCCCTTGCGCGAAAAACTCAATGAACGCATTCACTCCAGAACGGACGCTATGCTCGAACAGGGCTGGATGCGCGAAGTGCAGGCGCTGCTTGATAGCGGGCTGAATGAGAATGCGAAACCGTTCGATTTTATCGGCTACCGGGAATTGCGCGCAGTACTGCGAGGCGAGACGACTCTGAAGGAAGCCACAGAAGCAATTCAGCAGGCCACGCGCCGCTACGCCAAACGCCAGCTCACGTGGTTTCGCAAGGAGCCGGGCGTCCACTGGTTTTCAGGATTTGGCGATGATGCCGCCGTGCAGGTCAGCGTACTCGAATGGCTTCAGGCAGAAGAACTGAAGCAGCACAAGCTTTTCAGCTAAGCCGAGTTTCCGAGGCCGGCGACGGCAAACTTGCTCATTTGTCCGGCGATTTCGGTGCTACTTCTGTTTTTGCCTTTTCTTGGATGGAAAGCAGCTCCACTTCGAAGACGAGGGTTGCGCCGGGGCCAATGCCCGAGCGCGGGTCCGCTCCGCGATCGCCGTAAGCCAGGTCCGAGGGAATGAAAAGCTGCCACTTCGATCCCACAGGCATGAGTTGCAGAGCTTCCGTCCAGCCCTTGATGACGCCAGTCACAGGAAATGACGCCGGCTGCCCGCGCTTGTAGGAGCTATCGAATTCCGTGCCGTCCAGAAGTGTGCCCCTGTAGTTGCAAGAGACCGTGTCGGCCGCTGTAGGCTTTGGTCCCGTACCTTCGGTCAAGATCTTGTATTGCAAGCCGCTCGGGAGCGTGACGACGCCTTCCTTGGCTTTGTTCGCCTCCAGAAATTCTGTGCCTGCTTTCTTATTCAGATCCATCGCCTCTTTCATTTTTTCCATCTGTTTGTTGCGCAAGTCCGTTTGTAGTTGTGTGAGCGCGGCTTTGGCTTCATCATCCGTCAACAGCAACTTGCCTCCTGCGAGCGCGTCTTTTAGACCCCGCAACACAATGGTGGTGTCTACTTCCACGGACTGTTTGTGCAGGTTCATCCCCAGGTTGGCTCCCAGAGCGTAGCTGACTTTGTCTTTCTGCGTCTTCAGACTTAGAACGGGCTGCGTTCTTGGCTTGGCTGCCTGTCCCGTCTTTGCTGCAGGCGTCTTTTGAGCGCCAGGAGCGGGCGCTGGCGCAGCCTTCGCGGGAGCTTGTTGCGCGCTTGCCGCCGGTGTCTGCTGAGCCTGAATGTCCTCGATCAGCATCATTCCTGCCGACAAAAATAACAAAACATTGAGAGTTAGTTTTCGCATGAATCATCTTCCCACGGGTCCGCAGGCTTCGCAAACCGCCGTTTTTCCGACCAAGATTCACGCAGTGAGAGACGGATCGCCGGGCCGGGAAGAGAGGCGTATAATTGCTTCCGGGATGATCCCGGCAAGAAATGCGACAATCCGCACGATGATTCCCGGCCGAACTCAGTGACGAAAACACAGCATCAGGTTTCGAACGCAGAGCGCGCTTTGCTCGTAGGGGTGGGATGGAAACGTGCACCGCGCTTTCCTGGCATGCCCGCTGGCGAACAAGGCCGCGAGTCGCTCGCAGAACTCGTTGAACTGGCGCGTAGCGCGGGCGCGGAGATCGCCGGAACCGTCTTCCAGATGCGCGATGCCGCCGATCCTGCCACGCTCGTCGGCCGCGGTAAGCTGGATGAAATTCGCGCCGAAGCCACGGCACACCGTGCGCCGCTGATCATTTTCGACACCAATCTTTCGCCCGTGCAGCAGCGCAACATTGAAGAAACCACGGAACGCCGTGTGATCGACCGCACACAGTTGATTCTCGACATTTTCGCGCGGCATGCGCGGAGCCGTGAAGGCCAACTGCAAGTCGAGCTGGCGCAATTGAATTACATGCTTCCCCGCCTGACGGGAAAGGGAACCGCGATGTCGCGCCTCGGCGGTAAGAGCGGTGGAGGTGGCGCTGGGGGAGCGGGCGGCGGAGCCGGACGCATCGGCGTGCGAGGCCCTGGCGAAAAGAAACTGGAGACCGACCGGCGCCGGATTCGCGACCGCGTCCGCAAAATCGAGATCAGCATTGATGAAGTTCGCAAGCAGCGGGCGTTGCGCCGTGAAGCCCGCAATGCTGTCCCTCTCGGCGCCATCGCGCTGGTGGGCTACACCAACGCGGGCAAGTCCACGTTGTTCAATGCCCTGAGCCGCGCGGAGGTGCTGGTTTCGTCTCGGATGTTTGCCACGCTTGATCCCACGATCCGCGCGCTGCGTCTTCCCTCGAACCGTCGTGTGTTGGTTTCCGATACCGTAGGGTTTATCCGCGACTTGCCCAAAGGGTTGCTTACAGCGTTTCGCGCCACTCTCGAAGAAGTGCAGGAAGCTGCCTTGATCCTGCACGTGAGTGACGTCTCGAATCCGCACCACGATGAGCTTGACGAGGAAGTCGACAAGATCTTGCGTGAATTGCATGTCGACAGCCGTCCCAGGCTGCGTGTGCTCAACAAGATGGATCGGCTTTCACCCGAAGAGCAAAAAGTAGCCACGAATGGCGCAGGGAGATGTGCTGGTACCGGTAGCACGCCAGTGCTTATGTCCGCTCTGACCGGCGAAGGAATCGAGGAATTGCTGCGACGCATGGATGCCGAGATGCCCACAGATCCCGTTGTAACCCTCTCAATCCGCTTACCGCTTGCGGAGGGCCGCACGTTGGCCATGATTCACGCTCTTGGCCGCGTCCTTCATTCGGAAATTGACGATTCGCACATGCGGCTCGACGCGGAAGTACCCGCGTCCATCGCCACGCGCCTGCGGCTCAAAGAGTATGCCGTCGAGGAAACATTTCCGCGGGTACTTTCGTAAGATAGAATTGAGAGTGGCGGATCTGCGGTCGTGTTCTGGATTCGATTTAGCAGTCGCCACAAACGAGGTTGCCATGGCTGCTTTCTTCTTGTGGATCATTCTTTTCATTTTGTGCTGGCCGATTGCGTTGCTCGCTCTCGTGCTGTATCCAATCGTCTGGCTGTTGACGCTGCCTTTCCGCATTGTGGGAATTGCTGTTCACGGCATTCTCGGTCTTTTTAGCGCCATGTTTATGCTTCCAATAAGACTTCTCCGCGGTCAGCGCGCCATTTGAAAGAGCAGGCCTGCTAACTATAGAGTAAGATTGCGCAAAACCCGTGTTTTTATTCACTTGCAGCATTTTGTGAGGGGTTTTTCTTACTAAAATGCAGTGCCGCTCCTCTGTGGAAAACGTTGTGGAAACCGTAGTCACGAGACAGAGGTTTTTCTTGGCGTCTTACTGCGTTCACGCGCGAACTCAATAGATATCTTCTTGTATTTAATTGAAAACAAAATAGTTATCTATAGCCCAGAGGCCTTCATGAGAGTCGTTTTGACTCCTGAGTCACAGAGGCGTTCGTTTCACATTTGCACAGATCTGCAGCAGCCGCATTACGAATGAGTATAGGTTTCTTTGCCAGTCTGCCTGTAGGGCTGTTAATCCCGAAGTTACTAAAAAACGCCAAACGTCCAGCGCATTCGCTCTCCTGTGTTGAACGCGAACCCGCCTTTGGTGTGTTGACGCCTCCTCACTCCAAGTCTATAGTGAAACTGCGGTGGCTGATGCCACGGGGCGGCACCCCCGCCGTCATTCGCCATGAATCTTCCTAACTCACTGACGCTATTGCGGATCTTTTTCGTTCCCGTCCTCATCGTGATTCTCCTTACCCGCAGCCCCAACTTCGAATTCTGGGGTTTTTCCGTGCACTTCGAGGTCTGGGGCGTCCTGATCTTGCTTTTGGCGGCAGCGACGGATTGGGCGGATGGGTACTTGGCCCGGCGGCGCCTCCAGATAACGACTCTTGGCATTCTTCTCGACCCTATTGCCGACAAGCTTTTGATCTCCGCTGCGTTCGTTTCGCTCGTGGACATGCACCTTGTTCCTGCTTGGATGGTGGTCATCATCATTGGCAGGGAATTCACCGTTCTCGGTCTGCGCAACATCGCTTCCGCCGAAGGTTTCACGATTGAAGCCTCCACTCTTGGAAAGACGAAGATGGTTTTGCAGGTGTGCGCCGTTGCAGTGCTGATTGTCGGAGCACGTCATCCGTCTTTCAAGCCTCTCGCGCGAATTTTGTTGTGGCTTGTTGTCATCAGCGCGCTAGTCTCCGCCGCCCAGTATTTCCGGCGGTTTTGGAGCCACGTGGACGACAGTATCAAGCAACGCCGCCGGCTCCGCATGCTAGAAGCCCGCAAGAAGCCCGAGGATGCCGTCCCTCTCTGAAGCGGACCAGCGCGCCGCCCTGCAACTGGCCAGGACGGCTGTGGTCGATGCTGTCTCCCACCGCAAGCTTCCGGATGTGTTCCCTCGCGAGGGAGTCTTCGCGGAGTGCCGCGGCGTCTTCGTGACACTTCACGTGCGCAATCGCTTGCAAGGTTGCATCGGTGTCATTGAAGCGAAAGAGCCGCTGGGAGAAGCCATTATTCGTTGTGCTGCCAGTGCGGCGCTGGAAGATCCGCGCTTCGCTCCCATGAAGCCGGACCAGCTTGCTGACCTGAGCATTGAAATCTCACTCCTGTCAGCTATGGAACCAATCTTCCCGGAATCCATCGAAATCGGGCGTCATGGACTCCTCGTCCGCCTCCACGCGCAGCGCGGGCTTCTTCTTCCCCAAGTGGCGATCGAACACCGGCTGACGCGCGAACAATTTCTCGAGGAGACCTGCCACAAGGCCGGGCTGCCTCGCGAAGCTTGGCGCGATCCCGAAGCCCATCTCTTCGGATTCACCTGCGAAGTATTTTCCGAAAGTTCTTATCGCGGAGGTGTCTGAAGTATTTGGCCATTCGTGAAGATTGCCATCGAGCGACAATGCAAAAACAAAGGCCCGCGCGGGGAACCGCAACGGGCCTGACAATTTAATAATGAGCTGGACTTCTATTCGATTTCGACGTAGTCCCCAGCGAACACTTCGGATGAACAAAAGGTGACAAACATCGTTGACGAGTTCCGGCTGACATTGATGACTATTCCCTCGCCCAGAACTTCACGCGGCAGGTCGTTCCATTCGTACCGCGCCGGGGCGCTCCCGAAACCGTACGTCGCATACTGATAACCTCTTTCTTGCGCCACTGTCTCCGCCCTCGAGCCTTGATAGCGGAAGATTCGGAAGTAATCGCCGACCTTGACTCCTTGATTGGTCCCAAGGTTTACATAGGCTGTGTTGAGTCTGCCGAAAACCTGTCCGTAATCTTTTCCGGCCACTACCATGGCCACCGGCTTGCCGCTTACAGGCGCGAAGTGATCGAAGTTGGAAGCATCCTTATACGGCGGCGTTGGGCGATCCGAATAAGGCACGACGATATCCCCGCGCTGCACGTAATCGCATGAGAAGATGACCTGCGCCACGGAAACCTTGGGCTGGACGTTGACTACTTTTATCTGCCCCGCGTCCATATACGACGTACCCATGGCTCTCAGAAGCTTCTCCTGCCACGTGAACCAATGTACCTCCGTCGGATCTTTGACAGGGCGCACCACGGAGAACCTGTCGCCTACGCGCACACCTTTGTCTTGGCCTCGATTGATGTGCACATAGTCGCCGCGGCCAAAAACGATCTTGTAGTTCGATTGCTCCCCGGAGACTAGCCGAGTTTCGTCCGGCACTCTCTGGTCCGTAACGAATCCTGAGCAATTCACCGCGCTGTAGTCGACCGGACGGTTTTGCGGAGCAGCCTGGGGCGCGTCCTGCGCCGAGGCTAATGTCGCTCCCAGGAAAACCGATAGAGACAAGACAACGATTTTAGCGCGCATCCCGTAACTCCTTCGAAAACACGCCCGATGGGCCGTGTATGGACTTTATCTTAGCGAAAGTATCAGGGCCTGCCCCACGCGTCAACCACATGGCCGAGGTTGCTTTACACTTTTGATACGGCATACTACTAGCTGCATTTTCAATGGCTTGGCGGCACAGGGCGGGATATGAGCCTCTTCGGCACGGGCTTACAGCGGATTTGTGCGGTCGTGGCTGCCTCCAAGGCGGCGGAAATGGCCAAGCTGCTGCGCTTCGCGCTACAGGAAACCAGCACCGTCGAATTGCGTCTCGACTGGCTCAGCAGTGACGCAGAACGCGCTCAATTCCTCCGCTGGCTGCGCAAAAGCCATCCTCGGAACGCCGCCTTTCTCGCTACCTGCCGCCGCCGTGAGGGCGGAGGCAAGCTCACCGGTGGTGTTGACCGTGAACTCTACTGGTTGACTCAGGCCTGCGAAGCCGGATGCCAATGGTGCGACCTTGAAGTGGAGACCTTGCGCAAGCTTCCCGGCCAGTCCGTGCGGGAATATGCCGTGCCGCGGCGCGTCATGCTTTCCATGCACGACTTTGAGCGCACGCCGGATTTACCTCGAAGCGTGAGTCCGCCGGCGCATGGCGGAGTCGACGCCGTGAAGATCGCCGCTGAGGCGCGGACCATCCGCGACAGCGTCCGGCTCCTCCACTTGGCTCGTAATTCCAAAAGTTTCGTTGCCGTTCCGATGGGAGAAGCCGGCCTGCCCGCCAGAATTCTCGCCCTGCGCGAGGGAAGTGCGTTGGCTTATGCGCCCGTTGCCAGCGCGACCGCTCCGGGCCAGGTTTCTCTGCATGACATGAAGTATCTCTACCGCGCGCACGCCCTCACGCGCCGCACGCAAGTCTACGGAGTGATTGGCGATCCCGTCGGCCATTCCCTTTCCCCGTTGCTCCACAACACGGGATTCATAGCGCGTCGCATCGATGCCGTCTATCTCCCTTTCCTTGTGCATGACCTTCGCGATTTTCTGGCGGCTGTCCCCGAATTTGGCCTCCGTGGATTCAGCGTCACTCATCCGCACAAGCAGGCCATTCTCAAGTATCTGAAGGAGTGCGATCCTCTCGCAGCGGAAATTGGCGCTGTTAACACCGTAGTCGTTCGCCGCAACGGGTCTCTCTACGGCGGCAACACGGACTGCCTCGGCTTGCTCCGTGCGCTCGAGAAGAAACTCCGCATCAAAGGCAGCCGCGTCCTGGTCTTCGGCGCGGGCGGTGCTGCGCGAGCAGCCGTTTTTGCGCTGGCTCGTTCCGGAGCAAGCGTCGCTATTTGCGCCCGCCGTGAGGAAGCTGCACGGCAACTCGCCCGCGCCTTCGGCGCAGAGTCTTTGCCCCGCGCTGCTTTGCGCACGGAGTCCTTTGACGCCATTTTGAACGCCACCCCGGTCGGGATGCATCCCCACGACGGCGTTTCTCCGCTCGCTCCCAGCGAGTTGCATTGCCGGCTCGTCATGGACATGATCAATCGTCCTCGGGAGACACAGCTTTTGAAGATTGCCGCTCGGAAGGGCATCGCCACGGTCCCAGGCATCGAAATGCTGATCGCTCAAGGTGTCGCCCAGTGGCAAATCTGGATGGGAAAGCGCGCGCCCGAAGCGCGCATGCGCCGCGCCGTTCTCGCCGCCCTCCGCGCCGAAGAGAACTCCCGCCCTCGTTAGCCGCGCAAGCGCGGTACCATAGGCAGTATCATGAAGGATTATCTGCGTCTCTGGGCTGAAGGGTTGCCGAATCAACCCTCTCGACTTTTGTCTATACCAATTACTGTTCTCGGTAAATGCATAAGACAAATTGGTCCTAGAGGTGAGTTTGCAAAGGTCAAATTGACGGTCCACCCTTCCGACTCGTTTGAAGTTACGGATCGTGTTGCAGAAAGGAGCGAGCTTGTGAAATTAGGGGTAGGATGGCCAGACTGTGCCATTTTTGGATTACTCGATGTGTTGATGTTCGCGGAATTTGGGCCGCTCTTCAAGGTATGCGTCGTCTTAGAAGAGGTGTGGTATCACGAAGTTGACTCGTCCTGGCAGGCGTTCCGGTACGCGGGGCGTGATGCCGGGCGGAAAATCATTGAAGCCATCGGGGATGATGCATCTGGCTCCCAAGTGGACGGAGTGGCTGTTTAACGCGCCCGTACCGGGAGAAGACCGTTACGTTGATTTTCTAGCTGACACAGCGGTCAGTAATCTGGTATATTATCTTTGTGAAGCAGTTCGCCTTTCCGTAGGGAACTCCGGTTACAACCTGAACGGCTCTTTTTGCGGATTTGGGCGTTTGCTCAGCGCCCGAGGCACAGACTTTGGCATTCCTTTGCCTCTCGGTTCACTGCCGGACTAACCCATTTAGAATCAACATTTATGGGAAGTGTCCGCAAGTGTTGATTCTAAACCACTTACGAAGATTCCAAGTCCTTTAGATGCAACACTTATGAAAAACACAGGGAGGGGGTACGAGTTATGGTTAACCAGAAATCCTTTCGGAGTGCGGCGGCTTGCCGCTTTTCCTCCTGCTCCTTCCTAAATACTGTCGGGCTGCTGAATAATCCGGGCCAACTGGAAGTAATGTAATAATAGGTCTCTTTTTTTGTGAACTGAAAACGATCGATCGAAGATTCCGACTCGGTCGGGACTGTCAGCTTATTCCTATGATCCAGCCGGACTTCCGCGAATTTCAGCGTCTCGCGAAACAGGGCAACCTTATCCCTGTCTATGACGTTTTTTCCGCGGATTTGCTGACTCCTGTCAGCGCCTATCTGCGCATCGCCCAGGGTGCGCGGTATTCGTTCCTTCTCGAAAGCGTCGAGGGCGGCGAAAAAATTGCGCGCTACACCTTTGCTGGAGCGCACCCCGAGGAAATCTTCCGCTACGCCAACAGCGCCTGCGTTCTCGAAAGCCGCGACCGTGTCCTCTGGGAAGAGCGCGATCCCATCTCGTTCCTGCGCGAGCGTATCGAGCGTTTTCGTCCCGTGCGGCTTCCCGGATTGCCGCCGCTGGTTGCCGGCGCCATCGGCTATTTCAGCTATGACATGGTGCGGCTGATCGAGCGCATCCCCAAGCGCCTTCGCGATGAAATCGGCCTGTATGACGCCATG
>Ga0066676_10000560_pt1 | contig 13701 bp, 7 predicted proteins | sample GraSoiAngelo_125_FD_62293 | JGI IMG/M metagenome (GOLD analysis project Ga0066676, IMG submission 62293) | Grasslands soil microbial communities from the Angelo Coastal Reserve, California, USA - 14_0927_05_40cm | ecosystem: Environmental > Terrestrial > Soil > Grasslands | place: USA...
CGTACGAAATGAATCTCACCTCGAGCCAGCTTGGACTTTCGGGCGGTGCCCTCGTCAATCCACGGCTCGGACCGCTCGCCCTTACGGTCGCGGCGTCGGGGGGATGGATGGGGAATCACGTCCGCGGGTTGAGCGATGGCCCGTTCAACGATGACCACTACGATTGGAATCGGCCGGAAGTCAGCTACAACGCGCAGCTCGGCATCCGGTACAAGGGTTGGGTGCGCGGGATCATCGACGGGCGCCACCGATCGCACGACGGAGAGGAGATCGCGGAGGTCAATTGGGCGGCCCAGTACTTCCTGAATCCGCTCCCGATCAACAACAACAACCCCTCGGAGAGCACCTTCAAGCGGAAGTGGTCCGCGTTCTTGAGCGGCCTCAGGCGAAACGAGGTGGCGTCCCGATGGATGATCGACGTGCCGAAGACCCCGGCGCACGTGGGCTTCCGCTACCGGTACTATCGCGAATTGGAATGGATCCATCCGGACGAGACGGTGCTCGCCACCGCGCGGCCGCTCGATGTTCGGCGCCTCGGGAATCAAGCGGACGGCGGCGTTTCGGTCGACCTGCCGAACGAACGCGGGGTCCTGGGCACCGAGGTGCAATTCGCCCGCGAGACACGGATCGATTACACGGGCGCGCTTCCTGAGATCGCAAGCTCCGAGATGACGTACCACTTCGGGGCGGAATATCGCGCCCGCACCTGGCTTCCCGTTCGCGGAGGTGTTGTGCTGATCCGCCGCGACCCGGATCGCGGGGACGGCATTCCTCCTTTGAAGGGGATCCGCATGACGGCCGGATTGGGATATTTCTGGCACTTCCTCGACACCCAGGTCGACGCTTCCTACACGCACGAGCACGTGCGCTTCACGCCGGGAGACCCCAGCGAGGAGCTCTCGCGCAGCGACCGGGCCTCGATCGTGTTTCGATACCTCTTCTGAAAGACGCGCGGAGCCGGACCGCTTGAAAGACCTCGCACGTCTCGCGCTCGACACCGCGGCGGCGCGCGGCGCGGGCTACGGCGACGTCCGCGCGATTGAGTTCACCCGTGAAGATGTTCAGGTCAAGAACGGCGAGGTCGGTGGGCTCGACCTGAGCGAGTCGGCGGGTTTGGGCGTCCGCGTCCTCGTGGACGGGGCTTGGGGGTTCGCCGCCACGGACGAGCTCACCAGACAGGGCGCGGAGCGCTGCGCGGCCCAGGCGGTCGCGGTTGCTCGCGCCAGCGCCAGCCTGAAGCACGAAAACGTCCGGCTGGCCGCGGAGCCCGCGCATCGCTCGGTCTGGGCCTCCGAGTGCGCCATCGATCCCTTCGGGGTGTCGCTCGAGCGAAAGCTCGACCTTCTTTTTCGCATCGATGCGGAGATCCGATCCGTCAAGGGCGTCAAGAACGCGGAATCCTCCCTTTCCTTTCAGCGGAAGCATCAGTTTTTCCTGAGCACGGAAGGATCGGACATCGAGCAGACGCTGACGCGCTCGGGGGGCGGTTTCACGTCCACCGCGGTTTCGGCCGACGACGTGCAGCGACGGAGCTATCCCCAGGCCGAGGGCTACCACCAGACGCTCGGCTACGAGATCGTCGAGGCGACGCCGTACGTCGAGAACGCGAGGCGGATCGCCGAGGAGTCGGTCGCTCTTCTGAGCGCGGCGCAGTGCCCGGCGGGGGAACAGGATCTCATTCTGGAAGGCTCCCAGCTTGCGCTCCAGATCCACGAGTCGGTGGGCCACCCGACCGAGCTGGATCGGGTGCTGGGTATGGAAGCGAACTACGCGGGCACCAGCTTTCTGACATTGGAGAAACGTAACAAGCTCGCCTTCGGCTCGAAGATCGTGAACCTGGTCGCCGACGCGACGCTCCCGCACGGGCTCGCGACGTTCGGCTACGACGACGACGGCGTCGAAGCCCAACGCTGGCACATTGTTCGCGACGGGCTCTTCGCCGGTTACCTCACGTCGCGCGAGCTGGCGCACCGAACGGGGGAGTCCCGCAGCAGAGGCTGCGTCCGCTCGGACGGGTGGCACCACATCCCGATGATCCGCATGGTGAACTTGAGCCTCATGCCGGGATCGGGGACGCTTGAGGATCTACTCTCCGATACCGATCACGCGATTCTCATGGAAACGAATCGGAGCTGGAGCATCGACCAGCTCCGGTACAACTTCCAATTCAAGACGGAGCTCGCCTGGGAAATCCGGAAGGGAAAGAGAGTCCGGCTCCTCAAGAACCCGACATATCAGGGCATTACGACGCAGTTTTGGAACTCGTGCGACTTCATCTGCGGTCCGGAGGAGTGGAAACCCTGGGGCGTCGTGAATTGCGGCAAGGGACAGCCTGGACAGGTCGCCGAGATCACGCATGGTGCCGCACCCGCTCGATTCCGCAGCGTCCGTGTCGGCGTGGGATACGATGAATAGGGACGACGCGAAGTCTCTTCTCGACCAAGCCCTTGCCGCGGCGCGTGGGGACGAGATCGAGGTCTTTCTGGGCGGCGGGACCGAAGCCCTCACTCGCTTCGCGAACAACGAAATTACCCAGAACGTTGCCGAAAGGCGTTACCTCCTCTCGGCCCGCATCGTTCGTGGGAAGCGCACCGGCCGGGCGACCGGAAACGATCTGAGCCGCGAGGGCATCGATCGGCTCATCCAGCGGGCCTCCGCGGCCGCGCGGCTCCAGCCAGAGATCGCGGATCTCCTCCCGTTGCCCGGTCCGCAGCAGTATCGACCTGTGGACGCGCTCGACCCCGAGACGGAATCGCTCGGCGCCGACGCCCGAGCGCTCGAGGTGGGACGGGCGATCGAGCGGTCCCGCGCGGCGGGGCTGGATGGAGCCGGCATCTACGAGGTCCGGGCGGGGACGATCGGCGACTACGGCGAGATCGGGCCGCTCGCGATCGCGAACTCGAGCGGGCTTTTCGCCTATCACGCCGGCACGTCCGCCGCCTTTCGGGTGTCCGCGCTCGATGGGACCGCCTCCGGGTGGGCCGGCCACGAGTCCTATCGCGCCCGCGACATAGACGGCGCCGCCCTTTCCGCCCGTGCCGTGGAGAAGGCAACCCGATCGCGGGAACCGAAGCCGTGGGCGCCGGGCCGATATACCGTGGTGCTGGAGCCGGCCGCCGTCGCCGATTTCATCCAGGACATGTCCTGGATCTCCTTCGGCGCGCTCCTGGTCCAGGAAGGACGGAGCTTCCTCTCGGGAAAGATGGGAGAGAAGTTGATGGGGGAGAACATCACCCTGCGTGACGATCCGTATCACCCGCTCCATCGCGGAAGCCCGTTCGACGCGGAGGGGATGCCGACCCTGCCGACCACGATCATCGAGCGCGGGGTCGCCCGGAGCGCCGTCTACGACCGGCAAACCGCGGCCAAGGAAGGGCGCGAAAGCACCGGCCATGGGCTCCCGGTACCGAACACGTACGGACCCCTCGCCCGCCATCTCGTGCTGGAGGGGGGCGAGGAGGGCGTGGAGGACCTGATCCGCCGCGTGGACCAGGGGTTACTCGTAACGCGCGTGTGGTACACGAACGTTGTGGATCCCAAGTCCGTGACCCTTACCGGGATGACGAGGGACGGACTTTTTGCGATCGAGAAGGGAAGGGTCACCCATGCGGTTCGGAATTTCAGATTCAATCAGAGCGTCATCCAGCTCTTGAGCGAGGTGGAGTCGATGGGGCGCGTAGAGCGGTCCGGGGGCGTCGTTTGCCCGAGCCTTCTCGTCCGAGATTTCCATATGTCAAGCGCCACGGAATTTTGATTATATTTCTTGTGGGCCGGGCCGATAGTTATGTATAATGCGGGCCCGAGCGGCGGGAGACCGCCGCACCTCGTGGTGACTGTCCCTCCCCCCCGCGAAGGTCATCATTTCTCCGCATCAGATCGCCGGCTGTGAGAAGGACTTGACACATTCGGACCTCACCAAGACAGCATCCCAGAACCCGACAAGCGGGCATATTGCAATGAATTGCCTTGACTCGAGCCCCCAAAAACGGCATAAGGATAGCCGGTTTCCGGTGACACCCCCGACCAGGAAAGGAGCGGTTTCGCATATGCCGAGCCATCTTGGACGTCGCGAGCACCTGACGGTCCTCGCCTGCGTCATCGCGCTCCTCCTCGGCCCCACGCTCATTGGACCCGCCGTATCGTCCGCCCAGGCGCAAACCGGCGCGATCACGGGAAAGATCACGGATGAAAGTGGAGTCGGGGTGCCGTACGCGAACGTTTTCATCAAGGGAACCCAGCTTGGAGGCATGGCCAACGCGGAAGGCAAATTCACCATCGTGAAGGTGCCGGTCGGTAACTACACCCTGTCCGTGAGAAGCGTCGGCCACGCCGCGATCGAGAAGACCGTCCAGGTGAACGCCAACCAGACCGCGACCGTGGATTTCCAGATTACGGAGCAGGCGGTCAAGATGAAGCAGGTCGACATCAAGGGAGACGTCAAGATCGCGATCCGCAAGAAGGACAGCTCCACGAAACAAATCGTCACGAGCGAAGACCTCCGCTCGCTCCCGGTCGACAACTACAAGGAGGCGATCGGTCTCAAGGCGGGCGTCATCAGCCAGGGAGGCGAGCTTCACTTCCGCGGCGGACGCGGGGATGAGGTGCTCACGATCGTGAACGGGATCGCGAGCCGCAACCCGCTCCGCGCCGAGGGCGTGGATCTCGGCCTTCTCGCGGTTTCGTCCAGCGAGCAGGTGCTCGGTGGACTGGACGCGCAGTACGGAAATGCCCTCTCCGGGGTGATCAACCTCACGACCCGCGAGGGCGGAGACAAGTTCGGAGGGGAGATCCGGTATTTCACGGACCGCTATGGCGAGGTGGACAAATCCTTCAACAACTTCGAACGGGTCAGCACAGGCTTCGGTGGGCCGTTCCTCTTCCCGAAGACGAACTACTTCATCTCATTCGAGGGCACGTACACCGACACCTATCTCCGGAACGTCGCGACCCACCGGGAGCATCGATTCTTGGATTTCATCCGGCTCGGGAATCGGCAGTCCAACAGCGCGAAGCTCTCGAGCAAGCTGACGTTCAAGCTGACCCCGAACGAGAAGCTGAACTTCGAGATCATCAAGAACCGGAGCTTGGACGGAGAATTCCAAAACCGGTGGAACCGGCAAGGGTTTGTCCACGTGATTCAGGATTCGACTGCGCCTACCGACGGCACCATCACGACGCGCTACGGAGCCTGGTCCTATTTCCAGGTGGATTCGAGCTACATCCCGATGAATACGGCGGAGCACCTTCCTGTGACCGACGAGGATTACCTCCAGACGGCGGTGACGTGGAAGCACACGCTGGGCGTCGGGACGATCTATAACCTGCGCGCGAGCCGGCAGGAATGGCAAACGACCACCGACGTTCTCGACCGGATGCCTTGGGAGTACCAGCAGCTGCCGAACAACTATTACGACCCGCAGAACCGGCTGGAAGGGCCCTACTACGTGACCAACGGGGACTATCCCTTCTTCGAGCGGAAGCGCACCGTTACCTACACCATGAACGGAGATTTCTCGAAGCGGCTTGGAAAGTCGGTGGACCTAGGCGGGCACCCCCACAATTTCATGGCCGGCGGGGACATCAACTACAACGACCTGGGATTCCTCAAGACCAATTTCCCCAACATCCTGACAGGGCAGGGGCTCTACGGCGCCGACCGGGACGAGTTCCGCTTTTTCAATCCCGAGGGCTCGTTCTTCCTACAGGATCGTTGGGAGTACGAAGGAATGGTGATGAACGCGGGGATTCGGTACGACAACTTCTCGGTGGGGAATCAGATCTCATCGGCGGAGGTGGTCGACCGCGTCAAGACGCAGATCAGCCCCCGGATCGGAATCGCGTATCCGATCTCGGATCGGGACGTGATGAGCTTCCACTACGGACGCCTGTTCCAGGTGCCGGACCGGCAGTACATCTACCAGGGGCGCCTCATTTCGGCGACCTCGCGTGGAAATCCGAACCTGGAGCCTCAGACCACGATCAGCTACCAGCTCGGCGTTCAGCATCTCTTCAACAAGGACATCTACGGCCAGTTCGGCGTCTACTTCAAGGACATCTTCGGCCTCCTGACGACCGTGGAGCAGGAGATCCCGGGCTTCGCGATCACCGTTCCGACCTACGTGAACGCGGATTACGCGTCCTCCCGAGGCGTGGAGGTCACGTTGATCAAGCGCTTCAGCCACGGCTTCGCGGGCGAGCTCAACTACACCTATGGCAACACCACGGGCACGGCCTCGGACCCGAACCGCGCTCTGCCGAACCAGGGCAACCTGCGTGACCAATTCAAGCCGACGTCCGAGCAGCCGCTCGACTGGGACCAGAGGCACAACATTTCAGCGACGTTGAGTCTGGGAAACGAGAAGGACTGGCGCTCGTCCTTCGTCTATCAATTCGGGTCGGGCTTCCCGTTTACTCCCCACCAGCGTGAGGAGCGCCGGCAGAATCCTGAGCTCGTCAACTCGAGGCGTCTCCCCTCGATCTCGACGCTCTCGATGCAAGGGGAGCGGTTCTTCCGAGCGTGGGGTCAGGACCTCACGCTGTACGTGCAGGGCACGAACCTGCTCGATGCGGAGAACATCACCGACCTTACGCCGGACCTCTGGCCGCCGGGCGCCATCAATCGAGATTCCTACAACATCTATTACACGGAAACGGGCCGCGCCGGAGGCGCGTTCCTGACGCAGGACCAGGATGGAGACGGCCGAGAGGATTGGTACCCGGTTCGCGATCCGCGTGTGTTCCAGCAGGGGCGCACCATCCGGGTCGGCCTCGGGGTGCAGTTCTAGTGGCGCGGGCGGAACGCGGACCGATCGACATAAGAGCAGCAGAGGCTGAAATTCGCACAAGGGGGAGGATCGGATGAGCATGCGCCGCAGCACGGCACTCGGCGCGGCATGGTTGTTTCTCTGGGCCGGCGTGTGCGCATTCCACCAGCTTCCCCAGGACCAGATCGAACCGACGAACAACAGGGAAATACACAAGCTCTTTAGGCTGAACGGGAAGTTCGTCCACAACGTGGGACGACTCCAGCTCCAGATCACGAATTTCGGTGAGACGGGGAATCAAAGCAATCCGAGCCAGACGACGGTTCCTTCCGCCGAATGGCCGGCCGGCTCCGGGAACGACTACCTCTATGCCGCGGGCCTATGGATCGGCGCGCTCGACGCGAGCGGGATTCCCCACGTCACCACAGCGACCTATGAACGCGAGTTCTCTCCCGAGTTGTTTCCCCAGAACGTCTGCGTCAACCTCCCTATCGAGCAGGTAACCGACGTACGGGAATCCTATGAAGGCATCCCCGGCGGCAACCGGGTCATTTCGTCCAGCGTGAACCCCGACGATGACGGCGACGGCCGTGTCGATGAAGACTTTCTGAACGGGCTGGATGATGACGGCGACGGCCTTTGCGACGAGGACTATGCTGCCATCGGACAACAGATGTTCGCGTCCGAATACGCCGACGACCAGGTCAACACCAGACAGCTCTTCCCTGAGCACGTACCGCTCGGCGTCAAGGTTCAGCAGACTTCCTATGCCTGGGCGACCCCGGGCCAAAATGATTTCGTCGGGATGGACTACAAGATCATCAACCGAAGCGGTCGCGCTCTTCGAAACGTGTTCGTCGGCATCTTCGCGGACATGGACGTTGGGAATCGCGCGATCCCGACCTATTTCACCGATGATGAGGCGGCGCTGGTCGATACCACCGTGCAATACGTGGGCGCGACCGGCGATTTCGTAAACCGTCGGATTCAGATGGGTTACATGTGGGACAACCCGGACGATCCGGCGCGCCCGCAGGATGCCAAGGGAGGCGATGTGCCCGGCTATTTCGGGTGCATGTTCCTGAACCACTCCACTGACCCCAGCGGGGCGAGCGCGCCCCGTCGGGTGGGGATCACATCCTACAAGTTCTTCGCCGGGTCGGCGGCATTCGCGGCGGGAGGAGACCCCGAGAACGACGCCCAACGCTACCTGCTCATGTCGGACCCAGCCTTGAATCCCGATGTTGTCGGCCAGATTAGCTCGTCTCGGCCGCTCGATTATAGATTTATCATGGCGACGGGACCGTTCCGCTCGATCTTGCCGGATTCGTCGCTCACGGTATCGGTGGCCTGGGTGATGGGGCTGGGGCGTGGGCCTTCCGCGGCCGGCGGAACAATGATCGATAACGCCATTCAGGCGCAGCAGGTCTATGACGGGCTTTACACGGACCTGGACGGAAACGCGCTCACCGGGACGTGCGGAAAGGAAACCTGCCTGCGAAACACCGAGGTCGGGGGGCGCGGATTCACGTACTCGATTCCGGAGTCGTCTTTCTGTCGTCTCCGTTTTCACTCCGACGTCAATTCGATCGATCAGTTCGCGGGCGTGACGCCATGGGATAACAACACTCCCTGCAACCTGCAGCAGGATGGAAAATACGTATGCCAGGACGCGCTCGGCGGAACGCTTCAAAACGGCGGGGCGCACTGCGCCAGCGAAGACACGCTCAACATCCAAATCCTCTCTCCGGACTGCAAGATAGGACGGGATGGGTCATACGTGGATCTCGACTGCGACGTGAACACGGGTCAGGGCGGGCGAGAACATCTGGTCAACTGGGTGGCCGCCGCTCCGTTGCCCGCGCCCTTCTACGCGGGGCAGGACGGGCGGGGAGAGGTAAGCGACTACATCCGTGGCTACGACACGCGGGCGGATTCGACCCGGGTGTCGGCCTGGTACTTCCCCGGCGACCATAAGATCACGCTCAAATGGAACAATTTCGCCGAACAGGTTCGGGATGCCCAGAGAGGGAATCTCAGGGAGTTCCTGGGCTATCGAATCTATCGCGCCGCCGGGTGGAATCGACCCCTCGGAACCAACGCGCCGGCACGGAACCTCTGGTCCCTGCTCGGCGAGTGGCGCGAGAAACCAAAGGGAACGCCTGCACATCCGCTCGCCGATCTGGTCGACCCGTCGATCCCGATCGTGAATATCAGCCCCATCCAGGTGCGCTGGGATCCGAACCGGAGGCACGTGCGGAATGATTCGAGCTACACGGAGATTGACACCTTGTTCGCGGTGGGCCGGTACAGCTTCGTGGATACCCACGTGCTGAACGGGTTCCCGTACTTCTATTCCATCGTCCCGATCTCGGTGGTCCCGGGCGACTCCGCTGCCAACGACGTCATCCTGCAGGGGAACCCGAGCGCGAACAACGCGCAGGTGGTCTACCCTCGAGGGGACTCACGCAACGACCAGCAGAAGGTCTTCGTGGTTCCGAACCCGTATAAGGGTGGCGCGGAGTGGGATCTCGTGCCGCGCGAGGAAGATCCCTCCGGCACGAAGGTTACGTTCATGAATTTGCCCCGCACCAAAGGGACGATCCATATCTACACGCTCGCGGGGGATCTCGTGAAGGATCTCCCCTTCGACGGGAGACCGCCGGCCGATCTCCAGTACGGCAAGGATCCGATCACGGGCGGCCGAGGCTCCACCCCGTGGAACTTGATTTCGAGGAACGGTCAGAAAATCGTGACCGGCATCTACATTTACTCTGTCGACACCGAATTGGGCAAACAGGTCGGCAGGTTCGTCGTGATTCGATGAAGCCGGAGCGTCCCAGCCGTCCATGGGAGAACCGAGGAGGCATTCCGTGAAGCGCGCGATGATGGTAGCCATCTGCCTGCTCCTTCCGCTCACGGCGGAAGGCGCGCAGATATTCGAAAAGGTCGGGACCCTGGGCGGCCAATCCCTGAAGATCGGCGTGGGTGCTCGGGCAGCCGCGATGGGGGACGCGTACGTGGCGATCGCCGACGACGCGACGGCCGTCTATTGGAACCCGGCCGGCATCGCCAGGCTTTCGGGCCAATCGGTGACCCTGAACCATACCGCGTGGCCCGCGGACATTCTGTTCGACCAGGCCGCCTACGTCTTCTCGATCAAGTGGATTCCCGGGATGCTGGGGGTGAACGTTCGAGCGCTGACCATGAGCCGCGATATCGTGCGCACGACCTATCAACCCGAGGGAACCGGCGACACCTTCGACGCGGGGGAATGGGCTTACGGGATCTCCTACGCGCGGTCGCTCACGGACAAATTCTCGGCCGGCTTTTCTGCGAACTACGTCCAGACCGGCCTCGCCGACGTGAAGGGGAAGTCGACGACGTTCGACTTCGGCACGCTTTACGACATCGGAGTCCTTGGAGCGAAGATCGGGATGTCGATCCAGAATATCGGGAGCGACATGACCTTCCTCAACGAGAAGGTGAAGATGCCGACCTTCTTCCGCGTGGGGGGGTCGGTCAGCTTGCTCCAGAGCGGGGACAGCCGACTGATCAGCTCGGCGGAGTTCACCCACCCGTCCGACAACTCGGAGAAGGTGAACTGGGGCGCGGAGTACGCGTTCCACGACTATCTCTTCCTCAGAGGCGGGTACAAGTTCAACTACGACACCGAGGGTATGACGGCGGGCTTAGGCGTGAAGTTCCCGCTGACCCTGAGCAAGGCATCCGTGGCCCGGCTGGATTACGCGTATCAGGACCTCAAACTCCTCACGGCGGCACACCGAGTTTCGGTGAACGTGAGCTTCTAGGAGCCACCGCGCCATGAGGCGCTACCACATCCGCGCGCCTCATTGGCTTTTGGCTCTAGCTGCCTGCGCCCTCACGGGGACGCCGACGGGTGCGACCGTCGCCACCCCAACCCCAGGTGAGACAGGCGTTTCCGTCGGCGATATCCACTACAACGCGTGCGCCGTCGCCTACCGGCACGATGGTGGGAACGCGCGGGCCGAGTTCTTCATCCGGGTTCCCTACCGAGAAATCCGATTTATTCCATCCGGCCAGCAGTTCGAAGCCAGGCTCCGCGTCACGGTAGAGCTTCTGGGTAGGAAGGGCCGCCGCGTGGGATACCAACAACGTGAAGCGCGCGTCCAGTCGATGGACGCCGAGGCCACCGCCGATTCGCTGTTGGGGGAAATCTACACCGTCGGGCTCGTCGCCCCGCCCGCGAAATACCGGTACAGGATCACGGTCGAAGACATGAACGTCGCCCGGCGCGGCCTCGTATACCAGATGAAGAACAAGAAGCGGCAAGGGGAGGTGCTGGGGGACATCGACTTGTCGGAATGGCTGCTTCAAAATCCTGCGATCAGTGGGATCGAGTTCGCCTGGGACATCAAGGACCGGACGACGGAAACGCCCTTCGCCAAGGGCGCCTACGAGGTGCTCCCGCATCCCAGCGCCTACTACGGCGCGTATCGGGACATGCTCGCGGCGTACTACGAGATCTATGACGCGCCTCCTCCGGTGGAGGGCAGGTCGTACCGGGTCCGGACCATGATCTTCAGCACGGCGGGGGACACCCTGCTTGAATCGTTGGACTCGCTTCGCGTGACCGAGGGCACGGCGTGGCCCCATACGCTCCACGCAGACGTGGCGTCCTTGCCTGCGGGGCACTACCGGCTTCGAATTGATCTACTCCGTGAGGGGGACCTGGCGATCGCATCAAGTCAGGGCGAGTTCGACATGCTGTGGGAGGTCGACTCGTGGAGTTCCGACGCCGCCGATCTCTACGAGGTGACCGCACGGACGCTCCTGAGTCAGGAGGAGGCGTACGGTTTCCGCCAGCTCTCGCGGGGAGAAAAAGAGGCGAGGCTCGCCGAGCTCTGGCGCGCGATCGACCCCACGCCGGACACCGCCACGAACGAGGCCAGGCGTGATTTTCGCGCCCGCATCGCGTACGCCAACACACACTACTCGGTGTTCGAGAAGGGTATGCTCAGCGACCGAGGTCGGATATGGATTCAATTCGGCGAGCCTGACGATATCAAGATCGAACGCCTTCCCGTATCAGACAAGACGCTCGGGTATGCGGTGGACGGTCAAATCCCCAAAACCTCGAAAGACATGCTCACGAAGCCCGGGCAGGGTGTGGTCGACACACGTCCCTTCGAGATCTGGACCTACAATCTGCGCGGCCACGAGACGATTCCGCGCCGCCGGATGAACGAGGTCAGCGCGGGGATGAAGTTCGTGTTCGTCGACGAGCAAGGTTACGGCGACTACACCCTGCGCTACTCCTCGGTGAGCGGCGTGCGGTAGCACGGGGCGCTTTGCCCGGGAGTCGTGGCGCCGGGCTCGCGCCGCGCGCCGTTTCAGGCCTTGACAGAATCACGCCGCACGCATAACATCCGAACCCCTAACTGTCACATCGACAATGACTTGACTCGATCCTCGGAGGTCGGACGATGCGGCTGGGCGTGCTCACGGGTGGAGGCGATTGCCCCGGCCTCAACGCGGTGATTCGCGCTGTCGTCCATCGCTCGATCAAAGGCTACGGCTGGTCGGTCGTCGGATTCCGGCATGGCTGGAGGGGACTTCTGCAGTCGGAAATCGAGGAGCTGGACCTGAAGGCGGTATCGGGAATCTTGCCTCGCGGCGGCACGATCCTCGGCACGTCCCGCACGAATCCCTACCAGGACCCCGGCGGTGAAGCCCGGATCCGAGACGAGCTCAAGTTGAGGGCGGTGGATGTCCTCATCGTCATCGGCGGCGAGGACACGCTCGGCGTCGCTGTGAAGCTCCACGAGGCCGGCGTTCGATTGGTGGGTATTCCCAAGACGATCGACAACGACGTGAACGGCACCGACTACACGTTCGGATTCGACACCGCGCTCTCAATCGCGACCGAAGCGATCGACCGGCTGCACACGACCGCCGAATCGCACGACCGCGTCATCGTCGTCGAAGTGATGGGACGGCATGCCGGGTGGATCGCGCTCGAGGCGGGCGTGGCGGGTGGCGCCGACATGATTCTGATCCCGGAGTACCCGGTTTCCGTCGAGGAGGTTTGTGGCGTCGTACAACGCCGGCACGAACACGGCAAGAATTTCAGTATCATTGTTGTCGCCGAGGGCGCAAGGCTCCAGGACACGGAGGGCGGTCCGGTAGAGGTTCAAAGCGAGCGTCGGGACGCCTTTGGTCACGTGAGGCTCGGTGGTATCGGGGCGACTCTGGCGGATCGCATTGAGGAGCGGACCGGATTCGAGAGCCGCTACAGCGTGCTCGGGCACATTCAGCGCGGTGGCTCGCCGACCGCTTTCGATCGCTTTCTTGGCACGAGGTTCGGCGTCAAGGCGGTCGATCTCGTCCAACGCGAGGGATTCGGACGCATGGTCGCGATCCGCGGAATGAAAATCGTGGACGTTCCAATCGTGGAAGGAGTCGGTTCCCTGAAAACCGTGGACCGCGAGTTCTACGAGCTGGCGAAGGTCTTTTTCAGCTAGGGGGGTATCCTTCGTGCGTGTAGGCATCAATGGATTCGGACGCATCGGACGGTTGGTTCTTCGCGCGGCACTCAAGCGGAACGAGGCGATCGAGTTCGCGGCGGTGAACGACATCACCGACGCGGCGACGCTCGCGCACCTGCTCACGTACGACTCGGTTCACGGCGTGTGGCCCGAGCGTTTCACCTCGCGGGACGCGGCGCTATGCGTGGGGGGGCGCTCGATTCCGGTCCTGTGCGAGGCGAACCCCGCAAAGCTCCCGTGGAAGGAGCTGGGGGTGGACGTCGTGCTTGAGTGCACGGGCAGGTTCACGGAGCGCGATAAAGCGGCGGCACATCTCCATGCGGGAGCCAAGCGCGTCCTGGTTTCGGCGCCCGCGAAGGGAGCCGACGCCACGTTTGTCATCGGAGTGAACGAGGAGACGTTCGACC
>Ga0066676_10000566_pt1 | contig 13658 bp, 4 predicted proteins | sample GraSoiAngelo_125_FD_62293 | JGI IMG/M metagenome (GOLD analysis project Ga0066676, IMG submission 62293) | Grasslands soil microbial communities from the Angelo Coastal Reserve, California, USA - 14_0927_05_40cm | ecosystem: Environmental > Terrestrial > Soil > Grasslands | place: USA...
CGCGGCAGGAAGTACGACGACGAGCCGTCGGGCGTGGCCGCGATCTTCGAGTACGCCATCGTGAACTTCGCCGACTCCGTCGCGATCACCAGATCTCCCGAGAGCGCCAGGCTCAATCCGCCGCCGGCGGCGATCCCGTTGACGGCCATGATCACCGGCTTGTCGCTGCGACAGAAGCGCGAGATGGCGCCGTGCAGGTACGTCGTCAGCTCCTTGATCAGCGCGCCGACACGCGGCAGGTTCTCGGCGAAGTCACGCACGTCGCCGCCGGCGCAGAACGACTTGCCGCTGCCGGTGATGACGACGCAGCGCACGTCCGGATCCTCGTCGAGGTCGATGGAGGCCGCGAACAGCTCGCGTCCGAGCCCGAGGTTCAGCGCGTTGTACGCGTCGGGGCGATTGAGCGTGACGGTGGCGACGTGCGCGGCGCGCTCGACGATCAGGTGCTGGAAGGCCATGGCTTGTCCTCCGGGGCGGCCGGCGGCGCGTTGCGGGCCGCCTCGGCCAGGGCATCGAGAATCTCCTGGATCTGCAGAGGCTTGCCGAGGACGACGTCGACACCGTGCGCCAGGCGCTCCTCGGGCGACAGTTCCACGCCGAAGCCGGTGACGAGCAGCACGGGCACGTGCGGCGCATGCTGCTTGACGGCACGCGCGACCTGCAAGCCCGAGACGCGCGGCATCGCGAGGTCGGTCAGCACGATGTCGAACGGCTCGGCGCGGAATCGCGCGATCGCCTCGGCGCCGTCCTCGACCACGGTCGCGTGATGGCCCGCCGACTCGACGGTGTCGGCGAGCATCGTGCGCACCGGCTCCTCGTCGTCCACGACGAGGCAGCGCAGCGGCCGCACCGGCCCCGCCTCGGCGCGCGCCGGCGGCGGCGTTGGCGCCTGGACCAGCGCCGCCGAGGGGAACGACAGACGGAACGTCGAGCCTTGGCCCTCCTGGCTCTCGACGGTGATGACGCCCCCATGCCGCGAGACGATACCGTAGGTCATCGCCAGGCCGAGCCCCGTTCCCTGGGGGCCCTTCGTGGTGAAGAACGGGTCGAAGATCTTGTCGCGCACGGCAGCGGGAATGCCGATGCCGGTGTCCGAGACCGCGACCTCCACCTGCTCGTCGCCGGCGCGGGTGAGCAGCGTGAGCGTGCCTCCGCGCGGCATCGCATCCACCGCGTTGAGAATCAGGTTCGTCAGCGCCTCGCGCAGCTCGGCGGCGTCGCCGAGGACGGGCGGCACCGTTGCGAGCTCCGTGCGAACCTCGATGACGACGCCGCGGCTCGCCGGCTCCTCGCGCCAGCGCGACTGCGTGATGTCGAGCGCGCCGCGCACGACCAGCGTCACGTCGAGCGGCACCATTGGCTGGTCGCGGCGGATGCGCGTGAACTCCTGCAGCCGGCGCACGGTCTGCGCGCCGTCGAGGGCCGAGCGCTCGATCACGCGCAGCCACTGCAGCTGCTGCGGATCCTGCACGCGGCGCATCAGGAGCTGCGCGCGCCCGAGCACCGACGCGAGCAGGTTGTTGAAGTCGTGCGCGACCCCCGAGGCCATCTCGCCGAGCGCGCGCAGCTTCTCCGTGCGCACCAGCTGGTCCTGGGCGGCCGCCAGCTCGCCGTAGGCGCGAGTGCGCTCTTCGTACAGGCGCACGCTGCGCAGCGCCAACGCCGCCAGGTGCGCGATGTTGAGCAGCAGCCGCTCGTCGGGCTCGCCGAACGGCCGGGCGCCGCCGCGCAGCGCGATCACGCCGAGCACCTGCTCCCCCGCGGTCATCGGCACGCCGAGCCACTGCCCCAGGCTCGCCGAGTCCTCGATCGGCTCGACGCCGTGCCGCATGCATGCCGCCGCGTAGTCGTCGGTCCGCAGCGGCCGGTTGGTCGCGAGCACCACGGACATGAGGCCGATGTCGCCGAGCGGATAGCGGCGCGGCTCGCGCGGGTCGTCGACGCCGTCGGTGAGCCGCAGGACGATCTCGAGCTCGTCGCGCTCGGCGTCACGCAGGATCACCATCATATTGCGGGCGTCCAGGACACGGGCGACGTGACGTCGCACGGCCTCCACGATGGCGCCGCGATCGAGCTGACCGGTGACCGCGCGCGAGAGATCGTGCAGCACCGAGAGCTCCTCGAGCCGCTGGCGGTTTTCCTCGAACAGGCGGCCGTTCTCGAGCGCGACGCCGGCCTGCGTGGCGATCGCCTCGATGAGCGCGATCTCATCGTCCGAAAACTCGCGCGCGCGCTCCCACCACACCGCCGCGAAGGCGGCGATCATGCGGTCCTTCACGATGACCGGGACGAACAGCTGCGTGCGATGCCGCCCGTCCTCGCGCACCGCGGCCGGCAGCCGTGAGTCGTTCGTCGCGTCGCTCGTGAACACCGGCCGCTTGGTGCGTGCGGCCTCCGCGTAGAAGGCGTGCTTGAGCAGCGAGAAGCGGAACCGGCGAAACGCGTCGAGCCGGTCGGGCGGGATGTGATAGCCGGCCACCGGCTCCATCCACTCGCCGTCCTCCTGCACGAGCCAGGCCCCGACACAGTCGGCGCCGAGCGTCGTGGCGACGGCTTTCAGGAAGTGGCGGAGCAGCGCCTGCACGTCGAGCGTGGAGGACAGCGCGCGGCTCACCGATAACAGCGTCTGCGTCTCGGCCAGCTTCGCCTGGGTCTGGCGCGCGAGATCGGCGTTCTCCATGGCCAGGCCGACCTGCGCGGCCACGCCCTCGACGAGCCGGATCTCCGCCGGCTCGAACACGCGGCCCGTGTGCCACCACACGAGGAACAGCCCGCCCACCGGCTGGCCGTGGGCCAGCGTCGGCACGAACAGCACCGAGTGCGCGGGCAGGTTCTCCACCCAGCCGCGATCGAAGCGCGGGTCGTTGACCACGTCGCCGCTGCAGACGGCCCGCCCGGCGTTCCACGACTCGCGAAGCCACGGAAAGTGGTCGAGCACGATCGGACGCTCGGCGAAGAAGCGCAGCAGGTCCTTGGGCACGTGGTACCCGCCGACGGCGACCAGGCGCTCTTTGCGGTCGGCGAGCAGGTACGCGCCGACCATGTCGGCGCCGAAGGCGCGCGCGACCTCCGCGGCGACCCGGCGCATGACGTCGCCGCCGGCGTCGGGCTGCGAGAGGACGCGCCCCACCGCCAGCAGCGTCGTGGTCTCGCGCAGCCGCTCCTGCGCCTCGGCGTAGAGCCGCGTGTTTTCCAGCGCGAGCGCGATCTGTCCGACCACCGCGCTGGCGAGGTCCACCTGCCACGGCGCGAACGGCCGCGCGCGCTCGCAGTAGTCCAGCGTCACCACGCCGATGACCTCGTCCTGACGCACCATCGGCACCGTCATGTAGGCCTTGAGACCGAAGGCGTCGACCCAGTCGGGCGGCGTCAACGCCGGGTCGCTCGCGTCATCGACGATCACCGGGCGGCGTGTCTCGATGGCGCGCGCGTTCACCACCACCTCGCGCAGCGGCCGATCGGCGACGGTGAGGAACTGATCCCACATGTCGCGCATCTTGCGCCCGTCAGCGAACTGCGACATGAGCGGGACGACGCGGTCGCCCTCCCAGCGCTCGATCGAGCAGCGATCGACCCCGCAGACCTGGGCGACCTTGATGGCCAGCCGCTTGAGCAGCTGGCGCGCGTCGAGCGTGGAGTTGAGGATCTCCGCCACCTCGAGCAGCGCGCGCGTCTGCGCGAGCCGGCGCGTCGTCTCCGAGTACAGCCGCGCGTTCTCCAGCGCCACCGCGGCCTGCGCGGCCAGCGAGCCCATGAGCGACGCCGTTTCCGGCGTCGCCGCCCAGGACGTCGTGCGATGCACCGCGAACGCGCCGAGCACGCGCTCGCCGATGGCGATCGGGTACGCGGTGAACGACGCAAAGCCCGCGCGCACCAGCGCGGGCGCGTCGATGATGCGCGGATCCGTCGCGACGTCCGTCCACAGAATGGGCTCGCGGTGCTCGACCACCCAGCCGACGGCGCCCTCGCCCGGCGAGAGCTCCTGGTGCAGCTGCGAGGCGACGCCGGCATCGCCGTGGGTGAGCGCGCGGCGCAGCCGGCCCGTCGTCTCGTCGAGCCCCCACACGCTCACGAAGGCCGCGTCGAAGAACTGCGCGATCGCGCGCGCGAGGTTGGCGAGCACCTCGTCGGGCTCGAGCGAGGACGAGACCAGCCGATTGACCTCTTCGAGCGCGCGCAGCCGCTGGGCGTACCGCGTGGCCTCCTCGTACAGCCGCGCGTTCTCGATGGCGGTGGCCGCGTGCGCCGCGAAACCCTGCAGCAGCGCGAGATCCTCCGCGCCGAACGGCTCGGCGGCGTCGCCCACCCGGCTCATCGTCAGCACGCCGAGCGCACGGTCGCGCAGGATGAGCGGCTGCACGATGACGCTGCGCACGCCGGCCGTCACGAAGCGCCGCGCCGCGTGGGGCGAGCGCGTGTAGTCGTTGCTGAGGAGGCCGCGGCGCTCGGCGACGGCGAGCCCGGCGAAGCCCTCGCCCGGCGCCAGCCGCTCGCCGGCGAGATCCTGGCCCGTCCACGCGCGCGGGACGAGACCGCGATCCTCCTCGAGCGTCCAGAGCGCGCCGCTCGCCTTGAAGAGACCGGTGGCGCGCTCGACGATCAGTGCGGGGAGCCGCGCCGGGTCGAGCACCGCCGCCAGCTCGCGCTCGATGTCCGCGAGCGTCGCGATCTGCTCGCGGCGGGCACGCTCGATCGAGAACAGCCGTGCATTCTCCAGCGCGAGGGACGCCTGGTCGGCGAACGCCTGCAGCAACGCCGCTTCGTGGTCGGTAAACTCGCGGCCGCGGCGGTCGGCGATGCCGAGCGCGCCGATCATCACGCCCTTGGCGCGCAGCGGCACCGCGAGGACGGCCACCTCGCCCGAGGCGCGGAAATTGGCCTCGAGATCGTCGGACAGATACGTCATGTCGTCGGCGAGCGCGTCGGCCGTGCTCACCGGGCCACCCTCGATGACGGCGCGTCCGAGCACGCCCACGCCCGGAGGCAGCACGTGACCGGCGTCGAAGGACTCGCGCAAGCGGCCGCCGAGGGCGAGCGCGGACAGCGAGCCGTCGGGCTGCAGCAGTCGCACCATCGACGACTGTGCGCGGAACAGCGGCAGCACGCTCTCGACGGTGCGCTCGGCCACGTCGGAGACCTCGAGCGACTCGCTCAGCGTCCGCGCCAGCCGCGCCAGTTCTTCGGCCTCGGCACGACGCTGCGCCGACTCCGCGTACAGGCGCGCGTTGGCCAGCGCGAGCGCCGCCTGATCGGCGAACGTCTGCGCCAGCCGCTCGTCGGCCTCGCCGAAGACGCGGCCGCGCTCGCCGCTGACCGTCAGCACGCCGACCACGACGTCGTTGACGACGAGCGGCACCGCGATCGCCGAGTAATGCCCGACGGCGGCGACCCACGCCCGCAGCTCGTCGGTCTTCTGGATGTGGGGGTCCGCGAACACGTCGGCGGAGACGACCACGCGCCGCGACTCGACGGCGAGGCCGGAGACGCCGACGCCGCGCGGCAACACGGGTGCCGGCGGGACGGGCGCCGGGCGGCCGGTGGAGGTGGCGACGGGCACGAGCGCGCCGGTGCCCGGCTCGACGCGAAAGAGCGAGGCCGACACGGAGGCGAACAGGCTGCGCACGCAGTCGGCGATCCGCGCGCTCACGACGTCGGGATCGAGCGTGCCCGCGAACACGCGCGCGAGGTCGGCGAGCGCGCGCATCCGATCGGCCTGCTCGGAGGCCTCGTGGACCAGCCGCGCGTGCTCGATGGCGATCGCGGCCTGGCCGGCGAACGCCTCCGCCAGCTCCTGGTCGCGGGCGCTGAACGGCCGCCGCGCGCGGAAGCTGAGCGCACCCATCACGCGCCCACCGATCTTCAGCGGCACGCCGAGGTAGGTCGTGTAGCCGAGCGCGCGATCGGCGGTCAGGTGCTCCGGGATCACGCCGGGGAACGCGGTGATGTCGTCCAGGCGCAGCGACCGCCCGGTCGCGAACACCTCGCCGCTCATGCCCTCGTCCGGCCGGATCCGCTCGCGCTTCATCGTCTGCCGCGCGGTGCCAGCGAGGCCGGCGATGACGAGCTCGTCGCCTTCGCGAAGCCGGAAGCCGGCGTTGTCGACGTCGAGCAGCCGCGCGGCCTCCTCCGCGATGGAGGTCAGCAGCGCCTCGGTCGAGATCATGCTGCCGATCTTGGTGTTGATCTCGAGCAGCGCCGAGATATGCTCGCGACGCGTCCGCTCGCTCGACAGCAGGCGCGCGTTCTCGAGCGCCACCGCCGCCGCGTTGGCGAGCGACGCGAAGACCTCCAGCTCCTCCGCGGAATATTCGTGCGGCTCGCGGAGACCGATCGCGAGCGCGCCGAGCACGCGATCGCCGACGAGCAGCGGAACGCCGGCGAAGGCGGCCAGCCCCCGCGCGCGCAGCGATTCCGCGTTGATGAGCGGGACGTCGCTCGAGAGGTCCGCGATGGCGAGCGCCGCACGGGTGGCGACGACGCGGCCGACGAGCCCCTCGCCCACACGCATGCGCTCGGCGCCGCCGCCGACGTCCACGCCGGCGCTGGCGCGGACGGAGAGCGTGACGCCGTCGTCGTCCACCAGCCACAAGCGCGCGACGGCGGCATCGAACATCTCGCGCGCGACGTCGGTGACGCGCTCGAGCAACTCGGCGTGCGGTAGCGTCGCGGCCAGCCGCCCGCCCACACGCGTCAGCATCTCGAGCCGGCGCGATTTGCGCTGCAGCTCGCCGATCAGGGCGGCCCGGCCGACGGCCAGCCCCAGCTGATGCGCGGCCGCCTGCAGGAGCGTGAGCTCGTCGGCGTCGACGCGGCGGCGCTCGCGCGAGACGAGCGCCATGACGCCCCACGTCGCCCCCTGCACCGGGATCGGCAGCACGAGCTGCGTGCGATAGCCCTCGCTCGCCACCGCCTCGCGCAGCGTCGGCTCCTTGATGCGCGCGGGATCGAGATCCACCAGCGTGTATTCGCCGGTGCGCGCGACGTCGCCGACGCGCGTGTGCGCGATGTCGCGCGACCGTGAGAATTCCAGGTAGCGCGCCGGGATGCCGTGGTGCGCGACGAGCGTGAGCCGTCCGCTCGATTGCTCGACGCGGTACACCATGCCGAGGTCGGCGCGCGCCACGCCGCAGATCACCTCGAGTGTCCGCGTCGCCGTCGACTCGAGCTCGGCTCCCGTGCCGATGGCGACCGCGGTGGCGTAGAGCGCCTGCAGCTCGCGGCTCCCCGGCGGCGTCGCGGACGGAACGTCCGCGGTCCGCCGCGGTGACGGCGAGCCGCCGCGCGTCAGCAGCGCGACCAGCGACGCCGCCGCGACGAGCGCCAGCGCGCCGATGCCGACGAGCGCGCGCGTGGCCGCCCGCCGCTCCACCGCCGCGTCGGCGATGCGCACCACGGCCCACGCGGTGTCGCTGCCGAGACGACCGAGGCTGCGCAGCCGCCACGGCTCGCCGTCGATGTCCCGCACGCCCGCGGCCGCCGCGGCGACCCAGTCGCCGGCGGGCGTCGCCGGCAGCGTCGAGAACCGCACGGTATCGCCGGTGACGACGACGAGGCCGGCGCCGTCGCCGAGGCTGGTATCGAGTCGCTCCGCGCGGCGGCCCACGACGACGACGCCTCCGCCCGGCTCGCCGCCGATCGCCGCGATGGCGAGCAGGTACGCGTTACCGTCGAGGGAGGTGACGGTGAGGCGCGCCTTGGCCGGCGCGGCGAACGCGGGCAGCTCCACGCGCGGCGACGGCGGCACCTGCAGGAGCGCCGTGCCGCCGACGTCCTGGATGACCACGAGGTCCGCGACCCGCTCGAGCGTCAGCGCGCGCAGACGCGCGGCGCCGCGGGCCAGCGTCGCCCAATCGCCCTTCTGCGCGCCCTCGACCACGGCCGGGTCTTGCGCGAGCAGGCTGGCCTCGCGCAGCAACCCGGCCTGCTGCTCACGCAGTGCGCCGGCCACGCGCTCGACCGCGGTATCCAGGAGCGCCGCGTGACGGGCGTCGATCTCCCGCCGCAGCAGCACCCCGCCGCCGGCCCAGAGCCCCGCGACACCGACGACGGTGGCGACGAGGAGCAGGAGCCGGCGGCTCCCGCTCAGCGGCGTTCCCCGACGCGGTGGATCTTCATGAGGTTGGTCGTGCCGGTGACCCACATCGGTGAGCCCGAGATGATCACCAGCACGTCGTCCGTCCGCACCGTGCCGTCCCCGAGCAGCGTCGCCTCGATCTCTTCCACCATCTCGTCGGTCGTTTCCACCTTGCGGATGAGCCGCGAGGTCACGCCCCACGTCAGCGCGAGGCGGCGCTGCACGGAGCTGAACGGCGTGAACGCGATGATCGGCGTGGCCGGCCGCTCCTGCGAGATGAGCCGGGCGGAGAAACCGGACTGCGTGAAGGCCACGATGGCGCGCGCATCGAGCGCGCGCGCGGCGCTGGCGGCGGCGTCCGACACCGCCTCGGGGAAGCCGACGGGCGCGCGGTTCTCGCGCCGGCGCCGCGTGGGCTCCTGCGTGAGCGCGGCCTGCTCGGCGCGCTCGGCGATGCGCGCCATGACTTCCACCGCCTCCGCCGGGTAGCGGCCGGAGGCCGTCTCCGCCGAGAGCATGATGGCGTCGGCGGTGTCGAAGATCGCCGCGGTCACGTCGGCCACCTCGGCGCGCGTCGGCCGCATGTGCGTCACCATCGACTCCAGCATCTGTGTGGCCACGATCACCGGCACCTTGGCGGCGTGGGCCTGGCGGATGATCTCCTTCTGGATGTGCGGCACGTCCTCCAGCGGCACGTCCACGCCGAGGTCGCCGCGCGCCACCATCACCGCATCGACGGCGCCGACGACGGCGGCGAGGTTGTCGAGGACTTCGTGACGCTCGAGCTTGGCCACGAGGGGGATGTCGGCGCCCTGCGCCTCGAGGAACTTGCGCACCTCGCGGATGTCGTCGGCCGTCCGCACGAACGACACGGCCACGAAGTCGACGCCCTGCTCGATGCCGAACTTGAGGTCGTCGACGTCCTTGTCGGTGAGGCAGGAGGCGGGCAGGTCGACGTGCGGCAGCGAGATGCCCTTGTGGTCGCTGATGCGGCCGCCGGCGGCGACGACGCAGTGCACCTCGGTCGGCGTCGTCGCCTCCACGCGCAGCTGGATCATGCCATCGTCCATCCAGATCTCGTCGCCGGGCTTGACGCGTCCCAGGTACTCCGGCGGCGAGACGAAAACGCGCTCGCTGGTCCCGACGCAGGGTGTGCGGCAGAGCGTGAACGGCCGCCCGGCCTCGAGATCCACGCGGCGGCCGCCGCCCTCGCCGAATGTGCCGAGCCGGATCTTCGGACCCTGCAGGTCTTGCAGGATGGCGACCGGCCGGCCCCAGCGCGCCTCCGCCTCGCGGATGCGGCGGATGACGTCGGCGTGCTCGGCGTGCGTGCCGTGCGAGAAGTTGAGCCGCGCCACGTCCATGCCGGCGGCCGCGAGCCGGTCGAGCTGCTCGACGGTCGAGGACGCCGGCCCGATCGTGCAGACGATCTTCGTGCGGCGCATCGGGCGCTCAGCCCGCCCGCGCGGCCGCCAGCGCGGCGCGCAGGAACTGCCCCGTGTACGACTTGTCGGCTTGCGGCACGAGCGCCTCGGGCGTGCCGGTGGCGACCACCCGGCCGCCGTCCTCGCCGCCCTCGGGACCGAGGTCGATGACCCAGTCGGCGGTCTTGATGACGTCGAGGTTGTGCTCGATGATCACCACGGTGTTGCCCTGCTCGACGAGCCGGTTCAGCACCTCGAGCAGCTTCTCGATGTCGGCGAAGTGCAGTCCCGTCGTCGGCTCGTCGAGGATGTACAGCGTGCGTCCCGTCGCGCGCCGCGAGAGCTCGGTGGCGAGCTTCACGCGCTGCGCCTCACCGCCCGACAGCGTGGTGGCGGACTGGCCGAGGCGGATGTAGTCGAGGCCCACGTCGTGCAATGTTTGAAGCTTCGACTTGATGACAGGTACAGCGTCGAAGAAGTCCAGCGCTTGATGGACAGTCAGGTCGAGGACCTCGGCGATGTTCTTGCTTTTATATCGCACGTCGAGCGTCTCGCGATTGTAGCGCTTGCCCTTGCACACGTCGCAGGTCACGTAGACGTCGGGCAGGAAGTGCATCTCGATCTTGACGAGCCCGTCGCCCTGGCACGCCTCGCAGCGCCCGCCCTTCACGTTGAACGAGAAGCGCCCGGGCTGGTAGCCGCGCATCCGGGCCTCCTGCGTGCGCGCGAACAGCGCGCGGATGAACGTGAAGACACCCGTGTAGGTGGCGGGGTTGCTGCGCGGCGTGCGCCCGATCGGGGACTGGTCGATGTCGACGACCTTGTCGATGTGCTGGGCGCCCTCGATCCGCGTGTGCGCGCCCGGCCGCTCCTGCGCGCGGTGCAGCATCTGCGCGAGCGCGCGATAGAGGATGTCGTTGACGAGCGTGGACTTGCCCGAGCCCGACACGCCGGTCACGCACGTGAAGGTGCCGAGCGGAATCGCGACGGGCTGGCCCTTGAGGTTGTGCTCGCGCGGCTCGTGGATGATCAGCGCGTGGCCCGTGCCCTTGCGGCGCGCCGCGGGCACGCGGATCGCGCGCGCGCCGGAGAGGAACTGGCCGGTGAGCGAGTGCTCGTTGGCGACGATCTCGTCGGGGGTCCCGATGGCGACCACGTGACCACCGAGTTCTCCAGCGCCCGGGCCAAGATCGACGACATAGTCGGCGGAACGGATCGTTTCTTCATCATGCTCGACCACCAGCACCGTGTTGCCGAGGTCGCGCAGCCGCTTGAGCGTGTCGAGCAAACGCCGGTTGTCGCGCTGGTGCAGCCCGATCGAGGGCTCGTCCAGGATATAAAGGACGCCGACGAGGCTCGATCCGATCTGAGTGGCAAGGCGGATCCGCTGGCCTTCTCCGCCGCTGAGCGTGCCCGCCGGCCGGTCCAGCGAGAGGTAGTCGAGGCCGACGTTGGCCAGGAAGCCGAGGCGCTCGCGGATCTCCTTCAGCACGCGCCGGGCGATGGCCGCCTCGCGCTCGCCGAGCGTGAGGGTGTGGAAGAAGGTCGCGGCGTCCTTGATGGTGAGCCGCACGACATCGGCGATCGACTTGCCACCGACCTTGAGGCCCAGCGACTCGCGGCGGAGCCGCGACCCCTGGCAGACCGGGCACGGACGCTCGGCCATGAACACCTCGACCTCGCGCCGCGCCTCCTCCGACTCGGTCTCACGATAGCGGCGCTCGAGCACCTTCACCACGCCCTCGAAGCCTTCGTCGCGATCGCCGTGCAGGATCACGTCGCGCACCGGCTTCTTGAGCTTGGCCCACGGCTCGTCGAGCGAGAACTTGTAGCGCTTGGCCAGCGCGGCCAGCGTCTGCTTGAAGTAGGGGTTCTCGCGCCCCGCCCACGGCGCCAGGGCGCCGGCCTTCAGCGACCGGTTGACGTTCGGCACCAGGCGCTCGGGATCGATCTCGAAGCGCGTGCCGATGCCGCCGCACTCCGGGCACGCCCCGTAGGGGTTGTTGAACGAGAACATGCGCGGCGAGACCTCGGGGAACGAGATGCCGCACTCGGCGCAGGCCAGGCGCTCGCTGAAGACCATTGATGCTGGGGGGCCCGTTCCGCTCCCCCCAGACCCCCCCATTTGCGTGGCGCTGCTACGACCCGTTCCGCTCCCCCCAGACCCCCCCATTTGCGTGGCGCTGCTACGACCCGTTCCGCTCCCCCCAGACCCCCCGATCTGCGCTGTGGTGCCACTTCCGTTGCCGTCGCGCACCGTCTCGACCTGGACGATTCCGTCGGCGAGGCGCAGCGCGGTCTCTAGCGAGTCGGCGAGGCGCGCGCCCAGCCCCTCCTTCACCACGAGCCGATCGACCACGACGTCGATCGTGTGCTTGCGCTTCTTGTCGAGATCGATCTCCTCGCCCAGCTCGCGCACGACGCCGTTGACCCGCACGCGCGAGAAGCCCTGCCGCTGCAGATCGAAGAAGAGCTTCTTGTACTCGCCCTTGCGCCCGCGCACCACGGGCGCCAGCACGAGCAGCCGCGTGCCGGCCGGCTGCAGCAGCACGCGGTCCACCATCTGCTGCACGGTCTGGGCCGAGATCGCCTTGCCGCACTCCGGGCAGTGCGCGACGCCCACGCGCGCGAAGAGCACGCGCAGGTAATCGTAGATCTCGGTGACGGTGCCGACGGTGGAGCGCGGGTTCTTGCTGGTCGTCTTCTGCTCGATGGAGATCGCGGGCGACAGGCCCTCGATCGAGTCGACCTCGGGCTTCTCCATCTGCTCGAGGAACTGGCGCGCGTAGGCGGAGAGCGATTCGACGTAGCGGCGCTGCCCCTCGGCGTAGATCGTGTCGAAGGCCAGCGAGGACTTGCCCGAGCCGGAGAGCCCGGTGAGGACGACCAGCTGGTCGCGGGGAAGCTCGACGTCGATGTTCTTGAGATTGTGCTCGCGGGCACCACGCACGATGATCCGATCGCTGGCCATCGAGCCATTATGGCCGCTCTCCCCGCGTCTGCCAACCGCGACGCGGCGTCAGCAGCAATTACAACGGCGGCGGCGCCGTCAGCGGCGGGTGGCGGCGGCCACGACGATGCCGATCGAGGCCACCAGCTCGAGCAGCTCCTCGAGGAAATAGCGTGGCACGCCCGGAACGTGGCCGAGGGGCCGCTCGAAGAGCTCGGTGAGGACGAGAAGCAGGGCGCTCGCGGCGAGCATCCGGCCCCACGGCTGCGCGAGCGCGGCCCAGCCCTCGCGCCAGAGGGTCCGAATGTGCCTGAGCGCGTAGATCCCGAGCGCGGCCGGGACGCCGACCACCACAACCGCGGCCAGGACACGCCACCCGAGCGCGTACCTGGAATTGACGAAGAACGACATCTTGATGACCTTGACGCCGAGGAGGTGCCGATCGACGTCGAGCTCGCCGATGATCAGCCCGACGAGCGCCGCCACCGTCAGGACGTCGAACGGAGAGATGCGGCCGGCGGGCGGCCGAACCAGATGGCGTGCGATCAACAGCGCCCCCCCGGCGTCGAGGACCACCTGAAGCCATTCGACGACGCCGTCTTCGATCGTGAGCCAGTGGGCCAACGGCGGGTCGACGAGCGCGATGGCGCACAGGGTGGCCGCGGCGCACAGAGCAAGCCCTGCGGCGATCGTCTCCGGCCTGAAGCGGGTCCGGCTCAGCGTCGGCAACAGGGAATACTAACGTGTGGCGTGCAGCGCGCGCACGACGGCGAAGCCCAGGGGCGCCGCGACGAGGACGGGGAAGGCGGCGAGCAACTCAAGGGCGGCCGGCAGCTTCGCGACCGTGAGCGCGACGAAGGCTCCGGCGCCGACCAGCGCGCCGAGGACTTCCACGGGCCAGCCGAGCCGACGACCGGCGCCGCGGCCCGCCGCCAACCGCGGCGCGGCGAGGGCGGCGCCGGCCAGACCGAGCCCCACCATCAGCAGCGTCCACGGGTCGACGATCGAGATCACCGCGATGAGCGCGGCGGCCCCCATCGCCACCGCCCACACCTCGGGCCAGCGCGTGCCGGCGGCGCCGCGGACGACCTGTCGCAGGCCCTCCGAGGCGGCAATGAACAGCGCGAGCAGCCCGACCACGACGACGGCGACGAGGCCGCCGGCGGTGAGCCCGTGTGCCGACGGCGGCACCACGCGGGGCAACGAGAGC
>Ga0066676_10000583_pt1 | contig 13512 bp, 14 predicted proteins | sample GraSoiAngelo_125_FD_62293 | JGI IMG/M metagenome (GOLD analysis project Ga0066676, IMG submission 62293) | Grasslands soil microbial communities from the Angelo Coastal Reserve, California, USA - 14_0927_05_40cm | ecosystem: Environmental > Terrestrial > Soil > Grasslands | place: USA...
CCGGCAAGTGGTGAGCATCCGGCTCGGGGCTGATCCGTGAGTACCACGTGTGCAATTCGATGTCGGCCAGTTGGCCCAGCCAGAGCAATGTTGGCAAGTTGTTGCACACCAGGTAGTCGACATCGCCGGCGTTGTCGCGGGAGTAGAGCTTGACAGTCTGAACGAATTCGGGCAGTTTGCTCTCGAATCGCTTCTGGTAAAAGTGCCCGCCGTAGATGCCGTTCGGGTAGCGCGTCAGCGTAATTGGGCGGTCCCGCATGTGTGGAAGCAGATAGGGGGAGACCTTCGCAAAATAGACCAAGAGGTCTCGTTTCGTCAGCGCCCTGCGCTGTTCGATCGCCGGCCAGAACTCCTTGTCGAGGTTGTTCAGCGGGATCTTGAGGCCCTCGACCCTCAGGATGAACTTTTCATGCGGCTGTTCGAGCTGCTCGAGCACCTCGGCGACGGCATCGTTGTCACCCGGTCTGGAATCGGACCGGGCGCTCAAGGGCGGGGGTACCGGCTCCTCTCGCCTCACGTCGGCAGGCGCCTTGTCCTCTCGCAGTCCGAGGAAGCTCGGGGCGCGCAGGACCCCATCTTTTGTCCACTGGGCGTACCTGACCTGCGCGACAAGTTCCGGCTTCACCCAGGTGACAGGCATATTTTTCGGCCTGCCGAACGGCATCCCCGCCCGCGAAGGCTCCTCGGCGAACGGCCGCTCATCCGTCCGCAGCACCTCCAGCCTCTCCTTGAGCATCTTGAGCGTCTTGTCGTTGAACCCGGTGCCCACATGGCCCGCATACACAAGCTTCCCTGCATCATCGTAGTAGCCGAGGAGTAGCGAGCCGAACGTGCCCGCTCGCCATCCGCCGCCTTCGGTATATCCGCCTATGACGAACTCGCCCTCCTTGGTGCTCTTGATCTTCATCCAGTTTTTCGACCGCCTCCCCGACTCGTAAACGCTGTCCCGCCTCTTCGCTAGCAGCCCCTCGAGGCCGTGTTCGACGGCTGCGCGATAAGCCACCTCGCCGTCCTGCTCGAAGTGCTCGACGAGCCGGACGCGGTTCGTCGGCATGAGCAGCTGGCGTAACAGCCGTTTGCGCTGCTCTAGCGGCGCGCCTCGGAGGTCATACCCGCCCGCGTACAGGATGTCGAACACGTAGTAGAAGACAGGCACCTGCGACTCAGCTCGCTTGATATCGCTTTCGCGCATCAAGTTGAGCCTCTGTTGAATCTGCTGGAAAGACGGAACGCCGTTTTCATCGAAAGCGACGATCTCCCCGTCCAGCACCATCTCTGGTTCCACTTGTTCCCGTAGCTCGCTGGTTATGCCCGGGTACTGCTTGGTCGCGTCCAGCCCCCGGCGAGAGAAGATACTGACGTTTCCTCGCTGGATGAAAGAGAGCGCTCGCACGCCGTCCAGCTTGGGCTCGAAGAACCAGTCGGCAGACGAGAAAGGGCCTTCCGAGAGCGAAGCGTTCATCGGCTCGATCCAGCGCGGAAACGGCGCCGGCCGCGCGCCCCCTAGGTCGCCGGGGCGGAGGCACATCTCGGCAACCGTCCGCCGCTCCGGGAGGCGTCCCGCCTTGATGTCCTCCAAGGTGAGTCCAGAAAGCACCGATCTGTGTTCCTCTATGACGTCGCGCTCCGTGTCTGCAAAGCGGTCCTTGTGCTTTATGAGCAACCATTCGTTCGCCGCGCGCCTGGTACGTACCAGCGTCCAGGAGCCCTTCAGTTTGTGTCCGCGAAGGAACACCGAGATCTTCCCTACAGCGATGCCCTGCCGCATCCGGGCTTCGGCCTCGTCGCGGTCGCCGAACGACAGCTTGCCTCCCTCATCCGGCGAATAGGTGCCCGCATCCCAGACGATCACCTGGCCCGCGCCGTACTCGCCTTTCGGGATCACTCCCTCGAACGATGCGTAATCGAACGGATGGTCCTCCACCATCACAGCCAGCCGCTTGTCACGCGGGTTCAGCGAGGGCCCTTTCGGCACCGGCCACGACTTCAACACGCCATCGACTTCGAAGCGGTGGTCATAGTGCAGGCGAGTAGCGGCGTGCTTTTGAATCACAAAGATGAGCGGCCCGCGGCCTTCTTTCTCGGCGCCGGGAGCCGGCTCTGGCGTGCGTTCGAAGTCGCGCTTTTCCCTGTATTTCTCGAGCACACGCCTATTATGGCATCAAAGGCTCATTTCCCCCTCCACACCGCCTGGGCCGGCTCTCGGTCTGATAGTGGAATGCAAGACTGAGACCGCCGAACTTTACGTTGCGCGCATTCGGCACCGGCGACTATTCAGTCGTGATGGGCGAAGTATTCAGGAAGTTTGCTCACGCTGTCTCCGAGAAGGTCGGCTCGGTTGGGGCATTCATCGTTGCGGTAGCTGTCGTTCTCGCATGGGTCGTGACGGGCCCAATATTCGGCTTTTCCGATACTTGGCAACTCGTTATCAACACTGCGACCACTATCGTTACATTCCTCATGGTCTTCCTAATTCAAAACACTCAAAACCGGGATAACCTCGCCCTCCAGGCGAAACTCGACGAGTTGATCGTCGCCACCAAGGGCGCCGACAACAAGCTCGTCCTCGCCGAAGAACTGACCGATGAGCAATTCAGCCGGCTGAAGGCTCACTTCGAAAGGGTAGCGAGCAACAGAACGGCAGCTCGTGGCGCTGCTTCAGGGGCACGCCGGCGCTCGAACCGCGCTAAACGCTCAAACTGATTGCAACGGCGTCGTTCTGGTAGGTGACGCCGGCACCGTCGTAGAAGGCAACGCATGCGCATCCGATTGGAAATATTTCTCGGCCGTCCCTCCGAAGTATCGTCGAATTACCGCATCTGACGACTCGAGACCGACACAGCGACGCGAACGAACCGGCCGGCCAATCCTTCTCCGCCCGTGCTCCCCGCTCATCACGCGCTGCCGCAATGCAACCCTCGCCGTGAGCGGACAGACCGTGAACCCGCATTTGGGCGCTACCCAACTAGCGAGGAGGATTGCCCGCGTCCTCACTTCCGGCACATCATTGACGCGCTCATAACTATTAGCTGGAGGTAGTCGTGTTCAACCTTAGCGTCAACGGATTCGAAATTGTTGCTCGAACTCTTATCATTTATGCGTGTTTGCTTCTCGCCCTGCGTGTCGTCGGCAAACGCGAGATCGGCCAAATGGCGACTTTTGACCTCGTCGTAATCCTGCTCATCTCGAACGCCGTGCAGAACGCGATGGTGGGCAGCGACGTCTCAGTTACCGGCGGCCTGATCGCCGCCGGCGTGCTCATCGGCGCCAACTACGGCGTCGCCACTGCGCGCGAACGCGTGATATGGCTGCGCGAGGCCGTTGAGGGCTCGCCGACCGTCGTCGTCAGCGACGGCAAGCTCCTGAGACAGAACATCCGCCGTGAGGGTCTTGACGAAGAGGAAGTTCTGATGGCCATACGAGAGCACGGAATCGATAGCATAGACGAGGTCCGGCTTGCAGTGCTCGAGACGGACGGTTCCATCAGCGTGATCCAGACGGACGATGGGTCAGGAACTGGACGGCCCCGCCGGCGGACCCGACTGCCGTGGAGACGGAGCGGCTAGAGCCTATCCGGCCTTGCGCCTCTGGGCCGGTGCTTCCTCTTCATCCTCATCGCCCTTCTTGCGCTTCTTCGCGGCCTCGACGCTTGCTCGGAGCGCCGACATGATGTCGGTAACTTTCGCCGGACCCGCCGCCGCAACCTCCGGGAGCTCTTCGCCCTCGAGCTTGGCCTCGATAAGCTTCATCAAGGCGTCGCGATACTCGTCCTTATGCTTCTCCGGTTCGAATTCCTCGCTAAGCAGGTCGATCAGCGTGTACGCCATCTCCAGTTCTTTGTCGGAGATCGTTACGTCTGGCAACTCAGTCTTTTCCACGCGGATCTCATCCGGGTAAAAGAGCGTCTCCAGGATCAGGGTTCCGTCCATCGGCCGCAGCGCGCAAAGCTGCTCTTTGTTCCGCACCGCGATCTTCGCGATACCTGTGAGCCCCTTCTCACGGAGGGCCGTCATCAACAACGCGAAGGGTTTAATCCCCTTGGCGTCCGGCTCCAGGTAGTAGCTCTTTTCGTAGTACACCGGGTCGATCTCTTCCGCCTTCACGAACGCCGACAGCTCGACTGTCTGCTTGCTCGGCAGAGGCAGCTTCTCGAAGTCTTCCTCGGTCAGGATTACGTGCTCGTCCCGTGCATACTCATATCCGCGGACAACCTCGCTCCATTCCACGGCTCGCTCGTGCGTCGGGCACCAGCGCAGTTGCTGCAGCCGCGTATTGCACTCCTTGTGCAGTAAATGGAAGGAGATGTCTTTGCTTTGCGTGGCCGTGTACAGCTTGACCGGGATGCTCACCATCCCGAAGCTGATCACGCCATTCCAGATGGACCTAGGCATTTCAGTACCCTTTCTCGGCATCTCCGCGCCTCTGCGTCCGCAGAAATGCCTAAGGTTGGACTTTAAATGATACTCCACCGTCGAAGGGCCGCGAAACGCGACCGCTTATCTCGTACAATTTCAGATACCTATCGAAGCCAATCCCAAGGAGCGCCCATGAACCGCGAAGACGCCTGGAACATCCTCTGCGAGCACACCAAGACCGAACCGCTCCGCAAGCACGCCCTGGCCGTCGAGGCCGCGATGCGGGCCTACGCCGGGAAGTACGGCGGGGATGAGGACCGCTGGGCGATGGTCGGTCTCCTCCACGACTTCGACTTCGAGATGCACCCGAACCCCGAAGAACATCCTGTCAAAGGAGCCGAGATCCTCCGCGAGCGCGGCGTCCCGGAGGACATCGTATACGCCGTACTCTGCCACGCTGACTATCTCGGCCTCGAGCGCAAGGCGCCGATGGACCGCGCGATCTACGCCGTGGACGAACTAACCGGGTTCATCACCGCCGTGGCTCTCGTCCGCCCCGGCAAGTGCATCGACGAAGTAGATGTCGCCGCTGTTCGCAAAAAGATGAAGGACAAAGGATTCGCCCGCAACGTCAACCGCGACGATATCACCAACGGCGCCGAGCAGCTGGGCGTCAACTTGGACGAACACATCGCCTTCGTGATCGAGTCGCTCAAACCCGTCGCTTCGCAGCTCGGCATCGCCGGCAGCGCGAACACTGGCTGAGGAGCACATCCCGGAGCTCGACAACTTGCAAGAGCCGATGGCCTTCAGAGTTTGCAGGCTTATGCTTTTGTCCGTTTGTCTCCGCTACGGCCAGTATCGCGCTTCCGTCGCTTTTATGAGGTCGATGTAGGCCTTCGTCTCTTCGTACATCTTGCCGCTCATCGTCGCGCCGTACCCCTGATAGTACGAGGCGAGAGCCTTGTCCTTATCCCCGCCGGTGGCATCGAACAGGAGGCGCAGGTAGCGCGTCCCCATCTTCACGTTGTCGTACACGCTTACGTCCTCATGCAGGTCGGTGCCGATTACAGACTGTTCCAGCCACTGCGCCGTCGTTGGCATCAGTTGCATAAATCCAATCGCTCCCGCGGGGCTCACGACATGCTGTTGCCAGCCGCTTTCGAGCCAGGCCAGCGCCTTGACCAGCCCCGGGTCTAACCCTTGCTCGCCCGCCAACTCATCAAACATTCTCTCCAGATCAGGATCGTCGGGCGGATGAAGGGCGGCCTGCGCCGACGGTACCTTCGGCGGCAATGCCGCTCCCGGCACCGTTAGCCGTTGTCCTGGAACGATATGCTGAATATCGGCGAGCTGGTTCGCCTCGGCGAGCGCTTGCGTCGTAACGTCGAAGCGGACCGCGATCTGGCTCAACATATCCCCCGGTTGCACCTCATACTCGATTGTGCCGGGCTTTGACGGCGTTTCTCGGTCCGGGAGCTTAATGATCTGCCCCGGCAATAGCAGGTCCGGATACTTGATGTCATTGAGCTTCACCAGCTCGTCGACGCTGGTATCGTACTTGGCGGCGATACTCCAGAGCGTATCGCCGCTCGCCACCGGGTGATGCCGGGGCGAGTCCTCAGCCACAGCAAGCCCGCCTGTGGCAAGCCAGAGCGCCAGAGCTGCTCCTAGAGCGGCAGCGAGCCGCCAGAATATACGCATCTATGCCTCCCCTTTGGTCTTTCGGTATCGATGCAGCTATAAAGACGCAGAGAGGCGCCTATTGTTGCGTCGCCGGTTAGCTAGCCCGGCTACTTCGGACAACTCGAGCAAGCTATCGGCAACTCAGCCCTGGATTTCGTAAACTGCAAGCCGTCACTCAGGAGGTCCAAGATGGGAGAACCGTACGGCATCGAGGCTCTGGCTCTGGACGTAGCCGAGGCTATCGCTCGCTATCCGAACGAGAGGGAGCGTATCGAGGCCGTCAAACCGTCACTCGCGCGCTGGATGGAACGGCAGCAAGGTCTGCTTCCCGACCATCGGCTGCCTTGCGAGGGCAATCGCGCTTGCGGCCACCTGCTCCATACCGCCGAAGACGGCTCCTTCTTCATCATCTCCGTGGTCTTCCCGCCGGGCACGAGTAGCGGCGTCCATTACCACGGCGCTTGGGGCGTCATCGGCGTCCTTGAAGGCGAGGACGAGGAGACCAAATACGCCCGACCGGGCGGTCCGACTGACGTTAATGCGGGCCAGGAATGCGCCCTCCAAAAGACCGGCGTTTACCACTTCCCGCCCGGCAGCATCACCCACCTCTTGCCGCCCGACGAGGGCTTCCACCGGGTCCGCGCCGCCGCTGACGTCAACGGCGTCTCGATCCACATTTTGGGGGGCACGGCCGAAACACACCCCCACTTCCTCTGCGATAACGTCACCCGCAAGCTGGTCGACTTCCCCATGCACACGCTCCTGGGTTGAACAATGGGAGCCGATCTGCGCATCTCCTCCGAACCGATGGCACCGGAAAGCGACGCTCAGTTCGTGCGCGACGGCCTGTCCCTATACAACGTCGCCCGCACCGGCTACGACCACTGGCGCCCACTAAAGCTATTCGTGCGCGACGCCACCGGCTTGATTCGAGGCGGTCTCCTGGGCCATATCTGGGGCGGGTGGCTTCACATCACCGACCTCTGGCTCGAGGAGTCCGCGCGCGGCGCCGGCCTGGGCCGCAGCCTCATCGAGACGGCGGAGACTGAGGCGCGCGCGGACGGCTGCCGATACGTGCACCTGGATAGCCACACCTTCCAGGCGCCGGAGTTCTACAAGAAGCTCGGGTACGAAGAGTTCGGCCGCCTCAAGGACTCACCGCTCGGCCACGAACAAGTCTTCCTCTGGAAGCGTCTCTAACACGGCCGCGCGCAACTACCCCGTGCCCTCTTCTTTCGTTTATCCGTTTGTTCCGTTCGTGCGCCTACGAGAGCACCCCGAAATCCGTCCAACTGTTCGTCGGTTCGCCCCAGTCCACCTCAACTTGCTCAATGCGGGCAGACCTTGGCCCCTCGCGCAGGTACTCCAGAAGTTGCTCCAGGTCCTGGCGCGGGCCCTCAGCAACGACCTCGACCGACTGCCCGTCGTCGAGGTTGCTCACGTACCCTGTCAGCCGCAAAAACCGCGCCCGCGTGTATACGAACTGCCGGAAGTTCACGCCCTGAACCCACCCGTGAACGACAGCCCGAAGCGACGAGCGCGCCTCGTCATCGCTTTTTCCCTCACTTTTCGCTCCGTGTTCCTGGCTCCTCACCGAAGCACCTCTCGAAGCGCCTCCTCAACCACATCTTTCGGCACATCCTCTCGCAGCACCGGCTCTCCGATCCCCTCGAGCAGCACCCACTGCACATTCTCCCCGCGGACCTTCTTGTCCAGTGCCATCGCCGCCTCTACCCGGTCGCGATCGATGCCTTCTGCCTTCAGCGGCAGCCGGTAGGCTTCCAGCAGCCGCTGCTGCCGCTCGATGGCGTCCGGCGAAAGCAACCCAAGCCGTTCGCTGATTCGAGCCGCCGCCGTCATCCCGATCGCCACAGCTTCTCCGTGCAGGAAGCGGCCGTACCCCGTCGCCGACTCGATGGCGTGCGCCAGCGTATGACCATAATTTAGCGTCGTTCTCTCGCCGGTTTCCTCCCGCTCATCTGCGCTCACAACCCGCGCCTTGATTACAACGCTCTTCCGGATGGCATCGGTCGTGGGCTCGGGTTCGAGCTTCAGAATCCGTTCACGGTTCTCCTCCAGGAACGGCATCAGGTCCCCATCCGCGATCATCGCGTGCTTGATGACCTCCGCCCAGCCGGAGAAGTACTCCCGCGGCGGCAGCGTCCGCAATGCCGCGACGTCCGCCAGAACCAGCCGTGGCTGGTAAAACGCGCCGATCACGTTCTTGGCTCTTGCATGATTGACGCCGACCTTCCCGCCGATCGCCGCGTCTACCATCCCCAGCACGCTAGTCGGCACATGCACAAGGGGAATTCCCCGCGCGAACGTCGCCGCCACGTACCCCGCAAGGTCCGTCACCATCCCTCCCCCAAGTGCCACGATCGTATGACCCCGCTCGGCCCTGCGCTCGACCAGCCAGTCATAGATTTCCGATGCGGTTCCCAGCGACTTGCTCGCCTCGCCCGGTGGCAATGTAAACGCATCGAACGGCACCTCCGCGCTTCGCAGCGCGCTCTCCACTTCGTCGCCATAGTGATGGAACACAGCCTCGTCACTAATTACGTACACCTGTCGAGCGATCCCAGCCTCCCGGAGTCGCTTCCCCAACCCCGAGAGCATCCCCCAGCCGGCGAGCACCGGGTACTCGCCGCTGGCCGTGCGTACCATCGCCGCGGCTCCTTCCGGGACCGTGTGCAGCGTGCCCGGCGGCGTTTCGGTGTTGCGGTCAGTTAGCGCGCCAAGCCGGTCGGGGTCGGTTGAGACCGAGGCGGAGATATCCTTGTAAGCCCGCGCAACCTCGGCCGCTACTTGCTTCGGCGTAAGGACATCCGTGTGTATCGTCCAGTCGCACAGGGCGTACAGGTGTTGCCGCGCTTCCTTTAGCATGCGGATACGCGAGAGCGGGTCACCGCTTGCCAGGAGTGGCCGGTCCAACGCCCGCCCACCGCTGCTCAGCCTGCGGAATATTGTCTCCGGCCTCGCTTCAAGGCACACGACGAAACCCCCGTCCGCTATCGACCGCCGGTTCTCCGCTCGCAGGACGGCGCCCCCCCCCGTTGAAACAACGACGCGCTCTCTAGCGCATGCCGTTCGGATCGCCTCTTTCTCCAGATCCCGGAAAAGCTCCTGCCCGCCGTCCCGAAAGATCTCGAGAATAGACTTCCCGGCTGCACGCTGGACCATGTCGTCGGTGTCGGCGATCTCCCAGCCCAGCGTCCCGCTAACAATCGAGGCGACGGCCGTCTTCCCCGCACCCGAGAACCCCGTGAGGACAATACGAGAAGGACGGGTCACTGCCCGGTCTCTTTCTCGTACAGCCCCGGCTCCGCTTTCTCCATCCAACGCTCCGGCCGCTGTAGTTCAGTGAAGCCGAACTGCCGGTAGAGGCCATGCGCGTCCCGAGTGCCGAGAATCCAGCGCCGTAGGCCCTGAAGCTCCGGATGCGCCATGACCGCGCGCATCAGCAGCTTCGCCAGTCCTCGTCCCCTAATGCTTCGTCGATATAAACGTCCGCGAGGTAGGCGTACGACGCCAGATCGCTGATTACGCGCGCGAAACCGGCCTGCTCGCCATCGCAATAGACACCGAACGGGATCGAGTTCTCGATCGATCGCTCCACCGTTTTGCGCGATACCCCTTCCGCCCAGTAGCTCGCCGTCAGGAACGCATGGACGCGGTCCAGGTCTAGCTTGCGTCCGTCGCAGCTGACCAGGATATCGCCCTCCCGCACCTCGTAGACCATCGGGGGCGATTATCCGCCTCGTGGCCCAATTGTCGCCTGGTACCCCTCGAAGTTCCTGAGCGTCTCGCCCAATGAGTCCCCGCCGAACTTCTCGAGCATCGCGCTTGCCAGCACGAATGCCACCATCGCCTCGCCGATAACGCCCGCGGCAGGCACCGTGCAGACGTCCGACCGCTCGTAATGCGCTTGAATCTCTTCAGCCGTGTGCAGGTCCACCGAAGGCAAAGGGTTCGAAAGCGTCGATATCGGTTTCAGCGCGCCGCGGACGATCACCGGCTCGCCATTGGTCATCCCGCCTTCGAGGCCACCTGCGCGATTTGACGCCCGCCGCCAGGGCCGACCTTCCCACTGTTGCGGCGGCAGGATCACATCATGCGCCTCAGATCCGGGGCCCGCCGCCACGGCAAATCCGCCGCCGATCTCGACGCCCTTCACGGCGTGGATGCTCATCACCGCCTGCGCCAGCTGCCCGTCCAGCTTGCGATCCCACATCACGTGCGAACCAAGCCCGATCGGCACTCCCGTCGCCACCATCTCGAAGACGCCTCCCAGCGTATCCCCGGCTTCCCGAGCGGCATCGATCGCCCGCACCATTCGCTCGCCGGCTTCCGGGTCGGCGCAGCGGACCGGCGATTCTTCCACCGACATCCAATCGTAACCCGCGTCCGCCTGCGCACGGATATCTCCTATCGACACAGTATGCGAGTGGACTTCGATGCCGAACTCCTCGAGGAAGCGGCGGCAGATCGCCCCCACCGCCACGCGCGCCGCCGTCTCCCGCGCCGACGCCCGCTCCAGCACGTTGCGCGCATCATCGAAGCCATACTTCATACTCCCCGCCAGGTCCGCGTGCCCGGGCCGCAGCCGCGTCACCTTCTTGGGTTCGCCGGCGTAGGGCCCTACTTGCATTACTTCTTGCCAATCCTCCCATACCCTGTTCTGGATTAGCATGGCGATCGGCCCGCCAAGCGTCAGCCCGTGGCGGACGCCGCCCACGATCTCGGCGTGGTCCTGTTCGAGCTGCTGCCGTTTCGACCGCCCGTAGCCGCCCTGCCGCCGCCGCAGGTCCCGCGCAATGTAGTCTTCGGTCAGCGGCAACCCGGCCGGTACTCCCTCGAGCACCGCCACCAGCGCTTTGCCGTGGGACTCGCCGGCGGTCAGAAAGCGGAGGTCCGTCATCTCCTGGACGGCGCCGGCGGTGCCCCCGCGTCTTCAGCCTCCACCGATTTCGGCGCTTCGACTTCGATTGGTAGCGGCTGGCCAAGGTCATCCATGCGATAGCGGCCGCCTAGCGCCTCCACGATCTGGGCCGTCGTCCACTCTTCCCAGTCGACCTGCCGCGCATCTTCTCTCGAAGCTGTCGTGGAGAGGATGCAGACGCGCTCGGTCACTCGGTCGGGTTCTCGCATCGTCATGTAAACATCGATTTGCACCCTCCCCGGCTTGTGGTGAGGGAGTTCATACAGCAGCATGTCCAGCGCCTTCGCCGTCACCGCCATCGCCTCGTGCAACGGGTTCGCCGTCTCGACCCACCGGCCATTCACCAGCCGGTAATCGCCCTCCGCCTGGCACGAGACCCTCACGAGTTCCGCATCCACTTCCACGATCTGCATGCCCTGAATCCCGCGCCAGACGTCTGGGGATACTTCCTTCGGCCGCTTCATCGAGCGCCAGGCGCCCAGCGAATCCTCGACGATATCGCGGATGACCTTCACATCGCCCTCGGCCGCCGCCTTTCGCCAGGCGAGCGCTGCACGCGTACCTTGCACCACGATGTACGTCACGATCACAAACATGATGAACAGGCCCAGCACCGCCCACTCCATCGCTACTTCCTCTCCTTCCCCACGCCGGCTTCAACCCCGGACCGGGCTGCCCCAAACATCACGTCGACGGGTGCCTCACGCCCGGTCCATAACTCGAATGAGGCCGCGCCCTGGTAAACAAGCATCGGCAGGCCCCCAAGGAACTCCGCACCCGCCCCCTTGGCGGCAGCCCGTAGAGATGTTTCAGCGGGGTCATAGATCAAGTCGAACACGAAATGACGCTTCTCGATCAACTCCAACGGAAGCGGCGACTGAATCGAATCGCCTGAAGCGACCGGGGTACAGTTTATCAAAAGGTCACAATGCCTCATTGCGAATTCCCAAGACCTGCGCTCATCCGGCATTGCGCCCACCGGTATCTTAGCGCCGCCGTCGCGGAAGTCTTTAGCGAGTGAAACTGCACGCGCGAGAGTCCGGTTGATGACTGTGACCGATGCGGCACCCGCATCGAGCAGTCCGGCGACCGCCGCTCTCGCCGCGCCGCCCGCCCCCGCGATTACCACCCGCCGGCCGACCGGCTCGAAGCCGCCGTCTTGGCGGAGCGCTCGCATCAGTCCTTGCAGGTCAGTGTTGTAGCCGAACAGCCGGCCTTCACGGTTCACGATCGTATTCACTGCTCGGATCCGGCCCGCAACCTCATCCACCTCATCCAGCATCGCCATCACTGCCTCTTTGTGCGGGATCGTCACGTTCGCGCCGAGCACCGTCGGTGAACGCAGCGTCGTAACTCGCGTTTGCAGCCCGTCCGCGGGCGTTGGCCACGCTTCGTATAGAATGTCCAGCCGCAGGGCGTCCAGCGCTGCCTGCTGGAACGCCGGCGACAACGACCGGGTGAGAGGGTAGCCTATCACTCCTAAATACTTCAGCACGTCACGCCCGTCCGATGCTCAAGGTGGCGTCCCCGGATCGCCGCCGTACCGCTGTATGTTCTCGAGATGCTCCTGGAACGTCTCTGCGAAAGCATGGGAGCCGTCCGGTTTCGCTACAAAGAACTGATAGTTCGTCGGGGCCGGGTTTACGACTGCTTTGATCGAATCGAGCCCCGGGCTGCAAATTGGACCCGGTGGCAGACCGCTCTCGATCCGCGTGTTGTATGGCGAGTCGACATCGAGGTCTTCCTGCGTAAGCTCCTTCTTCCAATACCCGTATTTGCTTACGTTCTCCGGGCTGTTGGCGACCGCATACTGCACCGTCGGGTCCGCCTCCAGCGCGATCCCTAATCTCAACCGTTTCAGGAAGACCTGTGCCATGATCGGCCTCTCCTCCGGAACCACCGCTTCTCGCTCGATAATGGAGGCCAGCGTCAGCACCTCGTGCAGCGTCAGATCCTCCGCCGAAGCCTGCTCTTCCACTGAAGCCGGCACGTTATCGGCAAACCCCTGGAGCATACGCTGCACGACATCTCGTCCGGTGTCACGCTTCCTGATTGGGTACTTCGCCGGAAAGAGGTAGCCATCCAGACGCTGGCTTGCCCGCAGCTCCTCCAGGAACGAGAACTGATACTCGCTCCGACGCGCTGCCGCCAGGAACTCGGTCCGATCGATCCCTTGCGCCGCTACCGCATCCGCAATCTCTTCCAGCCTGGATCCTTCCACGATCGTCACGGACTTGCTCGAAACTACGCCGTTGCGTATCCGATAGACTGCGTCCAGCTCCGGCGTCTCACGCGCGAACTCGTATTCGCCCGACTGAAGCAGCCGGTCATACCCAAGGAACGCCACAAGCACCCTGAACTGTGCGGCCGAAGCGATCGCACCCTTCGACGCCAAATCGTCGGCAATCTCCTTGGTGCTGGCCCCAGCATCGACTGTTACAGTCACCGGATCACCCGGCGGGCTCGCCGCCGCATGGTATCCGCCAACGTCGTCAACATCGTTCGCCGGGCCGGCGACGACGACCCATA
>Ga0066676_10000603_pt1 | contig 13346 bp, 9 predicted proteins | sample GraSoiAngelo_125_FD_62293 | JGI IMG/M metagenome (GOLD analysis project Ga0066676, IMG submission 62293) | Grasslands soil microbial communities from the Angelo Coastal Reserve, California, USA - 14_0927_05_40cm | ecosystem: Environmental > Terrestrial > Soil > Grasslands | place: USA...
GAACTATCGTTCTACTGAGTCTAGCAGGCGAGAGTGGTTGGGAAGAATATCTCCGGCCCCGACCTCGAGCGCGTCGATTCAGCTCATCGTCGATACTACGGGAAGTGGCTGCCGATGGGCAAAGGAGGCCGTGTCGTGCCGAACCCGAGGCGATTCTACCGCGCTTTGCGCACCGCGGGCTCGGGAGTGCCGGTGGGCGGGCGCTGGAAGGTCAGGACACCGACGACCGCATAACCCCGCGCGAGGAGCTGGGCATCGATCGCGCGCTGGGCGCGCCGCTCGCGCCCTCGGCGCTCGGCCGGGCGCCGCGTGGGCCGGCGCCGGCGGCGCTCCCGGGCGCGGCGATCGAGGACAACCTGTACCGTGTCGTCGTCGTCGAACGTGCGCCGGAGCGAGTCGTAGAGCGCCCGGCGCTGGCGTCCGACGATGAAGAGCAGGCGCTGGACCCGCGCCGGCGACACGCTAGAGCAGGCTGGAGCGGACCGAGGGGAACCAGCGGAGCAGCGGCGAGTTCTCGCACAGGATCGTCTCCTCACGCTGGGCGCCGGTGGAGATGAGGCAGAAGGGCACGCCGATCAGCTCCTCCAGGCGCTCGAGGTAGCGCCGCGCCTTCGCCGGCAGGTCGGCCTCGTTCTTGGCGCCGCCGGTCGGCGCGCGCCAGCCCTCGACCTCCTCGTAGAAGGGTTCAGCCTCGGTGACGACGTTCTCGTCCTCGGGGAACTCCGTGAGGATGTCGCCGCGGTAGCGGTAGCCCACGCAGACCTTCACCGTCTCGCACTGGTCGAGTACGTCGAGCTTGGTCAGCGCGACCGTGTCCAGGCCGTTGATGCGCGCGGCGTAACGCCCGACGATCGCGTCGAACCAGCCACAGCGTCGCGGCCGCCCCGTCGTGGCGCCGTACTCGTGGCCGCGCGCGCGGATCGCCTCGGCGAGCGGGCCCGCCATCTCGGACGGAAACGGCCCCGCGCCCACGCGCGTCGTGTAGGCCTTCGAGACGCCGAGCACGCCGTGCAGACGCGTGGGCGGGACCCCCGTGCCGGTCGCCGCGCCACCGGCGGTCGTGGACGACGAGGTGATGTACGGGTACGTGCCGTGGTCGATGTCGAGCATCGTGGCCTGCGCGCCCTCGAAGAGCACGCTGTAGCCATTGTCGATCCAGCGCGAGAGCAGCAGGGCGGTGTCGGTGATGTAGGGTGCGAGCCAGCCGGCGTAGCGGAGGTACTGGTTGAGGATCTCCTCCACCGAGAAGGTCTGCGCGTCATAGATCTCGCGCAGGAGCCGATTCTTCTGCGCGACGTTCAGCTCGAGTTTCTCGCGGAAGAGCCGCTCGTTGAGGAGATCGGCCATGCGGATCCCCGCGCGCGCCGCCTTGTCCACGTAGGCGGGTCCGACGCCCTTACCGGTGGTGCCGATCCGCCGCTTGCCGAGCTTCGCCTCGGAGGCGCGGTCGAGCGCCGGGTGGTAGGGCATGATCAGGTGCGCGTTCTTCGAGATGAAGAGGTTGCCGTCGAGCGTGACACCTCGCTGCACGAGCGACTCCATCTCCTCGATAAGCGACCCCGGGTCCACGACGACGCCGCAGCCGATGACGCAGCGGCAGCCGGGGTGGAGGATGCCGGAGGGGATCGTGTGCAGGACGTACTTCTCACGCCCGACGACCACCGTGTGGCCGGCGTTGTTGCCGCCGGCGAACCGCGCGACGACGTTGACGTGGGGCGCGAGGAGGTCGACGACCTTCCCCTTGCCCTCGTCCCCCCACTGCGTGCCGACGACCACGATGTTAGGCATGGCCCCCACCCCCAAAGAAGCGCCCCGGCTCCGCCAGGACCTCCGGCACGGCCAGGACGCGCTCGGAGCCGTCCGCGAGATCGAGCGCGAGGAGCTCGGCGGGCTTCGTGCGCGGGCTCCCGACGACCAGGACGTGGCGCACGCGCTGAGCGCGCGCGTAGGCGACCGACTCCTCGAGCCCGCGGCTGATGATGTCGCGCGCGACCGACGCGCCCGCGGCGCGCAGCCGCCGGGCGAGCGACAGTGCCGCGGTCTTGTCTCGCGTGAAGTCGATGATGAAGAAGTCGGGTCCCGGTAGCGCGACGGGGACGCCCTGCGCCTCCATCACCGAGAGGACGCGGGCCACGTCGAAGGCGAAGCCGACCGCCGCGCAGTCGTAGCCGAAGCGCGCCAGCATGTGATCGTATCGCCCGCCGGCGGCGACCGACGCGCCGAAGCCCGACACGTACGCCTCGAAGTAGGTCCCGGAGTAGTAGTCGAACCCGCGCACCTCGCCCAGGTCCAGGAGGGCCGCGTCGGCGAGCCCGTAGATCGTGAGGAGCCGGTACACCTCCGCGAGGTTCGCGAGGGCCCTCGCCGACCGTTTGTTGCGCGCGACGCCCGCGGCGCGCTCGAGCACGGCCTCGTGGCCAAAGAGCGAGGGCAGCGCCAGCAACGACTCGCCGACGTGCGCGGCCGGGGCCAGGTCCGTCACGATCCGCTCGAGCGCCGAGGTGTCCTTGCGCGCGAGCGCCGCCCGGAGCTCGCGTACGCGCGCCGGCTCCGCACCCGCCTCCTCGCAGAGCCCACGGAAGAAGTCGGGGTGCCCGAGGTCGATCTGGAACCCCGTGAGCCCGAGCGCGTGCAGCCCCTCGATGGCCATCGCGATGATCTCGGCCTCGGCCTCCGGCTTCTCGAGTCCGATCAGCTCCACCCCCGCCTGGTAGAACTCGCGGTAGTGGGAGGCCCGCGGCTCGTCGTAGCGGAACACGTTGGTGACGTAGGCGAGCCGGACGGGCTTGGGCTCGTCCCGGAGCCGCGTCGCCACGATGCGCGCGATTTGCGGTGTGATGTCAGCGCGGAGCGCGAGCATCCGGCCGGTCTCGCGGTCCACGAGCTTGAACATGCTCTCCTGGACGCCCTCGTCGGTACCCATCGCGAGCACGTCCGCGTACTCGAACGTGGACGTGACGATCTCGCGGTAGCCCCACCGCGTGAAGACGTCGAGCAGCCGCGCCTCGACGTGACGCTTGCGCGCGGCCTCGTCCGGGAGGTAGACGCGCGCGCCCTTCGGGAGCTGCGGGTGGAGCGGCCTCATTGTAGCGAGGACCGCGAGGCCGGCCCACTGCGTGAGTGGCGTGCCGTGGGCACGGCGCGGCTCCGTTCGGCAAATCCCCGTTGCCTCGATGTCCGCGAGGCCGGCTCGCACCGTGGGTGGCCTGCTACAGGTGCGCGGGGCCTCATCGTACCGGGATCCGCGAGGCCGGCTCGCACCGTGGGTGGCCGAACACAGGTGCGCGGGGCGGCATCATACCGGGATCCGCGAGGCCGGCTCGCACCGTGGGTGGCCTGCTACAGGTGCGCGGGGCCTCATCGCGCGAGCGCCTCGAGATGGGCCAGCGTGTTCATCCGGTGCACCGTCGCCCAGCCCGGCTCATACTCGATCTCGGTGATTCCCCCCGGCGTGGCGTCCACGGTCCAGAGGCGCTCGTGGCCGAGGCCGAGCGCGTCGAGGACGACGAGTCGGATCACGACCGCGTGGCTCACGAGCACGACCGTCGCCCCGTCGTGCGTTTCCCGGAGCTCGCTCACGCCGGCCCCGACCCGGTCTGCGACCTCGGCAAGGGTCTCCCCTCCGACGACGCGCAGGAGATGCGGCGCGGCGCGCCAGCGCTCGTAATCGTCAGGGAAGCGCGCGGCGACCTCCCCGCGGGTCAGCCCCTCCCACTCGCCGAACGCCATCTCGCGGAACGCCGGCTCGATCACCACGGGGAGCCGGTGAGGCCGGGCGATCACCTCCGCCGAGGCGTGCGCCCGCTCGAGCGGGCTCGCGTAGACCGCCGCCACGATCTGGGACGCCAGAGTGCTGGCCACCGCCTCGCACTGGCGGAGCCCCGCCGGGGCGAGCGGGACGTCCCGCGAGCCCGCGAATCGCCGCTCGCGCGACCACGCCGTTTCCCCGTGCCGTATGAGAAAGAGCCTGAGCTTACTCACAACCCCGCCATTCTACCGCGGTCGGCGCGCATATCAGGCGGATGGTTCGCCGGACAGGACGACACCAGCCTGGCGGGCGAGGTGCGCCGCGAGCCCGACATACTTCTCGACCCGGAGGGTGCGGAAGAGGTCGTGCGCGGCCCGGAGGTTCGTCACGACCGCCTCCTGGTTTCCCTGAAGGCGCGCCAGCGAGGCCAGGTCGAGGTAGGTGCGGCCCAGCTCGTACCGCGAGCGGATCGCCGCGAAGGTCTCCCGCGCCGCGTTGAGCTGCGCCTGGGCCTCGGCATAGGCGCCGCGCGTCACGGCGATCCGACCGAGCGCCTGCTGGGCCCAGCCGAGGCCCGTGCGGAAGTTCGCCTCGCGCGTGAGCACAAGCCCCTGCATGGCGAGGTCCGTGGCTCGCTCGAGCTGGCGCTCCCGCCGGCACGCCTCGGCGAGGATCGCGGAGAACCATCCCTGGAAGGGGCGGTAGCGGAATTCCGCGAACTGCTGGACGGAGCGCTCGAGGTGCGAAATCGCTGCGGCCGTGTCCCCCTGTTCGAGGTAGGCGTACCCGAGGCAGCCCGCCGCGATCGCCCGCTCGAGGGGGTCGGGCGCTTGACGGAGCGCCCGCTCGCACGCCGCGATGCCCGCGGCGTACTCACCGACCGAGGCGTAGATGATTCCGCTCACCCAGGACGCGAAAGACTGGAGCTTGGGGTCGCCGATGCCCTCGCCGATGGCGTGGGCGCGACCCTCGGCCTGGAGCGCGGGCTCGAACTCCCCCATCTGGCAGTAGTTGAGTCCGACCATCCAGTAGGCGTGGCCGAGCCACCAGCGCTCGGCGGTCCGCTCGAGCAGCGCGATCGCCTGGCGACCGTGCTCGAGGCCCGCGTGCGCCTCGCCCGAGAGCACGCTCTGGATCGCCAGGAGCGAATACGCCTTGCCCATCGTCGCCTCGTCGCCGCACTGCGTGGCTTCGGCGATCGCGCGCCGAGCGTTCTGGGCCGCCCGCTCGTACTGTCCGAGGAAGCTGTACGTGCGGCCCACGAGGAAGTAATAGCGGCCGGCAAGCGCGCGGTCGCCCTGGCGATCGACGCGCTCCTGGTGCGGAAGGAGCAGGTCGAGCACCTCCTGGACACGCCCGAGGGCGGTCAGCGAGAACCCCTGGCGGAGGAGGAGATCGAAGAGTCGCGTGTCGCGCTCCGCCTCGGGCAGGCGCCCCACGTGAGCCACGGCCTCCTGGAGCGCGCGCACGGCTTCCTCGTGGGCGTAGCTCCGCGCGGCGCGCTCCGCCGAGCGGGTCAGGTACTCGACCGCCTTGGCGCTGTCGTCGGTCTTCGAGTAGTGGTACGCGAGGCTGTCGTACGCCTCCTCGAGGCGCCCGGCGTAGAGCGACTCGAGCGCGCGTCCGGCGGCGGCGTGGAGGGCGCGGCGATCAGACTCGGGCAGGCTCGCGTAGGCGACCTCCTGGATCAGCGCGTGCTTGAAGGCGTAGACGGGGCCGCCGGGCCGGCCCTGCTCGTACAGGAACTCGAGGCGCGCGAGCTCCTCCAGGTGCGGACCGAGGGGCCCTTCCCAGATCGCCTCGAGGAGTTCGGGCGAGAACTCGCGGCGTAGGAGCGAGGCCGTCTGGAGCAAGCGCCGCGACTCCACCGGGAGGCGGTCGATCCGCGCCTGCAAGAGCTCCTGGATCGTGTCCGGCACGGCCAGCGAGGCCCGGAGGCCTCCCTGCTCGGCGACCGCACGGGACATCTCTTCGAGGAAGAACGGATTGCCCTCGGCCTTGTCGAGGATCAGCCGGGTCAGGCGCTCGGGCAGCGGCGACGACGGCAGCACCGAGCGAACCAGCTCGAGGCTCTCTTGATGCGAGAGCGGCTGGAGCGCGATCTGGGTCGCGTAGGACTTGTCGATCCACCGCGGGCGGTACCCGGGCCGGTACGTCGCGAGGAACAGGATCGGCGCGGCCGAGAGATGCTCGACGAGGAAGGCGAGACTGTCCTCGGACGTCTTGTCGACCCAGTGCAGGTCTTCGACCACGAAGACGATCGGCCGCCGCCGGCTGCCCTTGAGGATGATCTGTCGGAACGCGTCGAGCGTGCGGGTGCCCATCACCTCGTCGCTCAGCACCTCGAGACGCTCGGTGCCCTCCTTCACCCCGAACAGACGCAACAGGAACGGCGCCGTCTCGTCCGGATCGATCTCCAGCTCGGAGAGCCCGGCGTGGACCCTTTCCCGGATCCGCGCGGGCTCGTCGGCCTCGGTGATCCTGAACGCGTGGTGAAGAATGTCGACCAGCGGGAGATAGGGCACCGCGCTCCCGTGCGACAGGCACCGGCCCCGCAGATACGTCACTTCTTCGCCCCTCAACCGCTGACGCAGCTCGAAGACCAGCCGCGACTTGCCGATCCCGGCCTCGCCCACGATCCCGACCACCTGCCCGTGGCCACGCGGCACCGCGGTGAGCCGGCTCAGCAGGAGCTGGAGGTCCTGGTCACGCCCGACAAAGCGGGCCAGCCGCTGGCCGAAGCCGAGCCCGCGTCGTTCGTGGCCGAGGCGGTACACCCGGCCGGGCACGACGTCCGGCGTCCGGGCGTCGATCGCGGTGAGCGCGAACCGCCGCTCGAGGAGCGACGCCGCGGCCTCGCTCACGACGGTTGTCCCCCCGTCCGCGGCGCCCACCAGGACGTCGAGGACCCCGCCGGCGCCGCGCTTGGCGTCGGGATCGATCCGGAGGTGTCCCGCGGCCTGGCCGACGAGAAGCTGATCGACGTGGATCCCGATCCGGAACTCCCACGGCTCGTCGCCCGCGCGGCGGGCCCGCTCCCCCGCCTTCTGGATCGCCATGGCCGCGTGCGCCGCCCGCCGCGGCGCGTCCTCGACGGGTTCGAGCCCGAACGCCGCCATGACCCCGGCGGGGCTCAGCTCCTCGACCTGACCCCCGAAGCTCTGCGCCTTCTCGACGAGGACCTGGACCGCACGGCTCGTGTAGAGAGGGGACGCGAGCCCGGGCGCTCCGACGACAGCGCGCAGCAGCGTGACGCGGCGCCGCTCCCAGCGCACCGCCGAGGCAGGCGCCGGCGTCGGCGAGGCCGGCGGCGCGCCGACGGCGACCGGTCTCGGGCGCGGCGCCGGCTCCGACGGCCGGCGGCGCGGCGTCGCGCCGCCCTCGCGGTGGAGACCGTGCTTCTCGAGGCGATACCGCAGCGTGTTCCGGGTGATGCCCAGGCGTGCCGCGGTGCGGGAGATGTTCCAGCCGGTCTCACCCAGCGCCTCGAGCAGACGGCTGCGCTCGGTGGAGTCCGCGGCGTCGGCGAGCGGTCGGGCCCGAGCCTCCAGCGCACCCGCGCTCTCGCTGCGCGCCGGGGCCTCGTGGAGCCCGAGCATCTCCGCCGTGACCTCGGGCTCCTCGGCGAGCAGCGTCACCCGTTCGATCACGTTGCTCAGCTCGCGAACGTTCCCGGGCCAGCGGTAGGAGAGGAGGGCGGCGCGGGCGTCGGGCGTGAACGTCTTCGGGGCTAGGCCGTACTCGGCGCCGGCGCGCGCCAGGAAGTGGTCGGCCAGGAGCAAGACATCCTCACGGCGCTCCCGGAGGGGCGGCACCCGAAGCGTCAGGACCGCCAGCCGGTGGTAGAGGTCCTCGCGAAACCGCCGTGCCCGCGTCGCGACGGCGAGATCCTCGTTGGTGGCGGCGACGATCCACACGTCGATCGGCTCGCTCCGCGTGCTCCCGAGCCGCCTCACGGACCGCTCCTCGATGACCTTCAGCAGCTTGGCCTGGAGCCCCTCCGGAAGGAGCCCGATCTCGTCGAGGAAGATCATGCCGCGGTGGGCCGCCTGGAAGAGTCCCGGCTTCGCCTGGCGGGCGTCGGTGAAGGCGCCACGCTCGTGTCCGAAGAGCTCGGACTCGAGCAGCGTTTCCGGAATCGCCGCGCAGTTGACCGGCACGAACGGGCCGTCCGCGCGCGGGCCGGCGCGGTGGATCAGCCAGGCGACGAGCCCTTTGCCTGCGCCCGTCTCGCCGTCGATGAGGATCGGCGGCAGGTGGCGCGAGCCGAGCTTGCGATCGAGCAGACGCTGGATCTTCTCCCGGACCGCCTCGATCCCAGGGCTCTCACCGACCAGCTCCCTCAATAGCCTGTTCAAGCCTCCACCACCACCACCCGCGGCGCGTCGAGCGGCGACGGCTCGCGACCCTTGAAAATTCTGTGCTTTGGGAACTTTTGGTCGGTTCCGGGACCGTGGATCGGACGACCGATCGTACCCATGGCGAACCCGTAACGCAAGAAGCGGACCGTCCACATTTCCCCGCCCGTCGCGCGCCCCCGGCCGCGAACCACCGCCACCACAGGGTGTCCGTGGCCCGCTGTCTCGCAACACCCTGCCGTTGAACGATTCCAGCGCTGGCACCTCCGTGGCCCTCTCCCAGGGCCAGGAGGTGCAAATCATGGAACGCACAGCGATCTATCTAACGACAGCGGTCGGTGGGCATTATCTCGCGTCGCTGATCCAGATGAGCCTGCACCGGGTCGTCGGGCACCGGCCGCTCGGCGGCCCGATCCACCGCATCCACATGCTCGAGCACCACGGCATCTACTCGGGCGACGCACTCGTCGCCGACACCTACAGCGAGGAGGAGAAGAGCTCCACGCAGTACTACGCGGCGCCGGCGGTCGCCCTGGCCGCGGCCGCGTATGCGACCCTGCCGGTCGACGTCTTCGTCGTGTTCGTCGCGGCAATTTCCGCCTCGTACACGGCGCACGTCTACGTCCATACCCAGTATCACCTCAGTCGCTCGTGGCTCCGGCGGTTCGGGTGGTTCCACACGAGGCGTAACCTCCACTACGCGCCCGCGGTGCGTCGCCGGTGATGGCCCGCGCGTCAGGGCCCGCAAGCCTCGGCCTGGTGCTCGTCGCGACCTACTACGCGACGACGCTCGCGCTCTGGGCCGGCCACTGGTTCTCGCATCTCCCGTGGAGCCCGTTCCGGACGTTTCACCTCCGCGGGCATCACACGCTCTATCCGGACTCCCGCCACACACGGTCCGCGCGGTTTCGCTACGGTTCGGGCCGCGCGTCGAGCATTCCCGCCCTGCTCCCCTGGCTCGTGATCGAGGCGACGCTCGCTTCGGTCCTCGTCGCAGGCTGGCGCCTCCCGATCACGCTCGGCGAGATCGTGATCCTCGTCGTCCTCTTGAACGCCGTCCACACGCAGTTTCATCTTCTGGCGCCGTGGCTCGAGGAGCGCCGGTGGTTCCGCACGGCCCGCCGCCGGCACGACTTCCATCACGACGCCGACGTGAACTTCATGGTGGGCGACCACTTCTGGGACAGGGTCTTCGGCACCTTCCACGGCGTTGGCCGGTGCTGACGACAGGCGCAGCCGCGTCACGGCGCTTCGGCGCGGCTCCCCCTGCTCAGAGCTTGACGAGCTTGGCGAAGACGATGTCGGGCATCGCTCGGATCTCGTCGATCACCGCGGGAGACATGGGGTCGTCGAGGTTCAGAATGGAAACCGCGCGGCCGCCCCGCCGCTCGCGGCCGAGCTGCATGCCGGCGATGTTGATCCCGTGCCGGCCACAGAGCGTGCCGATGCGGCCGATGACGCCGGGGACGTCGAGATTGGCGAAGACGAGCATCCAGCCTTGCGGCAGGGCCTCGATCGGAAAGCCATCGATCCGCACGAAGCGCGCCTCGCGCTTGAAGAAGACCGTCCCCGCGACCGACGAGGTCCCCCGGTCGGTCACCAGCTCGGCCGCCACCAGGCTCGCGTAGTCTTCGGCCTCCGTCGTGGAGGTCTCCGTGACCTTGAGCCCGCGCGACTTCGCGACCGGGAGGGCGTTCACGTCGGTGACCCGCTCGGAGAGGATCGCGCCAAGGAGGCCACGGACGAGCGCGAGCGTGAGCGTCGCCGTCGGCCGCCCGGCGATCTCGCCGGAATACGTGAGGCGCGCCTCGCGCATGCGCCCCTCGGTCCGCTGCGCGAGGAAACGTCCCATCTTCTCGGCGAGCCCGAGCCAGGGTGCCTGCTCGCGGGACGTCTCCGCGTCGATCGACGGCAGATTGACCGCGTTGACGACGACGCCGTGCAGGAGCGCGTCGGCCACCTGCTCGGCGATCGCGAGCGCCACCGCCGTCTGGGCCTCGTCCGTCGCGGCGCCGAGGTGCGGCGTGACGATCACCTGCTCGAGCCCGAGCAGCGGGTGGTCGGGGGGTGGCGGCTCCTGCTCGAAGACGTCGAGCGCCGCGCCCGCCACGCGCCCGCTGCGGATCGCGTCGGCGAGCGCCCGCTCGTCCACGATGCCGCCCCGGGCGCAGTTGATGATCCGGACTCCGGGCTTGACGCGGGCGAACGCGTCCTCGCCGAGCAGATGGCGGGTGTCCCCCGTCAGGGGCACGTGAATCGTGATGAGGTCGGCGCGCGCGAGGAGATCGTCGAGCTCGACGGCTTCGACGCCCTGACGCTCTGCGGCCTCGCGCGTCAGATAGGGATCGTAGGCGATGACGTGCATACGAAAGCCGAGCGCCCGCCGCGCGACCTCGGACCCGATGCGCCCGAGCCCCAGCACGCCCAGCACTTTACCGAAGAGCTCGATGCCCTGCAGCCGGCTCTTCTCCCAGCGGCCGCCCTTGAGCGCGGCGTCGGCCGCCGGGATACGTCGTGCGAGCGCCAGGAGGAGGGCCAGCGTGTGCTCGGCCACCGCCGTGGTGTTGCCACCCGGCGTGTTCATCACGACCACGCCGCGCTCGGTCGCGGCGTCCACGTCGATCGTGTCCACGCCCGCGCCCGCGCGACCGACGACCTCGAGCCTGGCGCCCGCCGCCAGCACGGCGCTGGTGACCCTGGTGGCGCTGCGGACGATCAGCCCCTCGTACTCACCGATGCGCGCGACGAGCGCCGGCTCCGGGAGCGTCTTCGCAACGTCGACCTCGAGCCCCTGTTTGCGGAGGAGGTCGACGCCGACGGCCTGCAAGCCGTCGGTGACGAGGACCCGCTTCACGACTTCTCGGCGAAGATCTTCTGCGCGGCGCGGACGCTCGCGCCGAAGTCGACCGGCTGGCCGAGGTCGGCGAGCACCTGCTCCAGGGCCGACAGCGCGATGATCACGTCGAACTCCGCGGCGTACCCCATGTGGCCCAGCCGGAAGACCTTGCCCTTCATCTCGCCCTGACCGCCCGCGATCGTGATGTTGTGGGTCTTCGAGTAGGCGGCGACGATCGTCTCGCTGTCCACGCCCGTCGGGGCCGCCACGGCCGTGAGCGCCGGGCTCGGCGTCGCCTTCGCGAACAGCTCAAGCCCGAGCGCCTCGACGCCCGCGCGCGTGGCCCGCGCGAGCCGGTCGTGGCGCTTGAAGACGCTCGCGAGCCCTTCCGCCTCGAGCATCCGGAGCACTTCGCGGAGGCCGACGATGATCCCCACCGCGGGCGTGAAGTGCGCCTCGTTCCGGACGAGCGCCTTCCGCTCCTCGGCGAGGTTGAAGTAGTACTTCGGCAGCGTCGAGGTCTTCGCCCGCGCCCAGGCTCGCTCGCCGAGGGCGCAGAAGGCGACGCCCGGCGGCAGCATGAGCCCCTTCTGCGAGCCGGAGACGACGAGGTCCACGCCCCAGGCGTCCATCGGGAGGTCGGCGATCCCGAGGCTCGACACCGCGTCGACGATGAGGATCGCGTCGGTCCCCCGCGCCGCCGCCGCGTAGCCACGGACGTCGTGGAGCACGCCCGTGGACGACTCGCTGTGCTGGGTCAGCACCGCCTTCACGCCCGGGTGGGTCCGGAGGGTCTCGGCAACACGCTCGGCCGGGACCGAGTGGCCGAAGGGTGCGGTCATCTCGACGACGGTGACACCGTAGGCCTTGCAGATCTCGACCCAGCGGTCGGCGAACTTCCCGGCCCGGACCACCGCGACCGAGTCCCCGGCGGAGAGCGTGTTGACGACCGCGGCTTCCATGGCGCCAGTGCCGGAGCACGCGAGCGGGATGACGTCGGCCGTCGTCTGAAAGATCTTCTTGAGGCCGGCGCGGACCTCGACGAACAGCGCCTCGTACTGCGGCGTCCGGTGGTGGATCATCGGCCGTGCCATCGCGAGGAGGACCTCGGTCGGCACGGGCGTCGGGCCCGGCGCCATCAACTGGTACTTCTTCATGCGGACGGCCTCCTTGGACGGGTCGGGGTCGTTCCGATGGTAACACGCCCGCTCTCGGCCGCGCGTCCGAGCGCGACGACGAAGATCGCGTCCGTGCCCGCGGCGTGCGGCGAGAAGAACTCGACGACGTGAGCGTCGTAGAAGGTCAGCCCCGACGCTCCGAAGCCCTGGGCGTACGCGGCGAGGTAGACGCGACCGCCGGCGATTCCCGCCTCGAGGTTGGCGAGGCGGTAGCCGCGGTTGCCGAATGCTCCGAGGATCCGAGCGAGCGGCGCGAGGAAGTAAATCACGGCCGCGGCGTCGCCGCCGATGGGCTGCTCGAGGCAGAGATAGGCCGACTCGTTCCGGTAGCGGCCCGCCTTGAGGAGTTCGACCGCGTGCGCCTCCGGACGATACGAGTACGTGCCCGATTCGATCCCCTCGACCGCGTTGACGATCAGATAGAGGTCCACGAGCCCCGCTGGGACGTCGGCGTCGATCGTGCGGGTCGCGGCCCAGAGCACCGTCGCCAGCTCCGCCGCGCTCAACGGTGTGTGGCCGAACTCTCGCGTCGAACCCCGCCGCTGGATCGTCTCGCCGAGGCTCCGTCCCGACGCCTCGCGCGGCGGGGGAAGTGTGACGAGAGGGCGTGGGGCACCCTCCTCGACCACGCGACGTCCGGCTTCGCGCCACGCGCGCACATCGTCGGGGGTGTCGAGCATCGAGGCCGCGTGGATCTCGCGGAGCAGCGGGTAGTCGACTTCGGATGGGGAGAGCGGCATGTAGGGGTGGCGGAGGTCCTCGACCACGGCCAGGGGTGAGGCGGGCGCGCCCTCGGGCCCGAGCGCCACCAGCTCCAGCGCCGATTCGCGCTCGGCGTCAACGCCGAGCACGCGGTTGACGTCGGCGTCGACGAAGCCGGTGTAGAGTCGCGGCACGAGCCCGAGCGCCGCGCCCGCCGCCAAGAGCTGCGCGAGCACGGTCCCGGAGTCCCAGAAGAGGTGGCGGTAGGCGCGTGCCTGATACTTCCACGTGTTCCGCCAGTAGATCGCGGTCAGCATGACGGTCACTGCGCGCCGCGCGACCGTCTCGTCGGCGACGGCGTGGGCGAGGGGCGCCCGCACGTCGCCCGCCCGCAGGCGCCGCAGCGCGAAGTCGCCCGGGCAGAAGTGGTAGAGCCCGGGCTCGAGCCCGTCGACCCGACCTGCGGCGACGTAGACCTCCGTCTGGTAGAGGGCGCCCGTCGACGGGGCGGCGCGGAAGAGGAC
>Ga0066676_10000608_pt1 | contig 13338 bp, 10 predicted proteins | sample GraSoiAngelo_125_FD_62293 | JGI IMG/M metagenome (GOLD analysis project Ga0066676, IMG submission 62293) | Grasslands soil microbial communities from the Angelo Coastal Reserve, California, USA - 14_0927_05_40cm | ecosystem: Environmental > Terrestrial > Soil > Grasslands | place: USA...
GAAATAGACCTTCCTAATGAGTCCGGCATTCCCGACCAAACAGATTCCGCTCCGGTTAATTGCTTGGATGAAATAGTTCCACGGAAGTAAAGCCGTAAATACAAAGACAGGGTACGGGAGACCTTCCGAGGGAATTTTAGCCAAGTTGCCAAAAATTATCGCGAAGATCACCATGGTCATCAAAGGCTGGACGATAGCCCATCCGGCACCGATAATCGTCTGTTTGTATCGGACTTTTAAGTCTCGCCAAACCAGAAAATAAAGGAGTTCCCGATACTGCCATGTAGCATTCAGGTCCAAACGGAGGAGGCTCCTACCAGGCCGGATTAGGATAGTTGACTCCGTAGCACCAGCCGATATGCCGGATACGGAGAAAGAAGATTCTGTCGCAACCTTCATAAGATACCTAACCCATTTTTGTCTGAGTACTGCAGCATCTCCGGCATAAACGGAAGCCCATCCAGGCAGCCTCGTTCATCCAGGCTAGCAAGGATCTCATCCGCGCTCTTCACTTCGGCCCAGTCCCCGGCACGATATCCCAATTTATTCATTCTGGATCCAAACTCAGTCCGTGAACGCGTAGCAGCGATGGATCGCCAGCGCGCAGTTGGCGACTTGTGAAGGGCCCGGTGAACGCTGATTGCTGAAAGTCTTCCTGGACAGGGACTCGGAACGTACAGCTCAAACTGAGTCCGCCCTAAACAACTTCGCAGAGAATAACGGATTGCTTCCCGACGAAACGGGCTCGAATACGGGCTGACGATTCACATTCCAGTGGCTTCGGCGTCCTCCATACAATCGAATCTGAAATTTGCGGTTTATTACCGCTACGGTGCTGCGGCTGCAATTCATCCGATCCGCAATTTCCGGAAGGCTCAATTCGCTTTCGCGTAGCAGCATAATAATGCACTTGAGCTCATCATCCGAAAAATGCCTACCCTGCGACCTGACCATTAGGGACCTCCTGTGGCGCTTGAACGCGCGCTATTTACTGGCTTTAACTCCAAATCGCTCCGTGACCGCACGAATTGATTTGCCAGCCGGCCACTCTAGCTATAGCTATGCCGACCGAACGCAAGGACATGTCTAATCGTCCTCCTCGATGGTGCCGTTCCCGCATGAAGCCAAGTGCCAATTTCTCTATTGCTCCTACTAATGGGCCATTGTCCCGCAGCAGTAGCTTAAGGCCTAACTTCCACACTGACCCAACTTCCACATAGGTTGTGCCTGTTGAACTCGTGGGGGCGAGGAAAACTGAAGGCACTTTGATCCCCGTCGGATGGTTGGAAAAGGAAAAAACTCAGAGTAAGAAAAGTGAGAATATCAGGGCCGCGAGTACAACGCTTTCGTACATGATGGATGTGCTCTCGGAGTGTGGATCGGAGTGACCCAGGCGCTATCGACGTCCACGGCGACGGATCGTTGTAGCATCGTCACGGACAGAATCAAACGGTCTTGCTTTCGAACATCTGCAATCAGGCCTTCGAGACCATCAAGAGAGCCGCCGTTGATTCGGACCCGCTGTCCGATTTGAAGAAACGGGTGAGGCGATAGACCAAATCCAGACGCCACAGCGCGCTGGAGCGCAGCGATCTCGCATTCGTCGACCGGAGTTGGTACGGGGCCGATTCCGACAATCGAAATCACGCTTGGAGTTTTTAAGATCGGAATTCGGCCTGCCGAAGTAAATCGGGCAAACACATATCCCGGAAAGAGCGGCAGCTCTACGCGCTTGATTCGATCCGACCAGCGGCGTCGGCTCGTGTAAAAGGGCAGAAAACATTCGTACTTCTGGTACAGGAGCAGTGACGTCACCCGTTTTTCATGGGTACTTTTGACTCGGATTGCAAACCAGGGTAAATTGTCGGATGCTGAAACCATTCGGACAAACTCCCGCCAAGGAAGTCACAGACTCCGCTTTTCAGGGCTTACTTTTTACGACCACTCGCCTCAGAAGATGTGGCGGCGCAGGAACTCCACAGCGACACCGTAGCTGCCGTCCCATTGCGGCTCCACGCGGGTAACCCTTCCGCGGGCGCCGAGACGAAGAACAGGAGCGCCCGTACTCTCCGCCGTGGACAACCACACCGCGAGGGACACCTGGGCTCCTGCGCGAACCATCCGGTTGAGGCGCAGATACGAGCCGCCGGCGCTTAAGTCTTGAAGCACCGTCTCTTCCTTGAAGGGTTGACCGTTCACGTCTACACCCCTCAGCCTCGCGGGGTAAGCCGCACCAATTCGCGCACTAGACCGTCGTTCCTTCTTCACTTGTGAAGCACCCGCCAGTCTCATCGCTTGTTGAACTGCACTCACGGAACACCGGAACCGGTGGTTATCCCGCGATCCTCCCAACTGAGTAGTAGCCCGCGATCATACGATGGCGAACTTCAGCGCGCTATCGGCGCAAACGACCTTTTTTTAGGGACAACGTTTGTGTCTACGGGCGGATTTCCTTAGGTAATTTTCCCAGCACGCATGGACATTTTGCCGGGATCTGTTGGGGACATTTGTCTGATGCGCCCGTAGGTCTTCGGCCGATACGGGGCGGCTCCAGTTGCACGATTGAGTGGGAGTCTAAGCCAGTTTACGGGTACGTGCGCGGCACGGCAGCGTCGCAAGATCGTGCTGGTAGGCATAGATCATCAGCTCCAGACGGTCGGCAACTTCGAGCTTGGTGAAGATCGACGTCAGATAATGCCGCACCGTCTTCTCCGCGATACAGAGCCGCTCTGCGATGGCTTTGTTTCTCAGACCTTCGCCGATAAGAGTGATGATTTCCAGTTCGCGTGCCGTGAGATTGGAAATCTTGGCAGCATCGGGATCGGTCTTCGCACGTCCCCGCATTTGAACATGCGACATCGCTCTGGCCACCATGTCGCGATTCATCCAGACTTCGCCCTCATGGACTTTTCGGATGGCCTTCAGAAGGAGCCGTGGCGCTTCGAGCTTATGCACCACCCCGATTGCGCCGAGGCAAATGGCGTGAAAGTGAAGCTCCGGATCGGGAACACCCGTGAGCACCAGGACACGAGCCGGCCCTCCGGCTTTAACTAAGTCGGGGAGAAAGTCCGTAGCCATTTCGGCGCCGAGATCCAGATCGAGCAAGATCACGTCGGGAAGGTTGCGGACGGCCTGGAAGGCTTCAACCTTGTTATGTGCCTCGCCGATAACGTTCAGGTCTGGTTCATTCTCCAAGAGCAAACGTAGCCCAGCCCGGAAGATCTCGTGATCGTCGACGATTAGAATACGAATCTCTGACCTATCCATGGCCACCTTCAGACCGAAGAGCCGTGCTCTTAAGCCGATTTCACGGCTTCAATCACTCCGTTTCTCGGCAGGCAAATAGACAAAAAAATGCGTACCGCGTTTAGGTTCGGTCAATAGATTAATGAAGCCCTTATGAGTTTTAACGATGTCTGCAACAGCAAATAATCCGAGGCCGTTATTTCTACTCTCGGTCTTCGTCGTGAAAAATGGTTCAAAAATTCTGCCCACAATATCGGCAGGTATCCCATCGCCCGTATCCGCCACGCTAAGGAGTACGTACTCGCCAGGTACGGCTTCGGGTGAGCTGCAAACTGCGCTCTTGTCGAGAACCGCATTGCCGGCCTCAATCATCAATGTGCCTCCGCCAGGCATTGCGTCACGGGCGTTCAGGCCTAAGTTCAGCAGCAGCTGACATAACTGGTTTGTGCTACCGGCGATGGGGTGTAGGTGTGGCCGCACGGCAACATGGATCTTGACGGATTCAGCAAAAGTGCTTCTGAGGATCTTCGCGGCTTTCCAGATCACATCGCCCAGATCTATGGATCGGGTTTCTTGATCGATCCCTTTAGTGAGTGACAGGAGCTGCGTGATGAGTTGCGCAGCGTGCTCGGCGCAGAGCTGTGACACCTTTAGTGCCTCCCTGCGGGCCGGATCGATCTGCTCTTCGAGTGCTCGCATCGAGATCAACATTGTCGACAACACATTATTCAGGTCATGGGCGATGCTGGTTGCCAATCTGCCGGCAGTTTCGATGCGCTGCGCGCGTAACAATTGTCCTTCGAGCTTCCGTCTGTGCGTGATGTCCTTATTCACCATCAGAATGGATTTGGGATTGCCGGATTCGTCGCGCCGTAGCTTCCACCGGCTTTCAACGACTATGGTCGTTTGTGTTTTGGTAACTTGACGCAACTCGCCCGCCCACTCCCCGGTTTCAGCAAGAACCCGCTCTTTTTCTTCTATGCCCTGTAATTCTCGCGGAAAAAGCAATTCATAAACGTTCTTGTCGGTCACCTCGTCGGCGCGCCAGCCATATAGGCACTCAGCACCCTTGTTCCAGAAGCAAATACGATCTTCCGGGTCGCGCACAACCAAGGCAAGCTGCGCTTGATCGAGTAGGGACTGCAGCTCCAATTCGTCTGCAGTTGGTCTGAAGTCTTCTGTGTCGGAACTGGAGAGGCTTCGCGCTTCCGCCGATTTTTGCATCAGATCTGTAGTGGAACGGTGGAAAGGCTTCCGTCCCTGTTTACACGCACAAAAAAAGTCCAAATATGGATGGCGCGAATTATACAGCCTGATGAAGAATCCAACAACTATATTAACTAAAACTTTCGGAGTAGTTCGAAGCTGAGAATTTGCAGGTCTTACGCCGGCCGCGGATTACGGGAATTTCAATCCGCGCAATCCGGGGACCTAGAACTCTGGCTCCAGCAGGACAAGGCCAGGGCCGGAGCACCTGCAAACGTCGCTTGCGCTTCGTGGACCGCCCCCACAGCTACGCGATTGGTCGTTTTAGGCGCTGTCCCGCGACCTCAACAGTCCCCATAATGCAAGGGATACCCCGGCAAGAATCGCAACAGCGGCCAGAAGCGGCTTTGCGTCGTAGATCTCTTCCTGGCGTATGTATTTCCTCTCAGGAAAATTCGTACTGCTTGGGGTTTCATCGATGGCCATTTTGAGTATCTGAGCCAGGTGCAGCCCGCGGCGGTCCGTACCCGACTTGATCTGCTCGCGGCAACTGAACCCATCCGCAATGACCAAAGTATTCTTGGGCGCTTCACGAACTTTCGGGAGCAGGACGCGTTCTCCGCATTTCATGGAGATGTCATAGTGCCGGTCCTCGAAACCAAATGCGCCTGCCATGCCACAACAACCAGAATCGGGCATTTGGTAGTGCAGCCCAAGCCTTCGAAGCACCTTTTCCTGGGCATCCATCTTCATGAGCGCTTTGTGATGGCAGTGTCCGTGGACAACCGCCGTGGCGTCGAGCCGCGGCGGGCGAAAATCGTGGGCCTCCTTTTCGAGGAACTCACTCAGCAGGAACGTCTGCTTGCTGAGCCGTGTTGCAAGCGGATGATCGGGAAGCATATTGATGAGTTCATCCCGAAAGGTTGCGGCACAACTCGGCTCCAGAACAATCATTGGAGTTCCGGCATAAATCTCAGGCGCGAGGTTCTCCAGGATTTCTTCGAGATGTTTCCTGGCTGTGTCCAGAAATCCGAAATCGTACAGCGGCCGGCCGCAGCACATCGGCTCGGACGGAACATCGGGTTCGAAGCCGGCCGCCTCGAGAACATCGACAGCCGCGCGCGCGATCTCCGGATCGAAATGATTGGTAAAGGTATCCGGCCACAAAAGCACACGGCGCATTGCGCTGCGGCGCGGCCGCGGGCGTTGCTGGAACCAGGCTTTGAACGTCTGCGGCGCAAAATGCGGGACATCGCGCTGCGGCGCAATTCCAGCGGCGAGCTTTGCGAAATAACTGAAGGGTGGCGTATGCGTAATGAAGTTCACCAGTCCAGGCATCAGTGACGCAACCCGCGCCCATTGATAAATAAATCCCATCGCGTATGCAGAGCGAGGCCGCAGCCGGCCTTCATAATAGTGCGCAAGAAATTCGGCCTTGTAGGTCGCCATGTCGACGTTGATGGGACAATCGCCTTTGCATCCCTTACAGGTAAGGCAAAGATCCAGCGCTTCATGGACGTGGTCGTCTTTCCAGCCGCCATCAAGCGGATTCCGTTCGAGCATCTCCCAGAGCATGTGCGCGCGGCCGCGCGTGGTGTGCATTTCTTCGCGGGTGACCATGTAGCTGGGGCACATCGTGCCGCCCTCATCGCGCCGGCATTTGCCTACGCCGACGCAGCGTTCGGTGGCACGGGCGAAGTTGCCCTGGTCGTCGGGGAATTTGAAATACGTTTTCGGCTGCCATGGACTGTAATTGGCGCCGAACCGGAGATGCTCTTCCGCCTTTGCAGCGTTGATGAGCTTTCCGGGATTCATCCGATTGCCCGGATCCCAGATGTTTTTGAATTCGCGAAACGCCTGCATCACCTGGGGACCAAACATGATCGGTAACAGTTCGGCCCGGGATTGCCCGTCACCGTGCTCGCCGGAAAGCGAGCCCCCATGGCCGATGACCAGGTAGGCCGCTTCATGAATAAAAGATTTGTACTTCTGGATACCCACGGCGCTTTTCAAGTCGAAATCGATACGAGTATGGACGCAGCCGCCGCCAAAGTGGCCGTAGAGCGCGCAGTGGTAGCCGTACTTGTTGAAGAGCGCGCGAAGCTGGCGAAGGTAGCTGCCCAGTTTGTCCGGAGGGACCGCGGAGTCTTCCCATCCTTCCCACGTGTCCGGCTCTCCGGGAACGCGCGCAGTCGAGCCGAGGCCCGATTCGCGAATTTCCCAGACCAGCTGCTCTTGAGCCGGGTCGTCGTAGAGTTTCATCGAGGGCGGCCGTAAACTCCAGCGCAGGTGCCGCATCATCCGTTGGGCTTTCTCGTCGGACTCCTCGGTAGTCTCGCCGCCGAATTCAACGAGAAGGAAACCCTTGCCGTCCGGGAGAAGTTGGAGGTCTCCCATGTGCAGTCCCTTCTTCTTCATGTTCTCGACCAGCACGTCGTCGATGCCTTCGAGCCCGATGGGTCCGTATTCCAAAATCTCGGTGACGTGATCCGCCGCTCTATAAACATCCGGATAACCGAGCACGACCAGCGTCCGCGCCGGCGGCCTATAGACAAGCCGCACCGTCGCTTCCAGCACCAACACGCAGGTGCACTCGCTGCCAACGAGCGCGCGTGCCACATGGAAACCTTTTTCCGGAAGCAGCTCATCGAGGCTGTATCCGGAAACGCGCCGCGGAATGTTCGGAAATCGACTGCGGATTTCGTCCGCGTACTTGTCTCGCAGTTTTTTCAGATCGGAATAGATCTGCCCCTGGCGGCTGTTGCTGGCGATCCGGTGCTGCAATTCGATGTCGCTCGTCTTTGCCGCCTCGAAGCGGTGGCCGTCGTAAGTGACGACATCCAGCGATTCGACGTTGTCGGCCGTGCGTCCGGCGATAACCGAGTGCACGCCGCAGGCGTTGTTCCCGATCATCCCGCCGAACGTGCAGTACTGGTGCGTCGACGGATCGGGTCCGTATATCACGTTGTGCGGCTTCAATTCCTTATTGAGTTGGTCCAGAACGACGCCGGGCTGAACGCGCGCCATCCGGCGCTGAGGATCGATTTCGATGATCCGGTTCAGGTACTTCGACATGTCGATCACGATCGCGACATTGCAGCATTGCCCGGCCAGACTGGTCCCTCCCCCGCGAGCCAGGATCGGCGCGCCGAATTGCCGGGCCGCTTCGAGTGTTTCGAGAACGTCGTGGATTGTTCGCGGGATGACGACTCCGATCGGGACCTGACGGTAATTGGAAGCATCCGTCGAATAGATCGCGCGTGACCCGTTATCGAACCGGACTTCGCCCTGAATCCGTTTTCTCAAGGCGGCGGCGAGGGCCTCCGCGTCGCGCGGGTGGAAAGTTTCAATGGGTTTCAGCTCACGCATGACAATGTCGCGAGAATGCACTTCAAAGGCCGCAGCGCTACTGTAGCGGCGACTCCCCTCCTAAGTTAGGAGTGCCTGCGAGGACAAAGTCCGAGCAGGCGGGGGGTGGTTCCTCTGCCGCTACTAGCTTGAGGGAACCACCTCGCCCTCGCTTGCGCTCGGGCACCCCTCCTAACTTAGGAGGGGAGTCGTAGGTGGTCACGGGTTACCTCCGGGATGGCAACTCGCGCCCTCAACACAGGCCTTGCCGCCTTGAAAGCTGCGCAAACAGCGCGCTTTGTGTGGCAGGGCACTTGCTGCGCCGACTGCGGCTGAAACTGTAGCGGCGGTCTTGTCAGGGTATGAACGAATTGGAAACAGGCGTATTCCCCTCCTTGCAGAGGAGGGGTGGCTGCGGCATCAATCGAAGATGCGAAGCCACCGAAGCGCCGCAGACGGGGTGGTCAGCTCGGCGAAGTCTTCAGGCCTGAACAGGTTCGCCGAACCGACCACCCCGGCCGCGCCATTCGGAACGGATCCATCTTTTGGATGGCGCGTCCACCCCTCCTCTGCGAGGAGGGGAATACTTTGCCGAATTCAAATTTCTTCACACCTTCCATAGGCCGCTGCTACAGCAAAAACCAGACAATGCCGCAAATATTCAAAAGACCGACCAATGCCATTTCGCGCTTGACGATATTCGGAGGAGTCTTCGTTGTGGCGGCTGTGGCCTGGGGCTGGGCGTCCGTCGTTTATTCGCCGTTCGTCAGCGGCGAATGGACACCTTTCGATCAACCGGTCCCATTCAGCCATGAGCATCACGCCGGGGGCATTGGTATCGATTGCAGGTATTGCCATACGACGGTCGAGGTCAGCCCGTTTGCCGGTATTCCGCCGACGGCCACGTGCATGAACTGTCACAAGCAGATTTGGAGAGACAGCGACATGCTTGAACCCGTGCGCGCCAGCTTGAGCGAAAATCGGCCGATCCGATGGAATCGCGTGAACAATCTGCCGGATTTTGTCTACTTTGACCACAGTATTCACGTCAGCAAGGGTGTCGGTTGTGAGACGTGCCATGGACGCGTGGACATGATGCCGCTCACATGGAAACACTCAGACATGCACATGCAGTGGTGTCTCGAATGCCATCGTCATCCCGAACATTACCTTCGGCCGCGCGACCAGGTATTTACGATGGGCTGGAAGCCGCCCATGGACCAGGACACGTTAGGCCGGCGACTTGTGACGGAATACCACATTGAACCCGCATTCAAGTTGACCAACTGTTCCATTTGCCACAGGTAGGAGGTTCGTCTGGTGGAGCATCGCCGTGATCTGCCCATTCAGTGGCGCAGCTTGGATCCGAAGACACCAGATCCCAGGGCACCAATGCCCTCGCAACTGGGTGACGTCAACAGGCGGGAGTTCTTGTCGTTAATGGCGGCGTCGCTGGCGCTGGCAGGTGTCGAAGGCTGTACGCCCGCCGCAACGCTCCCCGAAAAGATCGTTCCGTATGTCCAGGCGCCGGAAGATGTGTTGCCTGGAAGGCCGCTACATTTTGCGACAGCGATGCCCTTCGCAGGTTACGGCGTCGGTCTGATCGTGAAGAGCCATGAAGGCCGGCCGATAAAGGTTGAAGGTAATCCGCGGCACAGCGCGAGTCTCGGCGCAACGGATGTCTTCGCTCAGGCCTCCATCCTAGATCTATATGATCCGGACCGCGCCAAATCCGTAACCAACCGCGGCGCGATTTCCACATTCGGCGCTTTCGTATCGGCGCTGTCGCCACGGCTCGAGGAATTGCAGTCCAGGGACGGCGCAGGACTGCGATTCCTCTCGGGCAGAATTACATCCCCTTCTGAGGGCGCATTGATCGACGCGATTCTGCGCCGATTTCCAAAGGCAGATTGGCACCAGTACGAGCCGGTCAACGACGACAACGCCCGTGCCGGATCGCGAATGGCCTTCGGACGATACGTCGATAGTGTCTATCACCTTGACCGCGCTGACGTGATCGTCTCGCTGGATTCCGACTTTCTCTACTGGGGTCCTGCTCACCTGCGCCACACTCGCGATTTTGCGGCGCGCCGCGTCTTCAACCCGGCGGATGGGTCCGGGCGCGGTATGAACCGTCTTTACGTTTTGGAAAGCACGCCGACAGTCACCGGGTTCAAAGCGGACCATCGGATTTCCATGTCTCCCTCCAAGATCGGCGAGCTCACGACGGCGATCGCGTCGCGGCTTGGAGTCGCCGGAGCGCCAGGTCAAGAGTTGAACGAACAGTGGTTCGAGCCGATGATGCGTGATCTCAAATCGCACGGCAGTTCGAGCATCGTGATCGCAGGCGAAACCCAGCCGCCATTCGTTCACGCGCTCGTGCATGCCATTAATGAGAAGCTGGGGAACACCGGCCATACCGTCGAGTACATGGAGCCTGTTGAAATGCGGCCGGTCGAACAGTTCGCATCCTTACGCGAGCTCGCCCAGGCGATGCAGTCGGGCCAGGTCGATACCTTGATCATGCTGGATGTGAACCCGTCTTACTCGGCGCCTGCCGACCTGGAGTTCTCGAAAAATCTCGAGAATGTGAAGCTGCGAGTCAGCCACAGCCTCTATTACGACGAAACGGCGGCAGCGTGCCACTGGCACGTACCCAAACATCACTATCTGGAAACGTGGGGCGACGTTCGCGCCTACGACGGCTCGGTTTCCATTGTCCAGCCATTGATCGTGCCGTTGTATGAAACCAAAAGCTCACACGAATTTCTCAGCATTTTCCTCGGCAATCCAACGCGATCGAATTACGACCTGGTGAGGGAGTTCTGGGTTGGCCAATACAAGGGCGAGGAGTTCGAGAGTTTTTGGGAACAGTCGCTGCAGGAAGGCGTAGTCCAGAACATTGCGCTAAGCGACCCCCTGCCGGCTTCTCTTGAGGCTTCGCCCTATCGGGCTCGCGCTTCGCGGCCGGCTTCCCCCCTCACGAGGGGGAGAATAACCTCCACTACGGCCTGGACTTATTCTCCCCCTCGTGAGGGGGAGACCGCGAGCGCAGCGAGCGGAGGGGGTCAATTTCGGACACCTCAAGCGCCCCCCGGCCCAGGGAATCTCGACGTCCTCTTCCGGCCCGACGCTTCGGTCTACGACGGCTCATTTGCCAACAATGCCTGGCTTCAGGAACTGCAGCATCCGTTGACACACCTGACCTGGGATAACGCCGTCTTGATTGGACCCAAAACGGCCCACGATCTACACGCCAATAGCGAGGACATGGTGGATCTGGTCGTGAATGGGCGCCAAATAACCGGTGCTGTGTGGGTCATCCCCGGCCAACCGGAAAATGTCGTCACCGTTCATCTTGGCTGGGGACGGAAAGTTTCCGGCAGGAACGGTATGGAGCGAGGCTTCAATGCATACGCTCTGAGGACGTCCGACAATCCATGGCACGCTACCGGCGGCCGCATTCGCAAGCGTGGCGAAAAATACAAGCTCGCTACCACCCGGGATCACCACGTTACGGAAGGACGACACATGGTGCGCCACATGACGGTCGATGACTATGCGAAAGACGCAGGCCTGATCCAGCGCGAAACTCACCAGCCTAAACCCGATCAGACGATGTATCCGGCGTACGAAAACATCGATTACGCGTGGGGCATGTCGGTCGATCTCAGCCGTTGTGTCGGATGTAACGCCTGCATCGTTGCATGTCAGGCCGAAAACAACGTGCCGACCGTCGGCAAGAACGAAGTGGCGCGAGGCCGCGAGATGCACTGGATGCGCATCGATACGTATTTTGAAGGTCCCGCCGCAGAACCCGACGCCTACTTTCAACCCATGTTCTGCCAGCACTGCGAGACCGCGCCGTGCGAATACGTTTGTCCCGTTGAGGCAACGACGCACAGCGCCGAAGGCATCAATGAAATGACGTACAACCGCTGCATCGGTACTCGTTACTGTTCCAACAACTGTCCATACAAGGTGCGGCGGTTCAACTTCTTCCAGTATGCGGCCTGGGATATTCCTTCCCTGAAGCTGTTGTACAACCCCGACGTCACGGTTCGCAGCAGGGGAGTCATGGAGAAGTGCACCTATTGCATCCAGCGGATCAACAGAACCCGGATCGACGCGCTGAAAGCGGATCGGAAGATTCAGGACGGCGAGGTCCTGACTGCTTGCCAGCAGGCATGCCCTGCGAATGCTCTCGTATTCGGGAATCTTCTCGACGAGAACAGCAGGGTCCGGAAGCTCAAATCCGAGCCTCGAAATTACGGTGTTTTGGCGGAATACAACACGCGTCCAAGAACCACCTACCTCGCCGCTTTGAAGAATCCGAATCCGGAGATAGCCGGATTCGAAACTGCGCAACACAACAATGGGTGACCAGAATACAGTTGCTGTTTACACGCCGCCCGCAGAGCGCCCATATCCCGGCCCTCACTGGATCACGGAGAAGATCGGCTCGCTCGTGCTGACGCCGCATACGCCGATTGAATGGATCGTCGTCTTCGGTGCGGTCTTCACCGGGACGTTGGTCCTGCTGTTCGCGATCGTGTGGCTGCTGTATAGCGGCATCGGCATATGGGGCGTCAACATACCCGTCGCGTGGGGATTCGCGATCGTCAACTTTGTCTGGTGGATCGGAATCGGGCATGCGGGCACTTTGATTTCGGCGATTCTCCTCCTTCTGCATCAGGCATGGCGCCAATCCATCAACCGCTTTGCGGAGGCCATGACGCTGTTTGCGGTCACGTGCGCGGGCCTGTTTCCGCTGATTCATCTTGGCCGGCCATGGTTCTTCTATTGGATTGCGCCTTACCCGAACACGATGGGGCTTTGGCCGCAATGGAGGAGTCCGCTGGTCTGGGACATGTTTGCGGTAGGCACGTATTTCACGATTTCTCTGGTGTTCTGGTACATCGGTTTGATTCCGGATCTTGCGACGTTTCGCGACAGAGCCAAACACCGGCTCACACAGGTTGTCTATGGAATGATGGCGATGGGATGGCGTGGCTCGGCCTATCACTGGCAACAGTATGAAGAGGCTTATCTGCTGCTGGCGGGACTGGCAACTCCACTTGTTGTCTCCGTTCACACCGTCGTCAGTTTCGATTTCACTATCGCGATAATCCCAGGCTGGCATTCGACCATCTTTCCTCCTTATTTTGTTGCAGGCGCAATTTATTCCGGATTTGCGATGGTGCTGACGCTCGCGATCCCGCTGCGCAAAATCTATCGACTCCAAGAGTTCATTACGATGCGGCATTTGGACAACATGGCGAAGCTCATGCTCGCCACAGGGATCATCGTCACCTACAGCTATATCGACGAAGCGTTCATCGCGTTCTACAGCGGAAATCCATATGAGCGGTATGAGATCGTGAACCGGCTGTTCGGCCTGTACGGATGGATGTATTGGCTCCTGGTGGCAACGAACCTTGTCATTCCACAACTGATGTGGTCGAGCCGCGCGCGAAAGAGTGTTGCGGCCATCTTTCTCGTCGCACTCTCAGTGGATCTCGGCATGTGGCTGGAACG
>Ga0066676_10000630_pt1 | contig 13187 bp, 11 predicted proteins | sample GraSoiAngelo_125_FD_62293 | JGI IMG/M metagenome (GOLD analysis project Ga0066676, IMG submission 62293) | Grasslands soil microbial communities from the Angelo Coastal Reserve, California, USA - 14_0927_05_40cm | ecosystem: Environmental > Terrestrial > Soil > Grasslands | place: USA...
CGAAGCGAGCCTCGTCCGCGTCGACGTCACCGTCGTCGACCACGACGGCGAGCCGGTGAGCACGCTGGCGGCGGAAGACTTCACGGTCGAAGAAGACGGAATTCCACAGACGGTTCAGTCCTTCAAGTTCGTGTCGGCCGACGGCCGCCCGCCCGCCGGCGAGGACGTCTCGCTCGCCATTCGCTCGCCCGAGCACGCCGCCGCCGAGGCGGCGCGCGACGACGTGCGGGTGTTTCTGATTTTCTGGGATGAGTACCACATCGGACGCTTCGTCGACGCAATCCAGGGCCGCAAGGCGCTGACGGACTTCGTCACCTCGGCGTTCGGGCCGACGGATCTGGTCGCGTTGATGGATCCCCTTCTGCCTGTGAGCGCGCTGCGTTTCACCCGCGATCACGCGGAGCTCGCGGCCAGGATTCAGAAGCTCGAGGGCCGTTTCGGCGTCTACGTGCCGACCCGCAGCGCCGCCGAGGACGCGCAGACAGGGCGGCGGGACGTCGCACGCGTGCGCTCCGAGGTGACGCTCTCGGCTGTGCAATCGGCCGCCGTGCACCTGGGAAGCCTGAAGGAAGGGCGGAAGTCGATCATCTTCGTCACCGAGGGGCTGCCCGGGCTCGGCTACGACGAGTCGTCGCTGGTGCAGGAAATGACCGCTGCGGCGAACACCAACAACGTTGCCGTCTACACGCTCGATCCACGCGGGCTCAACGGCTACGACTCCGGTCAGCTCCGGACGATCTCGGCCAATACCGGCGGCCAGGCATTCGTGAGCACCAACACGCCGGCGCGGGCGTTGAGGCAGGTCGTCAAGGATGCGAGCGCGTTCTACCTCCTCGGCTATGCCTCGACCCGCAATCCGACCGACGGCAGGTATCACGCGATCAAAGTGCGGGTGAAACGATCGGGCGTCGATGTGCTCGCGCGAAAAGGGTATTGGGCGCCCAAGCTGGCCGACATGGAACGCGCTCGAACGGAAGCCGCGGCCGCCGACGCGGTGCCCTCCGACGTGACGAGCGCATGGGCCGTGCTGTCGACGGCGCGCGCGGATCGGACCCTTGACGTCTGGGCAGGCGCGGCACGCGGAGCGGACCGGCAGCCCGAGGTCACGGTGGCATGGACGCCCCGTTCGCAGCCGGCGCGGCCAGGCCAGGCTGCAGGCAGCGCACCGACGGTCGCGATCACGGCACGAGGCCCGGGCGGCGAGCGCATGTTCGACGCGCCGCTCGATGCGGGCCGCCTCACGTTTACGGCGTCGCCGGGCCTGCTGAATCTGCAGGTAACCGTGCACGACGCCAGCGGCGACACCATCGACGAATACATGCGCTCGATCGTCGTGCCCGATCTGTCAGGCCCGGGCCTCGCGCTCAGCTCGCCCGTCGTCCTGCGCGCCAGAAATGCGTCGGACGCGCGGACGATCGCCGGCGCAACGGACGCCGCGCCCTTCGCGGGACGCGAGTTCGTTCGAACCGATCGGGTGTTCGTGCGGTTTGCGGTCTACGGCGCGTCGGCGTCCGAGGCCGTGGCGTCGGCCCATCTCCTGAGCCGAACCGGCTCGCCGCTGGTGGAGCTGCCCGTCACGGCGAACCGGGGCGTTGAGACCGCCTATCAGATCGAGCTCCCACTGGCCTCGACCGCTCGCGGCGACTTTCTGCTCGCCATCGAGGCCGAGCACGGCACGGAGAAGGCGAGAGTGCTCGTGCCGATTCGAGTGGTACCGTAAATCTGTTCAACATCTGCGTATGCGCCGCAAACGGAGTCCGGTGCCGCCGCAGATTTTCCGATTCGCGACCGCCGGGCGGAGCGCCTGTTCGGCGCGCCAGTTGAATGGCGTCGATCCTCGGGTCGTACAGGAGGCTGAAGAGCGCGGACCACTCACGCAAGGACGAAAACTTGGACTGAGTATTCAGCGAGTCGGATTCTCAGCACCCGCTAAACAAATACGGACTTTCCAGCCCGGCTGACGTAGACTGTGCCCCATCTGAAGCCCCCGGGGGGCTTCTGCACCTCCCCTACTCGTTTCGGCGGCGTCGGCGGACCCCAGGTTACTCAGAAGGAGGGGACCGTGAACGCAAACGGCAGTTTCAAGGGCCAGCCCGCTCCGTGCGGGAAAGTCTGCGACGGGGAACACTACGAAGACCATGATGACGACGTCGTCGTCACGCGCGAAGTGGAGTACTCGTGCGGGTGCGTCAGCATTCAGCACGAATACCACGATGGGAGCGTGAGCCGGAGAGTCGTGCGCCACGATGGGCACGTCCTGGTGGATGAGCTCTTGTCCGCGGAATAGCGCCAGCGCGTTACAGAGGTCGCGTCCGCACAACGCAAATCCGGACCACGGGGGGCGGAGGAGAACCAGGTGACCCCGACTCATGATGTTGTGCTGGTAGGCGGCGGCGGCGCCGGTCTGCGCGCCGCCATCGCAATCGCCGAAACCAATCCCCATCTCGATATCGCGGTCGTCTCCAAGGTGTATCCGATGCGGAGCCACACAGTCTCCGCCGAAGGGGGCGCCGCGGGCGCGATTGCGCCTGACGACAGCCTCGACGAACACTGCTTCGACACAATCGCCGGCGGCGACTGGCTGTGCGACCAGGATGCCGTGGAGGCGTTCGTCAGAGAGGCGCCGCAGGAGCTGCTTCGCCTCGAACATTGGGGCTGCCCGTGGAGCCGCGAGCCGGATGGCCGCATCGCCGTACGTCCCTTCGGCGGCATGAAAAGGATGCGCACGTGGTTTGCCGCCGACAAGACCGGTTTCCACATGCTGCACACGCTCTTCCAGACGTCGCTCAAGTACGCGGCCGTCAAACGCTACGACGAATGGTTCGTGACGAAGCTGCTCGTCGACGAGGGGCGGGTCCAGGGTGTGGTGGCGATCGATCTGATGTCGGGGCGGATCGAGGCAATCACGGCGACTGCGGTCATCCTGTGCACTGGCGGCTGCGGCAAGGTCTTTCCGTTCACGACCAACGCCGCGATCAAGAGCGGCGATGGGATGGGTCTCGCCTACCACGCCGGGGCGCCGCTCAAGGACATGGAGTTCGTTCAATACCATCCGACCGGTTTGCCGTTTACCGGGATCCTGATCACCGAAGCCGCGCGTTCCGAAGGCGGCTATCTGATCAACAAGGACGGCTACCGCTACCTGCAGGACTACAACCTCGGCACACCGCATAAAGATCCGGTCTTCAAGTCGATGGAGCTCGGCCCCCGCGATCGCCTGTCGCAGGCGTTCATGAAGGAGCTCGAGAAGGGCCGGACGATCGACACGCAGTACGGGGCGGTAGTCCATCTTGACCTCCGCCACCTTGGCGCCACGAAGATCGACGCCAAGATCCCGTTCGTCCGTGAGCTGTGCAAGAAATACCAGAACCTCGATCCGGTCACCGATCTCATCCCGGTACGGCCTGTCGTCCACTACATGATGGGCGGCGTCCATACCGACATCAACGGTGCCACACCGCTGCCGGGCCTCTACGCCGCGGGTGAAACAGCGTGCGTCAGCATCAACGGGGCCAACCGGCTTGGATCGAACTCGCTTCCCGAGCTCCTCGTGTTCGGCGCGCGGGCAGGCCAGGCCGCCGCGGAATACGCGTCGCGCAAGCGTGACGTGACGGACACGGCGCTGCTGCAGGCGAAGGACGAGCGGCTGCGGCTCGAGCGCGACCTGTTGAACACGAAAGGAAAGGAGCGCATCGCCACTCTGCGCGGGGAGATGCAGAAGACGATGGAGGAGAGCGCGGGAATTTACCGCACCGGCGCGTCGCTGGCGCAGGGGGTCGAGCAGCTGCGGCTCGTCAGAGCGCGGTACGCCGACCTTGCCATCGAAGACCAGAGCCTCACGTTCAATACCGAGCGCGTGTCAGCCCTCGAGCTCGGTTTCATGCTCGACGTCGCCGAGGCGATCATCACTTCGGCCCTCAAGCGGGAGGAATCTCGCGGCGCGCATCAGCGGAACGATTTTCCGAAGCGCGACGATCGCCGCTTCCTCTCGCACTCGCTGATCTACCGCAACGCCGATGGCTCATCGCGAGTCGAGTACCTACCAGTCACGATCACCCGCTGGCCGCCGGCCGAGCGGGTTTACGGGGAGGCCGCACTGCATGCGGGACCACATCACGTTACAGGTAGCGCGTTACCGTCCGGAGAAGGAGTCTGAGACCACCTTCGATGAATACGAGGTGCCGTGCCCGAAAGACTGGGTGGTCCTCGACGGACTGAATCACATCAAGGACAAGCTCGACGGCACGCTCTCCTACCGGTGGTCCTGCCGCATGGGGATTTGCGGCAGTTGCGGGATGACCGTGAACGGTGAGCCGAAGCTGACCTGCGCGACGTTCATGGCGGATTACGCCCCCGGACCGCTTCGCATCGAGCCGCTGCGAAATTTTCCGATCATCCGCGATCTGATCGTTGACCTCGGTGATTTCATGCGGAAGCTCGTCAGCGTGAAGCCCTGGATCGTTCGCGACCACGAGAAGCCGGTCTCGGAGGGCGAGTACCGGCAGACGCCGCTGGAGCTCGACGAGTACAAGCAGTTCAGCATGTGCATCAACTGCATGCTGTGTTACGCCGCATGTCCGATCTACGGCCTCGATCCGAAGTTCATCGGCCCCGCGGCGATCGCGCTCGCCCAGCGTTACAACCTCGATAATCGCGACGAGGGTGCATCGCAGCGGCTGGAGGTGCTCTCCGAGCACGCGGGGATCTGGGGCTGCACCTTCGTTGGCGAATGCACGAAGGTCTGTCCCAAGCACGTGGATCCCGCCGGCGCCATCCAGCGTTACAAGCTGACGGCCGCGCTCGAAGAAATAAAGACGTTCTTCATGCCAAGGGGGGCGTGATGGCGCAGGCTCCAAACTATACGGCCTATCATCCGCGCTGGCTGCGGCGCCGCGTCTCTACCTACTGGTGGCTGGGAAGCTGGTCGTACTTCGCGTTTGTGCTGCGCGAGGCGAGCTGCCTCTTCGTCGCCTGGTTCGTCGTCTACCTTCTCCTGCTCGTTCGCGCGGTTCTGCAGGGGGACGCGAGCTACCAGCAGTTCCTGGCGTGGTCCGCACGCCCGGCTATCCTGTTGCTCAACATCACCAGCTTCCTGTTCCTGGTGTACCACGCGTTCACCTTTTTCGACGCTGCGCCGCGCGCGATGGTCGTGCACATCGGCAAGACGCGCGCGCCCGCCTCGCTGATTGCCGCCGGGCACTACCTGGCGTGGGCCCTTGCGTCGGCCGTCGTGTTCTGGATCCTGCTGGGGCATAGATGATTAAGCGACATCCGGAACCGCTGCTGTGGATGCTCTTCAGCGCCGGTGGCGTCATGTCCGGCATGCTGATGCCGGCGCTGCTGTTCCTCTTCGGGATAGCCTTCCCGTTGGGATGGCTGCGGCCCCCGACCACCGAGCACATGTGGGCGGCGCTCGCCAACCCGCTCGTGGCCCTGACGATGTTCGCGCTCTGCGCGCTGTCGTTGTTCCACTGGGCGCACCGCTTCCGTCACACGCTCTACGACGGCCTGCAGATCAAGCATCTGGAGGAGGTGATCGCGGCGATCTGCTACGGTGGCGCGATCGCCGGTTCGGCTGCGGCCGCCTATCTGTTGTGGCAGTTCAGATAAGTTCGAGCGTAACGCCTGTTTCACTTAGACGGGCTACGGAGACACGGACGCACCGGGGTAAATCCTAAGTGCTCTCCGTGCCTCCGTGACACGCCGCAGGTCCATTGCAATCGTGCGGAGCGCAGGCGGAAAACGCTCGGCTAAAGCCTTCGCGCTCCCTCCTGCTCTGCTAAAGCCTTTCGCGCTCCATTTTGGCGACAGAGACACCTCCCCACGAAGACTCGACGTGATCAGGAAGAGCACGAAGCTGCTTTGGTACAAACCGGTGTTCCTGTGCTTCGCGTGTCTTCGTCTTTCGTGATAGGCGTCGGCAGACTTCAACCTCACGATATAGTGATCGCGATGAAGAACATCCGCTGGATTCCGCTCGGCGCGCTCGCGCTGCTGCCGGTTACCATCGCCGCGCAGGATCGTCTGAAGACGATGCCGGGCTACGAGCAGGCACAGCGTGTCGCACTCGAATCGGCGTCCGCGATCACGGGCAGCGTCCTCTCGGTCACGTGGGCGGAAGGCAGCCAGGAGTTCGAGTACGAGCAGGACGGCAGGCGCTACCGCTTTGACGTGGCGGCGCGGCACGCGACCGAGGTCGTGCCGCCAGCCGATGGAGAAACGCGCAGCGCCGGGCGTGGCGGACGCGGCCGGACCGGGGACGGTGAGGCACCGGAACGCGGGCGCCAGTTCGAATCCACCGCGTCGCCGGACGGCGCGCTGAAAGCGTTCTACCGGGATCGCAACCTGTGGCTGAGCGCCGCTGACGGCGGCGACGAGCGCGCGATCACGACCGACGGCAGCGCGGCGAACCGCATCAAATACGGCACGGCGAGCTGGGTGTACGGCGAGGAGTTGAGCCAGCGCACCGCGATGTGGTGGTCGCCCGACAGCCGGAGAATCGCGTACTACCGCTTCGACGAGCGCGAGGTCCTCGACTACTACGTGGCGCTCAACCAGACGCGGGTGCAGGCGACGCTCGACACGGAGGCGTACCCCAAGCCCGGCTCACCGAATCCTCTCGTCGATCTGTACATCTACGACGTGGCGACGAAGCAGTCGCAGCGCGTGGACGTCCGCGGGGGAAAACCGTTCGACAACGCGGTCGTCGGCCACTACGTCTACCGCGTGTCGTGGTCGGCGGATGGAGGCGAGCTGCTGTTTCTCCGCACGAACCGGCGCCAGAACGTCATGGAGGTCGCGGCGGCGAACCCGGTGACCGGCGCGTGCCGCGTGGTCCTGCGCGAAGAGTGGCCGACCGGCTGGCTCATGTCCGAGCCGCGCATGCTCTTTCTCGCCGACGGCAAGCGCTTCATCTGGGAGTCTCAACGGAACGGCTCGAACAACTTTTACCTGTACGATCTCAGCGGCCACCTGATCGCACCCCTGACGACGTCCACGACTTTCGAGGCGGCGACGCTCGTGAAGCTCGACGAGCGATCCGGCGTCGTCTTTTATGCGGCGCGCGACGGCGACAACGGTTTGAAGCTGCAGCTCCATCGTGTGGGTCTCGACGGCAAAGACGATCGGCGGCTGACCGATCCGGCGTTTCACCACACCATCGGCGGCTGCATCCCGGCGCTTGGATCGCGGCCGGAGCAACCCGTTTCCGGCCCGGCCCGGTCGTGCGGCATCTCGCCGGACAGCAAGTACTTCGTCGACGTCTACCAGACCCACGACATGCCGCCGGCGACACGGCTCGCCGACGCCGGGAGCGGCCGCACGCTCGGCGAGGTCGCAAAGAGCGACACGACGCGATTCGCCGAGCTGGGGCTGAAGAAAGCGGAGCTGTTCACCTATACGGCCGCGGACGGCGAAACAACGCTCCACGGCCTCCTGCAGTTTCCGACGACGTTCGATCCGGCGAGAAAGTATCCGGCGCTCGTCGCCGCGTACGGCGCGCCGGAATTCAGCAGCAACACGGCGCGCGAAACGTTCGTCGCACCAAGCCCGCTCGCCGAGTACGGCTTTCTCATCCTCCATCTTGATTCGCGCGCCATCCCAGGCCTCGGCAAGCGAGCGCTCGACGCGCTCTACCGGAGGCTCGGCCAGGTCGAGGTGGACGACATGGCCGAAGGCGTGAAGGCGCTGTGGAACCGGCCGTACGTCGACAAGGCGCGTGTCGGCGTCTTCGGCACGTCGTACGGCGGCTATGTGTCCGTGATGGAGTTGCTGCGCCACCCCGATGTCTTCGCCGCCGCGTCCGCGTCCTCACCACCGACCGACTGGCGGAATTACGACACGATCTACGCCGAGCGATACATGGGGATGCCGCAGGAGAACAAGGACGGGTACGACGCCGGCAGCGCGATGACGTATGTGAAGAATCTGAAGGGACGGCTGCTGCTCTACTACGGCACCGCGGACAACAATGTCCACCCGGCGAACTCGCTGCAGCTCGTCCAGGCGCTGCAGGACATCGGCAAGAGCTTTGACCTGCAGGTCGGACCCGACCGTGGCCACGGCAGCGTGAACCAGGATCGGATGATGGAATTCTTCATCGACGCTCTGGTCAAGTAGGGCGCCCTCCCTGCCCTACTCGCGCGACCTGCCCTTCTCGAGCTCCAGCTTCGCGATCGCTTCGCGGTGGACTTCGTCGGGTCCGTCCGCCAGGCGAATGGTGCGCGTGTGGGCCCATCCAGCCGCGAGCGGGAAATCGTCGCACACGCCGGCGGCGCCGTGCGCCTGAATCGCGCGATCGAGGACGCGCAGCGTCATCCTCGGCACCACGACCTTCACCATCGCCAGCTCGCCGCGCGCCGCCTTGTTGCCCACGGTGTCCATAAGGTGCGCCGCCTTCATCGTCAGGAGCCGCGCCTGCTCGATTTCCATCCGTGATTCGGCGATGTCGGCGCGGATCGTTCCCTGCTCGGCCAGCGTCTTGCCGAAGGCGACGCGCTTCTGGACGCGGCGGCACATCGCCTCGAGCGCGCGCTCGGCCACGCCGATGAGCCGCATGCAGTGATGGATGCGGCCGGGACCGAGACGTCCCTGCGCGATCTCGAAACCGCGGCCCTCGCCGAGCAGCATGTTCGACGCCGGCACGCGCACGCCCTCGAACGTGATTTCCGCATGTCCGTGCGGAGCATCGTCGTACCCGAAGACCGGCAGCATGCGGCGAATGGTGACGCCCGGCGCGTCCATCGGCACGAGGATCATCGATTGCTGCTGATGGCGCGCGGCGCCGGGGTTCGACTTGCCCATGAAGATGGCGATCTTGCAGCGCGGATCGCCGGCGCCGGAGATCCACCACTTGTGGCCGTTGATCACGTACTCGTCGCCCGCCCGCTCGATGCGCGACTTGATGTTCGTCGCGTCCGACGAGGCGACGTCCGGCTCCGTCATCGCGAAGCACGATCGCATCCTGCCGGCGAGCAGCGGCTCGAGCCACCGCTGGCGCTGCGCCGCCGTACCGTAGCGCACGAGCACTTCCATGTTGCCGGTGTCGGGCGCCGAACAGTTGAAGACCTCGGGGCCGAAGCCCGGCACCCGCCCCATGATTTCGCACAGCGGCGCGTACTCGACGTTCGTCAGGCCCGCGCCGTACTCGCTCTCCGGCAGAAAGAGGTTCCACAACCCGGCGGCGCGCGCCCTCGGCTTGAGCTCCTCGACGATCGCGGTCGGCTGCCAGCGATCGCCATCGTTGATCTGACGATGGAAGGTCGCTTCGTTCGGGTAGATGTGCTCGTCCATGAACGCGGATAGACGCCGCTGCAGGTCGATGGCCTTGTCGGAATGCTCGAAACGCATGGCGCGCATGATAGTGTAAGCGCCGAAGCCTTCGCAGCGCAGCCGTGAGGCGGCCCAACGGAAGTGCGGCTGATGGATCAAGATGCCAATGCCGTTCGTCCCGGCGAACAACTCGATTGGCCGCGCCTCGTGGCCTGGCTGCGCGAGCGTCTGCCGGCCTGCGATGTACCGGGGCTGGACACCGACGCCGAGCCCGCCGTGGCGCAATTTCCCGGCGGCCATTCGAACCTGACGTATCTGGTCCGGTTCGGCGACGCGGACGTCGTCGTCCGCCGGCCGCCCTTCGGTCCGGTGCCGCCGACGGCGCACGACATGGCGCGCGAGTTCCGCTGGCTCTCCGCGATGCATCGGCTCTTTCCGCTCGCGCCAAGGCCCTATCTTCTCTGCGAGGATCTGGACGTCATCGGCTCGGTGTTCTACGCAATGGAACGGCGGTACGGCGCCGTGGTGCGGACCGAGGAGCCGCCGAAGCTGGCGAATCCGCCGGCGCGGCGCCGCCTCAGCGAGGCGATGGTCGACAGACTCGCGGATCTGCACGCGATTGACGTCAGGGCGCAGGCTCTGAGCGCGCTCGGCAAGCCGGCCGGTTTCGTCGAACGCCAGGTCCGCGGCTGGTCCGATCGCTGGCATCGATCGAGAACGACACCGCTTCCCGAGATGGACGCGCTGGCCGCGTGGTTGAGCGAGCATCTGCCGGACGATCCGGCAGCGCCATCGGTCGTGCACGGCGACTTCAAGCTCGATAACGTCATGCTCGACGCGGACGATGTCGGCCGGATCGTCGCGGTGTTCGACTGGGAGATGAGCGCGCTCGGCGATCCGCTGGTGGACGTCGGGATCCTGCTGACGTACTGGTCGCCGACTGCGCCACCCGGGCAGCACGATGCGCTCACAACGGTCACCGATCGCCCCGGGTACTTCACGCGTGAGGAGATCGTGGAACGCTACGCCGCGCGCTCGGGGCGCGACGTGTCCGGCATCCGGTACTACGAGATCTTCGCCGTCTTCAAGATCGCCGTCGTCGTTCAGCAGATCTACTATCGCTACGCGCAGGGGCAGACAACCGATCCACGTTTCGCGACTTTCGACACGCGCGTGGAATTCCTCGCGCGCCATGCCGCAGCTTTGGCCGCCGGCTGACCCACGCACCTGCCTGATCGTCATCGGGTAGTTTGATTGGAAGATTTCGCCGAGGGCAGCATGAGATTCACGGTCGCGGTAATCGTGGCAGCCGCCGCATGGGCGGCCTTTGATTCCAACGTTCGCGCGAGTCGGGAACCAGCGGCACAGACGACGGGAAGCGGCATCTACACCGAGGCGCAGGCGACGCGCGGCGACACGATATACGCAAAGAAGTGCGAGGGCTGCCACGCGAAGGACCTGGGCGGCGCCGATCAGGCGCCGTCGCTGACCGGGAAGGATTTCGACGCGGAGTGGAACGACATGCCGCTCGGCGATCTGTTCGAGCGCATTCACATTACGATGCCGGGCGACGCACCCGGCTCGCTGAAGCCGGCGGAGGTCGCCGACGTGATCGCGTTCATGCTGAGCAAAGGCGGCTTCCCCGCAGGGCAGACGGAGCTGCCGAACGACGCGGCGGCGCTCAAGCAACTGAAGTACGCCGCGCAGGGAGTGGTGAAGTGATTCATTACCGTGGTAATATCTCCGTATGGCGATCGCTCATTCGAAGCTCACCGCGCAAGGTCAGATCTCGGTGCCGGCCGAAGTTCGCCGGAAGCTCGGCATAGGCCCGGGCTCGGTCCTCGCGTGGGACGACGACGGTGAGCGGGTGGTTGTTCGTCGCGTGGGCCGTTATACGTCGGAGGACGTGCACCGATCGTTGTTTGCGACGCCTCCCAGGCCCAGGACGCTGGCGGAGCTGAAGGCGGGCGTCGGGCGGCACATCCGGAGGCGCCGTGCGAGCCGTTGACACGAACGTTCTGGTCCGGCTGGTTACGCGGGACGACGCAAAGCAGGTGGCGGCAGCCGAGGGCTTCGTGGCACGGGGGGCCTGGGTCCCGCATCTGGTCCTCGCGGAAGCGACGTGGGTCCTCACGTCCGTTTACGATCGGAGTCCGGTGGAAATCGCCACCGCTGTCGAGATGCTCCTCAACCATCAGCATCTGGCGCTTCAGGATTCGGAAACCGTGGCTGCTGCCGTGGCCAGCTTTCGCCGACGGCCGGCGTTGGGTTTTTCAGACTGCCTGGTTGTGGAGGTGGCTCGGAAGGCGGGTCATCTGCCCCTCGGCACTTTCGATCGGAGTCTGGCCAGGCTCGATGGCGCCGAGCGGTTGTGAACGTCCAGAAACGATTGAACTGAATGGACCGGTCCGGGCGCTGGTGGGCTACAATCGACCGCCCGAGGGTGAGGCGAGTGATGACTCCACACACGACACGCGTCCTGAGCGTTCTGCTGACCACGCTGATCCTCTCCGTCCACATCGTGGACGGAGCCGCCGACAGCTGGCCGCAGTTCCGCGGCGGCCGCGCCGGCGTCGCGGCCGACGATCCCGCCCTGCCCGACACGTGGAGCGCGACCGAGAACATCGTCTGGAAGATCGACGTCCCCGGGCGCGGGTGGAGCTCGCCGATTGTGTGGGGCGATCACGTCTTCGTCACGGCCGCCGTCAACACCAAAGAAGCCGACGAGCCGCTCAAGCCCGTTCCTTCCTACACAGCGCGCTCGTTCGGCGGCCCGATGTCAGGCCGCGACATCGGCTCTTCATCCGACGCGCACCGATGGGTCGTCTGGGACATCGATTTCAAGACCGGGAAGGTCCGCTGGCAGGGCACCGTCCTCACCGGCGTGCCCGTCGAGCCGAAGCACCAGAAGAACAGCTACGCGTCGGAAACGCCGGCGACCGACGGCGAGCGCGTATACGTGTACTCCGGCAACGCCGGCTTGTTCGCCTTCGACATGAACGGCAAGCCCGTGTGGTCGAAACCCATGGGTCCGTTCAAAATCCGCAGCGGATGGGGCCCGGCCGCATCGCCGTCCGTCCACAAGGATCGCGTCTACATCGTCAACGACAACGACGACCGGTCGTTCGTTGCGGCGTATGATGCGCGGACCGGTGCGGAGATCTGGAAAGTCAATCGAGACGAAGGAAGCAACTGGACGACGCCGTTCGTGTGGGAGAACGGGGTGCGCACCGAGATCGTCACGGCGGGTACCGACAAGGTGCGGTCCTACGATCTCGATGGCAAGCTGCTCTGGACGTTGACCGGGATGTCGACGATCCAGATCCCGACGCCGCTCTCCGCGCATGGGCTGCTGTACATCAGCTCCGGCTACCCTGCCGATCCGCTGCGGCCCGTCTACGCGATCCGTCCGGGCGCGTCGGGAGACATCTCGCTGAAACCGGGCGAGACGAGCAACGCGTCAATCGTCTGGTCGGTGCCGACGCTGGGCGCCTACAGTCCCTCGGGGCTCGTGCACGGCGATTACTACTACACGTTGATCGATCGCGGCATCCTCACGTGCAACGACGCGAAAACGGGCAGGGAGATTTACCCGCGGCAGCGCATCACCGCGGACGCCGCCAGCTTCACCGCGTCGCCGTGGGCCTACAACGGCCGGATCTTCGCGATGAGCGAAGAGGGCGACACCTACGTCCTGCAGGCCGGACCCACCTTCAAGGTGCTCGGAAAGAATTCGCTGAACGAGATGACGCTGGCGACGCCGGCCGTCGCCGGCGGCAGCCTCATCGTCCGGACGGCGTCGAAGCTGTATCGCATCGGCAGGAAGCCGTAATTCAATGGTCAGGGCTGATCGCTGAGGGCTAATGGCTATGGAAGATGGGCGGCTCCATCAACCATAGCCATCAGCCATTAGCCAT
>Ga0066676_10000650_pt1 | contig 13034 bp, 10 predicted proteins | sample GraSoiAngelo_125_FD_62293 | JGI IMG/M metagenome (GOLD analysis project Ga0066676, IMG submission 62293) | Grasslands soil microbial communities from the Angelo Coastal Reserve, California, USA - 14_0927_05_40cm | ecosystem: Environmental > Terrestrial > Soil > Grasslands | place: USA...
ACGCCCACCCAGCGGGCGAAGAGGAGCAGCCCCATCGTCCGGACGTTGTACCGATTCTTTGCGGCTAGGCCGCGGCGGAACTCGTCTCCGGTCCGAAGATGGTCGAATCGGGTGTCCCGGTCGACCGTTCGTGGAATCTCGAAACAGGGCGAGCCGAGCAGGCCCGTGTTCTCGCGAATCGCGCCGTCGAGCGGAACCATCACCTTGGTCGCGAGCAGACAATTGTCGCCGGTCCTGCCACCGGGGGGATAGGTGACGTCGTTGCCCAGGAAGCTGTGCGGTCCGATCGACGCGCGTGTCACGCAAAAAGAAGTGCTCGAGACCTCGTCGTTGATGATCGCCAGCCCGTCGGCGACCATCGTGCCGGTGCCCACGGAACACAGGTTGGGGTTCGCCTGCCACACCACGATGCCGAAGTTCGACCCGGTCTGCTCGACCGGGGATAGGCGGTACCCCAGCCAGGTCAAATAGTGGACGATATAGGAGCTGTCGCCGAACAGGCGGACGAAGAGCCTGATGGTGCCGAGTCGCGTGATCGCCCGCTGCACCCGGTCGTGGAAGCCATACAGCGGGTAGACCCTGCCCGGCTTGAGGAACAGGTTCAAAACGCGAGGGACCGCGACCATGAGCGGCAGGCCGATGAGAACGGCGCCGAAGAACAAGAGCAGCGAGAGTTCCAGTGCGCCGACCGAGATCTCCCGCAACGTCAAGACAGCGGCGCCTGCAGCACTCGGCTCCAGAAGCCTGACCAGCGACGGCATGACCGACGCGAGCAGGTACGGACTCCCCTCGAGGAACGGCAGGTACACGAGGAGGACCAGAAGCAGCGTGCCGGCAGAGAAGGAGACCCGTCGAAGCGTGCCGCATGGCATCGGCGCTACTCTCAGGTAGTCCACATCCGTCCGCTGTGCCGGAGATCCATGCCACCGCTGGCCGGCCGGTATCGCCTGGCCGCCGTGCAGCGCGGAGGCGTGACCGAGCTGAGCCCCATCGCCCATCGACGTGTTGATGTCGAGCACGGTCCTCTCGCCGATGACGGCGTCTCGCCCGACCGTGACCCTTCCGATCTCGATTCGCCCTGCCTGCGCCCGGTAACACTGGAAGAAGGACTCCCTGCGGATGACCGTCCACGCGCCGATGGTGAGCAGATCGGTGCATACCGGTATTCGCCGGGAGAAGATCGCGACGCCCGGGCCGATCTTCGCGCCGAGCGCCCTCAGATACAGCACGTAGAGGGGAGAACCGACGAACAGGAGGGCGCACGGGTTCGACCGGATCAAGGTCTTGACGAACCAGAAGCGGACGTACGCAAGGCTCCAGAGACCTATCTTCCCGGGCTTCCAGCGACCGATGAGCACCCATTTCGCCAGGATCGGCACGGTGCACACGATGAGGAAGGCCGCGGCGCCGCATAGCACGAGCCGCAAGTAGATCTCGACCATGCCCGAGCCCGCGGAGATCCATTCGTAGGCCAGGCCCGCGCCGAGCACGGCAAGGTAGCAGTAGCCCAGAAACGACAGGAGCTGCAGCACTCCGCACGCGACGTACTCCAACCGGCTCGCCCGTGCGGCCGCCTGGGTCGGTGCCGGCACCGGCGACTGGACAGCGCGGGGCCCAACGTCCGCGAGCGACGCCGCGAGACTTCGGATCGTCGGGTGCCGGTAGACGTCCCTCATCGATATCGGCGGCAGGTCTCCACGCTTCCTCACCCGTGCGCAGAAGTGGGCCATCACCAAAGAGTCGGCCCGCAGTTCCTCGAAGAAATGGCTGTCGACCGGCACGCGGTCGACACGCAGGACGCCGGCCAGTACCTCCGCGAGGACGCTCTCGTATGCGGTGACGGCGCCGCGCTGATCATCCACCGCGATCGATTCAGCGGTCACGGCAGGATCCGCCACACGGCGACTCATCGCGCGAGCTCGTAGAAGAAGTCGGACAGGCGCAGGTCCCGGCCACCGGCCACCGCTTGGTCGTACACCCACTTGCCGACCGCCAGGTCGAGCATTCCCATCCCAAAGGGCGAGAAAATGATCGGACGGCTGCGATCGACAGATCGGCGCCCGAGCATGATGTCGGAGAGCGTGCCCGTCACGAAGCTTCTGTTTCCCACCTGCTGCTCGGCGAGATGGAGGGAGGTGTTCGCCTTCATGACGTGCTCGACATCGTCAACCACGTTCTGCGACCTCAGGAGGATCTCGGGGGCGAGATCGCGAAGTGAAATATGCAGCACCAGCGGGTTGTGCACGAAAAGGGCAGGATCGACGACGTGGGGCGTCGAAGCCACGGTGGTGAAAACGATCAGATCACAGGCCGGGACGAGTTGTGCCGTGTCGGGGACAACCGTAACCGCGCGGTGCTCCTCCAAACGGCAAACGGTGTCCCTGAATTTCTCACTCTCGCGAGGCAGCCGATCGTACAACCTCACCTCCTCGATCGCCCACCCTGTGTCGATCAGAAAATCGTAGAGGTAGCGGGCGATGAACCCAGTGCCCACGATTCCCAGGGAGTGCGCCCGGCGCTCCCGCCCGCCCAGCCAGCATGCGGCGAGGGCGGCCGAGGCGGCTGTCCGTGCGGCCGAGATGATCGAACTTTCGAGAATGGCAAAAGGGTACCCGGTATCGTAGCGGTTGAGCACGAGCACGGCCGAGGCACGCGGAAAGCCCCGCTGGACGTTGCCGGGATAACTTGCGATCCACTTCAGCCCGGCGACATCGAACCCGTTTCCGAGGTAGGCGGGCAGCGCGATGATCCGACAATCGGGCTTGTCGGGGAACCGCAAGAAGTGGCTGTCGGGGTTGACGGAATGCCCGGAGGCGTGCGCCAGGTATGCGCCACGCACGATCTCGACACATTCATCCCGATGGGCGGCGATGATGTCGGACACCGTCTTGCCGTTGATGATCGAAAGCGCGAAGTTCACGACTACCTCTAGTGGAGGGTGGTCGCCCAACTCGTATCGAACACGGTGTCGAGATAGGGCGCACCACGGTCCGCGCATAGGAACAGCACGGTGGGGCGCTTGGACGCTACCATCCTAGGCGCATACCGCTTGATCGCCGCGAACGCAGTCCCGCTGGAGCCGCCGGCGAACAGCCCGTGGGTCGTGAGAAGTTCCCGGCAAGCCTGAACGGTCTCTCGCTCGGGTACCAGAACGACGTCGTCGATCGTGGCATGCGACAAGAGCGGCGGGACAATGCTCGACCCGATACCCGGAATATGACGCTTGCGCGGTGGCCCGCCGAAGATGACGGAGCCTTCGGTATCGACGGCGATGACCCGAACCTTCGGATAGCGCTCCTTGAGACGACGAGACACCCCGGCGATCGTTCCCGCACTACTGACGCCGATGAAGACATAGTCGAGGGAGTCGAATTCGGCGCAGATTTCGCCCGCCGTGAGCTTGTAGTGCGCCTCCGCGGCGTCCGGGTTTCCGTATTGGTTCGGCCAGTAGGGGTGCGGAATGCGGGCGCACAGGCGGTGCACCATCTCCAGGCGGGTCTTCAGGTATCCGCCTGTGTCGTCAAGTTCCTCGACCTTTACGACTGTGGGGCAGAGCCGCCGGAGGAAGGACTCGTAGGTGCTGGAGATCTTGGGGTCGATCACCGGGATGAACCGCAGGCCGACCAGGCGAGTGAAGGCTGCGAGAGCGCTCGCAAAGTTTCCAGAGGAAGATTCGATCACCGTCGTCTTGTCGCAGATCTGACCTCGCTCGGCCGCCCGTTTCAGGATCCAGTAGGCGGTGCGGTCCTTAATGCTTCCGATCGGGTTGACGTATTCGAGTTTCGCAAATAGGTCCATTCCCTTCATGGCCAATGGCACGTGCGGGGTGGGTCGCAGCGTATTTCGGAGCAATTCCAGGCGCGTGACTAGCTGCGGGGCCAGTAGCTGCTCCGAACCGACGGTCTGAAGGCTCGCTGGCCCTGAGCCGGGTCTTCTCGTGCTCGGGCGTTCCAACCGACGAAAGACGCTTGCCTGCGGCGACGCACTCGATCGTGTCGATGTAGCGTCGTGCGGAAGCGTCCGAGGCTCGAGCCTTCTGTTGGCGGTCACGGCAGGCGTACCTATTCTCATGGTGCTAAACGAAGCCGCGATTCCCGGCGGACAATGGTCCTAACGGCCATTAGCACGACAGGTGCCAGCCAGGGTTGCGGTCCGTCGAGGGCACTGAATCAACTGCAGTTAGAGAATCCTGACGATGGGGCGGGGGTGATGGATTACGAGCGCGGACAGTACACTTCCGCATCAAATATTGTAATAATGGGTTCGTTCATCATAGCGAGGATAAAACCATCTCCCATGCCCTCCATTGACCCCGGCGTCGATATCGGCCATGTGCATCTCCGGGTCGCGGATCTCGATCGAGCGATCGGATTCTACCGGGACGTGCTCGGCTTCGACCTGCAGACGAGGATGCCGGGCGCGGCGTTTCTCTCCGCGGGCGGCTATCACCACCACATCGGGCTCAACACCTGGGAAAGCCGGGGCGGATCGCCTCCACCGCGCGGGTCGACGGGGCTCTATCATTTCGCGATCCGTTATCCCACCCGGCGCGCGTTGGCCGACGCGCTCCTCCGCCTGAGGCGGGCACGCATCAGCCTCGACGGAGCCTCCGACCACGGGGTGAGCGAGGCGCTCTACCTCCACGACCCGGACGGGAACGGCATCGAGCTGTACTGGGATCGTCCCCGCGATGAATGGCCGCGCGGGGCGGACAGCGCGATCCAGATGGTCACGGCTCCACTCGATCTCGACGGCCTGATCGCGGAGCTACCCTAGGGGGGGCCGCCAACCTTGCCCAAGATACCTGCTGGCGGATGGGGAGGTGATGCACTAGATTACTGATATTCCCTAATTGGAGGCCTGAATGTCGATAGCCCCACGGCGACGATGGTCTTTCTTCCTCATCTCCGCGCTGGGCCTCGCGATCGGGCTGTGGGGCATGAAGGGGCTGTCCCAACTTTCCGCGTTTCCGCTCGGGTTCCACCCAGAAACGATCCAATATCCGGCCCGCGTCGGCCGTGCCGCCGTGGCCTCGCCGGCGGAGCTCCGCTTCATCGCGCAATCGCGTCCCGTCGGATCGATCCTCGAAATCCTCTCGGACGCGGGCGTCGCTAGAGTTCATCTCGAGCCGCAGCTCACGAAGCTCCATTACGGCATCGTTTTCATCGAAGGTCTGATCTTCTTCGCCGTCAACTTCCTCGTCTTCTGCCCTCGCGTGGACCGGGGACCCGTGCGCGACCTCTACTGGTGCACGCTCCTCTACGGCATTGCGATCATGGTCGGTGGTGTCTGTTTTCCGCGGACCCCCGCGTGGTATGAGTCGATCCTGCCTCTCGTCTGGATCACGTGCCTCACGTTCCTGCCGGTCTTCTTCTTTCGCATGGCGCTGACCTTCCCGAGACGGCGAAACTTCCTCGAGAAACGTCCCGGGGTGATGCGGGCGCTCTGGATCACCGCCGCGATCCTCGTCGTATGGCAGACGGTCGCCATGCTCCGCTACTTCGCGGATCCGAGGCCGGCACTGTGGCAGGGCTTCGCCTTCCCGCGCTTCTTGGCCCAGGTTTTCCTGGTCTCGATGGTGGGTCTCGGCTGCATGGCGCTTTACCGCAGCGGCCGCAAGCTGGAGTTGAGCCGTGAGCGGGAGCAGGCCAAGTGGCTCCTCTGGGGCTTTACGATCGGGGTCACCCCGTACGTTTTTTTGCGAACCCTACCCAGGCTCGCCGGGCTCGAATCCCCGCTACCACCGGAGCTGGACCGTCTCTTCGAGCTGGCCATCCCGCTCGCGTTCACCTTCGCCGTCGTGCGCTACCGGTTCCTCGATATCGACATCATCATCCGGCGTAGCCTGATCTACGGGATCCTCGCCGGGGTCCTGGCCAGTATCTACCTCCTCTTCGGAGTGCTCGCGGGCCAGATGCTCATGGTCCGATACCCGCGCTACGCCGGCGCCATCCAGATCTTTGCCGTGGCGATTCCGGTGATTCTCTACACGCCGACGAGGCGCTGGATCGGCATGTGGGTCGACCGGATCTTCTTCAAGATCCAATACAACTACGCCCAGGCGCTGGTCGCGTTCCAGGAGGCCGTGCGCGTCGCCTCCAGCCAGGAGGAGATCGCGGACCTGACCCAGCGATTCATCAAGGGCGAGCTGAGGCTCCAGCACGCGGCGGTTCTGGCACGAAGGGGGGAGGCGCTCGAGGCCGCGGGGGACCTGGACACGTCGGCCGAGGACGTGCTCGCGGCCGAGGCGGCCCTCACGACGTCGGGATCGCCCGCGCATCCTCGGCGGCTGCTCGCGTCCCCGAACAGCACGAGCCGCCCCGATCTCGAGGCGTTGGAATTCCCCGAGGTATTCGCGGACGCGGGCGTCAGGCTCGCCCTGCCGCTCGCCGCGGACGGCAAGAACCGCGGGATGATTCTCGTGGGGGAAAAGACGTCGGAGCGGCGGTTCATCGAAGAGGACTTGAAGCTTCTCTACGCGGTGCGCGCCGAAGCCGCCGCGGCGTTGGAGCGCGTCGAGCTGGTGCAGATAGCGACCGCGGAAACACTCGAGCGGGAGCGCGCTCAGGAGATGGAGCGGATGAAGAGCGATTTCTTCTCTCGCGTCGCGCACGATCTCCGCACGCCCCTCACCTCGATCCGCTGGACCGTGCAGAACCTGCTCGACGGGGTCGGTGGAAGGCCCGATCCCGAGCACGTGCCGCACCTCCAGGCGGTGGACGCCGCGGCCAACCAGCTCGGGAGGCTGGTGAACAACCTCCTCGAGCTGAGCCGTCTCGAGCATCCGGGCGCTCGTTCGGATCTTGGGCCGGTCGACCTGGTGCCCCTCGTCCAGGAAGCGGTCGGCACGCTGCGCTCCGCCACGGCGGAGCGGGGCGTTCAATTCGAGCTGAGCGTCGCTCCCGGGCTCCGGTCCGTCTGCGGCAACCGGGACCAGCTATCGGAGGTCGTCGCCAATCTGCTCGAGAACGCCGCGCGCTATTCGCCGAACGGGGCCGCGGTCGAGGTCACCCTGGATCGCGGGGGGGACGGTCAGATGCTGATCGTGCGCGACCACGGGCCGGGGCTCTCGCAGCATGAGTGCGAGCGGATTTTCGAGCGCTTCGAGCAGGGCCGGCCCAGCCCCTACTCCCGGCAGCGGGGGTTCGGGCTCGGACTCTACGTCGCGCGGTCGTACCTCACGCTGATGCGAGGAAGCATCAGCGCGGGGAATCACCCCGAGGGCGGCGCGCGGTTCGTGTGCCTGCTTCCCGAATGGCAAGGATCGTGAGCGAGGGGTCATGAAGGCCAACGTCCTGGTTGTCGACGACGATGATTCGATCCGGCGGGCGCTGGCCGAGCGGATCCGCCATTGGGGGCACTTGGCCGATGAAGCACGCGACGGGGATGAGGCGCTGGACATCGCGTCGCGCAAGGAGTACGACGTGATCTTCCTCGACTTGGCGATGCCGGGTCGCGGTGGGATGGAGGTGCTTCGCTCCTGGAGTGAAGCGGGGTACGGGGCGGACGTCATCGTTCTCACCGCCCAGGGCTCGGTCGATGCCGCCGTGGAGGCGATCCGGATGGGCGCGGCCGATTTCCTCCAGAAGCCCGCCGATTTCGGCCTCCTGGAAGCCGCGGTGAATCGCCTCCTCTCCAAGAGGCAGCTCGTCCGAGTGAACCAGGCGCTCGCGGACCAGATCGGGGAGACGAACGGGATCGTGCTCAGCACGGCGCGGTCGATGACGGATCTACTGGAGGTGGCGTCGCGCGCGGCACAGGGAAACGCGACCATCCTCCTCACGGGGGAGAGCGGGAGCGGGAAGCAGATGCTCGCCGAGTACATCCATCAACGGAGTCCCCGTCAAAAAGGCCCCTTCGTGTATGTGAACTGCGTCGCGCTCTCGGACGAGCTCATCGAGTCGACCCTGTTCGGACACGAGCGCGGCGCCTTCACCGGCGCCATCGCGCGCAAGGACGGTAGGCTCGAAGCCGCTGGCGGGGGCACGGCCTTCCTGGACGAGGTCGGCGACATCACGCCTCGGCTTCAGGCGAAGCTCCTCCATTTTCTCGAAGCGGGCGAGTTCGAGCGCGTGGGCGGCACGCGCACGATCCACGTGGACTGCCGCGTGATCGCCGCAACCAACCGGAATCTCGAATCCGCCGTGAAGGAGGCGAAGTTCCGGGAAGATCTCTACTTCCGGCTCAACGTGATCGGGCTGCGCGTACCCCCCCTGCGCGAGCGCGACGCCGACATTCCCCTCCTCGCCGAGGCGTTCCTTACCCGGTTTGCGTCCGAGCTGGGCCGCGGCAAGCTCAAGCTCGCCGCGCGGACGACGGAGATCCTGCGCCGCTACCCCTGGCCGGGTAACGTCCGTCAGCTCAAGAATGCGATCGAGCGGATGGCCGTGCTGGCCCGTACCGACACGCTCACGTCAGACCTTCTTCCTCCCGAGGTGCTGGCATCGGATCAACACTCGGAGCACGAGCCCGAGGATCTTCCGATCAAGGAAGCCATGCACGCGTTCAAGAAGCGTTACATCGCGAATGCTCTCGCCCGGGCCGGAGGCAACCAGCGGATCGCGGCGGAGCGGCTCGGGCTTCAGCGCACGTTCCTCAATCGCATGATCAAGGAGTACGGGCTCTAGCCGGAGCATTGGACGCGCTCTCCTTTCCTTGGTGTGCTGGACGTGAGACTCCCACCGGCTCCTCATCAAGTCCTGTGCCACCGTCTAACGGCTCCGCTTCAAACGCAAAGCGCTGGATACGGGAGCGCCGCGGTATCGTTCGCTAGACGCCTGCGTATCGTTCCGTGTTAGGGTTCGAGTGTGCGGACGGGCGGGCTCGTCATCAAACCGTTGACCCCGGGGCGCTGGGACGATTTCAAGCGGCTGTTCGAGACGAACAGTGTTTGTCGCGGCTGCTGGTGCATGTTCTGGCGGCTCCGGGGACGCGCTTTTTCCGGGGGATGGGGAGCCAAGAATCGCGGCGCGTTCCGGCGCCGGGTGAAGAAGGGACCGGCGCCGGGGCTCATCGCCTACGCGAACGCGGAGCCGATCGGCTGGTGCGCTCTGGCGCCGCGCGAGGAGTATTTAAAGCTCGAGCATTCTCGGGTTCTCCACCCGGTCGACGATAAGCAGGTCTGGTCGATCCCGTGCTTCTTCATCGCGCGCGAGCATCGAGGGTCAGGGCTCACGGTGAAGCTTCTTCGCGCCGCCTCGGACTACGCGCGCAAGCGGGGTGTCAGGCTGCTCGAGGGGTACCCGACGGACACCCGCGGGAGGCGCGCCGCGGACCCCTGGGTCTACACCGGGCTTCTTTCGGCGTTCGAGAAGGCGGGATTTCGAGAAGTCGTTCGGCGCTCGCGCAGCCGGCCCATCGTACGCCGGCGTCTTTCCGGCGGGCGTCCACCGCAGCGAATGGAGTAGCCGATGCCGACACGCAAGGACCGTACGGGGCGGCACAGCGCCAACCCCCATGCACCGATCGACCGCGAGAGGACCGAGCCTCTGCGGCCGCCGCGAGCGCCCATCGGGCTGCCGCTGCTTCCGAGCGGGCGGATCGCGCTGCCGGCGGGGAACCCCTGCGAGGGCTGCGATCACTGCTGCCGCTACGTGTCGATCCAGATCGACACCCCCCGAAGCCGGCACGATTTCGAGAACATCCGGTGGTACCTGCTCCACAAAAACGTCTCCGTCATGATCGACTGGGAAGGCGACTGGCTGATCCAGTTCGATACTCCATGCGAGTGGCTCGTCGAGGGGAGATGCACCCACTACGAGCTGCGGCCGGAGATCTGCCGCGACTACGACCCCGCCGAATGCGAGCGCTACGCGGGACCCGGCGAGAAGGTGCTGCTGCGCACGCCCGACGATCTCGAGCGCTACCTGAGCGGACGGCGGGGGAAGAGCAAGTCGGAATGAGTGTCCGTTCCCGGCCCGGCCCGCAGGTTCTCGCCGCGCTTCTCTTGATCGCGCTCGCCTTCTGCAACACGCCCGGCGCGGCCCTGGCGCAGGCACCCGGGGACCGCGAGGGGCTGCGGAGCGGCCCACGGGTGAAGCGGGATCACGAGATCCATTGGCGCGAATGGGGTCCCGCGGCCTTCCAGGAGGCGAAGCGGACGAAACGCCTCGTGTTCCTCGACATCACGGCCGTCTGGTGCCACTGGTGCCACGTGATGGACGAAACGTCCTACTCCGACTCCGTCGTCATCCAGACCCTGAACCGCGAGTTCATACCGATCCGGGTGGATGCCGACCGCCGTCCCGACGTTCGGGACCGCTACATCGCGGGTGGCTGGCCCACGACCGCGATCCTGAGCCCCGAGGGGCACGTCCTGGTCGCGCGAACCTACCTCCCGCCGGGCCAGGTCAGGCAGATGCTCGGGGAAGTTCGCGATCTCTACCGGAAGAACAAGGTCGAATTGGATCGGAAGATCGCGGAGGCGGTGCGCGGCGTCGAGGCGACCTGGAAGAGCGAACCGATCGATTCGGCAACGCTCGTGCAGTCGCAGGAATTGGTCGACCGGACGGTCGACGTGCTCAAGGAGTCCGAGGACAAAGAGCACGGGGGATTCGGCGGGGAGCCACGGTTCCACAGCCCCGACGCGGTCTCGCTTCTCTTGCGTCTGTCGACGGCCCGCAAGGATCCGGCGCTCCGCGACATGGCGGTCCACGCCGTCGACGGGGTAATCCTGCTCCAAGACTCCGTCTGGGGCGGCTTCTACCGTTACGCGACCCAGGCGGACTGGTCCCATCCGCACTTCGAGAAGGTGCTCGACGTCAACGCGCGAGCGATCGAGTCCTGCCTCGAGATCAGCCGCGCGACGGGCGAAAAGAAATACCTCGATGCGGCCCGAAAGGCGGAGCGCTACGTAACCCGGTGGCTCTGGGATGAGCGCGCGGGCGGATATTTTGGGAGCCAGGACGCCGACGTCGGAAGCCGCGAGCCCTCGAAGGCGTTCACCGCGGGGGAGGACTATTACAACCTGAGCGAGATCTACCGCAGGAAGCTCGGAATCCCCGCCGTGGACTCGACCTTCTACGCCGATGCCAACGCGCGGATGGCCACGGCGATTCTCCAGGGCGTGCTCCTCGCGGCATGGGACGAGGGCATGGTGGTGCGCCCGATCCGGGCGCTCGACCGGCTATGGGCCAAGCAGCGCGCGCCGGACGGATCGCTCTACCATGCGATGTCGGGCGCTCGGGGGATCGCGCCGGGACTGCTGGACGATCAGGTGCTCGCGGCTCTTGCATACCTGGACGCGTACGAGGTGACGGGAGCGCCTCGGCATCTCACGCGGGCGCGCGCGCTCGCCGAATGGACCGCCTCTCGCCTGGAGGATCGCGTGGGCGGCGGGTTTCGCTACGCTCCCCTGGATACGTCGGAGTCGGGCCGGCTCCTCGCGGGCGACAAGCCGGCCGACGCGACCGTGGAAGCCGCGACGCTGTTCCTGAGGCTCTACTGGCTCGAGGACCGGGCCGAGGACTTAGCACGGGCGGAGCGGGCGTTCGCCTACTTGCGCTCCGGCGGAACGGTGGTCATCGACCCGGCCCGCGCTCGGCTGGCGCTTCGCATGCAGGCGACACCTCTTCGCCTCGCGGTCGTGGGCGTCTCCAGTGCGGCGGCGACGCTCAAGCGGGCGAGCTTCCGGGTCGAGGCACCGGACAAGGTGTTGAGGTTCTATCCAAAGGGAGGGAAAGCGGCCCGGTGGGGGGACGTCCAATTTCCGGCGAGCCCCGCAACGGCCCTTTACGTATGCGGTAATCACGCGTGCGCGCCACCGATCACGGAGCCGAGGCGCGTCGCGGAGCAGGTGAGCGCGTTTCTTAGGGCCGGGGCTGGATCTCCCGCACCAGGTCCATCGGGTCCGTGATCCGAAGGGGAGAAGTCGCCAGGAAGGATTGGGCGTGGCGCGCGCCGATCGCCCAGCCGTGTGTCTGGGACATGGTCCCGATGTATTCGGCGACCCCAGGGACGGAGGACTTCGGCTTGGGCTTGTCGGGATTGTGGAATTGCGTCTTGTGGCAGGCGAGGGCTTCCATCCACTTCTCGAAATAGCCGCTCACGTCGACCGTGAACGTGGGGCGCATCCCCGGTGGGATGAAGTAGTAGTAAAGCGCCTTCGCCTGGTGTGGCTCTCCCTCCACCGGCGCCTTCGCGAGGTGCGCGAGGTTGAACGCCTGCGCGACGAGAATCCCGGTCTTGAAATGATCGTTGTGCCCGAGCCCTCGCCCGATCGGCAGGTCGTAGTAGGGGGCGAAGAGGATCTCGGGCCGGTATTTCCGAATCACCGCGGCCACCTTGCAGCGATTCTCGAACGTGTCCTCGATCCGATTGTCGCCCAGATCCAGGTTCACCCGCACGTCGAGCTGGAGGATTTTCGCGGCCTCCTCGGATTCGCGATCCCGCTCCTCCGGGGTGCCCCATCCCATGTCTCCGCGGGTCATGTCCACGATCCCGGTCGTGTGGCCCAGGTCCTTCATCTTGAGCAGGAGGCCCCCGGCGCCGATCTCGGCGTCGTCGGGGTGGGGTCCGAAAACGAGCACGTTGAGTTTCATTCGGGGTCAGGCTCCTTGGTTTTGAACAGCTGATCCAGCTTGGAGCGCGCGGTGGACGCGCGGTCCTTTCCCGCGCCCCCTTTGCCCGCTGGATTGAGGGAAAAGTAATCGCAAAAGTTTCGTCGCTCGCGGTCCGTGACCCATTCGGCCTGGGGCTCGCGGCACATGTTGTGCGCGTTCCGGTCGAAATGCCGGCATTGGACGCAGGCGTGCAGGTCCCGCCCGCACGAAGGGCACTCCGCGTCCCGAACGATCCGCATCTTGGGATCGAGCGACGTTCTGCAGAAATGGCAGGCACTCATTGGTTCACCTCCACCGGGTACATATGCATGTCATGATAGGGAGCCACGGCGCCGCGCGGCCAGCGCTTTCTAAGCGCTCTCTTGACTTGCCGATGGGGCTGGCGGATCATCGTGGCCGTTCGGTTCTCCCGTCCAACCGGAGGCTTTGCGGCCGATGAGCACACGCGTTGGAGGATGGGTCGCCGGAGCGCTT